>Ga0105107_10000279_pt1 | contig 31282 bp, 26 predicted proteins | sample PPLLaktember2015_6_FD_79335 | JGI IMG/M metagenome (GOLD analysis project Ga0105107, IMG submission 79335) | Freshwater sediment microbial communities from Prairie Pothole Lake near Jamestown, North Dakota, USA - PPLs Lake P8 Core (1) Depth... | ecosystem: Environmental > Aquatic > Freshwater >...
GACCTCGATCGCCGGGCTCGCGCCGCCCCGCGCCTGCGCGTTCTCGAGCGCGTCCTGGGCGTTCTGCACCAGGTTGTGGATCACCTGCCGGATCTGCGTCGCGTCCGCCCAGACCGGCGGCAGGTCCTCCGCCAGGCGCTTCGCGAAGGGCACGCCCGATGCCTCATAGAGCGCGAGCACCTCGGTCACGAGCGCGTTGAGGTCGAGCCGGCCGGGAGCGGGTGAGGGCAGGCGGGCGTAGTCGCCGAAGTCGTCGACCATCGACTTGAGCGCGGCCACCTGGCTCACGATGGTTCGGGTTGCCCGTCGCAGCGCTTCGGAGTCCTCTCGGGAGAGCCGCTCCGCGAGCTTCATCTCGAGCCGCTCCGCGGACAACTGTATCGGCGTGAGGGGGTTCTTGATCTCGTGCGCCAGCCGCCGCGCCACCTCCGCCCAGGCGGTCGCGCGCTGCGCCTGGATCAACTGCGTGATGTCGTCGAAGACCACGACATAGCCGCCTCCGGTCGCGTGTGGCAGCGTAGCGCCGCGCGCGTGCACTATTTTGCGGCTCGCTCCGAGCTCGAGGTCGAGCTGCCAGTCCCTGTCCCCGTGCTCCGCGAAGTGGCCGCGCATCCGCTCGGCGAAGGACTCCGCCTCGGCGCCCAGAATGGCCAGCGCGCCCTTGTTGTAAATCGACAGCTGCAGCTCGTGGTCGAATACCAGCACGCCGGCGGACAGGTGCGCAAGGATGCTTTCCAGGCGCGCTTTCGAGGCCTCCAGGTCGACCCGGTTCGCCTCCAGCACGCGCCGCGCGTCGTCGAGCTGCCGGGTCATCGAATTGAACGACTCGCCGAGCACGCCGAGCTCGTCGCGGCTGGCGACCGCGGCGCGCTGACTGAAGTCGCCTCGCGCGACGGCCTGCGTCGCCTGCGCGAGCGTGGCGAGCGGCTGCGCGAGGAGGTCCGACTGCGTTACCGCCACGGCAATGGCGACGAAAAGCGCCATCAGCAGCGCGAAGGTGAGCGTGACCACGTAGATGCGCTTCAGCCCCTCGCGCGAGAGCGCCAGCTCGCGGTAGTCGCGATACGCCGCCTCCACCGCCTCCGCGTTTCGCGCGAAGCTCGGGGGTACTGCGCTGCGCAGCTGGAGAAACCGCGGCTCATCCGGAAGGCGAGCGCCTTCCACCGGCACGATCACCTGGAGGGCCAGCGGACGTCCCGCGGACGCGTCGAGCGCCGTGAAAACCCGGTTCGCGCGAGCCTGACGGAGGCTCTGCGGGTCCGGCAATTGCGGCACGAGGCGGGAAAGATCCTCGCTGGCGCTCGCCAGCGGGCGCGCCCCTGCGGTGAGGAGGACCGCCTCCTGCACGCCGGCCTGTGCGCGCAGGCGCTCCAGCTGGGCCGCGACCTGGCCGACGGGTCGATCGGCAAGCTCGAGCGCCATGGCGCGCGCCTTCCCCTGAAGCTCAAGCGTCATCTGGTCTATCGCCTGCTGGCCGAGACTGATCCCGCCCTCGAGCGCCGCGTCCACCTTGACGTCGAACCACGACTCGATCGAGCGGGTCAGGAACTGCACGGAGACCGCGTACACGATCAGGCCGGGCAGGACGGCGAGCGCCGCAAAGCGTACCAGCAGGCGCAGCGTAAGCCGGCTGCCGAACACCCGCGCGCGATAGCGGCGCGCCAGCGCGAGGAGCTGGAAGGCGACGAGCCCGGCAAGCAGGCCCGCCAGCGCGGCATTGAGCAGCAGGATGAGCGGGTAGTGCTGGGCGAAGAGGGTGGTATCGCCGCTCGCGGTGGCGAGGAGAAAGAGCCCCACGGCCGCGATCGCGCCGCCGACGGTGAGAAGCAGCCTCATCCACCCTCCTCAGGCTCGCGGCTTTCCACGGGCGCCGGCACGTGCCGCGGCGCGCGCACCGTGAAGCGCTTCCATGCGGACTCCAGCTGGAGCTCGCGGCTCGTGAGGGCGCTCAGCTGGAACGGCTTGGGAAGCAGGGCCGCGTCGAGCCGCATGCGCACGGCGGCCTCGTAGTCCGCCTGCGCGAGCGGCACCGTGCGCTCCACAACGAGCCAGTTGCGCACGCGCGTGAGCAGGTGGAGCGCCTCCTGCAGCGTCGAGAAGCTCTGCTGCAGCAGGCCGGTCGAGAGGCGGTACTGCCGAGACAAGGCGTGGTAGGAAAGGCGCAGGTGCAGGCTGCGCGATGCCGCCTTCTCGTCGAACCAGTACCAGCGCTCGCGCGTCAGCTCGAACTCGACGACGAAGTAGACGGGAACGCCGCTCGACACCATGTCGGCGAGCCGCGGGCTGAGCTCGAGCGCGAAATCGGCATCCAGCGCGAGGCCCTCTTCCGCCGCCCGCAGGGCGAGATGCTGTACCTCGATTTCGTCGGCCGAAGCGGGGCCCGCAGCCATCCCCGCCGCACAGGCAATGGTGAGCGCAGCGCTCCGCAGAAACCCTCGCATCACGCCTGCTTCTGGAGCAGGGCGTAGTAGAAACCGTCGTGCTCGGCGTCCGGCAGCATCTGGGCACTGGCGCCGTCCGGCAGGGCAGCGACGGCCGCCCCCGGCGCGCGCGAGACGAACGCGTCGATCACCTCATCGTTTTCCCTGGCGAACACCGAGCAGGTGACATACAGCAATTTACCACCGGGTGCGAGCACCCGCCAAAGCGCGTCCAGAATCTCGTGCTGACGAGCCGCGAACGCGGGAATGTCGGTCGGGCGGCGCAGCCACTTCAGATCCGGATGGCGGCGCGCCACGCCGGAGGCGCTGCAGGGCACGTCGGCGAGGATCCGGTCGTACGGCGCCTCGTCCCGCCCGAGGGCAATGCGCGTGCAATCCGCGCTTTGCACGTGCGCCCGCAGCCCCAGGCGCTCGAGCGTGCCGACGATGCGCGCGCAGCGCGCCGGGTCCTGGTCGAGCGCGGTGAGAGCGACCTCGGCGCTCTCGAGGATGTGCGCCGACTTGCCGCCGGGCGCGGCGCAGGCGTCCAGCACCCGTTGTCCGTCGCGCAGGTCGAGGCAGCGCGCCGCTCGCTGCGCGCCCGCATCCTGCACCGACACCTCGCCTGCCGCAAAGCCGGGAAGCTGCTCCACGGGGACTGGGCGCTCGAGCAGCAGCGCTTCCCCGCCCAGGTGCCGGGCCGCCATGCCGGCCGCCGACAACTTCGCCTGGTATTCGAGTACGCTCGCGCGGCGGCGGTTGACCCGGAGGCACATGGGCGGATGCGAGTTGCCCGCTTCGAGCGCCGCCTGCCAGCGTTGCGGCTGGCTTTCGCGCAGCGCGGCGATCCACCATGCCGGATGCTGGAAGCGCGCCTCCGGATCCGCACGGATGCGTGATTCCACGGAGCCGCGCTCGCGCAAGAAGCCGCGCAGCAGACCATTGACGTAGCCCCTCGCGTGCGGTTGATTGAGCATTGCGCAGGCCTTCACTGCCTGATCGACAACCGTGTACTCGGCGTACCGGCCGGACTCGAGCGCATAGAGCGCGCACCAGAGCAGCGATTCCACCAGGAGGTCGGCGCCGCCACGTCGCGAGAGGGCCTTGACGATCGCCTGCACGCGCCCGTAGCGGCGCAGCGTACCGTACGTGATGTCCACCACGGCGGCGCGCAACGCGGAGGACTCGCCGCCATCGAGCTCGCGCGCGAGGCTTCCGCCCTGGGCCACGCGCGAGACGATTCGCGCCGCATCGCGCAGCGAGGGCGCCAGCGCAGCGGAAGCCTTCACCCCAGCCGGGCCCCGGGTGCGATCGGGTGCCCGCGGGTGTAGTCGCGCGCGGACATTCGTCGGCCCCCCGCAAGCTGGACCTCTTCGATGGCGAGAGTCCCGTCACCGCAGGCCACCACCAGCGCGTCGTCGGACGACAGCAGCGTCCCCGCGGTTCCGCGAGCGCCGCCGGAGACGACGCGGCTGCGCCACACCTTTAGCGGCACGCCGCCCAGGCGCGTCATCGCGCCCGGGTGGGGCCGAAAGGCGCGCACAGCGCGCTCGAGCTCCAGCGCGGGCCTCGACCAGTCAAGCCAGGTATCACGCTTGTCGATCTTCGGCGCATACGCGATGCCCAACGCCGGCTGCGGGACGGCGCGCGAATCACCGGCTTCGATCGCCGCCAACGCCGCGACGATCTGCTTCGCCCCCAGGTCGGCGAGCCGATCGTGCAGCGATCCCGCGTCGTCATCGGCTCCGATCGTTATCGCCGCCTGCGAGAGAACGGGGCCGGTGTCGAGCCCGGCATCCATGCGCATGATCGAAATGCCCGTTTGGCGATCCCCCGCAAGTATCGCGCGCTGTATCGGCGCCGCCCCGCGCCAGCGCGGGAGAAGCGAAGCATGGATATTCAGCGCGCCGTGCAGCGCGCTGTCGAGCATCGACTGCGGGAGCAGCAGCCCATAGGCGGCGACCACCAGAATCTCGGGCTTCGCTCGTCGGAGCACCGACAGCGCGTCGGGTGCCTTGAGCGTTGCAGGCTGATAGAGCGGCAACGCTCGCTCGAGCGCCAGGCGCTTCACCGGGCTCGCAGCGGCCTGCATGCCGCGACCCGAGCGCCGATCGGGCTGGGTGAGGACCAGGGCGACGCCGTGCCCTGCCGCGAGGAGGCCGGAGAGCGCTCGCGCGGCGAACTCGGGAGTGCCGGCGAACGCTAGGCGCAGGTAGGAGGGCCGGTTAGGCGGACTTGCGCAACTGCTTCGCGAGCTTCGCGCGCACGCGCTGCTGCTTAAGCTGTGAGAGGTGCTCGATGAATACCTTTCCCTCCAGGTGATCCATCTCGTGCTGGATGCAGACGGCGAGCAGCCCCTGTGCTTCGAGGGTAAAGGGATTGCCGTTCTGATCGTAGGCGCGCACCTTCACGCGCTCGGCGCGCGCCACGAGCTCGTAGATGCCAGGGACCGACAGGCAGCCCTCCTCGATATCCGATTGCCCGTTCGCTTCGAGGATCTCGGGATTGACGAGCACCACCAGCGAATCCCGGCGCTCGGACACGTCCACGACGATCACCTGCTTGTGCACGTCGACCTGGGTGGCGGCGAGCCCGATACCAGGGGCCGCGTACATCGTTTCCGCCATATCGGCGACCAGCTTTCTCAAGCCCTCATCGAAAACGGTGACGGGCGAGGCTACTTTGTGCAGCCGGGCATCGGGGTATCGGAGAATGTTCAGAAGCGCCATCGGGGCCAGATTTGCTTGCGAATTGAATGGATTATGTGGAGAATCTCAGGCAGCGTATAAGCTATCAGGGCATTGTGCTACATTGGGTCAACAAAACCGGATTTCTAGCCGGCCCAGTAAGCCGCGAAAGGGACGGGGTCGCCATGGTCCAGCAATTCGCTAAGTCTATCACAGCGCTCGCTTTATTCGTCCTCAGCGGCGCTGCCGCCGGGCAAGCGCCGACGGCTCCGCTGACGCTCAAGCCCGACGCGCCGGATCGATATATCGTCGTGCCGGGGGACACGCTGTGGGGCATCTCCGAGCGATATACCGACTCGCCCTGGCGATGGCCCGAGCTCTGGGGCCTGAACAAGGAGCAGATCCGCAACCCTCACCTGATTTACCCGGGCTACGTGATCGTCCTGGATCGCGCGCGCGGCACGCTGTCGATCGGCGGCACCGACGGCGTTGCGCCGGGCGTGGCGCCGGGCGTGGCGCCGCCGCCGGCCGGCACTGTCAAGCTGGGGCCGCGCACCCGCGTCGAGTCGCTCGCGAAGCACGAGATACCCAGCATCCCTTCGGCGCTGATCGAGCCGTTCCTCAGCCGCCCGCTTGTCATCGAGCCCGATGGCCTGGACAAGGCACCGACGATCGTCGCAACGCAGGCGGACCGGGTGATCCTCGAGACGGGAAACTCGGCCTACGTGAGGGGGATAGGCTCGTCCAAGGAGGAGAGCTGGTACGTCTACCGGCCGGGCGGCCCTCTGGTCGACCCCGATACCAATCAGACGCTCGCCTACGAGGCAATCTACCTCGGGACGGCGCAGATGACGCGACCCGGAAACCCCGCGACGGTGGTCCTGACGAGCACCGTTCAGGAAGTCGAGGCCGGCGACAAGCTCGTGGCTGCGGGGAAGCCGCAGCCCGTCACTTATGCCCCGCATGCGCCCGACTCGCAAATCCGCGGGCGCGTCATCTCCATCTATGGCGGGCTGGGCAAGGTCGGCGAGGCGGGTCCGCTATCGATCATCGCCATCAATCGTGGCCGCGCGGACAATGTCGAGGTTGGGCATGTGCTCGCGCTCTACAACCTCGGCGGCACGGTGCGAGACACGACCAAGCCGCGCAGCGCGCCGGACGCGCTCATCAGGTTGCCCGACGAGCGCGCCGGCCTGGCGTTTGTCTTTCGCGTCTTCGACCGCGTATCCTACGCGCTGGTCATGCAGATCACGAGGCCGGTGAGCCCGCTGGATGTCGTCCAGACGCCATAGCAACAGCACCGCGCGGGGAAAGGCCCGCATCCGACCCCCGGCATGAGCGTCGACCCCGGGCTGGCGAGCTGGCTTCGGCTCACCCTCACACCCGGGCTCGGCGCTTCCACCCTTCGCAAGCTTCTCGGACAGTTCGGCCTGCCACAGGCCGTGCTCGACCGGCGCCGGGAGCTCTCGGCGCTGCTGCCCTCCGCGGTGATCCACGCGCTCTATTCCACGCAGGTCGAGGAAGCGGTCGGCGCCGCGCTGCGCTGGCTTGGCGAACCGGGCAATGCCCTCATCACGCTCGCGGACGAATCGTATCCGCGGGGGCTGCTGGAAATCGCCGATCCTCCGGCTCTGCTCTACGCGCGCGGACGCACCGAGCTCCTTCGACGCGACTGCCTCGCCGTCGTCGGAAGCCGCAACGGCACCGTGCAAGGCGAAGAGAACGCGCAGCGATTCGCCCGCGCGCTGAGCGACGCGGGACTGACGATCGTCTCGGGGCTTGCCATGGGCATCGACGCCGCCGCGCATCGCGGCGGCCTCGCAGGCGCGAGCTCGACAATCGCCGTGCTGGGCACCGGCATCGATATCGCGTATCCGAAGCGCAACGGGGATCTCGCGGCGCAGATCGCCGCTCGCGGCCTCCTCATCTCGGAATTTCCGCTCGGCACCGGGCCCGTGGCCGCCAACTTTCCTCGCCGCAACCGGCTGATCAGCGGCCTCGCGCAAGGTTGCCTGGTCGTCGAGGCGGCGCCGGCATCGGGGTCCCTCATCACGGCTCGCGCGGCGGCCGAGCAGGGCCGCGAGGTGTTCGCGATCCCGGGCTCCATCCATTCCCCGCTCGCCAAGGGATGCCACGCGCTCATCAAATCGGGCGCGAAGCTCGTCGAATCCGCCGAGGATGTGCTTGCCGAGCTATCCGGCTTCCGGCGCAGTGGCTTTGCATCCACGACGCTCGGTACGAGCCCGGCCTCGGCCGGCGCTCCGGGCCTTCTTGCGCACATGGGGCACGACCCCGTGGATGTCGATTTGCTTTGCGCACGGGCGGGCTTGCCGGCCGAGCAGGTCGCCTCGGAGCTCCTGCGATTGGAGCTCGAAGGCAAGATTGCCGCCCTTCCGGGGGGGCTGTATCAGCGCCTGGAAAAGACGGCGCCGCCACGGTAAACGCCATGCGGGGTACCGCGTTATATCAATAAGAACGGAGGCCTCATGTACGACATCCTGGTGTACGTGTTCGAGAACTGCCAGCAGGCGGAGCTTGCATACGACCGCGAGCGGGTGGCGAGAAAGCTGTCCGCGGCAGGCTTCGAGGACTCGGACATCAGCGAAGCGTTGCATTGGCTCGCCGGGGTGCTGCGCGCGCCGCAGGTAGGTGCCACGGTGCTCCCCGACGCCAGCAGGTCGTTCCGGGCGTTCGCGCCGCGCGAACTCGCCAAGCTGGACGCGGAGTGCCGGGGCTTTCTTCTCACGCTGGAGAACTCGGGCATCCTCACGCCCCAGACTCGGGAGCTGGTCCTCGAGCGCTCGCTCGCCGCGTCGGGCAGCGCGCTCACCCTGGACCAGGTCAAGCTGATCGTGCTCATGGTACTGTGGAACCAGCAGACGCCCACGAGCAGGCTACTGGCCGAGGATCTTTTCACGAGCGCGCACGCCCGCCTGCCCAGCTAGCCGCGCGTACCGCCGGTTGAAGCAGCCCGGCGTTTGCACTTATCATCTGCGGCCTTTCGCGCAGCATGGCCAAAAAACTCATCATCGCTGAGAAACCGTCGGTCGCGGCCGACATCGCCCGCGCGCTCGGCGGTTTCACGCGTAAAGGCGATTACTTCGAAAGCGACGCGTACGTGCTGTCTTCGGCTGTGGGGCACCTGCTCGAGCTCGTCCTGCCGGAGGCCCACGATGTCAAGAAGGGCAAGTGGTCGTTCGCGCGCCTGCCGGTGATCCCGCCGCATTTCGACCTGTCGCCGATCGACAGGAGCAAGGAGCGGCTGAATCTGCTGCTGCGCCTCATCAAGCGCAAGGACGTGACTTCCCTCATCAACGCCTGCGACGCCGGGCGCGAGGGCGAGCTCATCTTCCGCTACCTGGTGCAGCATGCGCGCGCGAAGAAGCCCATCGAGCGCCTCTGGCTGCAGTCGATGACGCAGCAGTCGATCCGCGAGGGGTTCGCCAGGCTGCGGCCCGACCGCGACCTGCTGCCGCTCGCCGATGCCGCGAGGAGCCGCTCGGAGGCCGACTGGCTCGTGGGCATCAACGGAACCCGCGCCATGACGGCCTTCAACTCCAAGGAAGGCGGGTTCTACCTGACCACCGTAGGGCGGGTCCAGACCCCGACGCTCGCGATCCTCGTCGAGCGCGAGGACAAGATCCGCGCGTTCACGCCGCGCGACTACTGGGAAGTGCACGCGCGCTTTGCGTCTGGATCGGGCGAGTATGCCGGCCGCTGGTTCGACCCGGCGTTCAAGAAGGACGACGATGGGGAGCGCAAGCCCGAGCGCATCTGGCAGGCCGAGCAGGCGGCGGCGGTGGCGCGCGCGTGCCGCGGAAAGTCCGGTGTCGCCAACGAGGAGACGAAGCCCGCCACGCAGCTCTCGCCGCTGCTCTTCGACCTGACCAGCCTGCAGCGCGAAGCGAATGCCCGATTCGGCTTCCCGGCGCGGATGACGCTCTCGCTTGCGCAGGCGCTCTACGAGAAGCACAAGGTCCTCACGTATCCGCGCACCGATTCACGGGCGCTTCCCGAGGACTACCTGGCGACCGTGAAAGAGACCTGCAAGGTCCTCGGCGAAACCGACGCCTTCGGGCGCTTCGCCAAGCAGATCCTGAAGCAGGGCTGGGTCAAGCCGAACAAGCGGATCTTCGACAACACCAAGATCTCCGACCACTTCGCCATCATTCCAACCTTGCAGACGCCGCGGCATCTGAACGAGGCGGAGCAGAAGCTCTACGACTTCGTGGTGCGGCGATTCCTGGCGGTGTTCTTCCCTGCGGCGGAGTACCTCCAGACGACCCGCATCACCCGCGTCGGCGAGCACCACTTCAAGACCGAGGGCCGCGTGTTGCACAGCCCCGGCTGGCTCGCCGTGTACGGCCGCGGAACTGAGGACTCGCAGAACCTCCCGGCGATCAGCGCCGGCGAGAAAGTCCCGGTCCTCGAGGTGGCCGAGCACGCGCACCAGACCAAACCGCCGCCGCGCTACACGGAAGCCACGCTGCTTTCGGCGATGGAAGGCGCCGGCAAGTTCGTCGAGGACGACGAGCTGCGCGCCGCGATGGAGGCCAAGGGCCTCGGCACGCCGGCGACGCGCGCCGCCATCATCGAAGGCTTGATCCGCGAGGAGTACGTGAACCGCGAAGGCCGGGAGCTCGTCCCCACGCCGAAGGCGTTCTCGTTGATGTTCGCGCTTCACATGCTGCACATCGTGGAGCTCGCCTCCCCGGAGCTGACCGGCGAGTGGGAGCACAAGCTGAAGCTCATCGAGGCCGGCAAGCTGACGCGCGAAGAGTTCATGAAGCAGATCAGCGCGCTCGTGAAGAAAGTGGTGGCGATCATCAAGACCGGCGAGATCCCGGACGTGGTGTACGCCACGGTGCCCGCCCCCTGCCCCAAGTGCGGCGGCGTGGTGCAGGAGAACTACCGGAAGTTCCAGTGCCAGAAGTGCGACTTCGCGATCTGGAAGGTCACCTCGGGCCGCGAGTGGTCGCCCGAAGAGATCGCCGAGCTCGTCACCAAGCGCTCCGTAGGCCCGCTCACCGGATTCCGCAGCCGCCAGGGCAAGCCCTTCAGCGCGGTTCTGCGGCTGACCGACGAGCTAAAAGTTGAGTTCGACTTCGGCCAGGCTTCCGGAGAAGGTGAGGAAGCGCCCGACTTCAGCACGCAGGTCCCGCTAGGCGCATGCCCGAAGTGCGGCGCAAGGGTCTACGAGCACGGCATGGCTTATACCTGCGAAAAGGCGGTCGGCCCCGCCCGCGCCTGCGATTTCCGCTCGGGGCGCATGATCCTGCAGCAGCCGATCGAGCGGGAGCAGATGACAAAGCTGCTGGAAACCGGTCGCACCGACTTGCTTACGGCCTTCGTCTCCAAGAAAGGCCGCCGCTTCAAGGCCTTCCTCGTCAAGCAGCCCGACGGCAAGATCGGCTTCGAGTTCCAGCCGCGCGCCCCGAAGGACAAGGCCGCGGCCGAAACCCGGCCTACACGTCGAGGTTCCGAACGCCGAGCGCGTTCGACTCGATGAAAGCCCGGCGGGGCTCGACCTCGTCGCCCATCAGCTTGGTGAAGATCTCGTCGGCCGCAATGCCGTCCTCGATCTGCACCCTGAGCAGGCGCCGCGTGGCCGGATCCATGGTGGTCTCCCAGAGCTGCTCGGGGTTCATTTCGCCCAGTCCCTTGTAGCGCTGCAGGGACATGGCTTTCTCGATCTCCCCGAGGAGCCACTTCATGGCTTCGGGAAACTCGCGGATCGGCTGCCGGCGCTCGCCGCGCTGCACATAGGCTCCCTCGCCGATAAGCCCGCGCAGCATCTCCGCGGTCTGGCGGATCTGTCCATAGTCGCCGGAGTGCACGAACTCGGTGTCGATCGTGCTCATGCGCACGTTGCCGTGCCGCGTACGCTCGATGCGCATCTGGTAGCGCTCGGTTTTCTGGTCGAAGTGCGGCGCGACGGCGATGCCGCTCGCGCCAACAGCGGCCTCGAGCGCCTCGGCCGCCGCCTCGGCCGCGTCGCGGCCTGACAGGTCGATCTGCACGCCGCGCAAGACCGCATGCAGCACCTCGCGGTCGATGAGGCGCGAAACGCGCTCGATCACCGCTTCGGACAGGAGATAGGACTTGGCGAGCTCCGCCAGCGCATCGCCCGTGATGGGCTCGCGCCCGGCGCCCGGATGCAGGCTCGCATCGACGAGCGCCTGCTTGAGCATGAACGCGTTGAGCTCATGCTCGTCCTTCAGGTAGCGCTCCTCCTTGCCGAGCTTCGCTCTGAACAGCGGCGGCTGCGCGATGTAGATGTGGCCGCGCTCGACGAGTTCCGGCATCTGCCGGTAGAAGAACGTGAGCAGCAGCGTGCGTATATGCGAGCCGTCGACATCCGCGTCGGTCATGACGATGATGCGGTGATAGCGAAGCTTGTCGACGCTGTACTCCTCCTTGCCGATGCCGCAACCGAGCGCGGTGATCAGCGTGGCGATCTCGACCGATGACAGCAGCTTGTCGAAGCGCGCGCGCTCGACGTTGAGAATCTTGCCCTTGAGCGGCAGGATGGCCTGGAAGCGCCGGTCCCGCCCCTGCTTGGCCGAGCCACCGGCGGAATCGCCCTCGACGAGGTACAGCTCGCACTTCGCCGGGTCACGCTCCTGGCAGTCGGCGAGCTTGCCGGGAAGGCCCATCGAGTCGAGAACGCCCTTGCGCCGTGTCATCTCCCGCGCCTTGCGCGCCGCTTCCCGGGCGCGCGCCGCCTCGACGATCTTGGAGGTGATGATCCGGGCGTCGGCCGGCCGCTCGGCCAGGTACTCGCGCAGCCGCTCGGCGACGATCTCCTCGACCACGGGGCGTACCTCGGAGGACACCAGCTTCTCCTTGGTCTGCGACGAAAACTTGGGCTCCGGCACCTTCACCGAAAGCACGCATGCGAGGCCTTCGCGCATGTCGTCGCCGGTGGTTTCGACCTTGGCCTTTTTCGCCAGGTCGATCTCCTCGATGTACTTGTTCAGCACGCGCGTCATGGCGGCGCGCAGGCCGGTCAAATGGGTGCCGCCATCTTTTTGCGGAATGTTATTGGTGAAGCACAGAACGCTCTCCTGATAGGAGTCGTTCCACTGCATCGCGACCTCGACGGTAATCCCGTCCTTCACCCCGTGGCCGACGAAGACGTTCGGGTGCAGGACGTTCTTCGCGCGGTTCATGTACTCGACGAAGCCCGTGACGCCCCCGGCGAAAGCGAAGTTCTCCTCCTTGCCGGCGCGCTGGTCGATCAGGAGGATCTTGACGCCGTTGTTCAGGAAGGAAAGCTCGCGCAGCCGGCGCGCCAGGATGTCGTAGTGGTAGTCGACGTTGCCGAAGATCTCCTTGGACGCGAGGAAATGCACCTCCGTGCCGCGGCGCTCGCTTGCGCCGGCGTCCTTGAGGGGCGCGACAGCGACGCCGTTGCGGAACTCCATCTGGTGCACCCGCCCGTCTCGCCAGATCGTGAGCCTCAGCCATTCCGAAAGCGCGTTCACCACCGAGACGCCGACGCCGTGCAGGCCGCCCGAGACCTTGTACGTATTGGAGTCGAACTTCCCGCCCGCGTGAAGCTCGGTCATGACGATCTCGGCCGCCGAACGCTTGAGTTCGTCCTCTTCCTTGATGCCGGTAGGAATGCCGCGACCGTTGTCCAGCACCGAGATCGAGTTGTCCGTGTGGATGGTAACGACGATCTCGTCGCAGAAGCCGGCGAGGGCCTCGTCGACGGAGTTGTCGACCACCTCGAACACCATGTGGTGCAGGCCGGTGCCGTCCGAGGTGTCGCCGATGTACATGCCAGGACGCTTGCGCACGGCCTCCAGGCCCTTGAGCACCTTGATGGCATCGGAGCCGTAGTCGTTGGCGCCCGGCAAAGGTTTCTCCGCTTCTCCCACCCTCAGATCCTCATCGGCATGACGACGTACTTGAAGTCCTTCTCCGACGGATAGCTGATGAGCGCGCTGGAGGAAGCGTCGCCGAAAGCGCATTCGATATCGGCGCCCGATACGTTGTTCAGGACATCCAGCAGGTAGTTGACGTTGAATCCGATGTCGATGGCCTCGCCGGCATACTTCACCTCCAGCTCCTCGTGGGCCTCCTCCTGCTCCGCGTTGGACGACACGATCTTGAGCGCGCCGTCGGCGAGCACCCATCGGACGCCGCGGAACTTCTCGTTGGAGAGGATCGCCGCCCGCAGCAGCGCCTGTCGCAGGGGCTCGCGCGCGAGCTGCAGGCGGTTCTTGTGCTGGCTCGGGATGACGCGGGTATAGTCGGGAAACTTGCCGTCGATCAGCTTGGAGACGAGCTGGATCGTGCCGAAGGCGAACGAGGCCTGGGCGGCGGAGATCTCCACGCGCAGCTCGCTGTCGTCGTCGGCGAGCAGCTTGGCCAGCTCGAGCACGGTCTTGCGCGGAACGATGACTTCCTGCCGCGGCAAGTCCGCTCCCAGCTTGACCGCCGCGAATGCGAGCCGGTGCCCATCGGTGGCGACGAGCTTCAGCTGGCCCTCTTCCACCACCATGAGCAGACCGTTCAGGTAATAGCGGATGTCCTGCTGCGCCATGGCGTACTGCACGAGACCGAGGAGGCGCCGGAAAACCTTCTGCTCCAGGCTGAAGCGGGCCGCTTCCCCGGCCGGCTTGGCCAGGCGCGGGAAATCCTCCGCCGGAAGCGTCTGGAGCGTGAAACGGCTCTTCGCCGCCTTGACCACCAGGCGCTTGTCCTGCTGCTGAAGCGTGACCTCCGCGCCGTCCGGAAGGGCGCGCAGGATATCGAGCAGCTTTCGCGCTCCCACCGTAACCGCCCTCGCGTCGCCGGCAACGGCAACCGTGGTGCGGGCCGTGATCTGGATCTCGATGTCCGTCGCGAGAAACGAGAGCTTTCCTTCCGCCGTATCGACCAGGACGTTCGAAAGGATCGGCAGGGTATGCCTGCGCTCGATGATGCCGCTCACGGCAGATAGCGGGCCGAGGATCTCGTCGCGCTTTGCTTTAATCATTGTTGATTACCTACTTAGTAGTAGCTAATAGAGTGGACGGCTGCGCGGGATAACTCCCGAAATCGCTTGCGTGCCCGTGCCTTGCATGGCTTGGCGCGCGCGGGGAAAGCTGTGGATTGAAAGTTCTGCCGTGTGGATTGTTTCGGGGACGCGCACCTGCGGGTGCCTTATGCACAGCTTGTTCTTCGACGATGTACAGCTTGCGCAAGCTCATCCCTTGAGAACCTGTTCCAGCACCAGGTAGTCGCGGTTGAGCCCTGTGTCGTGCTTGCGCAGGCTCGCAATGGTGCGGCAGGCGTGCAGGACGGTCGTATGGTCGCGGTTGCCGAAGGCCTCGCCGATCTCCGGCAGGCTCATCTGCGTCAGGTCCTTGGCAAGGGCCATGGCGACCTGGCGCGGCCGCGCGAGATTGCGGCTGCGCTTCTTGGAATGCATGTCCGAGACCTTGATCTTGAAATACTCCGCTACCGTCTTCTGGATGCCTTCGACGCTCACCTGGCGGCTGTTGAGGTTGAGGATGTCGCGCAACGCTTCCTTGGCGAGGTCGAGCGAGAGCTCCCGGCCGGTGAAGCGCGCGAAGGCGAGGACCTTCTTCAGGGCACCCTCGAGCTCGCGCACGTTGGACCGGATGTGCTTCGCAATGAAGAAGGCGATCTCCTCCGAGAGCCCAATCGCCTCGGCCTCGGCCTTCTTGAGGACGATCGCCACCCGCATCTCCAGCTCGGGCGGCTCGATCGCCACGGTCAGGCCCCAGCCGAACCGGGAGATCAGCCTTTCCTCCATGCCTGCGATCTCCTTCGGGTAGGTGTCGCAGGTGATGACGATCTGCTTGTGCGCCTCGACGAGCGCGTTGAAGGCGTAGAAGAACTCCTCCTGGGTGCGGCCCTTGTTCGAGAAGAACTGGATGTCGTCGATGAGCAGCAGGTCCAGCGAGTGGTAATAGCGCTTGAAGTCATCGAAGGACTTCTGCTGATAAGCGCGTACGACGTCGGTGACGTACTGCTCCGCATGGATGTAGCGGATGCGCGCCTGGGGACGCTGGTCCGCCACCTGGTTGCCGATCGCCTGAACGAGATGGGTCTTTCCCAGGCCGACGCCGCCGTATACGAATAGCGGGTTATAGGAGATGCCCGGGTTCTCCGCCACCTGCAAGGCGGCGGCGCGCGCGAGCTGGTTCGCCTTGCCGGTGACGAAGCTCTCGAAGGAGAACGCCCGGTTGAGCCGCGCGCGCTCGAGGAGGGTGGGTGGCTCGCTCGCGGGGCGCGGGGCAGACGGCGCGGCGCGCGCCGCGCCGTCCGCCCCGCGGGCCAGCACGAGGCGCAGGCCGAGCTCCCGGCCGCAGGCCTCGGCGGCAAGGCGCTCGATGCGGGAAGCGAACCGCTCGCGCACGAGCTCCAGAACGAATCGGTTGGGTGCGGCAAGGGTCAGCGTATCCGCGGTCGCGCCGGCCTCTGCGGCGAGCGGGCGGATCCAGGTATTGAATTGCTGTGCGGGGAGTTCCTGCTCTAGCCGGCGCAGGCACGCGTCCCAGAGGTTCTGCATCTTCTCGTGGGCCTAGGCGAGCTCGAATTTTACCTTCTTCGATATGGGTTATCCACAGGCGAATCGCCCGCGCTCGCGGCGCGATGATGATTTGACAATGCGTCGAGCAGCGCGCTCTAATGTCGGCCTTTTTCGGGCCGGCCAATGAAGCGAACGTACCAACCGTCGAAGACGCGCCGCGCGAGGCGCCACGGCTTTCTCGTGAGAAGCCGCACGCGCGGCGGGCGAGCGGTTCTGCGCAATCGCCGCGCCAAGGGTCGCCGGCGCCTCGGACTGTAGGCGCGTTCAAGCGCTTCGGCCTGGGCCGCGGGCGCAGGCTGCGTCGGAGTGCGGAATTCGAGCATCTGCTGCGTAGCGGCGCGCGCCGTAGCCTCGCCGGCTATACGTTCTATCTCGAGCGGCGCGCCGGCGGCGCCCCGCGCCTGGGAATGCTCGTGACGAGAAAGCACGCCGCCGCCGCAACCGAGCGCAACTACATCAAGCGATGCATCCGAGAAGCCTTCCGGCTGGAGCAGCACAGGCTCGGTCCGGTGGACCTGCTGATCCGACCGCCCCTTGGTGCGAGGGGTTCGGCGGAGATGGTTCGCCGCCTGCGGGAGCTGCTGGCGGCCTTGGCCGCGTGACGCCATGCTGCTGCGTCTAGTCGTCCGTGCCTATCGGTATTTCGTGAGCCCGATGCTCCCGCGCTCGTGCCGGTTCCATCCCAGCTGCTCGGAGTATGCCGAGGAGGCTCTGGCGCGCCACGGCTCATGCCGCGGCGGCTGGATCGCCGCGAAGCGCCTGTGCCGCTGCGGTCCGTGGCATCCCGGCGGCTACGACCCGGTCCCCTGAGCATGGACACGCAGCGGCTCATTCTGCTCTTCATCTTCAGCTTTTCGCTGCTCATGCTTTGGGAGGCGTGGGAGCGCGAGAGCCGTCCGAAACCTCCGCCTCCGGCAGCTTCGGCGGCGCCGCAGGGGGTGCCCGCGCCGGCCAGACCGGTAGAAGCCTCCAAGCCCCCCGCGTCCTCGGTTCCGGCGCCCGGCCAGCCGAGCAAGAGCGCGGAAACGGTGCGCGTCACGACCGATCTCATCGTCGCGGAGGTCTCCAGCGTCGGCGGAAGCCTCGCCAAGGTGGAGCTTGTCCGGCACAAGGATTCGAGCGATCGCGGCAAGAACCTGGTGCTGCTCGGCCCAGCGCACCACTACGAAGCGCAGAGCGGTCTCACGGGCGAGGCCGGTCCGAATCACCGCAGCGAATGGCGCATCGAGCCGGGTGATCGCGTGCTCGCGCCGGGTCAGGACTCGATCGAGCTGCGCCTGACGGCACAGGGCCGCGACGGCCTCGAGGTCGAGAAGGTCTATACCTTCAGACGCAACAGCTACGTCATCGACGTTGCTTTCAGGCTGCGCAACGCCTCGTCGTCCGCGATGTCGACCTACGCGTATTTCCAGCTGACACACGACGGAAAGCCCGCCGCCGACGCGGACACGATCGCGCAGCAGTTCGGCGCCCAGAGCTTCACCGGCTTCGCGGTTTTCAGCGAAGCGCGCAAGTTCGAGAAGATCGCGCCGTCCGACATCGACGAGGGGAATCCGGAGCACGTCGCGCAGGCGGACAACGGCTGGCTCGCCTTCGTGCAGCACTATTTCGTTGCCGCCTGGCTTGTGCCGCCGGGCACGCAGCGCGACTACGTATTCGAGAAACGCCAGGACGGCACGTATGCCGGCCGCGTGCTCGTTCCGGCTAGCGTGGCGCCGGGGGAAACGTCCAGCGTGAGCGTACCGCTGTACGCGGGTCCGCAGGAGCAGGGTCGCCTGGAAGCGGCCGCCCCGGGCCTCGAGCTGGTCGTCGACTACGGCTTCCTCACCATCATCGCGTGGCCGCTTTTCTGGCTGCTCCAGAAGTTCCACGCGCTGAGCGGCAACTGGGGCGTGGCAATCATCCTGCTCACCGTTCTCATCAAGCTGGTGTTCTTTCCGCTTTCGGCCGCAAGCTACAAGTCGATGGCGAAGATGAAGCTCATCACTCCCCGGCTCACCAAGATCCGCGAGACGTACGCCCACGACCGGCAGAAGATGAACCAGGCGATGATGGAGCTCTACAAGACCGAGAAGATCAATCCGCTGGGCGGCTGCTTTCCCATCCTGGTGCAGATCCCGGTGTTCATCGCGCTGTACTGGGTACTGCTGGCGGCGATCGAGCTGCGCCACGCGCCGTTCATGTTGTGGATCGAGGACCTTTCGGCGCTCGACCCGTACTACGTGCTGCCGATCCTCATGTCGGCGACCATGGTGTTGCAGACCCGCATGAATCCGACGCCGCCCGATCCCGTGCAGGCGAAGGTCATGAAGGCGATGCCGTTCGTGTTCAGCGTGTTCTTCTTCTTCTTCCCCGCCGGGCTCGTGCTGTACTGGCTGGTCAACAACATCCTCTCCATCCTCCAGCAGTGGCAGATCCAGCGCATGTTCGACCGCGACAAACCTGCCCATGCCAAGCGGTGACCTAGGCCGCGACACGATCGCGGCGGTGGCCACCCCGCCGGGGCGGGGCGGCATTGGGGTTGTGCGCGTTTCCGGCAGCGACGTACCGCGCATCGCGCAGGCGGTGCTCGGCCGGCTTCCCCGGGCGCGCCACGCTACCGTGGCGACGTTCCGCGACGCCGCCGACACGCTCATCGACCGGGGCATCGCCCTTTACTTCCCGGCCCCCGGCTCCTATACCGGCGAGGCGGTGCTCGAGCTCCAGGGGCACGGCGGGCCGGTGGTCATGCAACTGCTGTTGCGCGCCTGCGTCGACGCCGGCGCGCGCCTCGCCGAGCCGGGCGAGTTCACGCGTCGCGCGTTTCTCGAGGGAAAGCTCGACCTCGCGCAGGCCGAGGCGGTCGCCGATCTCATCGACGCCGCGAGCCGCGAGGCGGCTCGTTCGGCGGCGCGCTCGCTGAGCGGGGAGTTCTCCGCGGCGATCGGCGCGTTGTGCACGAGGCTCATCGAGCTCCGGGCGCTCACCGAGGCGATGCTCGATTTTCCCGACGAGGGCGTCGATCAGCTGCACCGTGATGACGCCATGCGCAGGCTCACGGAGGCGCGGGAGGCGCTCGGCGAGTTACTCGGCAGAGGGCGGCAGGGAAAGCTCCTGCGTGCGGGCATCCACGTCGTCCTTGCCGGCGCGCCCAACGTCGGGAAATCGAGCCTGCTGAACCGCTTGGCAGGCGAGGATCGCGCGATCGTCACCCCCATACCCGGGACGACCCGGGATACGGTGCGGGAAGCCATCGAGATAGACGGAATGCCGCTGCTGCTCGTCGACACCGCCGGACTCCGGGAGGCTGGCGATGAAGTCGAGAGGCTGGGCGTCGAGCGCGCTCGCCAAGAGGTCGCGACAGCCGATCTGGTGCTTATCGTTGCCGAAGCGGGGTCGACGGGTCCGCCCGGCGCCGACTTGCCCGCTGGCGCTGCCAGGCTCGACGTTTACAACAAGGCCGACCTCGCACCAGGCTTCGTAGCGCCTGAAGGCGCGGTCGCCGTTTCGGCGAAGACCGGTGCGGGACTGGATCGATTGCGCCGGTCGATTCTCGAAATGGCCGGCTGGTCTTCTACGGGGGAATCCGCATTCCTGGCTCGGGAGCGACACCTCCAAGCGCTGGAGCAGGCGAGCGCTCACCTGGAAGCCGCTTCGCGGGAAGCGGACCGCTGGGAGTTCTTTGCGGAAGAGCTCCGCCTTGCTCAGCACGCCCTCGGCTCCATCACCGGCGAGTACACCGCTGACGACCTGTTGGGAGAGATCTTCGGACGTTTCTGTATCGGCAAGTAAGTGGTCCGGTTCCCGCGTTGGGTTACATCAGATTTCCCAAGCATAAGCCGTTGTTACTAAGGGACTATGAGCATTTCGCGCCGGTCCCGGCGTGCCGCGTCGCATGCAGGCGGTGCTACAATTTTTGACGGACCACATCTTCTATCGGACCGGCCCAGCCTCGCTGGGCCGTTTGCCTTTCTGGAGTTAACGCATGAACGCTCCCGCTCCCGCTGATCAGTTGCAAGCACCCACGTGGATACGACACCAGGGGCTGCGACAGTGGGTGGCGGAGATTGCGCGCCTCACCAAGCCCGCGCGCATCGTCTGGTGCGATGGCTCGCGGGCGGAGTACGAGCGCCTTTGCGCGGAGTTGGTGGCGGCCGGGACTTTCACCCCGCTCAACCCGAAGCTCCGACCCAACTCCTTTCTTGCGCGCTCTCATCCCGGCGACGTAGCACGCATGGAGGACCGGACCTTTATCTGCAGCCGGACGAAGGAGCAGGCAGGGCCGACGAACAACTGGATCGACCCCGGGGAGATGCGCTCGACGCTCAACCGCCTGTTCGACGGGTGCATGCGCGGCCGGACGATGTACGTCATGCCGTTCTCCATGGGCCCCATCGGCTCGCCGATCGCGCAGATCGGCGTGGAGATTTCGGATTCCGCCTATGTGGCCGTGAGCATGGCGGTCATGACGCGCATGGGGCGGCCGGTAGCGGAATGGATGGGCGAGGACGCGAGCTTCGTTCCCTGCCTGCACTCGGTCGGCGCGCCGCTTGCCGCGGGAGCGCGCGATGTCCCGTGGCCGTGCAACGAGTCCGATAAATGGATCGTGCATTTCCCGGAAACGCGCGAGATCTGGTCTTTCGGCTCCGGCTACGGCGGCAACGCGCTGCTCGGCAAGAAATGCCTTGCCCTGCGCATCGCCTCCGTGATGGCACGCGACGAAGGATGGTTGGCCGAACACATGCTCATCCTCGGCGTGGAGTCGCCCAAGGGCGAGAAGACCTACATCTCCGCCGCGTTCCCCTCGGCCTGCGGCAAGACCAACTTGGCGATGCTCATCCCGCCCCCGTCGCTGAGGGGCTGGAAAGTGACCACCATCGGCGAGGACATCGCGTGGATCAAGCCGGGTCCCGACGGGCGATTCCATGCCATCAACCCGGAGTACGGGTTGTTCGGCGTCGCGCCAGGGACTTCGGAGCACACCAACCCGAACGCGATGCGCATGCTGCGCGAGAACGTCATCTTTACGAATGTCGCCATGACTCCCGAAGGCGACGTGTGGTGGGAAGGAATGACCGACAGCCCGCCCGCGCGTCTGCTCGACTGGCAGGGAAAGGAGTGGACGCCTGCCGAGGGCAAGGCGGGCCGGCTCGCCGCGCATCCCAATGCGCGCTTCACCGTGCCGGCGTCGCAGTGTCCTTCAATGGATCCGAACTGGGAGGATCCCGCGGGAGTTCCGATTTCCGCGTTCGTGTTCGGAGGGCGCCGCTCCTCGACCGTTCCGCTGGTCGTCGAAGCGCCGACCTGGGAAGACGGCGTCTACATGGCGGCCACGCTCGGCTCGGAAACGACGGCCGCCATCACCGGGAAGGTCGGCGTGGTACGCCGCGATCCCATGGCGATGCTCGCTTTCTGCGGCTACAACATGGGCGACTACTTCGACCACTGGCTCCGGATCGGCGGCGCCGTCAAGCACCCGCCGAAGATCTTCCGCGTCAACTGGTTTCGCCGCGACAAGCAGGGGAAGTTCCTCTGGCCGGGTTTCGGGGAGAACATGAGGGTGCTGCGCTGGATCGTGGAGCGCTGCCGGGGGCAGGCGGGCGGCATCGACTCGGCCCTGGGCACCATGCCGCGATTCGAGGACCTCGACTGGACCGGTCTGGAGCGCCTCGCGCCCGCGCAATACGATGAGCTGACGCGGGTGGATGCCGAGGCGTGGAAAGAAGAGCTCGTCTCGCATGAGGAGCTCTTCGGCAGGCTTGGCTCCCACTTGCCGGGCCCCCTGGAGGCACGCAAGGGCCGCATGCAAGAGCGGCTGCGAGCGTAAGCCGGATCGAGCCGCAGGCGGCTCAACGCGTCCGGAGCGCGAAGCGCGCGGCCGCCGCCGCGGCTAGCGCGGCACCAGCGGCCGCGGCGAACGCCGCTGGGGATGGCCAGACCTCGAGCAGCGCGCCGCCCGCCACCAATCCCGCCCCGATTCCGCCGAGGAGAGCGCTCGTCGACCACGTAAATGCTTCCGTGACGTTGCCCGCGCCTGCAGCCTTGGCGACAAGCATGGATTGCATGATGAGCGCCGGGGCCATTACCACGCCGGCCGCGACGGTCAGTGCGGCGAACATCCATGCGCCCCACGGCAGCGCGAGAGCAGCGAGCCCCAGCCCCATGAGGGCGAGGATGGCGGCGAACTGCCGTTGCAACGGAAAGCGCCAGCTGCGACTGCCGTAGGCCAGGCCGCCGAGCGCGCTGCCGGTGCTCATGAGGCCGAGGAGCACCCCGGCAAGCGCTGGCCGGTCCTGTTCAGCGGCATACGCGGTGACACCGATTTCCAGAAGTCCAAACGCCATCGCGTAGCACAGGATGACGGCGATGAGGGTGATGAATTGCGGCTCGGCCAGGGGGCCGAGCAGTCCGCCGCGAGGCCGCGGCGCCACGGCCCAATTGCGCAGCGCCGGTGATGCGCGGAAAAGCAGGGACCCAGCACCGCCGCAGATCGCAGCGAACAGCACCGCGAGCGCAGGCGAGGCGGTAGCGACGATCATCGCGACAAGCATTGGTCCTGCGATGAAAACCAGCTCGATGAGCACGGACTCGAGGGAGTAAGCCGCGGCGAGCAGCCGGTCGTCCGCGAGGCGCTGCCGGAAATACGTGCGCATGCATACGGAGATCGGTGGGAAGGCCGCGCCCGCGACCGCCGACAGGGTCACGGTGACCCACCCGTGAGTTTGGTGGTGTACCGCCGCGACAAGCGCGACAAGCGCCGTCGGGAACGACAGGCCGCAAATCAGGAGAGCGGTGCCCGGCCCGCGCCGATCGATCCAGCGGCCCAATGCAGGCGCGACCGCCGCGAGGCCGCAGACGTAGCCCGCGGTCGCGGCGCCCGCCTGGGCGAATGACTGGGTGCTGCTTTGCACAAGCAGAAGGATGGCAAGGCCGGTAATGCCGATCGGCAGCCGGCCAAGGACGGATGCGGCGAATGTGCGGCGGACCTCCCCGGAGGATAGAACCGTCACGTAGCGCTCGAGGGAGATCATGGAGAAAGGCGCGCGATTCTCGCACGCAGGATCTGCATGTTGCGCCGCAACAATTCAGGGAGGTTCCACGTGGAACCTCCGAACATCTGGTTCCACGTGGAACGCTCGCGTAGAATTCGCCACCCCATGAGATTTCCAGGCGATTTCGACGTCTTGGTTGTCGGCGGCGGCCATGCCGGCACCGAGGCGGCGCTGGCATCCGCCCGAATGGGATGCCGCACGCTGCTCGTCACGCATAGCATCGATACGCTGGGGCAGATGTCGTGCAACCCTTCGATCGGCGGAATCGGCAAGGGGCACCTCGTCAAGGAAATCGATGCGCTGGGGGGCGCAATGGCGCTTGCCACGGACATGGCGGGGATCCAGTTCCGCACGCTCAACTCCTCGAAGGGACCAGCCGTGCGGGCGACCCGCGCGCAAGCGGATCGGGTGCTCTACCGGGGGGCCATTCGAACACGGCTCGAGAATCAGCCCAACCTCTCGCTTTTTCAGCAGGCGGTCGATGATGTCCTTATCGAGGCAGACCGCGTGGTGGGGATCGCAACGCAGCTGGGTGTCCGCATCTATGCGCGAACCGTAGTGCTGACGACGGGGACCTTCCTTGGGGGCTTGGTCCATGTCGGAATGCAAAAGTACCGCGCAGGCCGGGCGGGTGACCCTGCCGCCCTAACCCTGGCACAGCGCCTTCGCGAGCTGAAGCTACCCGTAGGGCGTCTCAAGACGGGTACGCCGCCGCGGCTGGACTCCAGGACCATCGACTTCTCGGTGCTGGAAGAGCAGCCGGGCGACTCGCCCGAGCCGGTCTTCTCCTTCGTTGGCGCTCGCGACATGCATCCAAGGCAGCTTCCCTGCTGGCTGACTCATACGAACTCGCGGACGCACGAAGTCATCCGTGGCGCCCTGGACCGTTCCCCGCTCTTCACGGGCGTCATCGAAGGCATCGGGCCCCGCTACTGCCCCTCCGTCGAGGACAAGGTGCACCGCTTCCCGGCGAAGGAAAGCCATCAGATCTTCCTCGAGCCGGAAGGCCTCACGAGCAACGAAATCTATCCAAACGGCATCTCCACCAGCTTGCCTTTTGATGCCCAGGTCGAGCTCGTTCAATCCATCAAGGGCCTCGAAAGGGCGGCGCTGGTGCGTCCCGGCTATGCCATCGAGTACGACTACTTCGATCCACGAAGCCTGCGAGCTTCTCTGGAGAGCAAGGCACTCCGCGGACTATTCCTTGCGGGGCAGATAAACGGGACGACCGGCTACGAAGAAGCCGGCGCCCAGGGTCTGCTGGCAGGCATTAATGCCGCCCTCTCCGTCAAGGAGCAGGCGCCCTGGTGCCCGGGCCGGGACGAGGCGTACTTGGGTGTCATGGTGGACGATCTCGTGACGCGAGGGGTGTCTGAGCCGTACCGTATGTTTACCAGCCGCGCGGAGTACCGCCTCATGCTGCGAGAGGACAACGCCGATCTCCGCCTTAGCGGGATCGGTCGGCAGCTAGGTTTGGTCGATGACAGCCGGTGGGAGACATTCAACCGGAAGAGAGATGCCGTGGCGCGGGAGCTCGAGCGGCTCCGCTCTACGTATGTGAGCGCTGGCTTTCGTCAAAGACATAGCTTATCAGAAGTCCTTCGGCGGCCGGAAGTCCGCTATGCCGACGTGGGAGACCCTCGCACGACGGCGGACGTGGCTGCGCAGGTCGAAGTGCAGGTGAAGTACGAGGGCTACATCGAGCGCCAGCGCGCCGAGGTCGAGCGGCGACGCGAGCTCGAGGCGCTGCGGCTGCCCGAGGACCTGGACTTCGCCAGCGTGCGTGGTCTCTCCATCGAAGTGCAGCAGAAGCTAACCCGTTATCGGCCGGAGACGATCGGCCAGGCGGCGCGCATCTCGGGGGTGACGCCCGCCGCGATCTCGCTGCTTCTCGTGCACCTGAAACGCGGATCCCGGAGGCCCGAGCGACGGACCGCATGACGCCTCGCGCCGTGCTCGAGCGCGGCGCCGCGGACCTCACGCTCGCGCTGCATCCGGCGGCGGTCGAGCGAATGCTCCAATTCATCGCGCTGCTCAAGAAGTGGAACCGTACGTACAACCTGACGGCAGTGCGCGACGAGCGCGCCATGATCGGCCAGCACCTGCTCGATTCTCTCGCCGTGCTCCCTCATCTCCCCGAGCAAGGGGAGCGCACCACGCTCGCCGACGTCGGCTCGGGTGCCGGCCTGCCCGGCGTTCCGCTTGCGCTTGCCCGCCCGTCGTGGCGGGTTACGCTTATCGATTCAAGCGACAAGAAAACCGCTTTCCTCCGGCAGGCAACCATGGAGCTCGGGATGGACAACGTCGAGGTGCACCATGGTCGCGTCGAGCAATGGCACCCTGCGCAGCGATTCGACGTCGTGATCTCCCGCGCGTTCGCCGAGCTCCGCGCGTTTGTCGCGGCTTGCCGGCACCTTGTCGCTCCCGCGGGCGTGCTGGCGGCGATGAAGGGCAAGCTGCGCGGCGAGGAGCTCTCGCCGGCTGCGGCCGATTGCGTGTGCGCGGCTCCCATCCGGCTTCGCGTGCCCTTCGTCGACGCCGAGCGCAACCTCGTGCTCTGCCGCGTGCCCTCGTGAAATGAGCCAGGTGATCGCAGTGGTGAATCAGAAGGGCGGTGTTGGCAAGACGACCACCAGCGTGAATCTCGCCGCTGCGCTCGCGGGCGCCGGCCGGCGGGTGATGCTCGTCGATCTCGACCCGCAGGGAAACGCGACGATGGGAAGCGGCGTGGACAAGCGCGCGAGCGCGCGTACGGTCTATCACGTGCTGCTCGGGCTGGGCGAGCTCGCGACGATCCGCACCCGAGCGGAGCAGGGCGGCTATGACCTGCTGCCCTCCAACCGGGAGCTCGCCGGGGCGGAGGTCGAGCTCGTCGACCTGCCGGCACGGGAGAGCCGGCTGAAGGCCGCGCTCGAGCGCGTGGCGGGCGAGTACGACTTCATCCTCATCGATTGCCCGCCTTCCCTGAGCCTGCTCACGGTGAATGCGCTCGTGGCGGCTCAGCGCGTCCTCATCCCGATGCAGTGCGAGTACTACGCGCTCGAGGGACTGTCCGACCTGGTCGGCACGATCAAGCGGGTCCGGGCGCATCTCAATCCGGCGCTGGAGATCGCCGGACTGCTGCGGACCATGTATGACCCTAGGAACACGCTCTCCCAGCAGGTCTCGCAGCAGCTGGAAGCGCATTTCGGCGACAAGGTCTACCGCACGCTCGTGCCGCGCAACGTGCGGCTGGCCGAGGCGCCCAGCTACGGCGTCCCCGCCGTGCGTTGGGACGCCGCCTCGAAAGGCGCCCAGGCCTACCTTGCCCTCGCGAGCGAAATACTCGGGGAGCAGCAGCCGGCATGAAGCCCAAGGGACTCGGCCGGGGACTCGATGCGCTTCTGGGCGGGGGGGAACCGCCGCGCGAGGCGCTGCTCACGCTGCCCGTGGGCCGCATCCGCCCCGGGCGCTACCAGCCGCGAACCCGGATGGACCAGGAGGCCCTCGCGGAGCTGGCGGGCTCCATCCGCGCGCAAGGCCTGATGCAGCCGCTGCTCGTACGGCCCGTCGATCGCGATCGCTACGAGCTCATCGCCGGCGAGCGCCGCTGGCGCGCCGCACAGATGGCGGGGCTCGAGGAAGTGCCCGCGCTGGTGCGCGAGGTTCCGGACGAAGCCGCGCTCGCGATGTCCCTCATCGAGAACATCCAGCGCGAGAACCTGAACCCGATGGAGGAAGCGAACGGCCTGCTGCGGCTCGTCGAGGAGTTCCGCATGACGCACGAGCAGGCCGCCGACGCGGTAGGGCGATCGCGCAGCGCCACCACGAACCTTTTGCGCCTGCTCAAGCTGGCGAAGCCGGTGCAGGAAATGCTGATGGAGGGCGCGATCGAGATGGGCCACGCGCGAGCGCTGCTCTCCCTCGACCCGGCGCGCCAGATCGAAGCGGGAAACCGCGCGGCGGCACGCGGACTTTCGGTGAGGGAAACGGAGGCCCTCGTCCAGCAGATGCTGCGCGGCTCGGCGCAGCGGCGGCGCAAGAAGGTGGCGGACCGCGACCTCGCGCGGCTGGAAGAAGAGCTCGCCGAGCGCCTGGGCACGACTGTCGAGATCCGTCCAGGACGCAAGGGCGCCGGCAAGCTCGTGCTGCATTACTCCGGCCTCGAGCACCTCGACGAGCTGCTCGGAAAGCTCAAATGAAGGAACAGTTGCGCTATACTTCGCCCGCTTTGCCGGGTGGCGTTCGTTTCAGCAAGCCGATACGCACGGTTCTGCTGTGGCAGGCCGGTGCGACGGCGCTGCTGGCGGCGCTGGCCGCAGTCCTCGCGGACCTGCACGGCGCGATCTCCGCGGCGGCGGGCGGCCTGGCGAGCATCGTCGCCTGCGCCGCGTCCGCCTGGGTCGCAGCGCCCGGCAAGGCGAAGTCCGCAGGGGGGGTTCTGGTTGGCGCGCTGCGGGCCGAGGCGGTGAAGATCGGCCTGGCGTTGCTCCTGCTGTGGCTCGTGCTGGCGAACTACGAGGCGACGGTAGTTGCTGCGCTGCTCGGCGCTTTCGTCGTGACGATGCTGATTTTTTCGATGGCTTTTTTCGTTCGCGAGTATTGACTTACCCGACGATGGCGGCAGGAACAGAGCTCACCCCCTCCCAGTACATCCAGCACCACCTGTCGTTTTTCCGCGCGCCGGTCGGGGAAGGCGGCTTCTGGACGCTGCATGTCGATTCCATCGTCACGTCGGTGCTGCTGGGGCTGATGGGCCTGGGGTTCATCTGGTGGGTGGTGCGCGGCGCCACCTCCGGCGTTCCCGGCAAGCGCCAGGCGCTCATCGAGCTGCTGTTCGAGTTCATCGACGAGCAGGTCAAGGGCATCTTCCATCACGGCGACCGCAACCGCTTCGTCGCGCCGCTCGCGCTGACGGTATTCGTGTGGGTGGTCCTCATGAACGCCATGGACTTCCTGCCGGCGGACCTCGTCGCGCTGGTGACCCACAACCTCTCGGAGCACGGCTTTCGCTACGTGCCGACGGCGGACGTCAACACCACCTTCGCGCTCGCGCTGTCGGTCTGGCTGCTCATGATCTTCTTCGCCATCTCGGCCAAGGGACTGGGCGGCTGGATCCACGAGCTGTTCTGCGCGCCTTTCGGGTCGAACCCGCTGCTCTGGCCCGCGAACCTGCTGTTCAACCTCGTGGAGTACGTGTCGAAGCCGCTGTCCCACTCGCTGCGGCTCTTCGGCAACATGTACGCGGGCGAGATCCTGTTCCTCCTGCTGTGGATGTGGGCCGCCACGGGGCTCGCGGGCGTTTTCTTCGGCTTCTGGCTGGGCCTGGGCTGGGCGATCTTCCACATCCTCATCGTGCTGCTGCAGGCCTACATCTTCATGATGCTGACGGTCGTCTACATCTCGATGGCGCACGAGCACCACTGATTTCACATCTTCAATAAACAAGGGAAAGAGCAATGGAAAAACTTCAGCTGCTGGCGATGGTCCAGGCCTACACCGGCATCGGCATCGGTCTCATGGTCGGCCTGGGGGCCGCGGGCGCGTGCATCGGCGTCGGCATCATGTGCAGCCGCTTCCTCGAGGCGGCGGCGCGGCAGCCGGAGCTCACGAACTCGCTGCAGGGGCGCGTGTTCCTGCTGCTCGGCCTGATCGATGCTTCGTTCATCATCGGCCTGGGAATCGCGATGTTCTTCGCGTTCGCCAACCCGCTCGCCACGGCGTTCCAGTAACCGCGCCGTTTCGCGAGGAGGCCGCATGAACATCAACCTGACGCTGTTCGCGCAAGCGCTGGTCTTCGCGGCGTTCATCTGGTTCTGCGCCAAGCTCATCTGGCCCTTCATGCTGCGCGCCATCGAGACGCGCCAGAAGACCATCGCCGACGGCCTGGCCGCCGCGGAGCAGGGACGTCGGTCGCTCGAGACTTCCACCCGGCAGTCCGAGGAGGCGATATCGCAGGCGCGCGCCCGCGCGGCGGACATTCTGGCGCAGGCAGAGAAGCGCGCCGTGCAGCTGGTCGACGAGGCGCGTACCGCGGCCAAAGAGGAAGGCGGCCGCGAGAAGGCAGCGGCGAAGGCCGAAATCGAGCAGGAAGTGACCCGGGCGCGCGAGCAGCTGCGCGACCATGTCGCGGCGCTCGCCGTCGCCGGCGCGGAGAAGATCCTGCGGCGCGAGGTGGACCCGAAGGCGCACGCCGACCTCCTCGAATCCATCAAGCGTCAGCTCTGATGGCCGAGCCCAGCACCGTCGCGCGACCCTACGCCGAGGCGGCCTTCAGGCTGGCCGACGACGCCGGTGCGTTGGGCAGGTGGTCCGAGATGCTCGGTGCGCTCGCGCAGGTCGCCCAGGATGAGCGCGTGCAGCGCGCCGTCGCGGACCCCAACCTGTCCGACGCCCAAGTGGCGGGCCTGTTCATCGCCATCCTCGGGGGCAAGCTGAGCGCCGAGGCGGAGAACTTCGTGCGGGTGCTGGCGGAAAACAAGCGCCTGGAGCTGCTCCCCGAGATCCGCGCGCAGTTCGAGGCGCTCAAGAACGAGCGCGAGGGCGTGGCGGAGGTCGAGGTGCACTCCGCCTTCGAGCTCAGCGAGGCACAGGTCGCCGACCTGGTGCAGCGCCTGGAGAAGAAGACCGGCCGCAAGGTGAGAACGCAGGTCCGCATCGACAGGGACCTGATCGGCGGCGTCAAGGTTGTGCTCGGCGATAAGGTCATCGACGGCTCGGCGCGCGCGCAGCTCGGCGCGCTCGAGGCCGCACTGAAAGCTTAAGGAGAGCCATGCAACTGAATCCTTCCGAGATCTCGGAACTCATCAAGAGCCGCATCCAGAACCTCGATGCGGGCGCGCAGATGCGCACGCAGGGCACCGTGGTGTCGGTGACCGACGGCATCTGCCGCATCCACGGCCTCTCCGACGTCATGCAGGGCGAGATGCTCGAGTTTCCGAAGAACACGTTCGGCCTCGCGCTCAACCTCGAGCGCGATTCCGTGGGTTCGGTGATTCTGGGCGAGTACACGCACATCACCGAGGGCGACACGGTCAAGACCACCGGCAAGATCCTCTCGGTGCCCATCGGCCCGGAGCTGCTGGGGCGGGTGGTGAATTCGCTCGGGCAGCCGATCGACGGCAAGGGGCCGGTCAACGCCAAGCTGACCGACGTGATCGAGAAGGTGGCGCCCGGGGTCATCGCGCGCCAATCGGTGTCGCAGCCGGTGCAGACCGGCCTCAAGGCCATCGACGCGATGGTGCCGATCGGGCGCGGCCAGCGCGAGCTCATCATCGGCGACCGCCAGACCGGCAAGACCGCGGTCGCGGTCGACACCATCATCAACCAGAAGGGCAAGGACCTCTTCTGCGTCTACGTGGCGATCGGGCAGAAGGCCTCGACCATCGCCAACGTGGTGCGCAAGCTCGAGGAGCACGGCGCGATGGCCTACACCATCGTCGTCGCGGCCTCGGCGTCCGAGTCCGCCGCGATGCAGTACATCGCGCCCTATTCGGGCTGCACCATGGGCGAGTACTTCCGCGACCGGGGGCAGGATGCCCTCATCATCTACGACGACCTGACCAAGCAGGCGTGGGCGTACCGCCAGGTATCGCTCCTGCTGCGCCGCCCCCCGGGGCGCGAGGCTTATCCGGGCGACGTTTTCTACCTGCACTCGCGGCTGCTCGAGCGCGCCGCGCGGGTGAACCCCGCCTACGTCGAGAAGTTCACCGGGGGCAAGGTCAAGGGCAAGACCGGCTCGCTGACCGCGCTGCCGATCATCGAGACGCAGGCGGGCGACGTCACCGCGTTCGTGCCGACCAACGTGATCTCGATCACCGACGGCCAGATTTTCCTCGAGACCGACCTCTTCAACGCGGGCATCCGCCCGGCGATCAACGCCGGCGTGTCGGTGTCGCGGGTCGGCGGCGCGGCGCAGACCAAGATCATGAAGCGCCGAGACACCGGCGGCGGCGTGCGCCTCGCGCTGGCGCAGTACCGCGAGCTCGCCGCCTTCGCGCAGTTCGCGAGCGACCTCGACGAGGCCACGCGCAAGCAGCTCGAGCGCGGGCGCATGGTGACCGAGCTCATGAAGCAGCCGCAGTACTCGCCGCTGCAGGTGTGGGAGATGGCCGTGACGCTGTTCGCGGTCAACAACGGCTACTTCGACGACGTCGACGTCAAGAAGGCGCTCGCGGCGGAGAAGTCGATGCGCGACTACGTCAAAGGCAAATACGCCGAACTCGTCGCGCGCATCGAGGACAAGAAGGACCTCTCCGAGCAGGACGAGAAGGCGCTGCACGAGGCCATCAAGGACTGGAAGAAGAACGGCAGCTACTGATGCCCGGCACCAAGGAAATACGGATGAAGATCCGGAGTGTGCAGAACACCCGGAAGATCACCAAGGCGATGGAGATGGTCGCCGCCTCGAAGATGCGCAAGGCGCAGGAGCGCATGCGCCACGCGCGTCCCTACGGCGAGAAAATCCGCAACGTCGCGGCGCACATCTCGCACGCCAACCCGGAGTACCGCCACCCGTTCCTCGTCGACCGCGACAGCGTCAAGCGCGTCGGCATCATCGTCATCACCACCGACAAGGGGCTGTGCGGCGCGCTCAACACCAACCTGCTGCGC
>Ga0105107_10000280_pt1 | contig 31199 bp, 33 predicted proteins | sample PPLLaktember2015_6_FD_79335 | JGI IMG/M metagenome (GOLD analysis project Ga0105107, IMG submission 79335) | Freshwater sediment microbial communities from Prairie Pothole Lake near Jamestown, North Dakota, USA - PPLs Lake P8 Core (1) Depth... | ecosystem: Environmental > Aquatic > Freshwater >...
AGCAAGCGTGCCGCGGAGGGCAACACGGCCGCCAAGCACGTTCAAGTCCGACTCTTCGACGACGATCTGTTCCGTCGTGAAACGGCCCGCCGCGTTGCCGGCGAAGGATGGCGCTCCGGTGGGCTCGAACTCGCCATCCACGCGATAGCTGAACTCGCGCCAGCCGCGGGCCTCGACCCTGCCGCGCGCAGAGTTGAGCACCGCGCGCCCCCTGAGCGGCCATCGGAAGCCGGTCCACTTCGCCTGCATGTCGTACTCGGGTGCCGCCGCGAATTTCATCGTACCGTGAGCCTGCACGGCCATTGTGTCCGACGCGATCGCGAGCCCGGGAATCGTAACGACTCCTTTGGCGTATTCGGCGTTTCCCTGGACGCGAAGTCCGGTCTCCGGGAGTCCGGCACCCCGGACGACGCCCTTCGCGGCGTAGCTTGAACGGTCGCCTTGCAGCGAAAGCGAAGCGCGCAAGGGCCCGACGGGCGGATTCGCGACCCATTGTGCGAGATCGAGTTTCTCCACTTCGGCCTGTCCGGTCCAATGCAGTCTGCCCGCGAGGTCGCGCATGTCGACGACGAGCCGCCCGACACCGGGAGCGGCGATCCTGGCGTCCACACGCAACCGATCGAGGTTACCGACCGCGTATGCGATGCCAACGAGTTGACGGTCGTTGGTCAGAGACCAGGCCGTGTTCACACTCATGGCAAGCGGACTTCGCGCATAAAGAGTGCCGCTCGCGCCGGCTGCCGCCCAGCTCGGCGCATCCACTTGCACTCCATCGAACTCGATCTTGGTCTTCGTCAGCTTCGCAGAACCGCGGATGTCAGAGAGCTGCAATTCGGCGCCGCCCGCCGAAACGATGAGCAGGCGGCCGATGGCCGCCTCATCGACGACGACCGTGAGCCAGCCCGGCATGAAGGCCGGTGGACGCGATGCCCCGGTGCGTGGATTCAAGCGCAGGCTCGCCTCGGCGATACGCACGTCCTCGGCGGAGATCCTTCCCGCAAGAATCTCGAGTGGCTCGTAATCCGCCTCGAATCCGGCAATCAGAATGGTCGCGCGCTCATGTCCGATCTCGAGACTCGCCACTTTGAGCGGCCCGATCAGCCGGCCTGACGCGCCTTCGACGCGAATCCTGATCCCGCCGAGCGACTCGAGAGCGGTGACGGTCGATGCGAGACCCGCCTCCGTCGCCACGAGCCACGAGACGCCGGCGACGAGTACGGCCAGTACGATCGCGAGCGATGCGAGGAGCCAGCGCAGGGATTTTCGGACGGGCCAGCGCATCTCAGAATTCCGGCGTGAAGTTGATGTGCAGGCGCGGGCTTCGATCCGGCTCGGAAATCGACTGCGCCACGTCGAGCCCGATGCTCAGGAACGGCAGGCGATAGCGCAGGCCGATGCCGACGGAGTATTCGAGCGGGTCGCCGAACTTGTTGAATGCATTTCCGGTGTCGACGAAGACCGCCCCGACGAGATTCCTCGGCAGGCTCCTCTGCAATTCGACGGTCGCGGTGAACAAGTGACGGCCGCCGATCTTGTTGCCATCGGCGTCGACGGGCGACAGCTCCTCATAACCGTAGCCACGGACGCTCTGGTCGCCGCCGGCGAAGAAGCGGTATTGCGCCGGCAGTTCCCCGAACTCGCCGACCGCGCTCGTGCCGATCTCGCCCCGAAGCTGCAGCTGCCAGTTGTCCGTGAGCCGGAAACGCCGATCGTCGCTGACGAGGACGCGCGCGAAATTGGTGTCGGATCCGATGGATGTCGTGGAGGCGAGAAGCTCGACCTTGAATCCCCTGGGCATCGAGTTGACGCCGAGGAAGTCCGGCGGCACCCGGACGAATGTGATGCCGGGCACCAGCAGCGTGCTGCGACTCGTGTTGACGAGTGTTGAGTCACCGGAAGCCGTTGTGACCTTGTCGTTGGTCTTGTCCACCGTCACGGAAAGCACGCGTTGCCAATTCCCGGTGATCTGGGTCAGGCCGACCTTGAACGTCGTGCCGGTGGTCTCTATGTCCGCGCGCTGTTCGTTGAATGCACGCAGTTCGAAGGAAAGCTTCTCGAGCGCCGGGTCCGTCCAGGGAATGACGTAAGCGACTCCCGCGGACTGTTCGATGTCCGAAGCACGGACCTGTGCCCGCACGCGATGCCCGGCCCGATTGAAGCGGCGGTCATGCCAGCCAAGTGTGGCACGGGCGCCGGTATCGGTCCCGTAGCCGGCAGCGATCGTATATAGATGCCGGCGATTGGGTTGCGAGGTGATCCGGATGGGCGCCGTTTTCGTCTCGCGGTCCCTTTCTTCGGGCAACACTTCGACAGGCGAGAAATACTGCGAATCGTCGAGCGCGAACTGTGTGCGCAGCAGCGCTTCCGCGTTGTACCAGTCCCCTTCGCGATATCGTAGATAGCGCCTGACCAGCTCTTCGTTCAAAAGGCCCTGTTCGATGGTCGTCGCGCCAAAACGGTAGCGCTCACCCGTATCGAGCGTCACGTGTGCGCGGGCCGTATGCGCGGCCGGATCGACGAGGAGCTCGGCGCGCGCGAACCCGGCATCGAGATAGCCGTTGCCGAGCGCAGCACGCAACAGGTCGCCTTTCAGCTGCTCATAGGCGACGTGACTCAGCCTTTCGCCCGTACGGAGCGGTGATCGGCTGAGCGCCGCGCGCATGAATGGCTCGTCCCGGCCGCTGCCCGTGATCTCGAATTGCTGCTCGACCAGCATGACGGGGCTACCCGGATCGATCGCAACGCGCACCCTCCACACGCTTTCGACCTGCTTCAGCTCGGTCTCGACGACCGGCTCGTAGTAGCCGAACGGGCGCAAGGCGGTCCTTGCCTCGCCGGGCGCGCGCTGCGTGAGGCGGCCGACCATTTCGTCGTCGAGTTCTTCCGAGTTCGACAGGCGATGAAGGCTCGAGAAGGCCTTCACGTTCTCGAGCAGCGGTCCCTCGACGCCCGTGAATTCGATCTCGACTTTCGAGTCCTTGTCCTTGGGAAAGAACTCGACTGCGCCGGCCGCAGGCACCCAGGCGAGAGTCGCCAGGCAGAGCGCGACGATGGCTGCGCGAGATCGCATGGAAGTTCAGACCCGGCGTCGGCGCCGGCGTTGCAGGAGCCAGGCGACGATTGCCGCGACTGCGACGAGGGCGATCAGCGGCAGCAGAAGCGCGAGGCTTGCGAGCATGACGGAACCCGCGAGTTCCGCCGTCGAGTACAGCGGATTCCCGAGTCCGCCGGAAGCGAGGCCTGTCTTCGCGCGGCCGACGGCATTCAACGCGTGGCCTGCCGTGCTCACTGCACCGCCCGCGCCAATCGCAGTCAACCAGCGGAGCCAGTCCGGCAAACCGACCATCACGCCGGCCGCGGCGACGATTCCCGCGGCGACGGCGACCGGCGCGGCAATCATGTCGAGCACGTGATCGACGCCCGGGACGTAGTAGGCGGTGATCTCGGCCAGCGTCGCAACGGAAAGCGCGACCAGGACGACCGGCTCCCCAAGCCAGGAAAAGCCGGGCGCGGCTTCGACGTAGCCGAAATGTATCGCGAGACCGGCGGCGAGCAGCGGGACGAACGCGCGAAAACCGGCGGCCGCCGCGAGCGCGAGACCGGTCGCAATCGACAGCAGGGCGCTTACGGGTTCAGCCATTCCTGGATGAGCCGGTAAGCGATCGACTGTGAGAAAGGCATCATCGAGCCCGTTGCAAGTTCGTCGCGGTGGAACCATCGCGCGTCCTCGAGCTCCCGGTCTCCGAGATAGATCTCGGTCGTCCGCGCCTCTGCGCGGAATCCGAGCATCAGCGAACGCGGGAAAGGCCAGGGCTGGGAGGACTGGTAACTCATTACGCCGGCCTCGATGCCTGTCTCCTCGAGCACTTCGCGGCGCACCGCATCCTCGAGGCTCTCGCCTGGCTCGACGAATCCGGCAATCGTCGAATAGCGTCCGGCGGGCCAGCCGGGTTGCCGGCCCAGGAGCACGCGGTCGCCATCGGTCACGAGCACGATGATGGCCGGATCGACCCGCGGATAGAACTCCGTGGCGCAGCCCCCGCGCGTGCAGGTCATCACGCGACCGTTGCTCTGCGGCTCGGTCGGCGAACCGCAGCTGCCGCAATAGCGGTGCCGGTGCCGGAAGGAAATCATCGCGCGTGCGTAGGCGACGAGGCCCGCCTCGTCGTGCGGCAGGAGCGCGGCCGCGTGGCGGAGGTCCGCGAACTCCGCGCCATCCGGAAGCGGGGGCGGATCCGCGGCGTCGATTTCGGTTGTGAAGATCGCGAGACCGCGGTAGTCGCCGAGGAGGATCATTTCCCGGATGTCGATGCCGGCGAACGGGCCGGATTCGAACGGCAACAGGTAGGCGGCCGGCGCCGGGAGGCGGATGACGGGGCAGCGCGATTTCCAGACGGGGATCAGCCGGGCAGAACCCTCCGCGATCGCGCGCGCCACCGATTCGGCGTCGGCGTTTGCGAACTTGAGTCGATCGACATGCGGCCCGGCGAAAACATTGGGGCGCATCGGTACCCGTTCCTGAAAGGCGAATCACGCATTCTAGCAGTCGCCTACCGACAGGCCGGGGCGTGCGGGCGGCCGGCTGTTTGCGCAGAACTCGCAGGCTTTCGGCCGTTCGGCATAACGCATGACGACGAGGAGGCTGCCGCAGCCTTCGCAGTCGTCGAGGCAGATCTCATTCTGCTTTTCGAGTGATCGCAACAGGTGGCAGGCGTGCTCGAAGGAGATTTGCGGATCCTCGAAGAGGCTCGCGAACGTCTCGTAGGCTTCGCAGAAGCTCTCGCCCCAGCGCAACTGCTCGACCGCGCCGGGCGTCACCGACGACTCGCGGCGAAGCAGGCCCAGGATACAGAGGAGGGTGGCGAGTCCGGCGGCTTCGCGGCGGATTCCGGCGTTGCGCATGAAGAAAGCGCTCTGCCGCGGGCTCTTGCCACGATGCCGGCGCACGTCCCGCCGGCCGGCGTCTGCGACGTAGGAGCGGTAGAGCTTTCGGATCCGGTCGTCGGTGAGCCCGGTCCAGCTCCGGATGGTGCGCGTGCGGGCCTCGTGCCGGATCAACCGGAGCGCCAGGTCGAGCCGGAGCCGGTCACGCGTGTATCGGTCGTCGGTAATGCGCATGTTTCCGCCTTGACGGTCTGGAATGGTACTGGTAGTTTCACACCAGTCAATCGTAAGCTGGCCCGAGAGCCGGCCAAACGCGTAATGGCACGTCATCGGGGAGAAATGCCATGAATCGCCAGCAGCCACTTGCGCTCGCACCACCCGCGGGCGACGCCGACTGGGCCGAACGCTCGCTGCTCGACACTTCGACCAGACGCGCGCTCGGCTCCTTGAACCTTGCATTCCTGGATCTTGCGATGGAGCTGGCCGAGGAGGGCCGGTTGAAGCTGATCTCGGGATTGCCGCCGCGAGCCATCGACTCATTGATCGATCCGGAGGCCGGGCGAAAGCTCTGCGAGCGGCTCCCGTACGCGCTCTTTGACCTGCGCTTCGGCGAAGGCGGCTTCTGGTCGAGCGAGATCGCCGCGGCCGGGGGCGTGCAGGACGTGGAGGCAACCCCGGCGGCGGACGAGCGCATCGTCTCATTCGTGCGCGCCGCGATCATGCTGGCCTGGCACCTTGCGCAGACGAAAACCGCGGGCGCGCGGCTCGTCTTCGGCGCCTCGCCCGCGACCATCGCGGCCCTGGCGGCGATGCCGGTCGCCGCCGCAGACCGGCTTGCCAGTCGTGTGGCGGGCGTACTCACCGCACGGTTTGGTTCGCGTGCGCGGTTCTGGCTGCAGTTCGAGGGTTGTGCCGTACAGCCGGACGACCGTGCGGTCAATCTGTTGCGACAGCTCGGGCTGCAGATCCAGGGCGCGGAAAGTGCCCGCGTCCAGGCGCTGCAGCGGCGCCACAGGCGGGGCACAGCCGGCTGAGGTACGCTTCGCGCCTCATGAAGGCGCTGTCGATCCGCGGGCTGACCAAGACATACGGCAACGGCGTCGTTGCGCTCCGCGGCATCGATCTCGACGTCGCGGAAGGCGACTTCTTTGCGCTGCTCGGGCCGAACGGCGCCGGCAAGACCACGACGATCGGCATCATCATGTCGCTCGTCGAGAAGAGCGGCGGCACGGTCTCGGTCTTTGGCTACGACATCGACCGCGAGCTCGACCGCGCCAAGACCTGCATCGGTCTCGTGCCGCAGGAAATAAACTTCAACCAGTTCGAGAAGGTGTTCACGATCATCGTGAACCAGGCCGGTTTCTACGGCATTCCGCGCAAGCTCGCGGCCGAGCGCTCGGAACGCTATCTCAGGCAGCTCCAGCTCTGGGACAAGCGCGAGCAGATTGCGCGATCGCTATCGGGCGGCATGAAGCGGCGCCTCATGATCGCGCGCGCGCTGGTGCACGAGCCAAAGCTCCTGATTCTCGACGAGCCGACCGCGGGAGTCGACATCGAGATCCGGCGCAGCATGTGGACCTTCCTGAAAGCCATCAACGAGCAGGGCACTACGATCATCCTGACGACACACTATCTTGAAGAGGCCGAAAGCCTCTGCCGTAACATCGCGATCATCGACGGCGGGCGCATCATCGAGAACGACACGATGGCGGGCGTCATCCGCAAGCTGAGCCAGGAGACTTTCGTGCTGAATTTTCAGGCCGCGACGGCATCTCCGCCCGAGCTGCCCGGCTACGTGTCGCGCATGACCGACGACCACACGCTCGAAGTCGAAGTCAGGAAGGAGCAGGGCCTGAACGACATTTTCGCCCGCCTGTCGCAGCAGGGCATCGAGGTCGTCAGCATGCGCAACAAGGTGAACCGGCTCGAGGAGCTGTTCATGCGTCTGGTCGAAAGCAAGGGCGCCGCGGGCGCGAAGGCGCGCTGACGTGGAGGCACAGTCTCTTGCACGCATCCGCCGCATCGGCATCCAGACAATCATGCACCGCGAGTACGGGCGCATCATTCGCATCTGGGGCCAGACTCTCGTCCCGCCCGCGGTCACGGCGGCGCTCTATTTCATCATCTTTGGCAGCCTGATCGGCAGCCGGATCGGGCAGATGGGTGGCTACGACTACATGCAGTACATCGCACCCGGGCTCATCATGATGGCCGTGATCAGCAACTCCTACGGCAACGTCGTCTCGAGCTTCTTCGGCGCCAAGTTTGGCAAGCACATCGAGGAACTGATGGTCGCGCCGCTGCCCAACTGGCTGATCGTGATCGGCTACGTCTCGGGCGGCGTGATGCGGGGCCTCCTGGTGGGAGCCGTTGTCACGGGTATCGCGCTTTTCTTCACGCACATTCCCGTCGAGCATCCGCTTCTGATCCTTGGATCGGTGCTGCTTACGTCCGTGGTGTTTTCGCTCGGCGGGTTCTTCAATGCGATCTTCGCGAAGAATTTCGACCAGATCTCCTGGTTTCCCACATTCGTACTCACGCCGCTCATCTATTTCGGCGGCGTGTTCTATTCGGTCTCGCTCCTGCCGGAATGGGCCGAGCGGCTTTCCTACGTGAATCCGATCCTGTACATGGTCAACGCTTTCCGGCACGGCTTCCTTGGCCGGAGCGACGTGGACCCTGCCTTCGCATTGGTGATCATGGCGGTTTTCGCGGTGGTCATGTTCACGGTGGTCGTCGTCCTGATGAACCGTGGAACAGGCATCCGCGAGTAGGGGGCAGGTGCGTGTGCGGCCGCTATGCATTCTTTTCCCCGGCCGAGGCGGTCAAGCGGACCTTCGCGCTGGAGGATGTCCCGGAACTCGAGCCGCGCTACAACATCGCGCCGACACAGTTCGTTCCCGCGGTTCGGGCGGGAGAGGAGGGCGCGCGCGCATTCGCGATGCTGCACTGGGGGCTCGTTCCGAAATGGGCGAAGGAGCGCGCAATCGGCAATCGCATGATCAATGCCCGCTCCGAAACAATTGCCGAGAAACCTTCGTTCCGTGACGCCTTCCGCAAGCGGCGCTGCCTCGTGCTGGCGGACGGCTGGTATGAGTGGCAGGTCGCCCCGGACGGCAAGCAGCCATGGTTCATCCATATGAAGGACGCCCGGCCGTTTGCGTTCGCCGGGCTATGGGAGCGCTGGAAGGATCCGGCGGACGGTGCGCTGCTCGAGTCCTGCACCATCGCGACGACAGACGCCTCGGAGTCCATCAGGAAAATCCACGAGCGCATGCCGGTCGTGCTCGCGCAAGCGGACTGGGATCGCTGGCTCGACACGGCTTTTTCGGAGGCCGACAAGCTCGCCGAGCTCCTTGGCCCCTATGAGCCGAAAGCGCTGGAGGCCTGGCCCGTCAGCCGGCAGGTCAATGCCCCGAAGAACCAGGGTCCCGAGCTGATCGCTTCAACTCGATGACTTACTTCTGGGTCCAGGCGCCTGCCTTCGACTTGTAGTACCAGCCGGCGCGCGCATTCGCGATCCAGCGCTCCGCAAAGGTGCTCCGGATGTCGGCCTCCCATTCCGGATGGCCGTTCGCAGTCGCGATCTCGCGGTAGAGCGAGCCGCGGTCCGAATTGTCGGCGCTCACGAGCGTCCGCAGACGGTTGCGATCAGCGAGCGGCACGGCATTCGCGTCGCGGATCTCGATGAGTCCATCCGATGTCAGGCCGATCGCGCCCGAACTGAAGAACGGCTCGAGGTCGGCATTGCGGGCCTTCATCGAGGCCGTCAGCGCGCGAATCGCCGGACTCGAGACGTCGATATCGGCTTCCGCATGCGCGGCGGGGACGACGAAATCGAGGGTGTCCTGCAATGCGGCAACCATGATCTCTCCGGCGGTGCGTTCCGTCGAAGACTGCTCGTCGCCTGCGGGTTTGCCGGCCTTGTCGGGTCCCCAGATGTCCTCGATGATCCGGTCGGCGGCCTTCTCCGCGGCGGCCGCGGGGAAGTAGACGTTGATCGTCACGCAGGCGGCGAGACCCAGGACGAATGTGGCGAGCAGGGCGGTGATCAATCGGAACATCGGATTACTCCTTCGATTCCCGTGCCGTTTGCGGGACATGCTCGCAACCGGCGGCTGAACGATTCCTGAATCGATTCTAGCGCAGCAGTTTGCCTCACTTGACGACGATTTCGGACTCCGCAATGGAACCGAGCTGGCGGACAAGCGTAGTCCACGCAACCCGGGTCTGGCTGCCGATCACGTCGATTCGCGGCAGGCCCGCGCCCTTGACGATGTAGTAGCCCCCGGCCGTCTTTTCGACGCCGCCCATGACGCAGACGTCGTTGGCGAGCTGGCAGCTCAATCCCAGGCGCTTGTAGCCGAAGTTGTCGAAGAATTTCAGGAAGCCACCCTGCAGTGCCGCAGCAACGGCGCCCCCGCTGCCGCCGCCGATGCTCGAAAGATTCGTGACGGCGCGCTGGCTGATGCGATGCTTCGAGCGGTCGTCCAGCGGCGTGAAGAGAGAAGCATCGAAGGCCTCCGGCATCCAGCCGAAGGTTTCGAGATCCGCGATCCACCCCGACAGCCGACCCGTGATCATGCCGAACGAAAATGTCTGCGTGACGAGGGCCAGGTCGAGATCGTTGATGCCGATGGTGGCGCGCATGCGCGGAAACTTTCCGAGCGGATCGCTGAGGCTCAGGCCGCGCACGACGACCTGGCCGTCGAAGACCGTCGCCTCGAGATTTCCGTCGAGGGTCACGACGCCCTGGCGCAGCTGGAGGCCCGGGATGCTGCCGGCGAGCGTCCCCTGGAATTCCGGCCAGCCGAAGGCACGCGACAACTGAGCGACGCTGATCGGAAGGATCCTGGCATCGAAGCGCACATACATTTCGTCCGTACCCGCGTGGCGGACCCGTAGCGTCTCGATCGCGAGGCCGCCGTCGAATATCGGCAGGATGGCCGGCTCGAGCAGCCGGAAGTGCCGGCCGGTGGTCGCGAACGGGAGATCGGCGGGGCCGAGCTCGAGCCCCCAGAGCCGACCCGACTCCCAGGCGAGACGGGACTCGAACAGGCTGTCATCGATTTGGCCGGCAAGCGCGGTTCGCGAGGTGTCGTCGAACCAGTTGAGCCGGCCGCGAAGCCCGGCGAGCGAGACGGCCGCGGTCGGGCTGTCGATCGCAACCGCGTCGAAGTCGAGCGCCGCGCGCGTCGGCAGGCCGCCGCCGATATCCAGTTCGCCGCGCAGCGTTCCACTCCCTGCAATGTCCTTGAATCCGGTGTCGATGAGAAAAGGCTGCACGTACGCAGGGAGCGCATTCGCAACGTCGAGCGAGGCGATCCTGACTCGCGCATCGGGCAGCAGCGTTTCGCCTCTGAAGTCGAGCGTCGCGGAACCGCTTGCTTGGAGGACGCCCGAATGATCGAGCGAAAAATCCGCAGCGGTGAGCCTGGCGGCGTCCGTATCGAGCGTCCCCGAGAACCGGATCTCTGCGCCGTGTGCTGCGAAATCCAGGAAGACCGGATCGCTGTAGGCCTGGCCTCCGGTGAGCGCCAACCGGCCATTTGTCGCAAAGCCCGGGTCCACCGCCGTCGCCTCGAGTTCCACCGTCCCAGCGACCCGCTCCCCGGCGAGCGCGCCCGCTGTGTCGGAAAAATCAAGCGCCTCGAGCGAGACATCGAGTTTTGTGGTCTTGAGAAGTTCACCGCTCCCGGTTGCCCGGAAATTTCCCGAAGCCTTGCCGGCGACCGTGAGATCCTGCGGCAGTTCGAGCCAGGGCTTTGCGACGACCGCGAGGCGGCCGATGTCGAGACCCGCGAGCTTGGCGCCGAGCGTCCATTTCGAGCCGTGCAGCAGGACGTCGAGCCGGCCGCGGCCCCCGGCGATCGCGAACGACTCGAATCCGAGCTGCAGGCTTCCATCGGCAAGCCTCTTCGCCTTGAACCGCGTGTCCTGCACGCCGAGCGTACCGAGCGAGCCCGACAGCCTCCCGCGCTCACAACTCAATTCGTCGCCTTCGATCCGAAGCCCAGGACAGTCGAGCGCGAATGCGGTAAGCGGACCTGTTGCCTCGATCCCGCGGATCCTGGCGGCGCTGAACACGATTGCGCCTGGCGCATCCGGAATTGGCGTCCAGTCGACATTCAGATCCGTAATTTCGAGTCCCGCGAACTCGACCTGCCCGGCGACGAAGCTCACCTTCCCGGCGGCGAGCGCAGGACCACCGTGAAAAGCCAGTGTGAGCAGCAGGAGAACCCGAATCGGCGGCATGATTCAATCGCAGCGTACGCCCTGTTCATTGTCGTTGGAATCGGCAGTGTGATGTCGTTGCATCCGCGAAGCCCTGCGCCAATCAATGCCATGCGCTAATCTGCTGTCATGCCTGCGCCCCGGAAGTCACTGTTCGACCTGCCGACGCACGACGTGCTGGCAAGGATCGCAGGCGGCTACCTTGACGCTGCGGCCCGCGGGCTGGCGCGCCTCGACAAGCCGGCTGACCCGATGGCGCTGCATGCGTATCGTGTTGCAATCCGCCGCCTTCGCTCGCTGCTGAATGCGTACCGGCCGTGGCTCGGCCGGGTCGCTGGCCGCAAAGTGCAACGCCGGCTCCGGGACCTCACGCGAAGCACCAATGCCGTGCGCGATGCCGATGTCCAGATTGCCTGGTTGTTGTCGCAGCATGACAAGCTGGCGCGGGATGAGCGGACCGGTTTCAACTGGCTTTTGCGCCATCTGCGGGCCTGCAGGCGGCGTGAATACACATCCGGAGGCAGGAAGAAGCTCGGCCGCGATTTTGCGAGCATTGTGCGGCTCGTTGGAAAGCGCATCAAAGGCATCGAGGAACCCGAACAGCGGCCGTTCCGGGAAGCGTTTCTAAACCTCCTGGAACAGGAGGTGACGGCGTTTCGCGAGCAACTCGCCGCGATCGCGGGCGCTGGCGACGCGAAAAACATCCACAGATCCAGGATCCGTACCAAGCGCCTGCGCTACCTGGTCGAGCCACTTTGCAAGGAATCCGCGGAAGCGCGCGCCGTGGTTCGGACGCTGAAGCGACTGCAAGGTCTTCTGGGTGACCTGCACGACAAGCAGGTTCTGGGAGAGGAAATTGCCCAGGGGATCGAGAAGGCCGCTCAGGAAAAGGCGCAGCGCCTGCATCGCTTGACGGTGGATGGCGCCGCCTCTGCATTGGCGCGGGAGCGGCGTCGAGATGAAATCCTGGGCCTGCTCGGGCTTGCGAGCCGGGCGCGCGAACAGTGCGACCGCCTTTACGGAAAATTCGAACAGGAATGGCTCACGAACCGCCGGTTCGAGCTCCGGGAGGAGATCAGAGCTTTGCGCGCTGCCACCGGGCCGGCCTGACCGCGACGATTTCACGCGTTCCGGCATCTTACCGTTACGCAAGTCACGAGCAGGCCTTCCCAATGAGGTTGTCACGGATCTGGGCCGGCTCCCTGTGCCTGGCAGCCGGCTGCATGGGTTCGGCGAAAGAACCCGATCTCGAAACCATGATTGCAAAGCATGTCACCGCGCGCGGCGGCGCCGCAGCCATTGAGCGAGTCAGGACATTCGAGTGCGACCTCGGAATCGTCGAACCGACCTTCGAAGTGGATGGCACTTACGTCGCGATGCGCGACGGCCGGATGCGCGTCGACATCCATGCTGGAGGCGAGCGCGTATTCACGGAGGCGCTCGATCGCGATCGGGCCTGGTCCTGGACCCCGGACGACGGCGTGCGCGAAGGGACCGCAGCCGGGGCCGCGGCACTCCGCCACGGCATTGAATTTCCCTTCAAGCTTTTTGGCCTGCACGAGATGAAAGCTCGCGGACACCGTCTCGAACCGGCAGGCCGGGAAATGGTCGATGGAGTGGACTATCACGTCCTGCGACTGGTGCTCGATGACGGATTCGAGGTCAGGTACTACCTGCATCCGCAAACCTGGTTGATAGACCGGGAGCGGACGCGGCGGGCGCTGCACGTGGACGTCGATCCGACGCCGCAATGGATCGAAACGACGCATAGCGATTACAGGCCCGTCGGCGGCGTCCTGTACTCTCACCGGCAGGTGGAGCGGGAGCTCGCGACCGGGGCGCTGCTTTCCACGGGGACCATTCGCGAAATCCGCATCAACGCGCCTCTCGCGCCGTCGAGGTTTTCGCCCCCTTGACTGGATCCTGTTTTGAATGCCGGGAAGCCTCCATGGAACTCAAGGTGGATGTTTACGCGAAGATCGCGCGCCCTGTTGGCGAGGTCTTCCAGGCGGTCACGGATCCGAAGCAGTTGTCGGCGTACTTCACGACGGGCGGTGCAAGCGCGCCACTTGCCGAGGGCGCAACAGTGCTGTGGCGGTTCGGCGATCATCCCGCGGAATTCCCGGTTACGGTCACTCGCCTGGTGCAGAACGAACGCATCGAGTTCCGCTGGGACGCCGAAGAGGGCGAGTACCAGACCGCAGTCGTCATGACTTTCGAGGCGACGGACGGCGGCGGGACGCTCGTCCGCGTGGTCGAGACCGGGTGGCATCAGGATGCCAAAGGACTCAAAAGCTCCTATCAGAACTGCAGCGGCTGGACCCAGATGCTCTGATGCCTGAAGGCCCACCTCGAACACAGGATCAACCTGCGGCGGGGATTCTTCTAGCCGGGTGTCGATTTCGGGGCCGCCCGGCCGACTATGGGCTGTAATGAATCCATCGTATATGGTCGCTGCCGTCATAACGGCCGCGGAATCAACCCGGCAGAGCGCCAGCCAGGAGGCGGCAATGCAGTATCTTTGCCTAATCTACGAGGACGAGCAGGAGTGGCAGAAACTCCCTTTCGCGCAATCCGGAAAGATCCTCGAGGAGTACTCGGCGTACACCGAGTCGGTCAAGCGAAGCGGGCACTATCTCGGCGGAAACGGGCTCGAGCCTTCGCACACCGCGACGACAGTGCGGATTCGCAAGGGCCGGCTTGCAACGACGGATGGCCCGTTCGCGGAAACCAAGGAGCAGCTCGGCGGATACTATCTGTTGCGGGCGCGGGATCTCAATGAAGCGATCCAGCTTGCCTCGCGCATTCCCGGCGCGCGCTTCGGTGCAGTCGAAGTCCGCCCCGTGATGGAGGTTTGAGCCATGAGATTCATGATTATCGTCAAGGCCACGAAAGACTCGGAAGCGGGAGTCATGCCGGCCGAACATCTCCTCGCCGAAATGGCGGCCTATCACGAGGAGCTCGCGAAAGCCGGCGTTCTGATCGACGGCTCCGGGCTGCAGGCGTCCTCCAGGGGCTGGCGCGTGCGCTACCGCGGTGCGAACCGCAGCGTCATCGACGGGCCATTCGCCGAGACAAAGGAACTGATCGCGGGATACACGATGATCCAGGTGAAGACCCGTGCCGAGGCCGTCGAGTGGTCCCGCAGGTTTCCGAACCCGACACTCGACGGATCCGATTGCGAGATCGAAGTGCGGCAAGTGTTCGAGCTCGAGGACTTCGGGTCGGGCGAGGCGGTCGACCGCTTCCGGGAGATGGGCATGAGCGGAGCGGAGAAGAAGCCATGAAGTTCGTCTGTCTGGGCTACCTTGATGAGACCGCGTGGGGGACGCTCGGCGCGGTGGAGCAGGAGGAGATGATCGCCGACTGCACCAGATACGACATTGAGCTGCACCGAAAGGGGCATTTTGCCGATGGCCTGGCACTCCAGTCGGCCACGGCCGCAACCACTGTCCGGTGGAAGGACGGCAACGCAATCCGGACGGATGGTCCGTTCGCCGAGACGAAGGAACTTCTCGGCGGTATCCTGATTCTCGAGGCGAAGGACAAGGAAGAGGCCGTCGCCCTGATCATGCGCCATCCCGGAATCCGCATGGGCGGCTTCGAGGTCCGCCCGGCCGATGCGGAGTTCATGGCGCAGCACCCCGTGATGAAGCAATTGAAGGAGTGAACCGATGCACTACGTAGATGGTTTCGTGTTGCCCGTGCCGCGGAAAAAGCTCGCGGCTTATCGCCGCATGGCGAAGTTGGGTGGAAAGGTCTGGCGCGAATATGGCGCGCTCCAGTACGTCGAATGCGTCGCCGACGATGTGAAACCTGGCAAATGGACGTCATTTCCGCAGAGCGTCAAGCTGAAGCGCGGCGAGGTCGTCGTCTTTTCGTTCATCGTCTACAAGTCCCGCCGGCAGCGGGACCGGATCATGGCGAAGATCATGAAGGAGCCGCGGTTCAAGAAGTACATGGATCCCAAGAAGATGCCCTTCGACGGGAAGCGGATGATCTGGGGCGGATTCAAGAGCATCGTCGAGTACTGACATGCAATACATGATGATGTGCTGCATCGAGGAGAAGACCTGGATGGCGCTTCCGGAGTCGAGCCGCGAAGCGGTCATGCGCGATTACGGCCTGTGGATCGCGGATCTCGAGCAAAGCGGGAAGCACCTCATGAGCGCGCGGCTCGCGCCCTCCGGTACCGCGCACACGATCCGCCAGGACGGCGGACGCAAGGTCGTGGTTGACGGGCCATTCGCCGAAACCAAGGAACAGTTCGGCGGTTACCATCTGGTCGAGTGCCGGGACCTTGACGAGGCCGTGGCACTCGCGGAACGCATTCCGACACTGCCGCACGGCGGAGTGGTCGAAGTGCGGGCCGTGGAGCCGGAACGCTGAGCGAGGACGATGTCCGTCGCGACGCCGCTGCGGCAGTCGACGCCGTCTATCGAGAGGAATCCCGCCGCGTGCTCGCGACGCTGATCCGGCTCCTCGGGGATTTCGACCGGGCGGAGGAGGCGATGCAGGAGGCGTTCGCAGCGGCCATCGAGCAATGGCCGCGGGACGGCGTGCCCGCCAATCCCCGCGCCTGGCTGGTATCGGCCGGCCGCTTCAAGGGCATCGACGCGATGCGGCGCCATTCGCGAATCGACAGCTCTTATGACACGGTCGAGGACCTGGCGGAACTGGAATCATCCGATCCCGCGCGCGCCGTGGACGATGCGGTCGAGGACGATCGCCTGCGGCTCATTTTCACCTGTTGCCATCCCGCACTCGCGCCGGATGCCCAGGTCGCGATGACGCTTCGCGAGGTTTGCGGCCTGACAACGGAGGAGATCGCAAGCGCATTCCTGACCCCGCCGTCGACGCTTGCACAACGGATCGTCCGCGCCAAGGCGAAGATCCGTGACGCGCGGATTCCCTACGAGATTCCGGCGGCCACCGAGCTGCCGGTACGCCTCGACGCGGTGCTCCGCGTCGTCTACTTGGTATTCAACGAGGGCTATGCGGCCTCGAGCGGCGAAGCCCTGACGCGTGCCGATCTGTCAGCCGAGGCGATCCGGCTCGGGCGGCTCCTGCTCGAGCTCCTGCCGGAACCGGAAGCCGCGGGGCTACTCGCACTCATGCTCCTTCAGGATTCCCGCCGGGTGGCACGCACGTCAGAGGCGGGAGACATTGTCCTGCTCGACGATCAGGACCGGACGCTCTGGAACCGCGGGCAGATCGAGGAGGGGCTCGCTCTCGCGCGAGGCGCCCTGGCCTCGCGCCGGTTCGGTCCATACACGCTGCAGGCCGCGATCGCGGGCGCGCATGCGGAGGCCGCCGCCGCATCGGCGACCGACTGGAACCGCATCGTCGCCATCTACAACCTGCTGCTCGAGGTCGAACCTTCGCCGGTCATCGAACTCAATCGCGCCGCCGCGATCGCCATGCGCGACGGGCCGGCCGTGGGTCTCGCGCTCATCGATTCGATCCTGGAACGCGGCGAGCTTCGCGACTACCAGCCGGCGCATGCGGCGCGGGCGGACCTTTGCCGAAGGCTCGGCAGGATGCGCGAGGCCTGCGAGTCGTACCGGCGTGCCATCGAGCTGACCCGGCAGGGCGCGGCGCGCCGGTTCCTGGAGAAGCGCCTGGCTGAGTGCCTTCCGCGCGGCCTGTAGAATGCACCGATGCCGGGCGTCATCTCGATCTCGAGTCTCACGAAGACATATGCGAACGGCCAATCCGCGCTGAAGAACGTCTCGCTCGACATCCGGCCCGGCGAGATCTTCGCATTGCTCGGCCCGAACGGCGCCGGCAAGACCACGTTGATCAGCATCGTCTGCGGCATCGTCACTCCGACCTCCGGCGGCGTCCTGGTCGACGGCTACGACATCCAGCGCGACTACCGCATGGCCCGCGCGCAGATCGGGCTGGTTCCGCAGGAACTCGCAATCGAGGCATTCGAGACGGTGCGGGCGGCGGCCACGTTCAGCCGCGGGCTCTTTGGCCGCGCACCGAATGCGGGATACATCGAGCGCGTGCTGCGCGACCTGTCGCTGTGGGACCGCCGGAACGACACGCTGATGACGCTTTCCGGGGGCATGAAGCGGCGCGTGATGATCGCGAAGGCGCTCGCGCACGAGCCGCGCATCCTGTTCCTGGACGAGCCCACGGCCGGCGTCGATGTGGAATTGCGGCGCGACATGTGGGCGCTGGTCAGGCGGCTTCGCGACCAGGGCGTGACGATCATCCTGACGACGCACTACATCGACGAGGCCGAGGAGATGGCGGACCGGATTGGCGTCGTCAATCACGGCGAGCTGATCGTCGTCGAGGACAAGAAGGTCCTGATGAAGAAGCTCGGAAAGCGGCAGCTCACGCTTTCGCTCCAGGAGCCGCTCGCGGCGATCCCGCCGGAACTGGCCGAATGGCAGCTCGCGCTGAACGCGCGCGGCTGCGAGCTTCAGTTCACTTTCGACGCGGCGCTCGAGCAGACGGGGGTCGCCGCGCTCCTGCGGCGCCTCGAGCAGCTCGGCATCAACTATCGCGACCTCAACACGCGGGAGAGTTCGCTGGAGGAGATATTCGTGAACCTCGTCGGCCGGGGATCGCGGCAGTGAGTGCGCTTGCCTTCAATCGCCACGGCGTCTGGGCGATCTACAGGTTCGAGATGGCGCGGTTCCTCCGCACGGTCCTGCAGAGCGTGCTGACGCCCGTCATCACGACCGCGCTCTTCGTCGTCGTGTTCGGCGCGGCGATCGGGTCGCGGATGAGCGAGGTGGATGGCGTCAGTTACGGCGCTTTCATCGTGCCCGGCCTCATCATGCTGTCGCTCTTCACGGAGAGCATTTCGAATGCCTCGTTCGGGATCCACTTCCCGAAGTTCACCGGCACGATCTTCGAGATACTGTCGGCGCCGGTCGCCGCCTGGGAGATCGTGCTCGGTTACGTGGGGGCGGCCGCCACCAAGTCGATCGTGCTCGGACTCATCATCCTGGCGACGGCTTCCTTTTTCGTGCCGGTCACGATCCAGCATCCTATCTGGATGATCGTGTTCATGGTGCTGACGGCGGTCACGTTCAGCCTGTTCGGCTTCATCGTCGGCATCTGGGCGAAGAACTGGGAACAGATGCAACTCATACCGATGCTGATCGTGACTCCCCTGACGTTCCTGGGAGGCGCCTTCTATTCCATCGACATGCTGCCGCCGGCCTGGCGCACGGTCACACTCTTCAACCCCGTCGTCTACCTCATCAGCGGGTTCCGCTGGAGCTTCTTCGGCAGGTCGGATGTCGGCGTTGACCTGAGCCTCGGCATGACGCTCGTTTTCATGCTGCTCTGCCTCGGCGCGATCTCGTGGATCTTCCGCACCGGCTACCGGCTGAAAAATTGACCGCAGTCCACATTCCTGCAGCGCAAGGCTGGGATACACTGCGGCGGGGCGGGCGGAGAATGGAATGATGCCGGGTAAACGGGCGCTGGTGGTCGACGACTCCAAGTCGGCGCGAGTCGTCCTCTCCCGCATGCTCGAGCGCTACGGAATCGAGGTGGATTCCGCGGAGTCGGCCGAATCGGCGCTCGAGTACCTGAAGGATCGCCGCCCGGACGTGATCTTCATGGATCACCTGATGCCGGGCATGGACGGCCTGCAGGCTGTGCGCGAGATCAAGGCGAATCCCGGGCTCGCCTCGATTCCCATCATGATGTACACCTCGCAGGAAGGCGAGATTTACGGCGGACAGGCGCGTGCCTCGGGCGCGGTCGGCGTGCTGCCGAAATCCATCCGGCCGATCGACGTGACGAAGGCGCTGTACCAGCTGCAGTTGCTGCCTGACCGGCGCAATGACGAGCCGTCCGCGCTCGAGTCCGTCGATGGCGAGGCACGCCGCGAAAGCCCACTCCCGATTGCCGCCACGCCCCTCGAGGCCCTTCTCAAGGAGCAGAATCTCGAGCTCCGGCGGTTCATCATTTCGACGCTCGACACCTGGACCCACCGGATCGTCGCCGAGCTCCGGCCGAAAGTCCCGGCCGAGGTTGAAGAGCCGGAGGCGGCCGGAGTCGAGACGGTGGCGCCTTCGCGGCCCTGGCCCTGGGTACTCGCGACGGCCTCGGCGCTGATCGCTTTCATCGTCGTCGCGATCCTCTACTGGCAGGCACGGGTCGCGACGGAACAGGCGGAACGCGCCTTCGAGGCCGTCACGGCGTCGAACGAGACGCTGACCCAGGCCATCGAGAAGTGGCGAATAGCGGGTGAAGCGTCTGCTGAAGCCGCGGGCCAGGAAGGATTCCGCCCGATGGTGCTCGCGGTTCCCTTCGGCGAGCAGGCCTTGAACCCGACGCGGCTCGAATCCATTCGCACGCTCGTCGCCCAGCTCGAGCGCGCGGCAATCAGCGGCGTCGTCAGGATCGAGTCCTACGCCGGCAGCTTCTGCCTCGCGAGCGCGGGCGACGACGGCTATACGCTCGCCGCGCCGACGTCGCCCGCGTCCCAATGCGAGCAGGTCGGCAATCCCTTCGACGACACGCGCGGCAGCGCATCGCGGCAGCCGCTCGGCTTCGCGAACCTTGCGGCGTCGGTGCGGCAACGCACCGGCGGCGCGATCGGACTCGAACTCGCCCCCGGGCCGCGCGAACGCCTGGCGGTCTCGTATCCCGCGATCGAGCAGGCGACGGCCGGGCAATGGAACGCCGCGGCGCAGTCCAATAACCGGATCGAGATCAGCATCATCGAACGATGAAGCCGCGTCCGCTGATCTATGGCGCGAACGGCTACACCGGCGAAATGATCGCGCGCGCCGCAGCCCGCGATGGGCTTTCGCCGGTGCTGGCGGGAAGGACGGAAGCGGCCGTCCGGACCCTCGCGACGGAACTCGGCTGCGAATATCGAGTTTTCAACCTGCTGGAACCCGCTAGAACGGTCGCGGCCCTCGCCAATTGCCGTGTCGTGATCCATTGTGCCGGGCCGTTCTCGGCGACGGCGGCGCCGATGATGGCGGCGTGCATCGCCGCGCGCGTGCACTACACGGACATCACCGGCGAGATCGACGTATTCGAGCACGCGTTTGGCCAGGACGCCGCGGCGCGCGCGGCCGGAATCCTCGTCTGTCCCGGCGTGGGGTTCGACGTCGTTCCCACCGATTGCGTCGCGCTCGCGCTTGCGAAGGCGCTACCGGGCGCGACACATCTCGCGCTCGGCTTCGACAGCCGAAGCGCCCTCAGCCGGGGAACCGCCGCGACGAGCATCGAAGGCCTGGGGAATGGCAGCCGCGTGCGCGAGAACGGCGAGTTGCAGTGCGTCCCGCTCGGATCGCGCTCGCGCCGCATCGATTTCGGCGCCGGCGCAAAACTCGCGACCGCAATACCCTGGGGCGACGTCAGCACCGCCTTTCGCACGACCGGCATCGGCAATGTCGAGGTCTATGTGCCGGTGTCGCCCTCGGCGCTCGCCGGGCTACGCCGCCTCGGTCGCTTCGGCTGGCTCCTGCGCCGCAGTGCGGTTCAATCCTTCCTGAAATGGCGCATCCGGCAGCGTGCGCCGGGACCGGATGCCGCGGAAAGGGAGAAAACGCCGGTCTACGTCTGGGGCGAGGCAAGGGACGCAACGGGACGAACCGTGACCGCGCGCCTGCGCGTGCCGAACGGCTACACGGTGACGACCGATGCCGCCGTCGCCATCGCGCGCCGGCTGCTCGAGCCCGATGTGCCCGCAGGTTTCACGACACCCGCGCGACTGATGGGGAGCGACTTCGTCACCAGGCTGCCCGGGGCGACGCAGATAACACTTGAGTGAGCTGAATCCCGAATTCCGCCCGCCGCGCTGGCTGTCGAACCGTCACCTGCAGTCGGTCCTGCCGAGCCTGCCGTTCCGGCGCGCCTCGATCGAAAAGCGCGCAGCCGCGGTGATTGCCGCGAGCCGGGAGTTGATCCTCGACTGCGGCGACGGCGTGCGGCTGATGGGCTGGCATGCGGATCCACCCGCCGCGGCCGCAGCCACGCCGCGCCGGCTTGCCGTCCTGCTCCATGGCTGGGAAGGCAGCTCGGAGTCGCTCTACATGCTGTCGGTCGCAGAGCTTCTCCACCAGCGCGGATTTTCAGTGCTGCGCCTCAACCTGCGTGACCATGGCGGAACGCATGCGCTTAACCGCGAGCTGTTCCATTCCTGCCGGTTGCCCGAAGTCGTGGGCGCGATCGCAGGGCTCCAGTCGCTCTATCCCGGCCACAGCCTTTCGCTCGCCGGTTTCTCGCTCGGCGGGAATTTTTGCCTGCGCGTCGGTGCCCGCGCGCGCGACGCGGGAATCCGCATCGCGCGCATCGTCGCCGTCTGCCCGGTGCTCGACCCGGCGACGACACTCGAGGCACTCGAGCGCGGCCCCGCAATCTATAGCCAGTACTTCATGTACAAGTGGCGCCGGTCCCTGCGGGCGAAGCAGGCCGCATGGCCGGAGCACTACGACTTCGGGGCCCTGGTCGATGATCCATCGCTCACGGGCATGACCGAGAAGATGGTGTTGAAGTACACGGACTATCCCGATCTTGCGACCTATCTCCGGGGCTACTCGATCACGGGAGAGGTGCTCGAGAGCCTCGAATCGCCGGCGCACATCATCACGTCGCGGGACGATCCGATGATCCTCGCGCACGACCTCGAGCGCCTGGCGCGTCCCGAGTCGCTGCGGCTTTCGGTAACGCAGCATGGCGGCCATTGCGGGTACATGGATGCCGTCAGGGGCCCGAGCTGGATCGATCGGCGGATTGTCTCCGAACTCGAGCGCGAGTGACCGTCACGCGCCGGCGGCGGCGCGCATCAGCTCGAGCCACTTGAGGTAGCGGGCGAGCAGGCTTTGGTCGAACTCCGGTTCGAATCGCTCGACCGGCGGCCCGGTGAACCCGGCGGGCTCGCCGGCGACCAGGAATGCGAGGCCCCGCGACGTCGCCTCGCGATCGCTGCCGCGATCCACCGGAGATTCGGAAAGGCAGGCGAGCATCCGGCACAACAGGCGGTTCTCGGCGAGACCGCCGCTCGCAATGAGCCGCGTGGGCTGCGGCCGGTGACGGTCCATCTCGTCGAGGTTCGCCTTGATCAGGAAGGCCACGCTCTCGAGCACGGCGCGGCAAAGCTGCAGGTCCGTGCCTTCGCCGACGAACGTGGATTCGAAGTCGGGTCGCCAGAACGGCGATGCGAGCCCTGCAACGCCATTCAGGAAGAAAGGCGCCGCATCGTCGGTAAGCGTCTCATCAGCGAGCAGCGCAAGCAGGCGAATCGCCGCCGCGCCGTGGTGATGCTCCAGCCATTCGAGTGCCGCGCCCGCGCCGTTGACAGAGCCTTCCAGCGCGAAATCGAAATGTTCCGCGTCGGCGCGAATCACGCTGGTCAGGAGTGGCGGCGCATGCAGCGCGTTCGCCGTCGGGCGAAGCACGAATGCGCCGGTACCGAGATTGACGTAGGCGGCATCCCGGTCGAGCGGACCCGCAGCAAATGGAACGACGGACTGGTCGCCATTGCAGACGCTGACCGTAACCGGCCGGCCTTCACACTCGAGCGTGCCGAAATCGCCGGACGTGCCGGTCGTGCGCGGCAGCACGGCGCGCGGTATGCCGAAGAGCCCGAGAAGCTCATCCGACCAGCCGCGCTCGAACGGCGACCACAGTAGCGTCCGTGCCGCCGTCGACGCGTCGGCGAGGAAGGGCCGTTCGCGCAGCAGCCGGTGCAGGAGATAGCAGGCGAGCGGTCCCGCGTGCAGCCGGCTCTGCGCGGCGGCGCTGCGGACTTCCGGAAGATGATCGAGGCACCAGCGCAGCTTGCTTGCGCCGTAATGCGGCGAGAGCGGCAGGCCCGTGAGGCGCTGCACGTCCTCTGCCTTGCGCGCGAGGCCCTTGAGCCATTGGGCGTTGCGTGTGTCCTGCCAGGAAATGACCGGCGACAGCGCCTGCCCGTCGATTGCGTCCCAGCAGACGAGACTCGAGCGCTGCACGGCGAAGCCGGCGGCTTCCCAGCGTGGCACCGGTACGATCCGGGCAAGTTCAGCAAGCGCCGTGCGGACGCTCGCCACGATCTCCTCGGGGTCGTGCTCGATGTGACCGAGCGCGTTGCGCTGCGTCGCAATTGTGACGAGGGCAGCGCCCTCAAGAGCCCCGGTCGCGTCGTAGGCGCTCGCGCGGGTCGCATGCCCGCCCTGGTCGATCGCGATGTAAAGCGCGCCGCTCATGCGCTCAGGCAGTCGCGGGCGGCGAGCGCCTGCGAGAGCCGGAAGGGCGCCATCGATTCAACCATCCCGACGCCGCGCCCGTGGAGTTCGATTGCGAGCTCCGCTTCGGTGACTTCATAAACAACCCAGGTCCAGGTCCCGGCGGGAAGCGGCCTGTCGGGGGGAAGCCGCCGGTGATCGCAGAACACGAACTCGGGTCCCAGGGATTCGAGCTTCGGCTGCAGGAGGACCGGATCGTCGTCCAGCACCCAGCCGATGGGCACGCCGGCCGCCGTGCGCGCAAGCCGGCAGGCGTCCGCGTCGAACGAGATCAGGCTGCAGCGGTCGAGCACCGGCGCGAGCGTCGCGAGAATCCTCTCGATGCAATGCGAGTGTCCATGGTGCAGGAGGCTCGCGCGCTTGACCTCGACGAATGCGCTCGCCTCGGGGATCCCGCTCATCAGCTTGACCGCGTCCGCAAGCCTTGGGAGCGAAGTGCCGGCGTGCAGACGGCCAAAGCGGGCGGGTTCGTCTGCATCGATGCCGTCGAGCTGCCCCGACATCATGAGCCTGAGGTCGCCGGCTGCGCCTGTCGTACGCTCGAGATCTGCGTCATGGATGAGGTAGGGCACGCCGTCCGCCGAGAGCTGCACGTCGAACTCGACGTAGCGCAGGCCGCGCCGCCAGGCGGCTTCGAGGGCCGGCAGGCTGTTTTCGGGGAAGTGTTCTGCGTCGCCACGGTGTGCGACGATCGTGGGCAGCATGCGGCGAATTATAGTCATGTGGATCCTCGCTGCCTGCGCCGTGTCCGCCTGCAGCCGCCAGGAAGCGGGGTGGCAGGACGCCGCGCGCGAGAACTCGATCACCGCGTACCAGCAATACCTCGAGCAGTATCCGGCCGGCGCGCACGCAGCCGATGCGCGCGCAAGGGTTGCCCGGCTTCAGGAGGAGGAAGCCTGGGCGAGGGCAAACCGCCTGAAAACACCCGAAGCCTGGCAGCGCTATCTGGGAGAATGGCCGGATGGCCACCACGCGCCGCTGGCGCGCCGGCAACTCGTCGCGTTCATTCCCGCCGACACGCCGCCGGCTCGCGACGGTTTCGCGGTCCAGCTTGGCGCCTACTCGAACGAGGCCGCTGCGCGCGCGAACCTTGCGCGCCTCGCCCGCGAACACGCCGGGGAGCTCGCCGGCCTGCAGTTGATGGTACTCGCGCCGCAGGACCTCGAAACCGATGTGTGGCGGCTAAGGACGAGTCCGCTCGCGGAGGACCCGGCGCGCGAGCTGTGCGACCGACTGCGGGCAGGCGGCGTCGATTGCGTGCCAGTCGCAGGCAGCTCAGCCGGTCAAGCGCCGCCATAGCGCGCGGCCGACCAGGCGTGCCTGGTCGGCGAGCCCGAAGCGCTTCAGGTTCGTCCGGATGACGCCTTCGGTGAATCGCGTGCGCCGGGAATAATCGATGCGCACGTCGACCAGCACTGGTTCGCCGCCTGCGGCCGAAGCCAGCGCATCGCCGATGACGCGATCGATGTCGGAATCGTCGCGCATGAGGCGGAATCCGACTCGATTTGCCTTCGCGAGACTTTCGAAATCGAGTTCCGGAAGCACGGTGCAGGTCTTGCGGTTGTAAGGCGTTTCCTGCGCCTGGGCGATCTGTGCGAGTTCCCCGTCGTTGAAGACGAACCATACGACGCCGGCCTTCTGCGCAACTGCGGTCGACATTTCGAGGCCCGTCATGCGCGCCGCGCCATCGCCGACAATGCCGACGACCACGCGATCGGGTCGTGCGAGCTTGGCGCCGACGACTGCGGGGATGCAGTAGCCCATCGAGTTGAAATCGGACGGGGAGAAAAAGGTCCGGGGCGCAAGGATCGGCATCAACTCCGCGACCAGGAAGGTGTGATTGCCATCGTCGGCGACGACGATCGCATCGTCCGGCAAGCGATGGCGGAGCGCATCGAAGAAGCGCTGTGGATTCACGCGGCCCTTGGAATCGTGCGCGAGCCACTCCTCGCGGTAACGCCGCTTGTCAGCCGCAATCCGGGCGGCCACGGCGTTTTTCCGGGCGGTCGCATCGGGCACGGCGCCGAGCGCTGCGCCAAGTACCTCCAGCATCGCGCGGGCATCGCCCTCGAGTGCGACTGCGGCCGGGTAATTCGCGCCGAACACGCGAGGATTGATGTCCACATGGATGAGGTCCGCGGGCGGCTCGTAGCCGTAGCTGCCGGTCGGTATCTCGGCGAAACGCGTGCCGACGGCGAGCAGGCAGTCGCAGTCGCGAAACGCGTTCTCCGAGGCGGGCACCGCGGCGGGCCCGAGTGCGAAGCCCGCATGCAGGGGATGGTTCGCGGGAAAGGAGGACAGACCCTGGAGCGTGGTTGCGACCGGCGCGCCGAGCGATTCGGCGAGCCGCCGCAGTCCGTTTCCCGCGTCCACCGCGCCCCAGCCGCAGAAGATGCCCGGGCGTTTCGCGCGCCCGAGAAGTTCCGCCGCCCGCGCGATGTCCGCCTCGCTCGCGCGATGGCCCGCCGCCGGCAGCGGCGCGAATGCAGGAATGTCGCCGGCGTCGCCCGGCATCAGCTGGAGGTTGACGGGAATCTCGATGAACACCGGCCCCGGCTCGCCGCTGGTCGCTAGGCGATACGCCTCGTAGAGGACCGGGACGACGTCGGCATGCCGGTCGATGCGCCAGCGGCCCTTCGTGATCGGAGCGAGCAGCGCGTGCTGGTCCATGTCGTGAAGCTGGTACGCGCGGCCGAGGTCGCGGCGGATGCCGCCCGCGATGACGAGCATCGGGATCCCGTCGAGAAAGGCTTCCCCGATGCCGCTCGCGGCATGGGTCACGCCGGCCGCCGGCACGATCAGGAGCGTGCCGACCCCAGCGCCGGTGCGGCTGACCGCATCCGCCATGAACGCGCCACCACCTTCGTGGGCGACGAGGACCGGCGTGATCGACTCCGATGCGCCGAATTCGTCATAGAGCTCGGTGTTGTGAACGCCCGGTATGCCAAACGTATGTCGGATGCCAAGCTGTTCGAGCGCGTAACGCGCGAGTGACGCCGCTGTTCTGTGCATGCTGCCTCCCCGTGGAGCGCAGCGTAGCTTATTCGGCGGATCAACTCCTGATCATGCGCCAGTCGCCCTCGCCGAATCGGCAGGCGCTTCCGCGCTTGACGACCTGGCGCCCGCCGTGCACGCGCAGCAACGTAAAGTGCCGGCAAACGCGACCGTCACGCTCGAATCGTCCATCGGGCGTCAGCCGGTAGCGCATGGCCTGGCGCGTGCCGTCCCAGATGACGTAACGCCCGTCTTGCAGGAGCTCGAGAGAATGGCCAAAGCAGGCGCGGTCGTTGTCATCCATCTCATCGCCGATCTCATGGCCGATGATCGCTCCGATCGTCGCGCCGGCCAGGATGGCTATCAGGCGATCGTTACCGTCGCTTACTGCGGCACCAATCGCACCGCCGACGACCGCGCCGAGCGCAGCGCCGACGCGATCGCGATCGCAGCGACCTTCGCGAATCCCATAGTCGTCCTGCCAATGGCGGCCGGTGTAGCCGACGTAGTAGGGATCGTGCTGCTTGCGCCAGCCATGCGCAGGCGCATGGGACGGCGGGTCCGCAAGTGCGGTCAATGGAGTCGCGGCGGCGATCAAGAGCATCGTTGCCGCGGCAGTGAGCACTCTATTCAGTTTCACGGCCGCTCCCGTTGTCACCTGCATTTCCGGATGGGCAGGTTCGGCGGCAGTGTAGGCGGGCGGCGGCTGAACGCCGCGTGAACCACGCCTCAAAAGGCGTTGATTCCCGTGAGTTCGCGGCCGATCGTGAGCTGGTGGATGGTTTCCGTGCCTTCGTAGGTAATCACGCTCTCCAGGTTGAGCGCGTGCCGGATCGGCACGTACTCGGCACTGATCCCGGAGCCGCCCAGCATGTCGCGCGCATCGCGCGCGACGTCGAGCGCCATGCGGCAGTTGTTCCACTTGGCGAGCGAGACCTGCGAGGGATGCATGCGCCCGGCGTCTTTCAGGCGGCCGAGCTGCAGGGAGAGGAGCTGCGCGCAGGTGATGCCACGCGCCATGGCCGCGAGCCGGATCTGGATTGCCTGGTTGGCGGCGAGCGGACGGCCGAACAGCACGCGCGTCTGCGTGTAATCGAGGACCTGTGCGAGACAGGCCTGGGCCGCGCCGATCACGCCCCAGGTAATGCCGAACCGGGCCTGCGTCAGGCAGGAGAGCGGCGCCTTCAGGCCGATCGTGCTGCCGGGAAGGGCGTTTTCCTCCGGCACGACCACGTCCTCGAAGTAAAGGGCACCTGTGGACGAGGCACGCAGCGAGAATTTCCGCTGGATCTCCGGAGCGGCGAATCCGCGGGAGCCCTTTTCGACCAGAAAGCCGCGGATTCCTTCCTCGGTCTTCGCCCAGACGACCGCGAGATCCGCGATCGGCGCATTGGTGATCCACATCTTGGCGCCGTTCAACACCCAGTCGCGGCCGCGGCGCTTCGCATGGGTCTTCATGTTCGACGGATCCGACCCGCCATGCGGTTCGGTCAGGCCGAAGCAACCGATCAGTTCGCCGGTCGCCATGCGCGGCAGGTACTTCTCCTTCTGGGCGTCGCTGCCGTAGGCATGGATCGGATACATGCAGAGGCTCGACTGCACCGAGACGAAGCTGCGGATCCCCGAATCGCCGCGCTCGAGCTCCTGGCAGATGAGCCCGTAGCTGACGGCGTTCATGCCGGCGCATCCGTATCCGGTCAGGGAACTGCCGAGGAGGCCGAGAGAGGCGATCCCCGGAATGAGATCGCGCGGAAACGTGTGGTCCTCGAAGTGCTTCTGGATGACGGGCAGGACGGTGTCGTCGACGAGCCGCGCGACCGAGTCCCGCACCATGCGTTCCTCGTCGGAGAGGGACGCGCCGATCTCGTAGAGGTCGAGGGCGTCCAGCGCTTCCCGTGCCGCTTCGCGATTCACCCGGCCTGCATTCCGAGACGGGCGACGAGATCCTGCGCCATGCCCTCGACATCGCGCGCCTTGCCGACCGCGGCTTCGAGGTCTTTGTTGGTGAAAGCGGCGCCGGCTTCCTCCCACGCGGACTGCGCGCTCGCAAATGCCGCCTTTGTCTCTTCGAGGAGCTGCTTGTCCATGCCCTCCGGAAGCCGGCGCATCTTGCCGAGCTCGTCGAGCCGGGCGCCAATGCCGGTCATGAGGCCGGGCAGGCTGCCCGACAGGCGCGCCCAATCCGCATTCATTTCGGAGACGCGCTTCTCCTTCGCCGCCGCGGCTTCCTTCGCGAGCTGTTCCGCGTGGGCGGGAAGGTCCTTGACCGCGGTGATGGCGTCCGCATAACGCTCTTCGTTGAATGCGGTGCGCGCGGCTTCGAGTTCCGCCTTCACCTCGGCATAGCGCTCGGGCACGTACTTCTGCGCGTCCTCATGGACGGCGTTCAGCGCACTCTCCGCGGCAACGATGGCATCCGCGGCTGGGTCCTTCTGCGAGCAGGCCGCAAGGGCCAGGACGCCGGCGAGCGCGGCGACGATTTTCCAGCTTTGCACGGCTTCTCCTCAGGAGGCCTTGAGGCCAAGCGTTTCCATGATGCCCGCGATCTTCGCCTTGGCGTCGCGGGCGGCCAGCACGGATTCCTCGAAATTCGCGTTCGTGATCTCCGCGGCGGCCTTGCTCCAGGAATCCCGCGCGGCATCGTAGGATTCGATGGTCGCCTTCCAGGCATCCTTCTCCATGCCTTTCGGCGGCCGGGCGCCTTGGGCCGCGATCTTCTTGTCCACGGCAGCGATCATGCCGGGCATGCTCTTCGTGAGCTCGGCCCACTCGGACTCCATCTCGACCTTGACCTGCGCATGGCGGATCCTGCTCTCGGCGACCGCGCGGCGCAGGGCATCCTGCACGGCGCCCGCCTCCGAGACGACGTCCCCGAATTTCTCCTTTGCCATCGCCTCACGCAGTGACGCGATGCTCGCGCTCACTTCCGCATGGCGCTCCGGCAGGTATTTCTGTATTTCCGCGCCGGATTCCGCAAACGTCTTTTCAATTGCGGCAAGTGCCTGTTCGGCGGGCTCCTTCTGGCTGGCGCAGCCGGCCAGGCCGAGAACGACGGCGGCAAATGCCGCCAGTGCAAAGCTTTTCGGTTCCTTGATCATTACAATTCCCCTACGAATGCAGACCGCTTAGTGTACTACCGATCGGGTACCATGCCGCGCGTGAAGATACCCGAGATCCTGATGATCGAAACCGTGCATCAGCCGGGCAGCCTCGCGAAGGTGCTGCAGGTCGTCGCGGATGCCGGGCTCACGATCGATCATCTCCAGGCGATCCGCCGCGAGCAGGGCCGGACGCTCTGGGAAATCACGCTCGAGATGGACGAAGAGGCGGATCGCAGCCTTTACGGCCGGATCGACGCGCTGCCCATCGCCCACTTCGTCGGCAAGTCCGATCGGGTTTTCGACCGGCACCGTGGCGGCAAGATCCGCACGCAATCGGCGATCGCGATCACGACCCAGCAGATTTTGCGCGACATCTATACCCCGGGAGTCGCACGGGTCTGCCTGGCGATCCAGAAGGATCCGGCGAAGGCCTTCGAGTACACCAGCCTCGGCAATACGGTGGCAATCGTGACGAACGGCACGGCCGTGCTCGGGCTCGGCAATGTGGGCGCGCTCGCGGGACTACCCGTAATGGAAGGCAAGGCGGCGCTTTTTGCCACGCTCATCGGGATCAATGCCGTGCCGATCCTGCTCGACGAAACGGACCCGCAACGCTGCATCGACCACATCGCCGCGATCGCGTCGGGATTCGGGGCGATACAACTCGAGGATTTTGCGGCGCCCGCCTGCTTCGAGATCGAGGAAGGATTGCGCGCGCGGCTGAACCATCCGGTCCTGCACGACGACCAGCATGGCACCGCAGTCGTCGTACTGGCGGCGGCCATCAACGCGACACGCCGGGCCGGAAAGGAGATCGGATCCTGCGTCATCGGCCAGATCGGCCTGGGCGCTGCGGGCATCGGTATCGTGCGGCTGCTGATGCGGGCGGGCGCGGCACGCGTGATTGGAACGGATCTTGACGAGGGCGCCCGCCGCAGGCTGGTCGCAATGGGCGGCGAGCCCGCTTCGCTCGAGGAGATCATGCAGAAATCCGACATCGTCATCGCGACGACCGGTGTCCGCGGCCTGATCAAGCCCGAGTCCGTGAGGAAAGGCCAGATTGTCCTGGCGCTGTCGAATCCCGACCCGGAAATCGAACCCGCGATCGCGCTGCAGCACGGCGCGGCGATTGCCGCGGATGGCAAGGGCATCAACAACGTGCTTGGATTTCCGGGGTTGTTCAAAGGTGCGCTCGCGGCGCGCGCCCCGCGCTTCACCGACGCCATGCTCCTGGCCGCGGCGCAGAAGATCGCGGAACTCGCAAAAGGCGACGATCTGGTGCCGGATCCGCTCGACCTCGAAATGCACAAGGCAGTTGCGGCGGCGGTTCAAGCCGTCGCCTGACTGCCGCGTCAACCGGCCATTGCGCCCCGCAGCTTCCCTAGCGCCGCAGATTCGATCTGCCGGATGCGCTCGGCGGATACGCCGTATTCGTCCGCAAGATCCTGCAGCGTCTTCTTGTCTTCGGCGAGCCACCGCGCCCTGATCACGGCGCGGCTGCGCTCGTCGAGGCCCGCGAGTGCAGTCGCGAGCGAATCCGACATGGCCGCTTCCCACTGATCCTGCTCGACCAGGACGGAGGGATCCGCCTCCGGTGAGGGCAGGTAAAGAGAGGGAGACACGCTCGTCTCGTCATCGCCGGTATCCGGCGCCGGGTCGAACGACAGGTCGCGTGCGGAGAGCCGGCGCTCCATTTCGCGCACTTCGCCGGGCTCGACGCCGAGCTCGCCGGCGACGGCCCTGGTTTCCTCGTCGGACAGCCAGGCCA
>Ga0105107_10000282_pt1 | contig 31137 bp, 28 predicted proteins | sample PPLLaktember2015_6_FD_79335 | JGI IMG/M metagenome (GOLD analysis project Ga0105107, IMG submission 79335) | Freshwater sediment microbial communities from Prairie Pothole Lake near Jamestown, North Dakota, USA - PPLs Lake P8 Core (1) Depth... | ecosystem: Environmental > Aquatic > Freshwater >...
AGGTGTTGCGGCAGGTCGAAGTCGAGGTCGAATCGGGTCAGATCGCGTCCGGTCTGGCGTTTGGTTTCGTCGATGAGCGGCTGCGGGAACACCATGCCGCCCGCCTCGTGGTGCGGGTGCGGCAGCGGGTAGAAGCCGGCCGGCCAGAGATTCTTGCTCTTGATCTCCTCGGGCGTCATCCCGGCGAGCTGGTCCCAGGTCGTGCCCGCCGGAAGCTTGACGCGCACGCCTGCCTGCACCGGCTTGCCGCGGGACATGGTCACGCCCGGTGCGGGGCGGTCCGTCAGGTCGTAGCGCTCGGCGAGCAGGCTCTTCTGGCGGGCGGCAAAGGTCGGCTTCTCCTGCTGCGTCCGCTTCACGAGCGCATCGAAGCTCTCCTGGGCGAACGACGGGGCGGCTCCGCCCCCCAGCGCGAGAACGGCGGCGACGAGTCCCAGCATTCCGCGCTGGCGCGTCCGGTTCACGGTGGATGTCATGGGAGAGCCCCTTTCGATTCGATGGTTGGAATCACTCGATCCGGCTGAACGCCGACTACCGGCTACAGCATTGCTCGCGCGATCGCGAAGGTCGAAGGTTTCCTTGCGCCTGGGCCGATGAAGCGCCGCCGGCGGCACTCCCTCTCGTGTGCCCGTTGCCAGGCCGGCCCGACGCGGGTGCGGCAGACTCCCGCCGAAGGAGGAGCCGCGTGAACGTGAGCGCCCAGGTCAGCCTGTACCCGCTGCGCCAGGCGAAGCTCGAGCCGGCGATCGATGCCCTGCGCCTCGCCCTCGCACAGGAGGGGCTCGCCCTGCAGACGGGGCCGATGAGCACCATCGTCGCGGGCGACGCACGCCGCGTGTTCGCAGCGCTCGAGCGGGGATTCGAGGAGGTGGCCCGGCGCGGGGACGTCGTGCTCGTCGTGACGCTGTCGAACGCCTGCCCCGTCGAGGCGCGAGATCCGGGTGACGTGGGAACGCTTTGAGCAGGCCGCCGGCGGCTATGACGCCTGGTACGACACACCGCAGGGGCGACGCGCCGTGCGAGGCGAGCGAGAGCTTCTCGCGTGGCTGCTGGCGCCTTTCGCAGCGTCGCGGACGGTGCTCGACGTGGGCTGCGGGACGGGACAGTCGACCGCATGGCTCGCGGCGCACGGCTTGCGCCCGATCGGGCTCGATCGCGCCCCGGCCATGCTGTCGCGCGCGCGCGAGCGCGTGCCCGGGTGCCCGCTCCTGCTCGGTGACGCGCAGGCGCTGCCGCTGCGCGATCGGAGCGTCGACCTCGTGGCATTCGTGACGACGCTCGAGTTCCTGCCGTCGCTCGAGGGAGCGCTCTCGGAGGCGGTGCGCGTCGCCCGGAGCGGCGTCGTGACGGTCGTCCTGAACCGCTGGAGCGTCGGCGGTCTCTCCCGCCGGATCGGGCCTCAGTCGCGCGGCGCGCTGCTGTCCTGCGCGCAAGACCTCTCGCTGCCCCGACTGCGGAGCGCCCTCCGGAAGTCTGCGGACGCGCGACTGGTGGATCTCCGCTGGCGGAGTGCCTTGCTGCCGTCGCCGCTTCCGACGAGCCCGACGCCGCTCCCGCTCGGCGACGTCCTGGGCGTCGCCGCCACGTTGGCTCCCGGTGGGGACGCGTCGTCCTAGGAAGGTCGGCGGGCCCGACCGATCTGCCAGCTTCGCGGCGGCTTCGGCTGGTCACCGATGGCGAGGCGCTGCTCGGATGTCCGCTCGGCTCCGCCATCGCCTTCCTCCTGCGCGCTCGCGCCGACCGTGCCCCCCCGTCTGCCTGCCTGGCAACACGATGCCCTCGCGTCGCTCGGGGATCAGCTCGTCGACGTGGGCTCGAGCCCGGCGCCGACGCCTTCGATCTCGACCCGCGTCGCCTGGAGGCGCACGCGCGCGCCGAAGCGCTCGGCGAGCCAGAGGTTCGTCGCGAGATGATCGGTGACGCGTGGCGCGATCCAGACGCTGCGTCCCGCCGCGAGGGCCGCGAACGGCACGAGCTGATCCGCCAGATGCCGATCGACCGTGGCCCCGGTGCGGAGATCCTCGAGCAGCGTGTCGGCGACGAACCGGCCGATCGCCTCGGCGCTCCGGCGCAAGGCGCCCGCGCGGTCGGCGCCGAGCAGGCAGCCGGACGACGTGGTCGCCCAGACCGCGAGGCTCGCGCCCGCGCCTGCTGCGTCGCGATCGAGGACCTCGTCGATCTCGCACGCGACCCCCGCGGCCGACAGCCCCTCGACACAGCTTCGCGCCATCCGCTCGCTCACCCGACGCGGCTCGAGATGGCTCGAGAACGCGACGCCCCGCACGCTCTTCAGCACGCCGGGGTCCTCGAGCCGGAGCGGCGCGAGACCGCCGGCCGCGGGCTCGGCGCCGAGTGCGAGCACGCCCTCGCCCCGGGGCACGTAGCCCGCGCGCACGACCTCGAGCGAGACGCCGGCACCCATGCGTCCGAGAAGAGGCGCGAGCACGTGCTCGAGGTGGTGCGGCGATGGCGCGAAGTCCTGGAACACGCCGCCCGTGATCCGCACCTGCGTCGGCTTCTCGGCGAGGCAGATGATCGGGAGAAGGCCGAGCGCCAGCATCGTGGCCGAGCCCGCGGTGCCGATGTCGAGCGCGAGCTCGCCACCCCGCACGCGCCGACCGGGGGCGAACGTGAAGCTGCGCGCTCCCACGGAGACGCCCTCGGCCTCGCCGTCGCAGAGCGCGGCCGCTGCTCGCACCGCCGCCACGTGCTGGGGGCGAAGCCCGGGCTTCTCGCGCTTCGCGCGCGCGCGCACGACGCGGATCCGACGGCCGAGCACCGCCGCGAACGCCACGGCGAAGCGCACGAGCGTGCCGCTTCCCGAGCCGTGGCCGCCGTCGATTTCGATCCAGCCCTCGGCGCTCGTCACGGGCACCTCCCGACGATCGCGCGACGCTATGCGGTGCTCGCGAGCGCGCTCGCCGTGCGCGGACCGACGAGCGCCGCGTGAGGTACGTCGAGCAGCGTCCGCACGCCGGGCGGCGCGCCCACGAGCGCGCGGGCCGCGCCGACCATCACTTGCGCCGCGGCCGCGTGGACGTCGAAGCGCGCCTCGACGAGGAAGCGCTGATGGGCCGAGCCGGCCGCGATCCCGCGCCGCTCGAGCGTCACCCCGTGGCTCTCCGCCTCGAGCGCCGCCGTGCTCTCGACCGGGACGACGATCGTCTCCTCGTCGAAGAAGAGCGGATCCGCGCGGATCGCGTCGGCCACCCGCGCAGGCTCGGCGTCGGGCGAGAGCTCGACGTAGACGTAGCGCTGGAGGCCACCGTCGGGCGCCCGGAGCTCGGTGCACAGCGCGGCGCGCACCCCCGGCACGTTCCGCGCGGCGAGCGTGTGGTGGAGGGTCGCGATGGCGTGGTGTCGCGTGTCGGTGTGTCCCTTGGGCACGAGAAGGAGCGCGAGGCCGTGCACGAGCTGGAGCGCGCCGGGATCCCATCCGGCGCCGACGACCGCAGACGAATGCCCATGGCGCGCGGCGCCCTCGAGGGCGGCCGCGTGTGCCGCGGACGCCGCGGCGGGAAGGCGTGCGCACTCGGCGACGCCGATCCCGTGTTGGAGCAGGCTCCGCGCGACTTCGGTCGCGGCCTCCGGCGGGACGCAGACGAGCGCTACCCGGACCTCGCCCAGCTCGCCCGCGTCGCCGGCGACGCGGACGCCGTGCATCGCCGGCGGGGCGACATCGCCGAGGCGTGCTCCGTGCCGCACGAGGCCCGCGAGGGCGAGATCCTCGCTCGCGAGCACCGCCTCCGCGCAGGCGGTGCCCAGGCGACCCAGCCCGACCACGGCGACGGGAACGCGGCGCTCGTGCACTCAGCGCACCCAGCTCACGCGGAGGAGATCGCCTTCGTCGTCGGGATAGCGGTAGTCGAGCTCGCCGTGGTAGGCGTGGTGCAGCGCATCGCCGATGCCGCGCGCCAGGTGCGGATCGGTCGTCGAGACGAGCAGCTCCTCGCCGCGCTCCTCGAGCTTCAGGATGCGCTGCAGCGGGTGCTCGGCCTTCTCCCGCTCCTCGACGTGGCGAACGAGCCCGACGATCTCCTCGCGATGGCCGCGCGCAAACGCGCCGCCGATCGTCACGAGGCCGGCGGGGTAGTCCTTCTCGATCCGCTCGCACGCGGGACAGATCGCGCGATGCGCGTCGGCGGGCGGCGAATCCCACGTCCAGCGACCGCCGTGGTACGTCGCCTCGCAGCGCGGGCACGCGCTCGGCTCGGGCAGCTTGTGGCCCTTGCGGAAGAACGTCTCGTCGTGCTCGAGCTTCACGCGGTCCGTGCGGGGCTGCGATGCGGCGGGGTGGGTTTTGGAGCGTTCTCGCGGCATGGATTCTCCTTGCGGTGCGGGGCCATCACCGATGGAGAGTATGCTCCCCGCCGCATCCCGGCAGGCACCGAACCGTGGCCGCCGCCCCTTGGAGCGCTGGGCGCCCTTCCGGGCCACGTCGTGAGACGCCTTGTGCCACCGATGCGACGCCGGGGCACAGGGTCCCGGTCCGCGACGCCCGCGCTCTTCCGGATTCCCACGCGGCCGAGTTTCGCACCGCGTCACACCGCCGCATTCCGTTCCTGCCGAGTGGGCGTTTCCCGTTATGATTGCAATCGGAAGCGTGCACACCGAAGTGCCAAGGAGGGAGATGATGAGCTCGTTCCGATTGCTCTCGCTCGCGATCCTGGGTTGCAGCGTCGTGCTCGCCGCGCAGCCCGCGATCGGCCAGGAGCCGACGATCGCCGACGTCGGACGCGACTACTACGTGCGTTACTGCTCCGTGTGTCACGGGCAGCAGGGCAAGGGCGACGGCGAATTCGCCAACCTGCTGAAGACGCCGCCGCCGGACCTCACGATGATCGCGAAGAGGAACGATGGCAACTTCCCGGACTTCAAGGTCGCCGAGGCGATCGACGGACGCCGCGCGATCGCGGCGCACGGGACGGGCGACATGCCGATCTGGGGCCTGCGCTTCGGCGAGACGATCGCCGGCGCGCCGGCGACGAAGTCCGTGATCCGCGGGCAGGTGGCCCTCTTCGTCGCGTACCTGCGGTCGATCCAGCAGCAATAGGATCGCCTCACGAGCGGCGCGGAGACCAGCCGTGATGCGGGTGCCGGTCGACGAGCGCCCGGTCGCGGAACAGCAGCACCAGCAGCGCGCCTGCGGCGAAGCCGCCGACGTGTGCCCAGAACGCGACGCCGCCCTCCTCGCGCCCGATCGTCGTGAAGCCGCCGAAGAGCTGGAGCGCGAGCCAGTAGAGCAGCATGAAGACCGCGGGAACCGCGACGGTGGTGACGTAGAAGCCGAGAAAGATCAGGAGGTGCACGCGCACCCGCGGATAGAGCACGACGTAGGCGCCCATCACGCCGCCGATCGCGCCCGAGGCGCCGACCATCGGGATCGCGGAGCGCGGACTGAACGTCATCTGGAGCCCCGCCGCCGCGAGGCCGCAGAGCAGGTAGAACACTGCGAAGCGCGCGTGTCCCATCGAGTCCTCGACGTTGTTCCCGAAGATCCACAGGAACCACATGTTGCCGATCAGGTGGAGCCAGCCGCCGTGCAGGAACATGTGCGTGAGCAAGGTGAGCCAGTCGGCGCTCGGGTCGACGACGCAGGCGTAGCGGTCGCCGAGGGGCACCGCGGTGCCGGGCGCGACGGTGTGGAGCAGCTCGCCCGGGACGAGGCCCAGGTCGCAGAGCGAGCGCACGAGGCCCGCCTCGGCGCCGAGCTGCTGCACGAACACCCAGGCGGCGACGTTCAGCGAGATGATCGCCCAGGTCACGTAGGGCGTGAGGAAGTGCGGGTTCTCGTCGCGGATCGGGAACATCCGCGTCGAGGTAGCCGATGTCGACGCCCGGCGACAGGCGCCGGGTGCGCGATCGAGGCCCGGATCCACCGCGAGTGCAGGGGCCCGCGCCCCCGAGCGTTACCGCAGCTTCGAGAGCGCCTCGATCAGCGCAGCGCGCGCGGCGGGGTCCTTCACGCCGCCGAAGGGCATCGCCGTGCCGGGGACGTGCTTCGCGGGATCGGCGAGGAAGGCGTCGAGCTCCGCCGTCGACCAGCTCCCGCCGCGCGCGTGCAGCGCCTCGGAGTAGCGGTAGCCGGGGGCGCTCGCGACCTCGCGGCCCGCGACACCGCGCAGGTTCGGCCCGACGCCGTGGGCGCCCGAGGCGTCCGTCGGATGGCAGACCGCGCAGGGGCCGAGCGCCGCCTCGTCGGGCGCCGACGCGGTCGCCGTCGCCGCCGTCGAGTCCAGCTCCGCCGGCACCGTGCCCGCGCGGGCGGACGTCTCCCCCGCGATCGTCGGCGCCCGCCCGGCGAGTCGCGCCGCCACCTGCTGCGCGACGCGGCTCCCGCTCTCGATCGCGCCGTCGATGAAGCCGCGCCAGCCGAGGGCGATGTCGCCGCCCGCGAAATGCACGAGGCCCTCGGGCTCGCGCAGCTTCGCCAGGTACTTCGTCATCTGCCCCGGTCGCAGGATGCACCAGGTGCCGAGCGACCAGGGGTCGAGATGCCAGTCGTAGGCGATGCTGTCGACGACCTCGACGCCCGGGAGGAAGCGCTCGACCGCCGCCTGCACCGCCGGCAGGCTGTGGGCGTCGAGCTGGCGCGGCGTCGTGCCGAACCCGATCAATACGCCGCCCTCCTTGCCCGCCTCTGCGGTGAAGAGCATCGAGAGTGGCTCCGACTCCGGGGCGAAGGCCGCGAGGTCCGGCACCTCGCCACGCACCCGTGCGTAGAGCTTCACGCCGGCCCCCGCGTGGCGTTCCTGCGAGGCCGCGAGCTTCGCGGGATCGAGGGCCGGCGTGAACTCCAGGTTTGCAAGCACGTTCATGGGAAGCGCGGCGATGGCGGCGCGGGCCCGGAATACTTCGCCCTCGACGCTGGTGACGCGCACCTCGCCCCCACCCTGCTCGACCCGCGCCACCGGCGTGCCGAGGCGCACGTCGGGAGCGCCGTCCGCGAGGATCGCCTCGAGGAGGCTCACCGTGCCGTCGCGCAGCGTGAAGCGGGCGACGCTGTCGCCGTAGCGCTGGAAGCTGGCGCCGGGGAGCGCCCACCAGCGAAGCATCTCGACGTAGCCACACTCGGCGAAGGGCCCGCAGCAGGCGGGGCCGAGGACGCCCTCGAGCAGCGCGCGCCGGTCCGCCGAGAGCGCCATCTCGTCCAGGCGATCCTTCACGGAGAGCCCGTCGAAAGCCTGCCATGCGTCCGAGGAGAACGGGTCGAAGGGACGCGGGAAGGCGCGCGTCGCGGGCTCGTGGAAGCGGATCATGAGATCCTCGACCAGGGCGAGCGCCTCGAGCGCCCGGAGCGGCAGGTCCGGCGTCTCGCCGCTGCTGCAGATCGCGGCGCTGGCGAGGGCGAGCGCCTCGCCGACACCGGCCTGCTTCACCTCGCTCCCGGTCCACCACAGCACGCGCTCCGGGACGGCGCCCGGGGTCTCGACCAGGGGGAGCCCGTAGCGCATCGCCTCGGCCCAGACGTGAGGCTGGGTCCAGTGGATCCAGGTGCCGCCGAGGTCGAAGTGCGCGTCGCCGACCCGCGCGGTGAAGGTGCGCCCGCCGAGCCGCTGCCGCGCTTCGAGCAGCAGGGTGCGCAGACCGCGCTGCCGGAGCTCGCGCGCCGCAGTCACCCCGGCGAAGCCGCCGCCGATCACGATCACGTCGTAGTCGTCGCTTCCGGCGACTTCGGCCCCGGATCGCGAGGCGGGGATCGGAAGCGCGGCGAGGCCTGCCGCGCCGCCGAGCGCCTTCAGGAAGGCCCGGCGGCCGGTGCGCATCGTCGTCCCTTCCGGCGACCCGCCCATGCGTAGGCCCCTCCGTCGACCGCGGCGGCACCCGGCCCGTGCCAGCGGCGCTTGCCATCGATCCGGGTACCACGCCGACGGGCGCCGGGGGTATGACGGCGCGCAGCTCGCGCGTCAGACGAGGAGCTGGATGCGTCGCACCAGCTCGGGCAGCGTTCCGGCGTCGCGCGCCGCCCGATCCGTCGCCGGGTAGATGATCCGCTCCTCCTTCCCGTTGTGGGCGAAGAGGCGCGCCGTCAGCACCGCGAAGCCCGTCGCGCGTGCCGTCGGATCGCCACCGTCGAGCGCCGCCGCGAGCTCCGCGAGGAGCCGTCGGATCTCGGCGTGCTCGCTCCGCATCACGCGCGTCGGGCCGCCGCCGCCGATCGCGGCGAGCGCCTCGAACGCCGGGAACAGGATCTCCTCCTCCGCCGCGATGTGTCGCTCGAGGCCGGCGCGGAAATCGGCGAAGAGCGCCGCTGCGCGCCGGAGGTCTGCCGCAGCGATCGTCCGCTTCGTCTCGCGCAGCAGGCCGTCGAGGCGACGGTGGTCGAGGGACAGCACCGCGCTGACCGAGGCCGGTGCGGTGGCCACCGCTGCCAGCGGCGCGCTCACGAGGTCTGCCTCACCCGCTCGCGCCCGCCGATGAGCACGAGATAGACCGAGTCCTCCAGGGCCGCGACGGCGTGGGGAACGTCGGCGGCGAACAGCGCCAGGGAGCCGCGCTCGAGATTCGTCTCCGCGGCAGCGTGGCCGCCGAGGAACGTCACCCGGCCCGAGAGCAGCACCACCGTCGCGGGCGAGGGCGCGCGGTGCTCGCGCATCGACGCTCCCTTGCGAATCGCCACCAGGACGAGCGTCACGTGCTCGTCGCGCGTCAGCGTAAGGGCCGCGACGCCCGAGCGCGCGTACTCGGGCTCGGCCTTCAGCTCGTCGGCCAGGCCCAGCAGCGGAAAGAACGCGAGCGTTCCGCTGCCGAGCTCGACCGGGCGGAACGGGCGGGGCAGACGGGACGGGCCTGGCAGATGGGACGGGTGTGACGGGCGGGACGGGCTCGCGCTCATACTGCGTTCTCCTCTGGTGACCGGCGGACTCCCGGGCTTCGGATCGTTTAAAAGAGTCATAATATCTATATCTTTATAGCTCGCGGCTCGCAAGGGCCGCTCGGCTTGACTTCCCAGGCGTACGGGCGAGAGTGCCCCGATGACGCTTCCGCCCCGCATCGTGCTCTCCCGGTTCGATCACGAGCGCCTCGAGCGCCTGCTCGACAAGGTCGGACAGCGCCCCGATCTCGACGCCCTGCGCGAGGAGATCGAGCGCGCAGAGGTCGTCGAGCCCGAGAAGGTCCCCGACACCCTCGTGACCATGCTCGACTGGCCGCTGCCGAGCGGCCGCAGCCGGAGCCTGCGCGTGGTCGCGATCACCTACCAGCCCGAGGCTGCCGGCGACCCGATCTGATCGCTCCCGGACCGTGCCGAATGAAGATCGATGGGGAATACTGCTTTCCAGGCAGGAGATCCCCCGACCATGCAGCTCACACGCTACAGCGACTACGCGCTCCGGGTGCTGATCTACGTCGGCCTCGATCCGGACGGGCTCGTGACGATCGACGAGATCGCCGCGAGCTACGGCATCTCGAAGGCGCACCTGATGAAGGTCGTGCACCAGCTCGGGCGCGACGGCTTCCTCGAGACGGTGCGCGGGCGCAACGGCGGCCTCCGCCTGGGGCGGCGTCCGGAGGAGATCCGGGTCGGCGACGTGGTCCGCGCGACGGAGGAGAACCTCGCCCTGGTCGAGTGCTTCGAGGCCGGCGGCGGCGAATGCACGATCGTGTCGGCCTGCGGCCTCCGCCCCGTGCTGCACGAAGCACTCGCCGCCTTCCTCGCCGTGCTCGACCGCTACACCCTGGCCGACCTGATCGCGCGACGCCGGAAGCCGCTCTCGCGGCTGCTCCAGGCCTCGTAGCGCGAGGCCCCTGGGCATGACGACGTCGCCCTCCCCCCTGCTCGTGGTCGCGGAGTTCCGCTGCTCCGAGGAAGGCGACGTCGAGCTGCGCCGCCACCTCGAGCGCACCCTCGCCGAGGCGCGCGCGGTCGAGGGCTGCCTGCAGGCGACGCTCTGGGAGCGTCGGGTGGAGCGCCGCTACCTCTTCACAACCTTCTGGACCGACCGCGACGCCGTCCGGCGTTGGGTCGAGAACGAGTTCCACCGCACGGTGCTGATGCCCGGCTTCCGGCGCTGGTGCACCGAGGGCTCGTTCGGTGACTTCGGGCTCGACCTCGACCACGACCGCGCGCGCAAATGTGGCGCCTGCGGCCGCTGGACCGCCGACCGCCCGGGCTGGTCGGAGCGCGGGCCCAGCGCCTGCCGCCAATGCGGTGCGGAGCTGCCCGGCGCGCCCGGCTGAGGGCTCGCGGCGCCTGCCACGACGCCCCGACACCCGCATATGACGCCGGTCATCCCGCCCCTTCCCGAAGCTGCCGATGCTGGATGCGGAGCGCCTCGTGGCGGGGGCGCCGGGAGGAACGATGCGTGTACGAACCCTCGCGGCCGGGCTGACGGTGGTCGGAATGGGCCTGGCGCTCTCGCCGGCCGTGAGCGCGGAGGCGCCCGCCGCTGCGGCGGGCCGCACGAGCTACGCGCTCTACTGCGCCTCGTGTCACGGGCCGAACGGCGAGGGCGCGGCGGGCGCGCTGCGGCCGGGCGAGCATGCGCCGCCGCTGTCGCATCTCGGCGACAAGTACGGCCTGCCGCTCCCGCGCGCGCAGCTCACGAGCTTCATCCTGCTCGACACGCGGCCGGGCGGCGGACACCTCTGCGGCGACCGCCTGCTGCCCGACGTTCCGGGCCTGCGCGCCCGCGGAGCCATGGAGCGCACGGTCGTGGCGGAGGCGCTCGCTCACCTGGACGCGCTGCAGCGGCCCGCGACCGAGTGACCGTCGTCGGGGCCCGTGCAACGGGCCCCGACGTCAGCCCTGCGTGTCAGCGCACACTGCCGGGCAGCCGCCGCAGCCCGCTTCGTCGGAAAGCGGCGCTGGCATCCCGCCCCGCCCCGCCTCGAGCCCAAGGCGCTCGGCCTCCTCGGCCAGGAACGCATCGAGGGCCGCCGCCGCCGCGACGTAGAAGGGCGGCGCCTCCGCCCCGCGCACGTTGCCCGCGAAGCGCGGCGCCCAGCGCAGCAGATGGTCGGCGAGGAGACGCTCGTAGGCGTCTCGGGCGATCTCCGCGCGCTCGATCCAGCCTTGCGAGCGCGCCCAGCCTTCCTTCAGCGCGAGGGCCGAGGCCAGCTCGCACTCGCTCGCGAGATGATCCGCCAGCGCGCCGGACTCCTCGAGACCGAAAGCGCGCAGGAAGCCGCGCACGTCGGCGAGCTCCGTCGGCGCCACCACGCGGCCGTCCGCGTAGGCGCTCTCGCGGATCGGAATGCCGCCGCGGCCGCCGAAGAGACGCTCGTATGCGTCGGCGAGATCGGGAGGCGCGGCGGACAGTGCGGCGAGAGCCTGCGCGATGGCGCCCGCGAGCGGCTCGCACGCCCGGGCGCCGAGCGCCCCGAGCTCGATCTGCAGCCGGCCGCGATCGTCCGGCGGCCCGAAGGCCCGGGCCAGCGCGCGCAGCGCCTGCGCGCGCTCGAGGGCCTGCCGTACCTCGTCCTTCATCGCGTCACCTCCAGCGGGATCCAGCTCGCCCAGCCCTTGCGCGCTCCGACCTCGCCCTGGGATCCGTTCCACACCGCGAACGCGATGCTGGTCGCGACGCCGGGCTCGAGGCTCGCGGCCGAGTCGCCGTCCGCGGCGAGGGGCCGCGTGATCACGACGTGCCAGCGGCGGCCGTCGTGGCGCCCCTGCCCTTCCGCCGACTGCGTCGCGCGCGGCGTGAGCGAGCCGAAGCCTTCCGCCATCAGGTCCTGCACAGCCGAGTGTCGCTTCCGCTCGGCCATCGGGTTGCCCGCGCCCGCGGCGCCGCGAAACGCGTTGGCCGAGGCCTCGGGCAGATGATCCTCGTGATGGAAGTCGGCGGCGTAGGCGTTCGGGTAGAGCTCGTGCACGGAAAGGGGCCCGCGCTCGAGGTCGCTCTGCCAGTCGGCCCGCCACTGCAGGATCTCGACCCGGGCGCCCGGGTTGCCCATGAAGGGCGCCGGCGTCGTGCCGGCAAGCGACGGGAAGGCGACCGCCACCATGTCGCCGAAGCCGTCCACGGCCGTGCGCCAGTCGGCGCTGTCGTCCTCCCACTCGAGGAGGATCGCGGCGTGGTCGGCGTTGCGGACCGCGCGCACTTCGATCGTCCGCACCGCCGGCGACGGCTGGTGCGGGGTCGCCACGAGCTGCGGCATCACCGCGACCGTCGCCGGCGCCGCTCCCTCGAACGCCTTCGTCTCGCGGATCGGTCCCTTCCCCGCAACCTTCGCCATCACGAGGCCCGGCGGTCCGGCGCTCTCCTGGGCGGGGGCCACCCCGGGGATCGTCAGCAGGACGAGAGCCAGCAGGATCCTTCGCATGGTCGACCTCATGTGGTGTTGTGCCGGTAGACGCCGCGTGCGACGTCCTCGAAGGGCCGCAGGATCGTCGGCTCGAACATCGGGACGCGCGCGACCTCGGCGCCCGTCTCGTCGAAGCCGAGCACCACCTCGCCCTCGCGCTTGAAGCGGTGCACGATGCGTGGCGTCGACCCGAACAGCGTCAGCACCGCGAGCAGGTCCTTGTCGTCGAAGGCGCGCTGGTAGACGGCCTTCGCGTCCTCGGCGCCGGCGCCGAACATCTGCGCCAGGAAGGCGGGCGGCACGTGCACCGGCGGCACGTAGTAGACGTTCGGCTCGGTGCCGAACTGCGGGTAGAGGGGCTTCGCCACCTTCCGCACGTGCACGAGGAAGTCGACCGGGCTGTCCTCCCGCGCCTGATCCGGCGGCGAGATCCACCCCTGCATCCGGATCTTCCCGATGCAGGCCGCCATGCAGGTCGAGATGTTCCCCTCCTCGATCCGCGGATAGCAGCCGATGCACTTCTCGCTCACCCGGGTCACCGGGTTGTAGAACACCTTCTTGTAGGGGCAGCCCTTCACGCACTCGCGGTAGCCGCGGCAGCGCGTCTGGTCGAGGAGCACCACGCCGTCCTCGGGCCGCTTGTAGATCGACTGGCGCGGGCAGGCCGCGAGGCAGCCCGGGTAGGTGCAGTGGTTGCAGATGCGCGCCAGGTAGAACATCCACTGCAGGTGCGGCATCTGGAAGTGCGCGCCGCGCTCGATGCCGACGCCGCCGGAGTCGTCCTCGCCGATGTTGACGTGGGCCCAGTCGGATTCGTCGGGCAGGTAGCCGAGGATGCGCTCGCCGCCGGGCGCCGACTCGAAGATCGTCTTGCCGTCGTAGACCGGCCCGGTCTGCTCGCGCACGCCGAGCTGCTCGAGCAGCTTCACGTCCCAGCCCAATGGGAAGTAGCCGTACGGCTTCGACTCCACGTTGTTCCAGAACATGTACTCCTGCCCGCGCCCGCTGGTCCAGGCGCCCTTGCAGGCGAGCGAGCAGGTCTGGCACGCGATGCACTTGTTGGTGTCGAAGACGGCGGCGAATTGCCGCTTCGGGCGGCTGCCCTCGTACGGGTAGTCCATCTCGCGACCGATCTGCCAGTTGAAGACCCGCGGCATCGCTCCCTTCCTTTCAGGACTTCTTGGTGCGGACGAAGCCGCCCGCGATGTACTGCTTCAGCGCATCGTTCTCGTTCGCCGGACGGAAGCCGAGCGCCACCGGCCGCCACTTCCCCACGCCTCCGATGCCGCCGTCCTCGGCCTTCGTGAGCTTCACGAAGGCCTCGCGCGGAGCGCCGGTGGTGCAGTGGATGTCCGCGGCGAAGCCCTTGCCGACGGTCTGGCCGTACGCGTTCCGGCGGACCAGCGACTCCGTCATCAGCGTGGGCTTGAGCCACGCGCGCGTCGCGCTCTGGTGCGAGCCGCGCCGATACATCGACTGGTACCCGGTGGCGGGGTTCTTCGCGAGACCGTCCGGGCGCTCCTTCGTGCCCTTCACCGAGCCGATCGTCGAGCCGTACATGTTGTGGAAGGTGCGCAGCACGCCACGCGGCGTTCCCGGGTAGTAGCGCGCGCGCAGGATCACGCGCGCCACCTCGTAGAACGTCGGATCGTCCTGCCAGCCTCGGAACGGCTTCTCCGCCGGGTCGCCGTCGATGTAGACGTAGTCGCCGTCCTCGATCCCGAGCGCGCGCGCGTCCTCCGGGTTGATGTCGACGTAGCCTTCGGTCACGAACGGAGCGCGCTTGTCGTGCCGCATCAGGTCGCCGAAGGGCCCGAGGAAGACCGCCACCATGTCGGTCTCCGCCGGCGTGGTGTGGACGCCGTGGCGGTACTTCGGCGTGTGGTAGACGAAGGAGCAGCCGCTCGCGACCAGGGGATGCTGTGTCTTCTCGACCTCGTCCCACGGCATCATGACGTGCCGCACCTGGCGCACGGGCGCGCGCAGATCAGCACGATCGATCCCGAAGCGCTCGGGCCCCTCCGGCCGCAATGCGGGATGCGGCTTCGCCACGAGCACGTTCGGCTCGTAGAAGGTGGAGTCGACGGGCTCGCGGTAGACCGGGAGGTTCTCGCCCGACTCCATCCACTCCGGCTCGTGTCGGTAGAGCTCGATGCGTCCCGACTTCGTGTACCAGGGCTTGCTCTCGTGGCTCTGCTCCCAGCCCGTGGTGCGCGGGTAGGTCCGCGTCATCATGAGTGCGGGCGTTCCGGCGGCGCAGTCCCTTTCGAGCTGCTCGATGCGGTAACCCGCCGTCGGCGGGCTCGCGTCGAGGATGCGCTGCAGGTAGACCTCGGACTTGCCCTCGTGGATGAACTTGAAGGCGTCCACGAAGCGCGCGTCGCCCGTGAGGTCGCCCAGGGCCTTCGCCACCCCCGCCAGGATCTCGACGTCGGGCCGCGTGTCGAAGAGCCGCGGGAGCGGGGTGCGCGGGAAGACCTGGAGGAAGGGATTCGTGCACGAGGCGGTGAAGTCGGGGACCTTCGCCTCGGCCCACGAGTCGACGCCGTAGACCACGTCCGCGTATTCGCAGGACGCGCTCCACCACCAATCGGAGAACGCCACGCACTCGGTCTTCGGCAGCGTGTTGTGGACCACGTCGAAGTGCCACTTGGTGTTGCCGAGGATCGAGTTCGAGTTCGAGAGGAAGAGCGACTTGCTCGGGCACGGCACGTGGCTCTTGCCCGTGAAGAGCTTGTTGCCCTCGCGCAGCGGCGCATCGCCGTAGTTGAAGTAGTGGGCCGATTCGAAGCGCACGGCGTAGCGCTTGTGCACGTGACCCGCCGGATCGAGCTGGAGCGCGAAGGGATCCTCGGCCGCCCAGAACGGAACGCCCGAGAAGAGCGACAGCTTGTAGTTCCCGGCGTAGGAGCCGACGTTTCCGCCGAGGAAGCCCACGTTGCGAGTCAGCGCCGCGACCAGGAACACGGCCCGGTCCTTCAGGTCGTTGTTGAAGAACTGGTTCGGGCCCATGCCGAGGGCGAAGAGCACGTGCTCGGGGTTCTTCGCGATGTCCCGGGCGAGCGAGACGATCGCCGTCTCGGGCGCCCAGGTGATGCGCGACGTCGTCGCGGGGTCGAAGTTGTCCATCACGTACTGGCGCACGAGGTCGAAGATCGGCCGCACCTCGACCGTGTCGCCGGAGGCGAGCGTCACCTGGAACGAGCCCTCGAGGGCGGGGTCGACGCCGCGCGCATCGAAGTGGTCGCCCACCTCGTCGCGCGAGAGCACGGCCGGCGCCTTCTCCCTCTTGTCCCAGACGACCCGGTCGCCCCACTCCTCGCGCAGCGCAGCGGGAATGAACTGCTGTCCCTGCCGGTTGGGATCGGGCGCCTTCTCGCCGGCCGCGAGCAGGGTCGCGCCGGTGAGCGCCGCGGGCGTCGCGTCGGCGCGCAGGTCCTTCGCCGTGAGCGGTGCGAGGGTGTCCATGCGCACGAGCAGCGGAAGGTCGGTGTGGCGCCTCACGAAGGCGGCGTCGTAGCGCTTCTCCTTCAGGATCACGTGCGCGAGGCCGAGGGCGAGCGCGGGCGTCGTGCCCGGCCGCACCACGATCACCTCGTCGCCCTTGTTCGCCGTGGCGCTGTACTCGGCGGCCACCACCACGACCTTCGTGCCGCGCTGGCGCGCCTCCGCGAGCCAGTGGCCGTCGGGCATCTTGGTCGTGATCCAGTTCATGCCCCAGACGATCAGCAGCTTCGAGCGCTCGGCCGAGAAGAGATCGAACTCGACGGTCTGCTCGCCCGTCACCATCGGATGCCCCGGCGGCAGGTCCGTGTGCCAGGAGTAGGAGTCCCAGTTGGTCGCGCCCTTCGCCTCGTCGGGCCCGACGCCGCGGATCTTCGCGTCGAGGAGGCCCAGGGTGTTCGCGAAGCGCGCGAGGCCGTAGAGACGCAGCGGGCCCAGGAAGGGCATGCCGCCGCGATGCTTCAGCGTGCGCGTGCCCGCGCCCTCCATCGCCTCGATCATCGCCGGGTCGTAGGCCTGGGCGCGCAGCCGCTCGGCGCCCTTCTCGCCCGAGTAGGTCTCCGCGATGTTCGCGAGGGCGGCCGCGTGGAGCGCGAACGCTTCCTCGAAGGTCACCGTGTCCCAGGCGTCGTCGCCGCGGCGGAAGAGCTCGGCGGGCGGTCGGCCGTCCTCGGCGCGCGGGAAGCCCTTCTTCACCCACTGCCGGAAGCCGCGCCGGACGCGCGCCCCCTTCACGCGCCGGTCGCCGTAGATCCGCCGGCCGAGCGCGATGCCCTTCTGGCAGGCGCGCGGATCCCAGCGCGACGAGGCCTGGTTGCCGTCCAGGTCCTTCGCCTTGCCGTAGCCGTAGCTCGGCTCGATCCGCACGATCACGCCGTTCTTCGTGTAGGCGCGCAGGAGACAGTTGTGGGTGTCGTTCGGCGCGCACAGGAAGTGGAAGTGGTCGTCGGTCTTGTAGAGGTCGCGGTACTGCTGCTCCCAGCCGCGGTTCGGGTAGTCCGCGAGCGGATTGGCCACCGCGACCGGCGCGAGGAAGTCGTAGGCCGCGAAGAGATCCTGGGGCGCGGCGACGCTTCCGAGCCCGACCAGACCTGCCATCCGCAAGAAGCTCCGCCGCGACACGCCCCGTTCGTCCGTCATGCGCTCCTCCACCGCTGGTCGCACGGCTCCGAAGATCACGCAGCGCGCTAGGGCCGGTCATGATCGACGTCATACCCTGTCTGGTGTCGACCGGGATCTCGCACGTCGCAGAGCGACTCGGAGTCAGTCGCGTACGGGCCAGACGCGACCGCCGGCGATCCACGTGCTCGAGACCCGGCTATCGGCCGCGAAGGGTCCTCGGTGCAAACCACGAGATCCGCTGCCGCTCCCCGCGAGAGCCGCCGCCGCGGTGAACGAGCTGATGCGCCTCAAACGCGCCCATCCGGGCTTTGTGCGCAACGCGACGGGAAGCCTCGAGCTGATGCTCCCGCCCGACGCCGAGCGCGTGACCGCAGCCTGCCCCGAGCGTGCCTCGTGCGCGTGGGCGACGTCGTGGTCGTCAGCTCTCCGTGTAGATCCCCGGCGCATCCGCCGCGAAGCGCTCCAGCAAAAAGCGCTCCTGCGGCTTCTCCGACGCCGTCTTCGGGATCTCGTCGACGATCTGCAGATAGCTCGGCACGAAGTTCGGCTCGAGGCCGCGGCGACAGGCGGCGAAGACGTCGGCCGGGTCGAAGCGCGCGCCGGGCGTGGGGACGATCGCGGCGACCACGTCCCTCTCGCCCGGCGAGCCGGAGGCCGCCGGCACGCCGTAGGCGAACACGTCCGACACCGCCGGCTGCTCGGCGATCACCTTCTCGACGAAGCCGGGGTTCACGAAGTCGCCGTTGTGACGGATGCCGCCGCCCTTCCGGTGGTCGAAGAAGAGCCAGCCCTCGGCGTCGCGGTGGCCCATGTCGCCGCTGCGCAGCCAGCCGCCCTCGGTCTTCTTGCGGCTCGCCTCCTCGTTGCCGAGGTACTCGACGCTCGCTGCGCCGCCCGCGGGCCGCGACACGATCTCACCGACGACGCCCGGCGCGCACTCGGCGCCCGCCTCGTCCACGATCTTCATCTCGAGGCCCGGCGCGGGCTTGCCGAAGCTCCCGATCGGGCCCTGGCCGATCGGCTTGTACGCGAGGCCGCCCTCGACCGCGCCGTACCACTCGAAGATCTGCACGCCGAAGCGTCGCTCGAAGCGCTCCCAGATCGCCTTCGGCATGCCGGCGCTGATCACCATGCGCACCGGGTTCCGCGCGTCGTCCGCGCGCTCGGGCTCGGCGTAGATCGCCGTGGCCATTCCGCCGAGCAGCGAGAAGGTGATGCACCCGTACTGGCGGCAGACGTCCCAGAGCCGCGTCTTCGTGAAGCGCCGGCTGAAGACGGCGCGCAGGCCCATGTACAGCGAAGGGCCCAGGGTCACGGCCTGCGCGTTTCCGTGGGTGAGCGAGAGCCCGGTGTAGGGCCGATCGTCGGGGCGATAGCCGAGCAGGTGGCCGAGCAGCGCGAAGGCGCCGAAGCGGCCGTTCGGAAACACGACGCCCTTCGGGTCGTTCGTCGTGCCGGACGTGTAGATGATCTGCAGCGGATCCTCGGGTCCGGCCTGCCGACCCTCGACGCGGGGCGCGGGCTTCTCGAGCACCTCGCGCAACGACTCGGCGCCCCGCACGCTCGAGAGCGGCGCGCAGTCCGCGTCTTCGCCGGTCTCGAGCGCGAGTACGAAGTCGAGGGACGGGAGGTCGTCGCGCACGGCCGCCACGGCGCGCAGCCCGTAGTCTGCGCAGACGATGCCCCGGCAGCCGGAATGGCGCAGCGTGTAGGCGAGCTTGTCGCCACGCGTGCGCGGGTCGATCGGTACGAAGACGGTGCCGCTGATCGAAGCGGCGATCATCGTCTCGACGAACTCCGGGTGGTTGCGGAGCATGAGCCCGAAGCGCTCGCCCCGTTCGAGCCCGCGCGCGACCAGCGCGGCGGCGACGCGCTGCGCGTTGCGCTCGAGCGCTGCGTAGCTTCGCACCTCCGCGGGAGCGTCGGCGCGCTCGAAGGTCAGGACGTCGAGATCGGGCTTCGCCTCCGCCCGCAGCGCGATCAGGTCCCCGAGCACGAGCTCGTTGCGCGCCGCCATCGCCCTAGCCCCGGAGGATCGTGACGCACATGGCTGCGGCGTCGGTGCCGATGTTGCCCCCGCCGTTGTGCGCGAGAGCGACCCGCGCGCCCTCGACCTGGCGCGGCCCGCTGCGTCCCTGGAGCTGCTCGGTCAGCTCGACCACCTGCGCGAGGCCGGTCGCGCCCACGGGGTGCCCCTTGCGGAGGAGGCCGCCCGACGGGTTCACGGGAATCCGGCCGTTGATCCAGGTGTCGCCGGAGTCGACGAGCTTCCCGCCCTCGCCCTTGCGGCAGAGGCCGAGCGACTCGTAGGCCAGGATCTCGGCGGGAGCGGACGCGTCATGACACTCGATCACGTCGAGGTCCTCGGGCCCGACGTCCGCCTCGTCGTACGCCTCGCGCGAGCAGACCTCGACCGTGCCGGGCTCGTCCATGCCGTGGTCCCAGCCCGAGTGCAGGACGCTCGCCGCGACGCGCACCGGCCGCTCGATCCCGAGCTCCCGCGCCTTCCGCGCGCTCACGATCACGGCGGCGGCCGCGCCGTCGCCGATCGGCGAGCACATGGGCCGTGTCAGCGGATCGGCGACCATCGGCGCCGCGAGCACGTCGGCGATCGAGAGCACCTCGCGGAACTGCGCTCGCGGGTTCAGGCTCCCGTGCTGCGAGTTCTTCGCAGCCACCGCCGCGAGCTGCTCGCGCGTGGTGCCGTAGCGCGCCATGTGCGCGCGCGCGGCGGCGGCGTAGATGTCCATGAACATCGAGCGGCTCCTGCCCGCGCCGCCGCCCGTGCCCTCGCCCGCCGCGCCGCCGTTCCCCGCCTTCGGCGCCGCGTGCCGCAGCGCCGCGAGGATCGCCTGGAGCGCCTCCACGTCCACCGCGCCGGAGAAGGCGGCGAAGCTCTTCGCCTTGTCGGGATGCACGAGCTTCTCGACGCCGAGCGCGAGCACCACGTCGTAGAGGCCCGCCGTCACCATGGCGCAGGCCTGCTGCAGCGCCGTCGAGCCGCTGGCGCAGGCGTTCTCGACGTTCACCACGGGGATGCGTCCGATTCCCATGCCGCGCAGCACCACCTGCCCGCGGATCGATTCCTGTCCGGTCACGAGCCCTGCGGCGGCGTTTCCGACCCACGCCGCCTCGAGATCGCGCGCTTCGAGGCCGGCATCGCCGAGCGCGGCACGCACGGCCTCGGCGCCGAGCGCCTTCAGGCCCGATTCGGGATGCCGGCCGAAGCGCGTCATGCCGACGCCGGCGACGATCGCGTCGAGACGCATGCGCGAACCTCCCGAGCGTCGATCCCCCGCCCGATCCGAGCCTAGGCGTCGAGCGGCGCGAAGGGTTATGACCGCGCGCATAGGCGGGAACGCTCTGCGGCGCGATGCTGACCCGATCGCGAACGAGGAGGTCCCCATGCACTCGACCTCGGCGATCGGTCTCGCCGACGTGCGCCAGGTGTACTCCGGCGCCGAAGGCGATCTGTGGGAGCTCCTCATGGGGCAGCAGATCCACATCGGGGGGATGCGCTCGTCGAGCGACCTGGCGGAGCGCGCGAAGATCGGCGCCGGCATGCGCGGCGTCGATCTCTGCTGCTGCAACGGCGCCGGCATGCGCTTCCTGGTGCGCTTCTGCGGCGTCGCTTCGATGACGGGCGTCGACGCCACGCGCACGGTGGTCGAGCGCGGCCGCGCCCGCTGCAAGGCCGAGGGCCTCGACGACCGCAGCACCCTCGTGCTGGGAGACGCCTGCGCGACCGGCCTGCCCGACGCGAGCGTCGACTTCGTCTGGGGCGAGGACGCCTGGTGCTACGTCGAGGACAAGCCGCGCCTCGTCACCGAGGCTGCGCGACTGGTGCGGCCCGGCGGCACGATCGCCTTCACCGACTGGGTCGAGGGCGCGAAGGGCCTCTCCGGCGCCGAGGCCGAGCGCTTCCTGCGCTTCATGAAGTTCCCGAACCTCGAGAGCCTCGCGGGCTACCCGAAGCTCCTCGAGAACGCGGGCTGCGAGGTGCTCGAGGCGAGCGACACCGGCCGCTTCGCGCCCTACGTCGAGCTCTACATGCAGATGGTCCAGATGCAGCTCACCTACGACGCTCTCCGGATCCTGGGCTTCGACATGTCGGTCCTCGAGTCGATGGCCGGCGAGATGACCTGGATGCTCGAGCTCGCGCACGCGGGGAAGATCGCCCAGGGCCGCTTCGTCGCGCGCAGGCGCAGCCTCACGTGAGCTGGCTGCTCGTCGCGATCGTTCTCGAGGTCTGCGGCACGACCAGCATGAAGCTCTCCCAGGGCTTCACGCAGCTCGCTCCGAGCATCGCGATCGGCGTGTTCTACGCCGCGAGCATCGCGTCGCTGACCTTCGCCGTGCGCACGCTCGACCTCTCCGTGGCCTACGCGATCTGGTCCGGGCTCGGCACGGGCCTGATCGCGCTCATCGGCTTCGTCGGGTTCGGGGAGCCCGCGACCCCGGCCAAGCTCGCCGGGATCGGGCTCGTGATCGCGGGCGTGGCCCTGCTGCGGCTCGCCCCGCTCGCGACGTCCTGAGCGTCTGCAGCGAGCACGCTCCGGCCACCCCCCGCTACAGCAGGCCGTGTCCCTTGATCCCGAGCGCGCTCTTCAGCCACTCGAGCTCTGCCTCGCGCCAGGGCAACGGCGCGGGCTGCTGCAGCAGGCGGTCGCGCTTCAGCTCCTCGACCACCTCCGGCTTGCGCGGAAAGGGTGCGCCAAAGCGGTTCATGTGGAACAGCTCCTCGAAGGCCTGGCGCGGACGCTGGCCCCCGGCCTCGGTGCTCTCCGCCGGATAGCCCACGGTCTGCAACAGAAGGATGCGACAGGTCTCGGGCATGCCGAGCGCTTCACGGATCTTGTCGATGTTCGGCGAGCCGAGGCAGCAGGTGCCGAGCCCTTGCTCGTAGGCCATGAGCGTCGCCTGGGCGATCGCCTGCCCGCCGTCCACCTCGCCGAGACCGGGCTCCTTCAGCTTGTCGAGGATCGCATTGAAGATCGGGATGATCTGCTGCTCGAGGGCCTGCGCCTTGCCCTCGCCCACGCCCAGGGCGCCGGCCTGCAGCAGCTCCCGCAGGCGCTCGGGCTGGCGATCGACCGCGGCGGTGTCGAGGTACCAGACGATCACCACCGGCGCGAGCCGGATCTGGTAGCCCGCGATCGGCGCAACGATGGCGTCGAGCACCGGCTTCGGCGCGCTGTCGCGGAACACCACGACCGCGCGGATGCTGCCGACGTTGCCCCAATGCGACGCGAGCCGCGCCGCTTCCAGCATGCGCTGGATCTTCTCGGGCTCGACGGGCTGGTAGGGCCGCAGGAAGCGGCTCGAGCGCCGCCGACCGATCACCTCTCGCAGCTCCATGTCGTCCTCCGGATCTCGCGCGGGCTAGAGCTTCGACGCCCCGACCAGGCTCAGGAGATCGTTGCAGCCGTCCTCGATCATCGAGGCGCGGGCGTCGCGCAGCAGCTTCTCGACCGGGTACTCGCGCGAGAGACCGTTGCCGCCGAAGATCTGGAGCGCGCCGCTCGCGACCTCGAAGGCCGAGTTGGTGCTGAACACCTTCGAGGCGATCGAGTACTGGAGCAGCGGCGGGTGCGTGGTGTTGTAGGACAGCACGCGCCGGGCGAGCGCCCGGGCCGCCTCGACCTGGGCGAACATCTTGAAGAGCCGCGCCTTCACGCTCTGGTGCTGGAAGATCGGGACCCCGCCCTGCACGCGCTCGTGTGCGTACGCGACCGCGTGCTCCAGGGCGGCCCGGCCGAGGCCGACGAAGATCGTGCCCATCGAGGCGTTCGCGAGCGCGAGCACGCTCTCGACGGCGAACGAGTAGGCATCCTTCCCGATCACCACGTGGTCCGCGGGCACGCGCACGTCGTCGAAGAAGATCTCGCCCTGGTTCAGCGCGCGCTGGCCGAGCTTGTCGAGGGGCCTGCCACGCGAGACGCCGGGCAGGTCGAGGGGCACCAGGCAGACCGCGCCGCCCTTGAAACCCTGGCTCGGGTCCATGGTGCAGAAGAGCGTCGCCACCGTGGCGATCGAGCCGTTCGAGACCCAGGCCGCCTTCTGGCCCTTGATCACGAAGTGGTCGCCGTCCTGGCGCGCGATGCAGTTCGCGCGGAGCTTCGGATCCGACCAGTGGGGCTCCGAGACGGCGAGCGTGTCGCTTCCGTGATCCGGCTCGGTGACGGCCCAGCAGCCGATCTCGGGGCGCTTCGGGTTGCAGTAGCGCTCCACCAGCTCGCGGCGTCCCGAGAGCTTCGCGAAGATGCGGTGGAAGCCCGCGACCCCGAGGCTGATCGCGAGGCCCGCGTCACCCCAGCCCATCTCCTCCGACACGATCGCGCGTGCGCGCGCCCGCTCGAACGGCGACATCGCGATGTCGTCGTCGTCGAGGGTCGCGAGGCCGAGCTCCTCGTGACGCCGGAAGGCCTCCCAGAGCGGCGAGTCCTGGCGGATCACGTCGGCCGGGTCGGCGAGGCGGTCGAGCTGGCGCCCGACCGGCCGCAGCACGTCCTCGGCGAACTTGTGCGCGGTCTCCTGAAGGCTGCGCTCCTGGTCGCTGAGCTGGGTCTCGATGTCGACGAGGGTCATGGCGGCCTCCCGGGTGCTCGAAGGTGGGCGGACGGAGCCAGCTTGGGAGACGGGCGCCCGGGCGGGTATGACGCCGGTCATCCCCTCCGGCGCCGAAGCGGTCCATCGTCGGAGGCACGGGCGCGCGGCCCGGGAGCCCAGGGCGGATGGCGCACTCGCTCACCCATGCCTCCGCGACTGCGACGAACGTGCCGGTGGCCGCGCGCCTGCCCTTCCTGGCACTCGGCATCGTCTGCCTGCTGACGGGGCTCGCGGGCGGGCTCGGGCGGCTCGGCATCGCGCTGCCGTCGCTGCGCCCGGGCCTCGTCGCGTTCCACGGGCCGCTCATGGTCGCGGGCTTCCTCGGCACGCTGGTGAGCCTCGAGCGCGCCGTCGCGCTCGGACGACCGTGGGCGTTCGCCGCGCCCCTCGCGGCCGGCGCGGGCGCGCTCGGCCTCGCCTTCGCCCCGGGCCCCCTGCCCGCCCTCGTGCTGACGCTCGCCGGCGTCGTGCTGCTCGCGAACCTGCTCACGCTCCAGCGCGTGCAGGCATCCTGGGCGGGCGCGACGATCGCTGCGGGCGCGGCCTGCTGGACCCTCGGGAACGCGCTGCTCGCGGCAGGCTTCGCGATCCCCGCGCTGCTGCCCTGGTGGATCGCGTTCCTCGCGCTGACGATCGCGGGCGAGCGCCTCGAGCTCGCGCGCTACCTCTCGCCCTCGCGCGCCGACCGCGCGAGCTTCGCTGCGGCCTGCGCCGCCGTGATCGCGGGCGCTGCGCTCGCGCTCGTCGACGCCGCTGCGGGCGCGCGCCTCCTCGGCGCGGGGCTCGCGGCGCTCGCGCTCTGGCTGGTGCTGCGCGACATGGCGCGGCGCTCGATCCGGCGCGAGGGGCTGACCCGCTTCAGCGGCGTGTGCCTGCTCTCGGGCTATGTCTGGCTCGGCGTTGCCGGCGCGCTCGGCCTCGTCGCCGGCGCGCTCTCGGCAGGGCCGCTCTACGACGCCTGGCTCCACGCGTTCTTCCTGGGCTTCGTGATGGCGATGATCTTCGGCCACGCGCCGATCATCTTCCCGACGCTGCTCGCGCGCCCGATCCCGTTCCGCAGCGGCTTCTACGCGCACCTCGCACTGCTGCACGCGAGCCTCGCCGTGCGCGTCGCGGGCGATCTCCTCGGTCTTCCGGAGGCGGTGCGCTGGGGCGGCGTCGGCAACGTGCTCGCGATCCTGCTCTTCTTCGCGAGCACGCTCGCCTCGCTCCTGCGCGCGCAGCGCGCGCGGGCCCGCGCGTGAGATCGGCCGGCGAGATCGCGTTCCCCGCCCACGAGCGGCTCTCGGCGCAGGACCGCTCGTTCCTGGTGTTCGAGGAGCCCCACCATCCGATGCATCTCGGCGCCCTGACCCGCTTCGAGGGTGGGACGCTCATCGGGGGCGGCGGTCGGGACGCGCTCGCGCGCCTGCGCGCCCACGTGCGCTCGCGCCTCCATCTCGCGCCGCGCTACCGCCAGCGCATCGCCTGGGTCCCACTGCTGAACCGTCCGGTGTGGGTGGACGACGCGGGCTTCGACGTGCGCCGCCACGTGCGGCACGCGAGGCTGCCGCCGCCGGGCGGCGACGCGCAGCTCCGTCGCGTCGCCGCGCGGCTGTTCGAGCGTCCCCTCGACCGTGCGCGGCCGCTCTGGGAGCTCTGGCTCGTGGATGGCCTCGCCGACGGCGGCTTCGCGCTGCTCGTGAAGACCCATCACGCGGTGGCCGACGGAATCTCGGCCTTCGGTCTCTTCGCCGCGCTGCTCTCGCCCGAGCCGGCGTCGGAGGTCGCGCGCACGCCCGGCTGGCGCCCGCGCCCGGTGCCGCACCCGCTGGAGCTCCTCTCCCACGAGCTCCGACACGAGATGCGGTCGCGCGGCGCGCTCGCAGGTCGCGTCGCACGCGCGCTCGCGGCGCCGATCGCTCTCCAGCGGGACCTCGCGCCGGGGCTGCGCGCGGTCGCCGGCCTCGCGCGCTTCGCGCTCAAGCCGCCCGCCGCGACACCCCACAACCGCCCCCTCGGACCCGACCGCCGCTTCGACTGGCTGGAGCTCGATCTCGCGGCGGTGAAGGCGGTGAAGAGCCGCCTCGGCGGCACGGTGAACGACGTGGTGCTGACCACGGTCACGGGCGCGGTGCGGCGCTACTTCGCGCGTCGGAACGTCGACCCGCGCGGCCTCGACTATCGCGTCGTGGTGCCCGTGAGCCTGCGTGCGGACGACGAGCGCGGCCTCACCGACAATCGCGTCTCGGCCTGGCTCGCCCGGCTGCCGCTCGAGGAGGCGGATCCCCTGGAGCAGCACGCGCGCCTGCAGCGCGCGACGCGCCGCTTCAAGCAGCGCGGCTTCGCCCTCGGGCCCGGGCTCCTCGCGGACGCCGCTGAGATCGCGCCGCCCGGCGCCCTCGAGCTCGGCGTGCGGCTCACCGCACGGCTCCATCCCTACAACCTGATCGTGAGCAACGTCGCGGGACCGCCGACGCCGCTCTTCCTGCTCGACGCGCGGCTTCGCGGCGGTTTCCCGCAGGTTCCGCTCTTCGCGCACCAGGGCCTCGGCGTCGCGCTCTTGAGCTACGACGGGCGCCTGTGCTGGGGCTTCAACGCCGAGCCCGAGGCGATGCCCGATCTCGGGACCTTCGTCGCCGGCGTCGCCCGATCCTTCGACGACCTGCGCGCGCGCTGCGCGTAGGGCGGCGTCAGCTGAGGGGTGGCGGCCCGACCTCGGCGACGAGCGTCCGCTGCTCGCGCTCGAGCCAGCGCGCGATCGCGTCGAAGAGCGCGGCGTGGAAGCGCCCGGCCTTCGCCTGCTCGAGGCGCTTCACGAGCTTCGGCACCCAGTGCCCCGGATGGCGCGCGACGAAGTCGCGCTGTGCGCGCCGGTAGGGGCTGGCATCGAGGCCCGCGTGCAGGGCCTCCGCCTCGCGGAACGCCAGGAAGTGCAGGAACTCGAGCTGCGTCGTCAGGTGATCCGGCAGCTCGCGCGGATCCTCCGACAGCGTGAGCCCGAAGTGGTTGTAGAAGCGCACCGCCTCTTCCATCGTCTTCATGCGGGCGTCGCCGTAGAGGCCGCCGTAGAGCGCGCAGGGTGGGCCCGAGGCGCCGACCTCGAACAGGCGCGTGTGCTCGACCGCGAGCTCGTCGTCGTCGGCGCCCGCGTCGCCAAGGGCGTCCCAGTCGACCCCCGCGACACAGCCGGGGTCGACGGCCGCGATCGCCTGGCGCAGCCCCCGCGCCAGCGAGCCGTCGCGGATCGCCGGGAGCCGCTCGCGGTCCGGGAACTCGAGTGCCTCGCACAGGAGCCCGTACACCAGGCTGCGCGCGCCTGCCCGATGCTCCTCCGGGCTTCCGGCATCGTCGAGCACGATCTGGTCCATGGCTACGCCTCCGTGTGAGCGCCCGACACGCGCTCGAGCTCGACCGGCGCTCCGCGGGGCCCGTGCCCCGGCGCCGCGTAGTACATGCGGTAGTGGATCTGCCCGTAGCCGCCCGCGAGGTGCAGCGGCTTCCAGGGCGCCACCACCGGCTCCTGCTGTCCGCGCCAGCCCTTGAACTGATAGGGCTCCCAGGCGTGGTAGATGATCACCTGCCCCGGCTGCACGCTCGGCGCGACCTTCGCCATCGCCTCGAAGGCGCCCGCCTCGTTGCGCACGCGCACCATCTCGCCGTCCCGGATCCCGCGCGGCCCGGCGTCGGAGGGGCCGACGAAGAGCACGGGCTGCCCGCGCTGCAGCCGCAGCATCAGGTCGTGGTCGCGCCAGATCGCGTGGATGCTCCAACGCGTGTGGCCGCCCGTCATGCGGAGCGGCAGGCCGCTGCGCGCGGCCGGCGGGTCCTTGTGGACGGGCAGCACCTCGCCCATCTCCTCGTACCAGGGATGGTCGATGTAGAAGTGCTGGCGGCCCGAGAGCGTCGGCCAGGCGATCTTGTCCTCGACGAACCACTGGTGGGGCGTGTAGGTGTCGTCGGGGCTGTAGCCGCTGCTCGTCTGGTGCAACGGCTCGAAGGGCCCGCTCTTCTGGATCTTCACGGCGCCGAGCCGCACCGCCTCGTCGAAGCCGATGCCCTCCGTGATGGTGCTCATGCGCAGCATCTTGTCCATCGCGCCACGCGAGTCCGCGGGGTCGTGCTCGCCGTCGTTGCTCCAGCGGTCGTAGAGCTTCGAGAGGTCGAGGGGCTCGCCGTGACCGCCCTTCACCGTCGAGACGCCCCGCTCCTTCGCACGCTCCTGCATCCGCTTCGCCAGCAGACCGAAGATCTCCCACTCGGACTTCGCCTCGCCCAGGGGCTGCGTCGCCTGCTCCGCCACGATCAGGTACGAGACGTACGTCTGCGCGTACTTGATGGCGTGCTTCTCGTAGTAGGCGGCGGCGGGCAGCACGTAGTCCGAGAACAGCGCGCTCGTGCTCATGCGGAAGTTCACCGCGACCACGAGATCGAGCCCCGGCCAGAGATGCTCGCGGGCGTACTGCGGCGCCGGCCAGCGGCGCAGCGGGTTCGAGCCGGTGAAGGTGAAGGCGCGCGGCCGCTTGCCGACCGGCGGATGGATCGGGATCCACCCCTTGTCGAGCGACTCCTGGACGTAGGCGTCGAAGGGACGCTGCAGCGAGGGGTCCTGGTCGCCGATCGCCCGCCACGCGTCCTTGTAGCCGCCGTGGACGTAGAGGAAGGGCATGAGCGGCGTGATCGTGCGATGGCCGGTGAACTGCGTGTAGAGGCCCTCGTAGTCGCGCGGCGTGAGCCCCACCACGGCCTTCGAGAGGATGCGGAACTTGTCGGTGAGCGAGATGTGCGGCTCCGCCGCCGCGATCTTGCTGAAGCCCTCGACCGGCCACCACGCGGCGACGCGGACGCCGCCGCCGTGCTTGCCCTGGTTCCCCGTGAGCGCCATCAGCAGGATCATGCTGCGCTGGAAGAGATCGCTGTGGTGGTGCTTGCAGGAGCCCCAGGACGCGAAGATCATCGTCCGCCGCTTCGAGCCGATCTCGCGCGCGACGCGCTCGATCACCGCCGTCGAGACGCCCGTCACCACGGCCGCCTTCTCGGGCGTGTAGTCCGCGAGATGCTCCTTCAGCCGCTCGAAGACCGGGCGCACCGACGCCTTCGTTCCGTCGGCGAGCTTCGCCTCGAAGCGTCCCTCGAGGGCCGGCACGATCGCGCCGAGCGAGAGCGAGCGCCCGCCCTCGCCCTGGCAGCCGGGCACGACGGCGAGCTTCCCGCTCGCCTGGTCCCAGAAGTAGAGGACGTCGTCCTTTCCGCCGTGCTCGACGTCCGAGCCGCGCAGGAAGCGGCCCGTGTCGTCGCGCACCAGGATCGGCAGGTCGGTCTGCTCGCGGACGTAGGCGTCGTCGTAGAGCTTCGCGGACACGATCACGTTCGCGAAGGCGAGGCCCAGGGCGGCGTCCGTCTCGAGCTTCGGGTTGATCCAGAGATCCGCGTGCACCGCCGAGGCGTTGTAGTCGGGCGCGATCACGAACACGCGCGCACCCTTGTAGCGCGCCTCGTTCAGGAAATGCGCCTCGGGGATCCGGGTGTAGACCGGGTTCCCGACCCAGATCAGGATGTTGTCGGCGCGGAACCAATCGTCGGAGGTGCCCTCGCAGTTGTACATGCCCCAGGTCTGCACCGGCCCCATGGGCATGTCGCCGACACCCGCCCAGGAGTCGAGGATGGTGGCGTTCAGCACCGACGCGAAGCGCAGCTCCGATGCGGTGTCGGGCCCGAAGTCGATGTTGGTCGTGCCGTGGTCGTGCACGATCGACTCGGTGCCGTCCTCGACGGCGATGTCGATCATCTTGTCCGCGATCTCGGTCAGCGCCTCGTCCCACGAGATCCGCTGCCACTTGCCGGAGCCGCGCGGCCCCGCGCGCCGCAGCGGATGCAGGACGCGCGAGGGCGCGACCTGCAGGTCGCTGTAGCAGGCGCCCTTCTGGCAGCCGCGCGGGTTGAAGTCCGGCACGTCCGTCCGGGTCTGCTCGTAGATCGCGTTCTGCTCCTCGCGCCAGACCACGCCGTCCTTCACGAACAGGTTCCAGGAGCAGGCCGAGATGCAGTTCGTGCGGTTGTGGGTTCCTTTCACGATCCGGTCCCACTGCCACTTCTCGCGCCAGACGTCGCCGACGCTGCCGTACGCGACGGAGGCGGCGCCCAGCGCCGGCGGCAACCGCGACTCGCGCCCGCGCAGCCGCCAGAGACCGAGAGCCATGCCCGCGGCGCCGAGGCCGCCGCCGATCAGGAGCGCACGGCGCGTGAGACGCGGCTCGGGCGGGCTCATGCGAGCGCAACCTCCACCCGCGTGTCGCGGTCCGTGTGGCTCGGCTGCAGGCAGATCGCCATCGGCCGCAGGTGGAACTGTCCGCCCGAGAGCTCGACCGGGTTGAGCGGCGTCGGAATCAGGTTCTGGAAGCCCTTGCCTCCTGCGAACTGGAAGTTCTCCCAGGCGTGGTAGAGGATGAGCTGGCCCGGGCGCAGCGCCGGCGAGAGCTTCGCCATCACTTCGAAGGACGCGAGGTCGTTGAAGACCCGCACGTGCGCACCGTCCGGAATCGCGCGGGACGCCGCGTCGGGGACGCTCATGTACATCACGGGCTCGCCGCGCTGCTGCTGGAGCATCAGCTTGTCGTCGCGCCAGGCGGAGTGGATGCTCCAGCGCGTGTGCCCTCCCGTGAGCTGCAACGGGTAGTTCCCGCCCGCCGCCGGCGGATCCTTGTGCACCGGCAGCTCCTCGCCCATCTCGAGGTAGAGCTCCTGGTCGAGATAGAACTGCATGCGCCGCGAGAGCGTGGGATAGGGCACCTTGTCGAGGACGTGCTTCGTGAGCGGCGTGATGGTGTCGTCCGGCGCGATGGTCGTGGCGTTGCCGACGGAGACGATGGACGTGCCGGGGTCCGTGAAGCGGGCCCAGCCCTTCTTCTTCACCTCCTCCCACGAGACGCCCTTCATGTTCGACGAGGCCTCCAGGATCGCCCCGGCGACCTTGTCGTCGTCCGTCGGTCCGTACTTCCCGCCTTCGGTGTAGCGATCGAAGATTCCCTCGAAGGAGCGCTCCCGCCCGTTGCGGTCGGTGAAGCCCTTGATCCCCCGCGCAGCAGCGCGCTTCTCCACGGACTGCGTGAGCAGCGCGAACATCTCCCACTCCGACTTCGCCTCGTAGAAGGTGGTCGCCTTCTCGCCGCCGTGGAGGAACGGCATGAGCGGCGTCACCCACTTGTGCTCCGTGCGCTCGTACCAGCCCGCGGCCGGAAGGACGTAGTCGGAGTGCATGGCCGTCGACGTCATGCGCCAGTCGATCGTCACGATCGTGCGGAGCTTCGGCCAGAGATGCTTCATCACCAGCGGGTACGACCGGATGCGCCGCAGCGGGTTGCTCACCAGGCTGAAGAACACGCGCGGATCGTTCCCGGGCTTGGGCCAGACGTGCTGCCAGCCCTTCGCGAGCGACTCCTCCAGCACCTCGCGCACGGGGCGCTTCAGGTACGGATCCCAGTCCTGGAGCTTGTCGCTCGCCTCGAGGAGTCCGCCGTGGATGTACCAGAACAATGCGCCCGAGGCGCTCAAGCCCAACTCGGAGTTCTGGCGGTCGCGCTCGTAGATCACCATCTCGTCGGTGTATCCGGCGAGCTTGAGCCGCGCTTCGTCCACCATCGCGGACGCGCCGATCAGCGCGCGCAGCGGGAGGTC
>Ga0105107_10000283_pt1 | contig 31116 bp, 27 predicted proteins | sample PPLLaktember2015_6_FD_79335 | JGI IMG/M metagenome (GOLD analysis project Ga0105107, IMG submission 79335) | Freshwater sediment microbial communities from Prairie Pothole Lake near Jamestown, North Dakota, USA - PPLs Lake P8 Core (1) Depth... | ecosystem: Environmental > Aquatic > Freshwater >...
ACGCCGGAGAGCCCCTCCAGGCGGCTGCGCTTGATGATGTGGTCCTTGTCGTAGTGGAAGGCCGTCATCATCAGCACCGGCAGCTCGGGCCAGCGCTCGCGGATGGCCATGTACAGCTCGTGGCCGTCCATCTTGGGCATCACCACGTCGGTCACCACGGCGTCGTAGCGGGCGGCCTCCAGCTTGGCGAGCGCTTCCTCGCCGTCGCCCGCCGACTCCACCACGCAGCCGTCGATCTCGAGGATCTCGGTCAGCGAGCGGCGGATGCCGCCGTCGTCGTCCACCACCAGGATGCGCGCGCCCTTCAGGCGGCCGTCGGACTCCGCCTGGCGCACCTCCTTGCGGCGCAGGTCGACCATGCGCGCGGGGCCGATGTAGTCGACGGTCTCGTAGGTGTCGCCGCTCGCCATCTCGGTGAGGCGCTCGAGGATCTCGGAGATGCGCGCGATCTCGCGGCGGATCGCGTCGAGGCGCTCCACCTCGACGGCGCACTCGGCCTCGCCGGCGAGGCGCGCGATGTCGTGCTCGAGCAGCGCCGTCTGGTTGAGGATCACCGCCAGCGGGTTGTTGATCTCGTGGGAGACGCCGATCGCGACCTCTCCGAGGGTGGCGAGCTGGTCCTTGGCGAGGATCTCGCGCAGGTCCTTGGCGAAGCCGATGGTGCCGTCCTCGACGCGCTCGCCCGAGGGGAGGACGTCGTAGAGCACGGCCCCGGAGATCGCCACCGGGATGTGCTCGCCGGCCTTCGAGACGAAGGTGGTGCGGAAGGTCTCGACCCCGCCCTCGCCGCCGCTCTCGGCGCTCCGCATCGCCTTCATCACGCGCCGGGCCTCGTCGAGGTCGGGGTAGAAGATGCGGACGTGGGCGCCGAGCACCTCTTCGGGGGCGTAGCCGAGCGTCTTCTTGGCGCCGTCGTTGTAGTACACGACGGTGCCCCCGCGGTCCGTCCCGACGACGATGTCGGCGGAGCGCGCGATCAGATGCTCGAGCCGCTCCCGGGTGACCGCCATGCTCCCGCCGCTCTCCGCCTACTCGATGCCCTGGGCGGCCAGCCAGCGCTCGGCGTCGATCGCCGCCATGCAGCCGGTGCCGGCCGCGGTGACGGCCTGGCGGTAGGTCGGGTCCACGACGTCGCCGCAGCCGAAGACGCCCTCGACGCCGGTGCGCGTCGTGCCGGGCTCGACCTTCAGGTAGCCGACGCCGTCGACGGCGAGCTGGCCGCGCAGCAGCTCGGTGTTGGGCTTGTGGCCGATCGCGACGAACACGGCTTCCAGCGGGACCTCCTGGGTGGCGCCCGTCTTCACGTTCTTCACCCGGACGCCGGTCACGAACTCGTCCCCCAATACTTCTTCGACGACCGAGTCCCAGAGAAATTCGATCTTCTCGTGGGCGAGGGCGCGCTCCTGCATGATTTTCGAGGCGCGCAGCTCGCTGCGGCGGTGGATCACGGTGACCTTGGTGGCGTAGCGCGTCAGGAAGAGCGCCTCCTCCATGGCCGTGTCGCCGCCGCCGACCACCGCCATCGCCTTGCCGCGGAACAGCGCGCCGTCGCAGGTGGCGCAGGCCGAGACGCCCTTGTTCATCAGGCGCTTCTCGGAGTCGATGCCCAGCCACTGCGCCGAGGCGCCGGTGGCGAGGATCAGGGCGTCGGCCAGGAAGACGCCGCGCTCCGCCGTCTCGACGCGGAACGGCCGGCTCCCGAGGTCGATGTGGGTGGCGTCCTCGAACAGGATCCGCGCGCCGAAACGCTCCGCCTGGGCCTGGAACTTCTCCATCATCTCCGGGCCGCTGATCGACTCGGGAAAGCCGGGGTAGTTCTCGACGTCGGTGGTGAGCATGAGCTGACCGCCGAACTGGAGGCCCGCCAGCACCACCGGCGCCAGCTCGGCGCGACCGGCGTAGATCGCCGCGGTGTAGCCCGCCGGGCCGCTGCCGACGATCAGCAGCCGCACGCGCTCGGGGGCGGCCTCCGCCCCGCCCGGGTGGGCGGGCCGACTGCCGAGCAGGGCGTCGAGCTCCCCCGCCTGCTCGAGGGCCGCGAGGTCGTCGAAGCCGCCGACGTGCCGCTCGCCGATCCAGATCTGGGGCACCGTGGTACGGCCGGAGCGCTTCACCATCTCCGCCCGCCGCTCCGGGTGTTGCTCGACGTCGATCTCGGTCCAGGTCTGTCCCTTCTCCCTCAGCAACCGCTTGGCGCGATCGCAGTACGGGCACCAGGACTTCGTGTACATCGTGATCTCGGCCATCGCGGGTACGGCGCCTCCGGAATCGAAAAGGGTACCCCTTCCCGCGGGGCATGCACGGGCACGAACGGGGACGGAGTCAACTAATCAACTAACTCGACCCGCGGGGGGACTTAGTTGATTAGTTGACTCCGTCCCCCCTCTACATCGGCTCGGTGATCGGGAGTTCTTCCCAGAGGAGCTGGAGGAAGGTGCCGATGAAGAAGGCGAGGAAGCTCATCAGGAGCACGGCGGTCGGGAAGGCGGCGAAGGGTTCGATGCCGAGGACGCGCGGCAGGTAACCGAGCACCGGCGCGGCCTGGGCCTCGCCCCAGTTGCGGCCCGACATCAGCGGCCCCAGCAGGCTGGTCGCCACCAGGCCGAAGGCTGCGGACTGGAGCAGGCCGAGGAAGAAGACGTCGAGGGCGCGCCGGAAGGCCACGGCCGGGTCGCGCAGCCGGCGCTGCACCTCCACGTACAGGTAGAGGAGCGTCGGGGCGCCGAGCATCACCACGACCGTGGCGAGGGTGGCCGCCGACTGGCCGGCGAGGTCCCAGACCTCGTCGATCAGGAACACCGGCAGGTAGCCGACGATGATGCCGGCGGCGATGCGCGGCACCGAGGCGTGGAAGAAGGTGAGGTCGCGGCGCCAGAGGAAGCGGTAGAAGAACAGCCAGAGCGCTACCGCCATCACCAGCACCACCTCGACCGACGCCCAGATGTCGAGGGCCTCGCGCCAGGGCTCGCGGTAGGCGAACACCGCCGCCAGGAAGGGCAGGCCCGGCAGCAGCAGCGCCGCGAGGTAGGCCGGGCGCGAGTGCCAGGAGAGCACGCGGTCGGGCTCGCTGCGCCCCTCCGCCAGCCGCGCGGCGTGGTTCAGCACCACGGCGCCGTGGTGCACGTCGTACTGGCGCAGGAACCAGCGCTCGAGCTTCTCGAGCACGCGCGCGCAGTCGCGGTTTCCCGGCCGCCGCAGGAACGACGAGAGCTCGCGCGCGCGCGCCACCGGCCCGTGCCCGCTCGCCGCCACCGCGGCCAGCACCTCCGTCGCCCGGTCCGCGAAGGGGGACGCCTCGCGCTCGAAGGCGCGGTTGCCTTCGTCGAGGCAGACGTCCTCGACCCAGCGATAGAAGGCGCGCTCCGCCGCGCCCACCACGCAGCGGTCGATGGCGTCCTGGTCGTCTCCGGCGAGGGCGTAGAAGGCGCCGAACTCGCGCTCGGTGTCGAGCTCCGCCTCGCCGCTGCGGTAGCGCTCCAGGAACCCGGGGCTCACGCGGCGGCCCATCACGATGCAGAGCGCGCGGTACACCAGCTTGCGCAGGTGGAGCGGCGCCATGCGGAGCTGCGGGTGCGCGTCGAGCTGCTTGTCGGTCACGAAGCGCGAGGCCACGTGGCCGAGCAGCGCCACGTCCTCCGCGGCGCGCCCGAGCATCTCGCCGCCGCCCTCGGCCTCGAGCCGGTCGAGGGCGCCCTCCAGGCAGGCGGGGAGCTGCGCCAGGAAGCGGCGCGTGACGTCCTCCGCGTCGCGGCGGTTGGCGGCCGGGGCGATCAGGCGCGGGCTCGACCAGAGATCCTCGAGCTGCAGGTACAGCTCCGTCGGGTCGTGGCGGCCGGCGTGGAACGAGAAGGTCTCGGGGAAGATCCGCTCCGGACCGCCGCCGGCGTCGCGCTCGAAGCGCACCTCTCGCGCGTGGAAGGCGTAGGTGAAGCGCAGCGTCGTGCGCAGCCGCTCGACGCGCAGCTCGATGCGCGGGAGCCCGAGCGCCCGCGGCGGCGGCGCCGCCGGCGCGTCAGAGGACGGGCTGCTTCGGGTTCTCGCCGGACTCGTAGTAGGCCTCCACGCGGCGCGCGAGCGCCTGGACGCGCTCGGGCAGCCGGCCCGGGAACGGCCAGCGCGAGGTCGCCACCCGCATGCGCTCGCGCAGGAGCTGGGCGTCGGGGTAGTCCTCGCGGGAGAGCGAGTCGTCGACCGCGAGCCAGTGGTCGATGGCGGTGGCCGCGCGCGAGGCGCGCTCGGCGAGCTCGGCCATGGACGGCGAGCCGACCCCGGAGCCACTCGCCTCGTCGGCCAGCTTGCGGCAGTCCGCCTGCGCGCGCTGGAGCAGCTCGCGCACCGGGCCGGACTCGCGCACCGCGCCCTCCACCAGCTCCTCGAAGCGGCGGCGCAGCGGCTCGTGGGAGACCTCGCGCGCCAGCACCACGCGGCCGAGCGCGGCGCCGGCGTCGTCGGCCAGCCGCTGCACCTGCACGCGCAGCCGCAGGCGCCGGCCGCCGCGCGTCACGTCCAGCTCCTCGAAGCAGGACTCCTCGCCGGCCGCGCTCCCGAGGCGCGCCGCGGCCTCCACCACGACCTCGAGCCCCGGCTTGCCGAGGATCCGCTCGAGCGGCCGACCGCGCGGATCCTCCGCGAGGCCCAGGTAGTCGCGCGCCGGGCGGTTGGCGGCGCGCACCACCCCGGCGGCGTCGACGGCGAGGGCGCCGGTGTCGAGCTGATCCATCACCGCCTGCAGGAACACGTTGGCGCCGCGCAGCTCCGCCAGCAGGCGCTCGTTCTCGCAGGCCAGCCGGTGGTGCTCCACGGCGCGGCGCACCACCTGCTTCAGCTGGTCGGGCTCCCAGGGCTTCGTCACGTAGGCGTACACGTGGCCGTCGTTGATGGCGCCGATGGTGGCGTCCATGTCGGCGAAGCCCGTCAGGATCATGCGCACCGTGTTCGGGTGGCGCTCGTAGACCCGCGCCAGGAACTCGACGCCCGTCATCTCGGGCATGCGCTGGTCTGAGATCACCACCGCGACCGGAGCGTACTGGTCGAGCTTCGTCAGACCGTCCATGGGCGACGACGAGGTGACCACCTCGTAGTCGTCCTCGAACGTGAAGGCCATCGTCTCGAGGATGGCCTCCTCGTCGTCGACGACCAGGATGCGCGTGCGGGCCGGATCGTTCACAAGGTGAGCTTGCGGATCCCGCTCGACGCCGCGCGCGCCTTGTCACGCAGCTTGCGCGCCTCGACCTTCTCGCGCAGCTCGCGGCGGTACACCTCGAGGCGTTTCGGCAGCCGGACCTTCGCCACCGACGTCCAGGGGCGCTGCTCGGAGTTCGAACGGAAGCTCCGGAACTTGCGGTACGCCCACAGCTCGTGACGGAACTCCTCGGCCACGAAGCTGATCATGATCGCGTCGTCGAGGAAGCCGAGGGCCGGGATGTGGTCGGGGATCACGTCCTGCGGGTTCGCGAAGTAGGCGAGACCGGCGACGGCGCTCTCGGCCACCGGGCGCGGCAGGGCGTAGTCCTTGTCCTCGAGCATCTGGAACAGGTCCTCGAGGGTGACGATCGCCTCGGCCACGAAGTTGGGAACGCGCTTCACGCTGCGCACACGCTCGATCAGGTTCTTGACCTCGCCGATGATGCGCGGCGCGTCCTCGGCCTTCGCGTTCTTGCGGGCCGTCCGGTAGAGGTTCTCGAAGTACTTCGAGTCCTGCTCGTCCAGCGTGAAGGTGACTTTGAAGGCCATCTGGCGTCTCCCCCGCGGGACCTGCCCGCGCCGGAATCTATCAGTAGCGCGCGTACTCGATCAAGCGCTCCAGGGAGCGGTTCCACTCGCCCTCCCAGCGCTCGAGCACGACCTCGCCGGGGCTCTTGCCGAGGGCGAGCTGCGCCCGGATCGGCTCGAGGAAGCCGCGCTCGTCCGGGTCGAGCCCGGTCTCGGCGCCGATCCGCCGCAGGCCCTCGCCCGAGATCTCCACGAGCCGGCGTGCCAGCTCGAGGACGGGGCGCCCGCCGATGCGCGCGGCGAGCCCCGCGCGCGCGACGGCCTCCATCGCCGCCTCGCGCTCCTCCTGGCTCCAGCCCGCCACCAGCGAGAAGGCCGCCGCGCAGGCGTCGGCGTCGTAGAGCAGGCCCTTCCAGAGGGCGGGCAGCGCGCAGATCAGCCCGCACGGCACGGCGTCGGAGCCGCGCACCTCGATGATGCGCTTCAGCCGGACGTCCGGGAACAGGGTGGTCAGGTGGCGCTCGAAGTCGCCGAGCGTGGCGCGCTCGCCCTCGAAGCCCCGCTCCAGGAAGGCGCGGAAGGGCATGCCGCCGGCCGGCCGGTAGCGGCCGCCCCGCACCACGAAGAACATCGGCACGTCGAGCGCCCACTCCACCCAGCGCTCGTAGCCGAAGCCGTCCTCGAACACGAAGGGCGGGATGCCGGAGCGGTCCGGGTCCGTGTGGCGCCAGATGTGCAGGCGCCGCGACACGAAGCCCGAGGGCTTGCCCTCGAAGATGCTCGAGTTCGCGAAGATCGCCGACACGATCGGCGTCACGCCGAGCGCCATGCGCAGCTTCTGGACCATGTCCGCTTCCGAGGCGTAGTCGAAGTTCGCCTGCACCGTGGCCGTGAGGTGCATCATGTGCATGGCGAGCTCGCCGCGCTTCGGCAGGTAGTCGCGCATGATGTCGTAGCGCGCCTTCGGCATGCGCGGCACGTCGGCGAGCCCGTGCACCGGATCCATCCCGAGCGAGAGCCACACGATGCCGAGGGGCTCCGAGACGCGGCGCACCAGCTCGAGGTGCGCGCTGAACTCGCTGCAGGTCTGGTGGATGCTGGCGAGCGGCGCGCCGGACAGCTCGAGCTGGCCGCCGGGCTCGAGGGTGATGCTCGCCCCGTCCTTCTCGAGGGCGATCAGGTTGCCGTCCTCGAGCACGCGCGCCCAGCCGTCCTCGTCGGCGATGCGCCCGAGCAGCGCGGCGATGCCGCGCTCGCCGCCGAACGGAACGCGGCGGAAGTCCGCGGCGTAGAGCCCGATCTTCTCGTGCTCGGTTCCCACCCGCCAGCGCTCGCGCGGCTTCTCGCCGCTGGCGATGTGGGCGACGAGGTCGGCGATGCCGCCGACCGGCCGGGGATCGTCGTTGCCGGCACCACTCACGCTGGCTCTCCGCGGGCGCGGTAGAGATCGGGATGGAGGAAGGAGACGAGGGCGCAGAGCACGGCGTGGCGCGCGTAGTCCGCGCGCGGCAGCGCGCCGCTCGTCAGCTTGCCGACGTTGCCCTCGGAGAGGGCGGACGCTGCGCCGCGCGCGCCGCCGCGCCGCTCGCGCCAGAGCGCGTCGAAGAGGTCGCCGATCGGCTCGCGCTCCGCCGCCGCGCGCTCGGCGCAGGCGGGCGGATAGGCGAAACCCGACGAGAAGCCGAGGCCCTCGCCTTCGCGAGCGACGATCGCGGCGCAGCCGACGTTGAACCAGCGCTCAAAGGTGCCGGGGATCTCGACCAGTCCGTCCTCGTAGCCGACGGCGAGGTCGCAGGGCCCGCTGGCGAAGGCGGCGCGGGCGCGGTTGCGGGCGCCGGCCGTGATCTCGGCGAAGCCGAGGGGTTGCTCCGCGACGCCGCTCTCCACGGCCACGCCCTCGACCTCGGCGGCGGGCGCGAGGGCGGCGAGGGCGTCGCGCACGGCCTGGATCTTCGGCGGGTTGGCCGAGCCCACGCGCACGCGCCGCAGCGCGCCGAGCGGCCGGACGCGGGTCTCCGCGGCGGCGGCGCTCACGGCGTCGCCGCCTCGGCGAGAAAGCGGGTCAGGAACTCGCCGAGGGCGGCCTGGATCTCCGCCTCGGCGTCGATCGGGAAGGTCTTGCAGCCGCCCTCGTCCTTTCCCTGCCGGAAAGGGCCGACGAGGGTCACGTCGCCCCGGCTCTTGACCGTCACGATCGCGCTGTGGCGGCCGCGCCGCAGGTCGAACTGCACGGCGCGCAGGTGCTTGTCGTCGGGACGCGGAGCGCTGAGCTCGATCTGGAGCTGGCGCGCGCCGGCCGCGTGGGCCGCCTCGTGGAAGGCCTCGATGGCGTCGGCGACGATCGCGTGCAGCCACTCCGCCACCGCCCGGGCCCGGGACAGCCCCTCGGCGTGGGCACTCTCGCGCTCGGCGAACTCGCGACCGAGCGCGGTCAGACGGTCTCGGAGCTCGTCGCAGCGCGGCTCGCGCGCGGCGCCGCGGGGGGGCTTGGCGGCCTGGGCCATCCGGGAAGCGTGGCACAGACCCCGTCCGGCTGCCCGGCCTAGAGGGCCTCGTTCGTCACGACCAGCGGCCGCGGGTCGAGGGCCGCCAGCAGCTCGTCGCTGTGGGCGGAGAAGCGCTCGCGCGCCCGGTGCGGGATCGGCTCGCCGCGGGCGGCGTGCAGAAGCGTGGGGTTCACGTAGGAACCCTCCTTCGCCAGGCGGAAGCAGAGGTGGGGGCCGGTCGAGAGGCCGGTGGAGCCGACGTAGCCCACCACCTGCTTCTGGTGGAGGCGCTGGCCGACGCGCAGACCCTGGGCGAAGCGCGAGAGGTGGGCGTAGTAGGACACGTAGCCGTTCACGTGGCGGACCTTCACCAGGTTGCCGAAGCCGCCCTGGTAGCCCTTCCAGATCACCTCGCCGTTCGCCACGGACCAGACCGCGGTGCCGTAGGGCGCGGCGTAGTCGATGCCCTGGTGGGGGCGCCGGATCTTGAGGATCGGGTGGAAGCGGGAGTTCGTGTACGTCGAGCTGATGCGCTTGTAGTCGAGGGGCGCCTTCAGGAACTGGCGCTCCATCGGCTCGCCGTCGGGCCGGTAATAGGCGCCGTGGCCGGGGGCGGGCTCGAAGTACACCGCGCGGTGATCGTCGGTCTCGGAGGTGTAGCGAGCGGCGAGGATCTGCCCCGGCCGCAGGTAGCGCTCGTTCCCCTTGTCGTCGCGGGTGTAGAGGCGCTCGTAGAGGATCGAGAACTCGTCGCCGCGGCGGGCGCCGCGGGAGAAGTCGACGTCCCAGGCGAAGATCTCGGCGAAGTCCTCGGCCAGCTCGCGGCTCTCGCCGAGCTGCTCGATGGCGGCGTAGAGGCTGGTCGAGACCAGGCCCGCGATGCGCACGCGGTTTCTCAGGATCTCGGGGCTGTGCTGCTTCGCGAGGTAGCGGTCGCCGTCGCGGACCAGCTCGTAGTGCTCCGCCAGGGAGCGCTCGTAGCGGAAGCTGTCGACGTCGCCCTCGGGGGTGAGCACCAGGCGGTACTGGTCGCCCGGCTTCGAGTACCGGAAGTCGACGACGGGAGCCATCTCGCGCGCGATCACGTGGATGCGGTCTGCGGAGATGCCGCGCACCTGGAGCGACTCCGCGAGGGTCTCGCCGCGGTCCAGCGTGCCGGTCACCACCCGATGGGGCGGCGGCGGCGTCTCGCTGGGCGACGGGGCGACCGCCGCGACGTCCGGCGCAGGCTGCGCGGCGCCGCCTTCGATCGCAGTCGGCCAGGCGGCGGCAACGCCTTCGCCGACCGGCGCGCTCGCGCGGTGCAAGAGGCCCGCGCCGGCGCCGAGGGTGAATGCTGTTCCGAACGCAACGGCCAGCCAGCGGGCGTACCGCGGCCGCGCTTCGGGCTGATGGGCGCGCAGGTGGAGCAGAGTCGACCTCCGACGGAGCGAACGGCAGGCGGGGGCACCCAGCGGCCATTATGCTCCCAGACCGCACATGAAGGATCGTTCAACCGGAGCGGCTTACACTGTGCGCGAGATCACAAATTCACGCGCTTTTTCGAGCAGGTGAGGCGCATCCCGGATGTCCAAGAGGCCGTCCCGCCCGGGGATCGACGAGCCGCGGCGCCGGTCCCCGCGACCGGCCCACCTCGCCGGTCTGATGGTGGCCCTGGCCCTCGGCCAGGTGACTTCGGGCTGCGCCGGCTGGCCCCCGGGGGGCCGGAAACCGGAGGATCTACGCGGGACTCCGGAGCAGGCGGCCGCGCGCGTGCTCTCCCGGGCGATCCGGTTCGACACGACCAATCCGCCCGGAGACGAGCGTCCCCTGGCGGAGTACCTGGCCGGCGTCCTCCGGACGGAAGGGGTCGAGGCCCAGGTCGTACCGACACCCGGGGGGGCATCGCGGGTGGGGCGCGCCGCGCTCTGGGCGCGGGTGCGGGGATCGGGGCGCGCGAAGCCGCTGGTGCTGCTCTCCCACCTCGACGTGGTGCCGGCCGAGGCGAGCGCATGGGCCGTCGGCCCTTTCGAGGGCGTGATCGGTGGAGGCTACGTGGTGGGCCGCGGGGCGCTCGACGCGAAGGGCATCGCCGTCGTCCACCTGCTGACCCTCGTCGAGCTCGCGCGCCGCGCGGTGCCCCTGGAGCGCGACGTGATCCTGCTGGCGGTGCCCGACGAGGAGACCGGCGGCACGCTCGGCTCCGGCTGGCTGGTGAGCGAGCGGCGCGACCTGCTGCACGGCGCCGAGTACCTGCTCGCCGAGGGCGGCGCGGTGCTGCCCGGGCGCGGCAGCGCGCCGGACCTCTGGGGCGTGGCGCTCAGCGAGAAGAGCCCCTGCTGGATCGAGCTGGTGGCCCGCGGGCGCGCCGGCCACGGCTCGAGCGCCCTCGGCGACGGCGCGATTCCGACGCTGATCGGCGCCCTCGAACGCGTGCGCCGGATGAAGCACGAGCTGCGCGTGACGCCGGAAGTGGCGCGCATGTTCGCCGTCCTCGCGCCCTACGGGCCTGCGGAGGACCGCGCCGGCCTCGCGAACCTCGCCGCCGCGCTGCGCGACGACGACGCCTTCCGCGCGCGCTTCCTCGCGGAGCCGGGGCGCGCCGCGCTGGTCCGCAACACCGTCGAGATCACCGTGCTCGAGGCCGGCGGGAGCACCAACGTGGTCCCCGCCGAGGCGCGCGCGGAGCTCGACGCGCGCCTGCTGCCCGGCGAGCGCTGCGAAGCCTTCGCCGAGCAGGTGCGCGAGAGCCTGGCCGCCGAGAACGTCGAGCTGCGCGTGCTGCTCGACTTCGAGACGCGCAGCTCGCCCCAGGGCACGGAGCTGTTTCGCGCCATCGAGCGCGTAGCCGCCCGGGGCGAGCGGCCGGCCGCGGTGGTGCCGCGGGTGATCGCGGGGTTCAGCGACGCCCACTACTACCGCCGGCTCGGGGTGGTGGCCTACGGCTTCGTGCCACGCTGGCTCGACGCCCGGGACACCAGGGGGATCCACGGTCCGAACGAGCGGATCTCGCTCCAGAACCTCACCCGCGGGGTGAGAACGCTCGTGGAGATCCTGGAAGAGCTGGATCGAGGCCCGGCGGCCTCCCCTGGGGGCGAACGCGAACCTGGAATGTGACGTTTCGCACAGTCGCGGCATCTTACTTGCGGGTTCCGTTCGAGGGGGCAGAAGAAGGACCGCAAGCGAAGCCATGAAGAACACGATCTACGCCAACCGACTGGGCTTGATTCCCTCGACCGAGGTGGCCTTCCGTCTCCGGCTCGACGCCGAGAGGAAGCGCCGGGCCGAGGAAGAGCGCCGCGAGCGCGAGGCCCGGGCTCGAGTCCGCAGTGCACGCCGCCGGGAGTTCTGGGCCCGGGTGCGCGGCGGCCTCGCCAGCCTGACGGGCACCCGCCCGGCTTCCGCCGCCTAGGCTGGGCGCGGCCGGCCGCGCCGGCCGCTCGCTCAGCTCGCGACACCCTTGGCGCGCAGCTCGGCGATCTCGGCGGAGCCGAGGCCGAGCTCGCGCAGGACCTCGTCCGTGTGCTCGCCGAAGCGCGGCGGGCGTCGCTCGACGCGGCCCGGCGTCGCCGAGAGCTTGATCGGAACGCCCAGCACCTTCAGCGGGCGCCCGTCGACGTCCACCTCCGCGACCAGCTCGCGCACGCGCGCGTGCTCCGAGGCGAACGCCTCCTCGACGTCCAGCACCGGCGCCACGCAGACGGCCAGCGGCCGCAGCTCCTCGAACCACGCGTCGCGCGGGCGCTCGGCGAAGCGCGCCTCGAAGAAGGCGTGGAGCTCCGGGAGCGAGGCCTCGTCGTACTGCCGCGCGCTCCACTCGGGGTGGCCGAAGTGCGCGCAGAGCACCGACCAGAAGCGCGGCTCGACCGCGCCGATCGAGAGGTAGCGGCCGTCGGCGCAGCGGTAGGTCCGGTACCACGGGTAGCGCCCCGTCAGCATCGAGCGCCCGCGCTCCATCTTCTGGCCGGCCATCCACCAGAAGGTGGCGGCGTAGCCCATCATGCCCATGACGCCGTCGGTCATCGAGACGTCGACGTACTGCCCCGCGCCGGTGCGCTCGCGCGCCTGCAGCGCGAGCAGGATGCCGAGGGCGGCCGAGAGGCCGCCGCCGGCGACGTCGGCGATCTGGGTGCCCGGAATCGCGGGCGGCGCGTCGGGACCGCTGCCCGTCTGCTCGAGCAGGCCCGCCATCGCGAGGTAGTTCACGTCGTGGCCGACGAGGTCGCGCCACGGGCTGTTCTGGCCGTAGCCGGTCAGCGCGCAGTAGACGATGCGCGGGTTCACCGCGCGCACCGCCTCGTAGCCGACGCCGAGGCGCTCGACGACGCCGGGCCGGAAGCCCTCGAGCACGACGTCGGCGCCGCGCGCCAGCGTGAAGAACAGCTCGCGGCCCTCGGCGCGCGAGAGGTCGAGGCACATGTGGCGCTTGCCGCGCATCGCCGAGGGCATCGAGGGCTCGCCCTCGAAGCGGCGGTCCTCGATGCACACCACGTCCGCGCCGAAGTCGCAGAGCAGCATCGAGCAGAACGGGCCGGGGTAGAGGCGCGAGAGGTCGAGGACGCGGACGCCGTCGAGGGGACGCGGCCCGCCGGCGACGGCGCTCACTCCTCGCGCAGCTCCTGGATGCCGCGGTGCAGCACCTCGAAGAGCGGCTCGACCTGCTCGACCTCGAGGCAGGAGAAGGCGATGCGGATGTCGGTCGGGCTGGTCGAGATCAGGCCGGTGCCGTGCTTCTCGAGCAGGTGGACGCGCAGCTTCTCGGCGTCGACGCCCTTCACCTTCACGCACATGAAGTAGCCGCTGTTGAAGGGGTAGACCTCGAAGCTCTCGCGGAAGCGCGGCGCCCCGGCCACCTCGTACACCTTCGCCGCGCGCGCGCGCAGCAGCTCGGCCTTCTGCTTGCGCTCGTCGTCGATCGACGACGACGCCAGCGCCCGCTCGACGAGGGACTGGGAGAGCTGCGGGCTGTTCGACACCGCGCCGCGGATCGCGCCGCGCACCTTGGCGTCGAGCACCGCGCACGTCTCTTCCGCCGTGTCGGCGCGGCCCGGTGCGAAGGTGATGAAGCCGCAGCGCAGGCCCCAGACGAACAGCTCCTTGGTGGCGCCGTCGAGCTTCACCGCCAGCAGGTTCGGGTGGGCGTTGGCGACGAGGCCGAAGATCGACTCGGTGAGCGACTCCCCGCCGAGGTGATAGAAGAGGCCGAAGTAGGCGTCGTCGGTAACGGCGACGACGTGGGTGCCGCGCTCGGCCTCGGCGACCAGCGCGTCGGCGATGCCGCGGCCCTCGGCCGGCGTCGGCATGTAGCCCGTCGGGTTGTTCGGGAAGTTGAGCAGCGGGATCACCTTGCCGCGCTCCCCGCCCACCCGCCGCAGCGTCTCGGCGAAGGACGCGACGTCGAAGCCGCCCGAGCGGTAGAAGGGGAAGGTCACGACGCGCGCGCCGAGGCGCACCTCGTAGGTGAGCCGGTAGTTGCCCCAGAGCTTGTCGGGCAGCACGATCACGTCGCCCGGGTCGACGAACAGGTCGCCCACCAGCGCGAGGCCGTGGGTGAGCGCGCTCGTCACGATCGGGAGCCCGACGGCCTTGCCGCGCTGGCTCGGGTTCTCCGCGAGCTGCTTCTCCTGCCAGCGCTTGCGCAGGGTCGGGCGGCCGGCGGCGGGCGCGTAGTTCAGCGCGTCGTCGGGGCCGATGTCGCTCAGGTGCTCCATCACCGACGGCAGGCTCATCGCATGGCCGCCCTCGGTGGCGATGCCGATCGTGGCGTTGAAGCGGTGGCCCTTCTCCTTCGCCTCGGCCGACTGGGTGAGGATTCCCCTCGGGAAGTAGAGGCGGCGGCCGAGGGCCGAGAGCATCGCCAGCACTTCGGGCGCGGCCGCCTCGAGGCGCGCGTTGAGCTCGCGGGCGATGGGGTTCAGCGACGCGTCGGGGGAGGTCATGGGGCCGAAACCTACAGAGGCCGCTCGAGGACGTCCATCGCGTCGGCGAAGCCGAGGGCGCGCCAGAACGCCTGCCCTTCCGCGTTGTCCGCCGCCACCTGGATCGCCGCGCGGCGCAGCCCGCGCGCCGCCATCCAGCGCAGCGACGCCTGCACGAGATCGCGCCCGACCCCGCGCCGCCGCGCCTCGCGGCGCACGTAGAGCGCCTCGATCTCGCCGCGCTCCGTCTGCGCGAAGAGCGGCGGGCGGCGCAGGGCGCGCAGCGCCGCGAAGCCCGCGAGCGCGCCATCCCGCTCCGCCACCAGCAGCGCGCCGTCGCCGCTCGCGGCGAGCGCCTCGACGTGGGCGCGCAGCGCGGCCTCGGGCCGGGGGGCCGGCGCCAGCGAAGGCGTCTCCGCGTGGTGGGCGAGCAGCAGCGTCCAGAGCGCGGCGACGCGCTCGAGCTCGCGCTGCGCGGCGGGCCGCACCTCGCTCACGGGCGCAGCCGGCCGTCCTCGAGCATGCGGCCGATCTCCTCGCGGCTGCGGGCCTCGTCGACGTAGAGCCGCTCGATGGCCGCCGCCAGCCGCTCGAGGGTCGGCGCGTGGGCGCGCGGGTCGTTGCCCTGCTCGGCGAAGCGGAGCTCGAGCTCGGCGCGCACGCGGGCGCGGAGGTCGGCGCGCGACTCGGCGCCGCCCGCGTCGAGGCGCTCGGGCAGCGCCTCGCTCGTGGCGAGCTGCCGGCCGAGGCTGCGGTAGAGGCGCTCCTCCACCTCGGCGCGGGTCGGCTCCGGGGGCGGCGGCGGGGGGCGCTCGCCGAGCCCGCGCGGCGCCCCGGTCCGCAGCATGCGGAAGCTCCCGACGCGCGTCCCGTCGCGCTCGAAGCGGCCCTCGACGGCGCCGCCCTCGGTGACGCGCTCGCCGCGGTACTCGGTGCGGCCGGCGAGGGCGTGGGCGGCGGAGGAGCCGAGGCTGTCGCTCACCGAGAGCCGCGGCGCCGCGCCCGAGAGGTCGAGGTCGACGCGCGACTCGAAGCTCACCACGCGCGCCGAGTCGAAGGCGCTCCGCGCCGAGGAGAAGCCCGTCGCCGCCGGGCGCAGCCGCTTCTCGCGCGCGCCGCGCGGGTCGACGCGCAGGCCGGCGGCGATCTCGCGCGCCTGCCCCGGAGTCGGCTGCCAGGCGCCGAGCACGCGCAGCGGGTCGTCGCCACGGCGCTCGAAGCGGCCCGCCTCGTCCTCGAACAGCACCACGGGGTACTCGCGGAAGCGGAGGTCCGCGCCCTCGCGCTCGAAGATCCAGAGGCGGTCCTCCCACTGGTCCTGCTCGGGGAGCGCGGAGCGGAGGTCCCGGTAGTGGACGAGGACGTACCAGGCGCCCTCGATCTCGAAGGCGCGCGCGGGCGCGGCGAGCAGCAGCAGGACCGCCGCTGCGGCGAGCCGGCTCAGGGAACCTCCTCGCCCGGGAGCGTCCCTTCCTCGAGCCGGCGGAGCAGCTCCTCGCGCACGCGCTCGGCGGCCTTCTCGTTCGGGGTCGGGCCCTCGGTGGAGAGCGTCTGGACCGCGCCGACGCGGGTCAGCGTGAAGGTTCCGGTGCGCGTGCCGTCGCGATCGAAGCTTCCGGTCACGCGCTTGCCGTCGGCGCTCACCTCGGCGGCGGCATAGCGCGTGCGGCCTTCGGCGTCGTCGGCGCCGGCGCCGCCGAGCACGTCGGTGCGGGTGAAGACGGGCTTGTCCGCCAGCCCCTCGATGCTCCAGCTCTCCTCGTAGGTGATGAAGGAGACCGAGCGCTGCTGGGAGGTCGTCGACTTCCAGCCGGCGTCGTCCGAGCCGCGCAGCGACTTCGACTTCGAGCCGCGCGAGTTCACCGTCGGACCCGCCGCCAGCTCCGCCGCCTGGGCGGCGTTCGGCGTCCAGTGGGCCAGCACCCGGCTGCGGCCCTGGAAGCGCCCGCTGTCGTCCTGCAGCACCACGATCGGGTAGTCGATCCAGCGCAGCCGCTCGCCGTCGCGCTCGAACACCCAGACGCGGTCCTCCCAGCGCTCGGCATCGGGGTTGCCGGCGGAGCTGTCCTTGTAGTGGACGAGCACGTGCCAGGTGCCGGTGAGGTCGAGGGCCGGCGCAGGCGCGGCGGCGCACAGCGCGGCGAAGCAGACGGCGGCGAGGCGGGGGATGGGCACGCGGGTCTCCTCGGGGCTCAGATGCGGCGCGGGACGTCGGGGAAGCTGCGCCACACCGGCACGCCGCAGAAGTGCGTACCCTCGGTGCAGCGCGGGCGCACCAGGCCGTTCCGCACCACGCAGGGCGGGCCGACGTGCTCCACCAGCCGCGGGTGCACGGCGCGCACCTGCTCGATCTCCTGCATCGACGCCTCCCAGATCTCGCGCTGCGCGTTCAGGCAGGTGCGCATCGTCCACTTGTGCAGCAGGTGAAGCAGCGAGCCGGACTCCTCGAAGCGCACGGCGGTGGCGTTCGGCAGCACGTAGAGCGCGAGCTCCGGCGCGACGCCGAGCGCCAGCAGGCGCGCGCGCGCGTCGAAGGCGGCCTCGGCGGCCTCGACGAACAGGGCGTGGCAGGCCGGGTCGCCGGCGATCAGCTCGGGCTCCACGACGTCGGGCCGCAGCGGCACGCTGCGCGTCAGCAGCGGCCGCGAGCCCGGCACCATGCGGTGGCGCTGGTCCTGGGAGTCGGCGCTGTGGGAGAGCTTCTTGCGGAAGGTGTAGTGCGCGTGGTCGAGGGCGCGCATCAGCGGAGCGTGGAAGGAGACGTTCAGCGTCTCGAGGCGGTAGCGGTTCTTCGCCGGGTCGAGGGCCAGCGCGAGGGCCTCGTCGTCCGGGAGCTCGTGGCGGCCGAGCACGTTGCGGATCGCGCTCGCGACCACCTCCGGGCCGCGGGCGCTCCAGTCGACGAGCCGCGAGCGGCGCCCGAGCAGGGACTTGTCGAAGGCCTCGAGGGCCGCGGCGTCGCCGACGCCGGGGGGCGCCTCGCGCGCCTCCACGGTCTCGTCCGGCTCGAGGGGCGGATCGCCCACCTCGCGGAAGAAGGCCGGGTCGACGCGCTCGACCTCCGCGAGCATGCGCTCGACCACGCGCCGCGCCTCGCTCGGCGCGTCACAGGCGGCGGCCATGCGGCGCAGCCGGTGCAGGGTGATGCCCGAGACGGTGTAGACCATCGCGGTGTGGCTGGCGATCGGGATCACGTAGCGGGCCGTCTCGATCGCCTTCTTCTCCGCCTCGCGCTTCACGTTGCGCCCGAAGGCGTGGGACTGGCGCTCGCGGAGCCGCCACAGCTCGGCCAGAATGCCGAGCGTCACGGGCTGCAGGCGCCGCGTCAGCTCGGCGTAGGCCTCCCAGGCGCGCAGCACGGCGGCCTCGTAGAGCTCGCGCGCGGCGCCGCCGAGCTCGGGCGGCACCAGCGCGCGCACCTCGTCCAGCCGCACGTAGCGCTGGCTCTGCTGCTCGGTGTTGTAGAACGGGAAGCCGTGCAGGAAGCACCAGACGAGCTGGCGCGACACGCCTTCGAGCGCGAACTCGAAGGTGGCGTGCTGATACACCGTGTGGTGTCCGCCCTCGAAGGTCAGCGGCCCGATGCTCTTCCGCTGGCGCTCGGTGACCTCGTCGGCGAACACCACGCGCGGCGAGTAGCAGGTGCGGGCGGCCGCGATGGCGTCGTCGTAGGGACGCTCGAACCAGTTGCGGAGGCGGACCTCCGGACCGCCGTCGATCACCGCCACGCGGTCTCCTCCCACGGCCGGTCGACTCTCGCAGAGCGGCAGCAAGCACGCAAACGGGGAGGTGATTTACCCACTTTCGGCCGGGCCGCGCCCGACCGGCCCGTTCTCGCGCGGACGAGGCCCTGCCGCGCGAGGCTCGCCTTTCCGGAGCCGGCGCGCCAAGATCGGCGCGACAACTGCCTGCCTGCTGCGAGACATCCACCGTTGGCACGTGACTTGCCGTTCAGCGCGTCCGGAGAAGTGCGCCCGTCCTGGCTCCGGGCGACACGTCACGTGACCACCGGCCGATCGAATCTCTGGATCATCCACCGCGACGAGCGGCTGCGCGCCGCGTTGCGCCGGCTCGCCGGCGTGACGGACGACGCGCTGGCCGGCGCCCCCGACGACGCGGCCTTCCGCGACGCGCCCTCGCCCCGGGTGGTGATGCTCGGCCTGGCCGGAGACTTCGAAGCGGAGCTCGAGTTCGCGCACCGGCTGGCCGCCCGGGTGCCCGCGGCGCGCTGGCTGGTGCTGGTGGACCCCGCGGACCGCGCCGAGGCCGAGCGCCTGTTCGACGGGCTGCCGGCCGAGTGGCTCTCGTTCCCGCCGACCGCCTCCGAGCTCCGCCAGAAGCTGCGCGGCGCGGCCAACCGCCGGCGCGTGGACGAGCTCTCCACGCGGCGCCTGCGCGACGCCCTGTCGCCCCGCTTCGCGCGCTACTTCGCCGATCTCGAGCTGCCGGACGTGCTGCGCGCCCTCGATCCGCGCATGGCCGCGGTGCCGCTCCTCGTCTTCGGCGAGCCGGGCACCGGGCGCGGTCTGCTAGCCCGCTACGTCCACGCCTTCGGCGGAAGCGGCGGGGCCTGGCACGAGATCGATTGCCGCGGCATCGCCGGCGCGGCGGACCTCGAGCGCACCCTCGCGGCAGCGCCCGCAGCCGGGCTCGGCGGGACCCCCGGGGTGACCGTCTGCCTGCGCGACGTCGACGCGCTCTCCGCGTCGGCGCAGTTCGCGCTGCGCTCCCTCGTCGAGCTGGGCCCGCCCGGCGCCCTCGGGCGGACGCTGCGGCTGCGCTGGCTCGCGACCGCGAGCGACGACGTCCTGGGACAGCGCGCGCCCGGGCTGGCGCCCGAGCTGGCGGAGGCGCTGGCGGGGCTCTCTCAGCGGCTGCCGCCGCTCCGCGAACGTCCCCCCGACGTCAGGCTGCGCTTCGCCGCAGACACCATGTTGGCCTGGTGCCGCGCGCGCGGCGAGCGGCCGCGGGGGCTCGCGCCCGATGCGCAGGAGGCGATCGTCGAGTACCCCTGGCCGGGGAACCACCGCGAGCTCGAGGCCGTGCTGCTGCGGACGCTCGCCGCGGAGGGGGTCGACCCTTTGCGGGCCGAGCACCTGCGCTTCGAGCTCTACGCCCCGGCCGTCACCGGGGAGGGCGGCGGCGAGGCGCTGCCGCGCGGGGAGGACACCCCGCGGCCGCGGCCGCCAGCGCGTGCACCGGCCGAGCCCCCTCCCGCGTCGCCGCGCGAGGCGCCGGTCGCGGGAGCGCGGCCGGAGCACGGCGCAGTCGCCAAGCCCGCCGAGGAGCAGCCGCCGGCTCCGCTGGCGGCGGGGGCCCCGCCCACCGCCGGCGGCGACGCAGCGAGCACGCGGCGCATCGCGCTCTCGCTGGCGCACGAGCTGCGCAACCGCCTGGTGTCGATCCGCACCTTCGCCACGCTGCTGCCCGAGCGCGCCGCGGACCCTGGCTTCCGCGAGCAGCTCGGGCCCGCCGTCGGCGCCGACGTCCGCCGCATCGAGGGCGCCCTCGAGCGGCTCGCTCGCTTCGCCGAGCTGCCGGCCACGAGCGCCGGCGAGCGCGTCGACATCGCGGCGCTGCTGGAGGAGCAGCTCGAAGCGCTGCGCGGCGAGATCGAGGCGCGCCGTCTGCTCGTGCTGAAGGAGCTCGATCGCAACCAGGCCCCCGCCCTCGGGAGCCGCGCGGCCTTCGCCTTCGCGTTCGAGGCGCTGCTCGCGCGGGCCCTCGCCTGGGTTCCCGAGCGGGGCGACCTGTACCTCGCGTCGAAGTCGATCGCGTCCGGACTGCGCGGCGAGCCCACGGTGCGGGTGGTGCTGCGCTTCCACCGGCCCGGCGAACGGCGTTCGCCGGGCGCGGCGCCCGGGGACGTGCCCGCGGAACGCGAGCTCGCGCTCGACATCGTGCTCGCGGAGCAGGCGGTGCGCTCCCAGCGCGGCAGCCTGCGCATCGACGCGACTGATGCGGAAGAGACCGTGATCGCGGTGGATCTCCCCGCCGCCTGATCGGCGCGAGCCGGATCGGCCGGCGGATGTCGCTACACTCCGGGCCGTGGCGCGCGTGCTCGTGGTGGACGACGAGGCGGGGGTCCGCGAGTCGCTTCGCATGCTGCTCCACGGGGAGTGCGAGGTCGCGACTGCGGAGAACGCCGAGGCTGCGCTCGCGCGCATCGCCGAGGCCCGCCCCGACCTGATCCTGCTCGACCTGGTGATGCCGGGGCGCAGCGGGCTCGAGCTGCTCGAGGAGCTGCGCGCCCAGGGCGAGCCGCCTCCGGTGGTCGTGCTGACCGCCACCAAGACCGTGACCACGGCGGTCGAGGCGATGAAGCTAGGCGCCGCGGACTACGTGACCAAGCCCTTCGAGGTCGACGCGCTGCGCATCAAGATCCGCAACCTGCTCCAGCACCGGGCGCTGGAGGAGCGGGTCGCGGAGCTGACCGAGGCGCTCGAGGAGCGCAGCCGGCTCGGCGCCCTGATCGGGCGCAGCGAGCCGATGCGCAAGGTGTTCCGCACCGTCGAGCGGGTGGCGCGCTCGCACGCCAACGTGCTGGTCGCGGGCGAGAGCGGCACGGGCAAGGAGCTCGTGGCGCGCGCGGTCCACGAGCTCGGGCCGCGCGCCTCGGGGCCGTTCGTCGCGATCAACTGCGCCGCGATCCCGCTGTCGCTGATGGAGAGCGAGCTCTTCGGCCACGAGCGCGGCGCCTTCACCGACGCCTCGGAGCGGCGCATCGGCCGCTTCGAGCAGGCGAGCGGGGGCACGCTGTTCCTCGACGAGATCGCCGAGCTGCCGTCCTCCGTCCAGGCGAAGCTGCTGCGCGCGCTCCAGGAGCGCACCATCGAGCGCGTCGGCGGGCGCGAACCCATCACCGTGGACGCGCGCTTCGTAGCCGCCACCAATCGCGAGCTGGCGAAGGAGGTCGCGGAGGGCCGCTTCCGCGAGGATCTCTTCTACCGGATCCACGTGGTGCCGATCGAGCTGCCGGCGCTGCGCGAGCGGCGCGAAGACGTGCGGCTGCTGGCCGAAGCGTTCCTCGAGCGCTCCGCCACCCAGGCCGGGGGGCCGCCGCGGCGCCTCTCGCGGGAGGCGCTCGCCGCCCTCGAGCGGCATGCCTGGCCCGGCAACGTGCGCGAGCTGCAGAACGCCATCGAGCACGCGGTGGCGCTCTGCGACGGGCCGACCATCCGCCTCGAGGATCTGCCGGACGCCGTGATCCAGGCGACCCGCACCGAGTCGCTGCGCGACGCTGTGCGCGCCGGCCAGCTCGACCTCGAGGAAGCGACCTCGCGCTTCGAGCAGGGCCTGCTGCGCGAGGCCCTCGAGCGCAGCGAGTGGAACCAGACCCGCGCCGCCGAGCGCCTCGGCATCACCCGCCGCGTCCTCAAGCTGAAGATGGACCGCTACGGCATCCGCGGCGACGGAGGGGACGGAGTCAACTAATCAACTAACTCTCCCCGCGGGTGCATGCCATCCACGTCGGGGCCGAGTTAGTTGATTAGTTGACTCCGTCCCCGCGGTCAGCGGATCCAGCCGGGGAGGCAGCCGGCGCGGCGGCACTCTTCCTCGAGGCCGCTGGCGAGGTAGCGGCGCAGCTCGGAGAGGCGCGCGGTCTGCTTCGCGTAGGTGGCCTGGGCGTCGGCGCAGTCGTACTCCTGGCGCATGCCGAGCTCGTCCTCGAGCGCCAGGTCGCCGCCCCGGTTGCACCAGGTGACGACCTCTTCGAGCTCGACGAGGCTGCGGCTCAGGCGGCTGCGCTCGGACTCCGCCTCGGTGCGCTTGCGCTTCCACATGGCGGCCTGGGCGTCCTCGCTGAGCGGCGGCTCGGCGGCTGCGGGCGCCGGCGCCTTCGGGTCCGACTCCTCGCGCGCGGCCTCGCCTCCCCCGAGGCGTTGCACCTCGCGGGAAGGCTGGTGCTTCCGCGCGCCCGGGCAAGCGGCGGCGTCGCTCGTGAAGTGGTCCTGCCCGTCGGCGCCGCGGCAGCGGTAGATCTCGCCGCTCGCCGGCGCCGCGAGGGCGAGGGCGAGGGGAAGGGCGGCCTTGGCGAGGAGCGGCGTGGCGACGCGCACGACCGGCAGATCGTCGCGGCCGCGCCCCGACTTGAACCCGTTCACTCGCGCCAGCTCCGCGGCACCTGCGCCGCGTTCGCCTCGCGCTCCAGCGCCTCGTACGCCTCGTGGAGGGTGCGCAGGTTGCGCTCGACGTGGGCCCGCTGGGGCGCGTCCTCGTCCAGCTCCAGGGCGTAGCCGGCCAGCCGGTCCAGGTCGCTCCGGGCGTCCCGGAAGCGCTCGCGCCACTGTCCCTCGGCGAGGCCGCCGCGCACGCTCTCGTTCGGCCGCAGGGTGATGACCCCCGCCGCCGCGTCGACCTGGTAGACGAAGTTGTTGAAGAAGCTCCCCCCGAGCAGCCCGATCTCCATCGACGAGTTCACGAGGGCGGCGAGGCGCTCGACGCGCGCAGGGCCCACCTGGACCGATTCCAGCTGGATCAGGGGCTCGGCGACCACGCCGGACGCGGTCTGGACCTGGAGGCGCGGGGTGTCGGCGTCGATCCGCAGGCCGAGCTGGCGCGCCACCCGATCGGGGATCGAGACCCCGCTCGCCCCGGTGTCGATCAGGAAAGGCGCCTCGACCCGGTCGTTGAGCAGCACCTGGACGAGCATCAGGGTCCCGTTCCGGGTGAAGGGGATGCGGAGCTCGCGCCCGGGCGGCAGCCCCGTCGAGCGGAGAGACGGGGCGATCGCGGCCTCGGCCGCCTCCGCCGAGGCGGGCGCCGCCTCGTAGGTCTGGAGGCGGCTCGGCACGCGCGCCCGGGCGTCCTCTACGGCCCCGGAGCGCGCGGCGGGCGGGACCTCGCCCAGGTCCCGGCTGAAGTGGATGCCGCCCTGGGCATCGGTCCAGCGGTAGATCTCGCCCTCGGCCCCTGCAGGGGCCGCTACCAGGAGGGCCACGGCGAGCCACGGGGCACGGGGGATCACCCCGGGATGATCGGACGCGCAGGGGCCGGCCTTGATGGGCCGCACGCGAATGTGCACGAACGGCGTTCCATTCCGAACGACGCCCGAAAGCATCGCTTGATCAGTGAGTTCCGCACTCAGGCCTCCCCGGGGTGTTCGGCGCGGAACGAACGGACGGCCTCCTGCGTACACCCCGGGGGAGCCCTGCGAGCCCCACATTCTTCAACGTTTTCGAATGGTTGACAGTGAGCCTGCGGTTCGCTCCGCTACTTGGCACATGGGCTGCAGAAGGCCAGCCCTCGTGACCCGCATCACCGAAACGGCCCTGACCCGCCCGCGGATCCTCGTCGTCGACGACGAGCTCGGCCCGCGCGAGTCGCTGAAGATGATCCTCCGGCCCGCCTACGAGGTGCTGACGGCGTCGGACGGCAGCGAGGCCCTCGAGGCGCTGCGCTCGGCGCCGGTGGATCTCGTGACCCTCGACCTCAACATGCCCGGTCTGCAGGGCGAGGAGCTGATGCGCGTCATCCGGCGCGAGTTCCCGCACGTCGAGGTCATCGTCATCACGGGCTACGGCAGCGTGGAGAGCGCGGTCGAAGGCCTCCACTACGGGATCTGCGACTACATCCAGAAGCCCTTCGACGTGGTGAAGGTGCTGACTGCGGTGGCGCGCGGCCTCTCGAACCGCCAAGGCCGCCGCCAGCTCGCGGCCTTCCTGGAGCGGCTCGGCGACCTGCTCGGCCGCGGCGACGAGGTGCAGCGCATCCTTGCGCGCATCGAGCGCAGCCCGCGCATCCAGCGCCGGGTCGGCGAGCTGCTGACCGACCTCGACGCGCCGCGCCCCGGCGAGGAGCGCGAACGCGTTCGCACGTCGAGCTTCCTCGAGGTGCTCGCCGAGACCATCGAGGCGCAGCACGAGTTCATGCGCGGCCATGCCCAGCGCACCTCCTTCTACGCGGGCCTGCTCTGCGATCGCCTGTGCCTCGGCAGCCGCGAGCAGGAGCACGTACGGATGGCGGGCTTCCTGCACGACGTCGGCAAGATCGGCGTCCCCTCCGAGCTGCTCGCGCGCCCGGCGGCGCTGGATCCCCAGGAGCGCCTGCTCGTCGAGCGCCACCCGGTGATCGGCGTCGCGCTCGTCGACCCGCTCGGCCTGCCCGCCGAGGTCTCGATGGCCATCCGGCACCACCACGAGTGGTGGGACGGCCGCGGCTACCCGGACGGCGTGTACGGCAACCAGATCCCGCTGCCCGCGCGCATCGTCGCGGTGGCGGATGCCTACGACGCGATGACGTCGGACCGCCCGTATCGACGCGCCCTCGCCCAGGAGGTCGCGATCGACGAGCTGAAGCGCTTCTCCGGGGTCCAGTTCGACCCCGTCCTGGTCAAGGAGTTCCTCTGCATCGTGGAGTCGGCCCCGGTGGACATCCAGGTCCTCGCCGAGACCGTCGCCACGCGACCGGGGGACGAGTCGGCCGTGCCGTCGGCGTGAGAGGGGGACCGTGGCGGCGAACGTGAACGGGAGCGAGGCCCTGGCGGTGAGCGGGGCCACCGGTGCAGAGCGCACCACGCGGCGCGAGGAGCGCGTCGCCGTGGTGCGCCACGTGGAGTACACGCCTTTCCCGCGGGTGTCCGCACACCAGCGGGGGCGGCTGGCCTTCACCCGGGACGTCTCGCCGTCGGGCTTGTGCCTGCGGGTCGAGGCGCCGGAGTGCCCGGGAGCTCTCGTTCGCGTCGCCGTCCGGGGCGTCGACGGCCGGCCGGCTCGCGTCGCCATCGCACGGGTCGCCTGGAGCGCCCCGACGGTGGACGGCGCCTGGTGGGTGGGCCTGGCGATCGTCGAGGAGTGCGCGCGGCGCGTGCTGCGCGTGCGGCGGCCCGCCCTCGCCACCCCGTCGCAGCGCGCATAGGCACGCCTCCGCGGCGTGCCCTAAGCTCAGCCGGCCATGTTCGGCATCGGCTTCCCGGAGCTGCTCGTCATCCTCGTGGTGGCGCTGCTCGTGTTCGGCCCGTCGAAGCTCCCCGAGCTCGCGCGCTCCCTGGGACGCGGCCTCGCCGAGTTCCGCCGCGCCTCCCTCGATCTGCGCCAGTCGGTGATGGAGGCCTCCGAGGAGCGGCCGGCGGAGACCGCCCCGGGCGGACGCACGCCCGCCGAACGCGCCAAGGCCCTGGCGGCCGGCGCGGCGCCGGCGGCCGAGGCGAAGCCCGGGGAGGCCTCGGGAGCGCCCGCGGCGGACGCCGAGAAGCGCATTGGATGAGACCAAGCTCCCGCTGACCACCCATCTCGCGGAGCTGCGCACGCGGCTGTTCTGGATGCTCGGCGCCTGGCTCGCCGCGACGATCGGCGCCTGGAACTTCCGCGACCAGATCTTCGGCTACCTGCTGAAGCCCGCGACCCGGGCCCTCGCCAGCCTGGGCCACGGCGCCGGTCCGCTCCAGGCGATCGCCCCGACCGAGATCCTGTTCACGCACATCAAGTGCGCGCTGCTGGCGGGCTTCGTGATCTCGCTTCCGATCACGTTCTGGCACGCCTGGGCCTTCGTCGCGCCGGGCCTCTACCCGAACGAGAAGCGCACCACGCTCCCCTTCGTGCTGATCTCGACGCTGCTCTTCGTCGGTGGCGCCTTCTTCGGACACACCTTCGTGTTTCCGATCATCTACCAGTTCTTCGCCGGCTTCAGCAGCAGCTACGTGCAGGCGGCCTGGACGATGCGCGAGGTCTTCTCGATGAACGTGCAGCTGATCCTCGCCTTCGGCGTGGGATTCGAGCTGCCGATCGTGGTCTACTTCCTCGCCGCGGCGGGCATCGCGGAGCCGAAGGCGCTGCTGCGCGGCACCAAGTACGGGGTGCTGGTCTCCTTCGTGGTGGGCGCGGTGCTGACGCCGTCCCCCGACATCGTGAGCCAGTTCCTGCTCGCGGGCCCGCTGTCCGTGCTCTACCTGCTCGGCGTCGCCGCCGCCTACCTGTTTGCCCCGCGGCGCAAGCCGGCCGCCGGGGAGGCCCCGGCCAAGCGCCTCACCACCCACGGCGCCCCCTAGGGCATTCCCCCGGCCGCCGGCGGAACCCCCACCCGGGGGCCGCAAGATCCCGCTCCGATCGCTCGATAGGGAAGGATCGACGGCCGGTCGGGACGGGCGTGAACGACGAGACGCTGATCATCGCCTCCATGGGAGGCATCGTGGTGGTCACCCTCCTCTACCTGAGGAAGGTGGGCAGCGGTGCGGGCGCCTCGCACTGGGCGGCGGCGTGGCTGGTGCTCTGGTTCGCCGGGCTGCTGCTCGCCTTCGAGCGCCGGGGTCCCGAGGTCGCAGCGCACGCCATCGGCTCGGGCTTCAGCCTGCTGATCCTGGCGGGCGCCCTCGGCTTCGCCGGGCGCCCCCTGCCGAGGCTCCTCGCGCGAGTGCTCGTCGCGCACGTCGGCACGCAGCTCGTCCTGCGCGCCGCGGGCTACGACAGCCTGGCCCTCGGCATCGCCACGACGCTCGATCTCTTCGCGGGCGTCGCCGCGTCGGCGGTGCTCTGGCGCTGGCGCGAGCCCGGCGTCGGCGCCGCCGAGCGCCTGCTCGGCCCCGGCGTGGCGCTGCTGGTGCTGCTGAACCTGACGGACTCGCTGGTGCGCTTCGCCGGGCTCGACCCCGGCTTCCTGGTGGCGCCCTGGATCGGCCTCGGCCTCACCCTCGCGCTGGTCCAGATCATGGCGATCGTCGACCGCGTGATGGCCAACGAGGAGCGGCTGCGGCGCGAGAGCGAGCGGCTCGCCGCCCGCGTCGAAGCCGCTGCCCAGCGCCGCGTGGGCGAGCTCGAGCTGCTGCGGCGGATCGCGGCCGCGGGGACGGCCCACGGCGACACCCCCGCGCTCGTGGGGGCGGTGCTCGAAGCGGTGCGCGAGACCCTGGAGCTCGACGGCGGCGGCGTCTGGCTGGTCGCGGAGGACGGCCAGCGCCTCGTCTGCGCGGGTCGCTTCGGCGCGGCCGAGCCGGGCCCGGACGAGTCCCTCGACCTGCGGACCGATGCGCGGCTCGCGCTCCGCGTGCTCGGCTTGCAGGAGCCGTGCGTCTTCGAAGAGCTGTCGAGCGATGCGCGCATCGAGAGCCCCGCGATGCGCGCGCTGGGGCCGCTCGCCGGCGTCGTGCTTCCCCTGTGTCACGCCGAACGCGACCTCGGCCTGTGGGTCGCGGGGCGGCGTGCGCCGCAGGCGTTCGACGAGGCCGACCGCCGGCTGCTGGACGCCGTCTCGGACGAGCTCGCCCTGGCCGTCGAGCACGTGCGCGGCATCGAGCTGCGCCGGCTCCAGGCGGAGCAGCTCGCGAACGAGCGGCTCACGCTGCGCGCGGTGCTCGAGTCCGCGCCGGTCGGCATCTTCATGGTGGACGGGAGCTGGCGCAACACGGTGATGAACCACCTCGGCTGCCAGCACCTCGGGATCGGCGAGCCTTCCGAGTGGCTGGGCCGCAGCGGCCTCGACGGGCTGCGCGCCTACATCCCGAACGTGCGCGATCCGGAGGCGCTGCTGGCGCTGATGCGCCGGCTCTCCGAGGAGCCGAGCCGCGTGGTCGACGGCTTCGAGTTCACGCTCGAGCAGCCCCGGGAGCGCACGCTCTCGATCTACTCCGCCCCGGTGCTGAGCGAAGCCGGCGAACGCGTGGGCCGGGTCTTCGCCACCCGCGACGTGACCCAGGAGCGCGCCCTGGAGGAGCAGCTCCGGCAGTCCCAGAAGATGGAGACGCTCGGCACGCTGGCCGGCGGCGTGGCCCACGACTTCAACAACCAGCTCACCGCCATCCTCGGCAACGCGCGGCTGGCGCTCGACGCGGCGCCGCGCGACCCGGAGCTGCGCGCCACCCTGCTCGAGCTGGAGCGCGCCGCCGATCACTGCGCGCAGCTCACGCGCGGCCTGCTGGCCTTCGCGCGACGCGCCCCGGCCCGCCAGCAGGCGGTCGACTCGGCGCGGATGCTCGCCGAGGTCGGCACCTTGCTGCGCCCGACGCTGCCCCAGGCGATCGCGCTGCGGGTCGACGCGGAGCCCGAGCTGCCCGCGGCGCTCGGCGACCCGACGCAGATCCAGCAGATCTTGCTGAATCTCGGCGTCAACGCCCGCGATGCGATCGTCGGGGCAGGAGCGATCGCGATCGAGGCGCGCAGCCGCACGCTCGGGCCCGCCGAGTGCGCCGGCCGCGCGAGCGCGCGGCCCGGCCGCTACGTCGTGCTGTCGGTGCGCGACGACGGCGCGGGGATGGAGGCGCACACCCTCGAGCGCATCTTCGACCCGTTCTTCACGACGAAGCCGCTCGGCTCGGGCACCGGCCTCGGGCTCGCGATCGTCTACGGCCTGGTGCGCGCCAACCAGGGCTGGATCGAGGTCGAGAGCGAGCCGGGCAGGGGCTCGGCGTTCCACGTCTGGCTCCCCGCGGCCGAAACGGCGCTGACGCCGGAGCCGGCGGAGCCGCCGCCGGGGACCTCCCCGCGGCGCGCCGGGAGCGAGCGCATCCTGCTGGTGGAGGACGAGCCGCCCGTGCGCCGCGTCGCACGGCTCGCCCTCGAGCGGGAGGGCTACACGGTGATCGAGGCCTGCGACGGACTCGAGGCCGTCGAGTGGCTGCGCGGGGTGGCGGAGCCGCCGGACCTCACCGTGCTCGACCTCTCGATGCCCCGGATGGGCGGCCTCGAGGCGCTGGCGGAGCTGCGCCGGCTGGCGCCCGAGCTGCCGGTGATCCTCACCAGCGGCCACTTCAACGACGCCTCGCCCGACCCGGACGTCGAGTGCCTGCCGAAGCCCTACCGGCCGGGCGTGCTGGCCGAGCGCGTGCGGGCGGTGCTCGACGCCCGCAAGCGACCGGACGGAGACTAGGGCCGCGCGCGCTCGGGGCTCCGCTCAGGGAAGGCGCAGCAGGCGCTCGAGGATCGCGCCGGCGGCCCGGCGCGCCTCGACGGCCGTCGCCACCTCCATCTCCGCGCCGATCCCGGAAGCCGCCGGTGCCTCCAGGGTGCGCAGCACGCCGCGCTCGACGGTGGGCACGATGCGCAGCCGCTCGAAGCGCAGCGGCGCGGGGTCGACGAGCGCCTGCACCGTCAGCGGGTCGTGGAGGAAGGCGACGTTGTCGGGGTCGAGGGTGCCGCCGATCTCGCCGAAGATCTTCGCCTGCCAGGGCGTCCAGATCCGGATCAGACGGGCGAGGGCGCGCGGCACCCGCCCCGCCGCCTCGAGGCGCGCCAGGTCGGCGTTCGTGAGCCAGGTCTGGAGCGTGACGTCGGCCGTCACCAGGCGGGTGGCGAAGCCGGCGCCGAGCACCGCCACGCTGGCCTCGGGGTCGGAGCACAGGTTGTAGTCGATGCCCGGCGCGCAGCGCAGCGCGCCGATGCGGACCTCGCGGACGTGGCCGCCCATCACCGTGAGGCCGGCCACGCGCTTCGGGAGCTTCGGATCCAGGGCGAGGGCGCGCGCCAGGTTCGTCAGCGGACCGATCGCCACCAGCTCGAGGCCGGTGACCTCGCGCGCGAGGCGCACGATCGCCTCGGGCGCGGGCTCCCGCTCGATGGGCGCATCCGGCCCGTCGGGCAGGCCGCCGTCCTCGATCTCGCGCCAGACGAAGCGCTCCTTGCGCAGCACGGCCTCGTCCTCGCCGACGAAGACCGGCACGTCGCGGCGCCCCGCCACGCCGAGGATCCGCGCGGCGGCCGCCGCCCGACGCCGCGCGATGCGCGCGACGCAGCTCACCCCGACGACGCGCAGCTCCGGCGACGCCAGCGCCACCCCGAGCGCCAACGCATCGTCCACGTCCGAGCCGATGTCCGTATCGATCAGAACCGGGCGCATGAGTTTAGAAAGGGGACGGACTTAAGAATTTAGAAACGAGCCACCGCGTGGCGAACTCGAGAGTTGGTTCTGCGTTTCTAAATTCTTAAGTCCGTCCCCTTTCTAAACTTTCGGAGGGGGGGTGACGGTGAAGAGGGGGGCGCCGGCTTCGACGGTGTCGCCTTCGCGGACGGTGATCTCGGTGATGATGCCGTCGATGGGCGAGGGGATGGGGTTCTCCATCTTCATCGCCTCGACGATCACCACCGGCTGGCCGGCCGAGACGGCCTCGCCCGTTGCCAGCTCGAGCTTCACGATCTTGCCGGGCATGTCGGCGGTGACGGTCTCGGGGCCGGTCGCCACCACGGCCGCGCTCTGGGAGAGCATGCGCGAGCGCTCGTCGATCGCTTCCAGGTGGAAGAGCTGACCGCGCACCAGCACGTCGAACTTGGGACCGCCGCGCTCGTCGACCATCGCCTCGAACTGCTGGCCGTCCTCGATGATCGAGTAGATGGTGCGGCCGCTCTTGGCCACGTCGACGCGCACGGTGTGCTCGCCGATCGTCACGTCGTAGAGGTTGTCGCCGGCCTCGCGCAACTCGACGCGAACCTTCTCCTTGCCCTCGGTGACCTCGTAGATCATCGGAGGCCCCCGCGCATCTGGCTGCGTCGGCCGTAGCTCTGCCAGGGGTTCGCGCCGCCCGCGTGGTACACCGCGCGCTCCGAGCGCTCCTTGTCGCGCCGGTAGGCGGCGATGGCCGCGATCATCACGGCCACCCGCCGCTCCTCGCCGTCCGGCTGCGGCGCCGCCTTGCCGCCGTCCATGTGCTGATCGATGAAGCCCGTGTCGTAGTGGCCCTCGAGGAAGCGCGGGTGGCGGAGCACGCGCAGGTGGAACGGGATCGAGGTCTTGATCCCCTTCACCACGAACTCCTCGAGCGCGCGGCGCAGCCGGTCGATCGCCTCGTCGCGGTCCCGACCCCAGGCGATCAGCTTCGCCACCATCGGGTCGTAGTTCACCGTCACCGTGGCGCCCTGGTAGACGCCCCCGTCGACACGGATGCCGATGCCGTCGGGCGGCCGGTAGACGCTGATCTCGCCCGGCGACGGCGCGAAGTTGCGGTCCGGGTCCTCGGCGTAGATGCGCGCCTCGAGGGCGTGGCCGGTGATGGCGAGCTGGTCCTGGGAGAACGGCAGCGGCTCGCCGGCGGCGACGCGGATCATCGTCTTCACGATGTCGACCCCGGTGACCGCCTCGGTGATGGCGTGCTCCACCTGGAC
>Ga0105107_10000285_pt1 | contig 31059 bp, 34 predicted proteins | sample PPLLaktember2015_6_FD_79335 | JGI IMG/M metagenome (GOLD analysis project Ga0105107, IMG submission 79335) | Freshwater sediment microbial communities from Prairie Pothole Lake near Jamestown, North Dakota, USA - PPLs Lake P8 Core (1) Depth... | ecosystem: Environmental > Aquatic > Freshwater >...
ATCGTCACCGGGTGCCTGAGAATTTTCTCCATCGCCGCCGCTGTCGGGCGGCCGGTAATATCGGCAACACCGCCCGGCGGGAACGGCACGATCATGGTCATTGCGCGGCTCGGGAATGCATCCTGTGCCTGTGCGCCCGCCGCAGTGAGCGCAGCGATCAGGGCAAAAACAATGCGTTTCATGTTGTCATCCTCCGTTGTTGATTTGTGCTTGATTGATGGCTGATTGCCGCGAATTATGCGGCCGCGACGACGTTGTTGACCAGGCGCCCGACACCCTTGATCTCGCAAATGACCGTGTCGCCGGGCTGCAGATAACCATTCGCGGTCACCACGTCCCTGCGCATCGGCTTTTTGCCGCCAAGTTCCGGATCCGTGCCCCATGCCGTGCCGCCCGGCGTGCCGGTGGAAATGACCACCCCGGGCTGCAGCGTGACGAAGGTCGAGAAAAACTCCACCAGTTGCGCGCAGGTCCAGATCATTTTCCCGGTGGTGTTGCTCTGGCGCAATTCGCCGTTGACATAAGTGTTCAGCGCCAGGTTCTGCGGATCCGTCACCTCGTCGGCCGTCACCAATGCCGGCCCGATCGGCGCGCAGGCATCAAAATTCTTGCCGGGACCGAGGTTGTACACTGACGAACCGTCCGGACGCAGCGTCACCTGGCGGTCACGCGCCGTGACATCGTTGATGATGCTGTAACCGTAAACATGCTCCAGCGCACGTGCCGCCGGGATGTGGCGGCCGGCCTTGCCGATGACGATCAGCAACTCGGTTTCATAGTCGAGCTTTCGGGTCACGCGCTCGTCACGGATGATATCGTCGCCCGGGCCGATGACGCCGAGGCCTGTTTTCAGGAAAAATTCCGGATCCTTGCGCGTCACTTCGGGTTTCTCGTCGCGGTGATCCCAGTAATTCTCGCCGCTGCACAGGATCAGCGTCGGCGCCAGCGGTGCCCGCAGCTTCGCCGTGGCGAGCGGCGTGCGCGCCGCGGCACCGGCAGCTGCCAGTGCGGCACGCGCGACCCTGATCCCTTCGGCTCCCGCCGCGATCAGGCGCGTCATGTCGGCGAAGGCAGCGAGCATTTTCGCGGCGGTGCCGTTGGGCGCCGCATCCAGCAGATCGACCACCGCGTCGCCATCCAGCGCACCGAGCCGCAATGCACCGTTACGCTCGTACCTGACAAATCTCATCGCAGCGCTCAAGCCACCGGATTCTCGAGCGTGCCGATCGGCTCGATGGTAATGGCAACGCGGTCACCGGGCTGCAGGTACTTCGGCGGATTGAAACCGATGCCGACACCGGCACAGGTGCCGGTGGCGATCAGGTCACCCGGCTCCAGCGTCATCACCCGGGACAGGTCCTCGATCAGGCGGGGAATGTCGAAAATCAGCTGGCTGACGAACGCATCCTGCCGCAATTCGCCGTTGACCTTGGTCAGCAGCCGCAGCTGGGTCACATCCTTGATCTCGTCGGCGGTCACGATGCAGGGGCCCATCGGGCAGAAGCCGTCCGGGCTCTTGCCGAGAAACCACTGCTTGTGGCGGTTTTGCAGGGTACGGGCCGTGACATCGTTGATGATGGTGTAGCCGTAGACATGCTTGTAGGCATCCTTCTGCGAAATGTTTCGACCGCCCTCACCCATGACGACCGTCAGTTCGCCTTCGTAGTCCACCGAATTGGTGTAATCGTTGGCACTGGGGATCGCCTCGCCGGGGCCGATCACCGAGTTTGGCCACTTGGTGAACATGATCGGCACTTCCGGAATGGCATCCTTGCCGGCACTGGCATCAAAACCGCTGTTGTGGAACTCGCGGGCATGGTCATGATAGTTCTTGCCCACGCAGAGGATGTTTTTTGCCGGTCGCGGAAACGGCGCCAGCAGCTTGACGCTCGCCGGTGGCAGGCGGCCCTCGCCGCTCTTGACGGCCTTGCGCGCGCGCGCGAGGCCATTCCTGCCCAAGGCGACAAAGGCCGTCATGTCCCGGGGCAGGCGTGTCGATGCCGCCAGATCGACGATAGTGTTGGACTCCCGGTCGTGCACGCCCACGCGCGCGCCATTGTCATCGGAGAATGTAACCAGACGCATGCCGCTGTGCTCCTTCGTTGTTCAGTTGCTCAAACCTGCTCGAACCATGCTGTCGTGCGACCCGCCGTTCATCGATCCTGGCGCGCCCCCGACACTTTGACGACATGCGCCCATTTCGCGATGTCCTTGTTCAGATACGTCTCGAATTCCGCCACCGACATCGTCAAGGCCAGCGCGCCCTGCTTGTCCCAGGCCGCGGCCGTTTCCGGACGCGAGGTCACTTTGGTGATTTCGGCATTCAGGCGGTCGATGATGGCCTTCGGCGTCCCTCGCGGCGCCATCACGCCCAGCCAGATCGGGGATTCATAGCCTTTGACACCGGCCTCGGACACCGTCGGCACATCCGACAATACCTTGGAACGCTTGAGACCGGTCGTGCCCAGCGCCCGCACGCGACCGGCACGGACGTTCGGCGTCATCGTGGTGATGGCATCGAACATCATGTCGACCTGTCCGCTCATCACGCTGGTGCGCGCCTCGCCGCTACCCTTGTGCGGCACGTGGAGTATGTCCACCTTGGCCATCGACTTGAACAGTTCGCCGGCCAGGTGGTAGGGGGTGCCGTTGCCGGAGGAGGCGTAACTCATGCCCTTCGCCTTGGTCTTGGCCAGCGCGACCAGTTCGACCACCGACTTCGCCGGCACCGACGGATGCACCACCAGCACCAGATCCGAATAGTTGACCGGCGCGACCGGCACGAAATCCTTCATCAGCGCAAAAGGCTTTTTCGGGATCAGGGATTCATTGATGGTATGGGTATTCGACATCAACAGCAGCGTATAGCCGTCGGGCGCGGACTTTGCCACCAGGTCGGTACCGATGATCGAACCGGCGCCCGGGCGGTTCTCGACCACGAACGGCTGGCCAAGCGGCTGCAGCATCTGCTGGCCAAGGTAACGCGCATAGATGTCAGCAGGGCCGCCGGCGCCGAACGGCACGATGACGCGGATCGGTTTGTTCGGGTAACCCTGGGCGATCGCGCCGGTGCTCGCGACCAGTACGGCCGCAACAATTAAACACAGGACAAAACGGCTGCTACGCATGGCTAGGCTCCCCCTGAAGTTGATCTTTTGGGCGCCCTGCGGACGAACGGCTGCCGGGCGCTGATGGTCCGCATATTGTAACTGTAACCTGCGCGTTACGCGCAGCGCCAAGTGCGCACCGGCGGCGTGCGGGCCCGCCGCAGCAATCTTGCACGCCGGGCTGGCGCTGCAGCGCGGGATCCGCCCCGGATCAATGACCATGTCCTGCGGCTTTGGCCGGACGATTGTCGCGGCAGGTTCTGTTTTCTCCGGATGAGCTGGCCCATAATGGCGTTCGTTGATGTCGAACTCGAGATCCCGCATGGAACCGCCGCATCCGGAGAAGCGCTGCCGCTTCGCACGCAACACGACCGCCGGACGACTTGCAGCGGTAATTCCGGCGCGCCCGCCCGCGGCGCCCGGTCTGAAACCGTAGCTGTCCGTTGCACGCACATCCACAACACCGCTGGCTCACCCGGATCGTCGCCGTGCGCCCCGGCGAAGTCCGTGCGTTGCTGTGGTCATTCGCGTATTTCTTCTTCCTGCTGGCTGCTTATTACGTGCTGCGCCCGGTGCGCGACGAGATGGGCATCGCCGGCGGCGTGAAGAACCTGCCGTGGCTGTTCACCGCCACCTTCGTCGTCATGCTGGCCGCGGTGCCGGTATTCGGCGCCGTGGTTGCCCGCGTGCCGCGCCGCCGTTTCATTCCGCTGGTTTATCACTTCTTTGTCGCGAACATCCTGATCTTCTGGCTGCTGCTCACCTTCAGGATTGGGCTCGCTGACACCGCCCGCGTGTTCTTCGTCTGGATCAGCGTGTTCAATCTGTTCGCGGTTTCGGTATTCTGGTCCTTTATGGCCGATGTCTATGCCTCCGAGCAGGGCAAACGGCTGTTCGGGTTCATCGCCGCCGGCGGTTCCGCCGGTGCGCTGCTCGGCCCGGCCATCGCGGTCTGGCTCGCCGAGCCCATCGGCCGCGCCAATCTGCTGCTGATCGCGGTGCTGCTGCTGGAACTCGCCGTGCTGTGCGCGATGCGCCTGGAATCCGCTGCTGTGGTGCTGCAGGATCGCAACGCGGGTCGCGCCGCTGCCGGGCAGCGCGAGTCCGGAGTGGGCGGTGGCTGGATCGCCGGACTGGTCATGGTGGCACGGTCACCCTACCTCGCCGGCATCGCGCTGTGGGTCGCGCTGCTCTCGCTCGCCGGAACGTTCCTGTATTTCCAGCAGGCCAGCATCGTCGCCGCGCTGACCGATGATCCGAACAAACGCACGGCAGTGTTCGCACAGATCGATCTCGCGGTGAGCCTGCTGACCATCGTCGTGCAGTTTCTGGCAACCGGCAAACTCATCCGGCGCTATGGCACCGGACCCGCTGCCGCGTTCCTGCCGCTGGTGTTTGCGCTGGGATTTCTGACGCTGGCACTGACGCCGGTGTTGTGGGTCGTCATCGCGTTCCAGGCCATGCAGCGGGCGGCGAACTTCGCCATTTCAAACCCGGCGCGCGAAGTGCTGTTCACCGTCGTGGCCCGCGCAGAAAAGTACAAAGCCAAATACGTGATCGACAACGTCGTGTTTCGCGGCGGCGATGCCGCCAGCGGCTGGCTGTTCCATGCGTTGCGCGGTCTCGGCATGGAACTGAACACGATCGCGCTGTCCACAGTACCGGTCGCCCTCGGCTGGCTGGCCGTCGCACTGGCGCTCGGGCGCGCGCATGAGCGGCGCACCGCGGATAATCGCCCAACTCAACCGGAAGCGAAATCAACCAATGAATAAATTCAATGGCTTATATACACGCCGCGAGATGCTCGCAATGGGTTTGGGACTGGCTGCCAGCGTGCTGCCCGGCCTGTCACCGGCACAGGGCAACGCAAAGCCGCTGCTCACCCGGCCGATCCCGAAAACCAGGGAGCCGCTGCCGGTCATCGGCCTCGGCACCGCGATCGTGTTCGACATCGACGACGCTGTGGCGCAGCGCACCGCACGCGCGCAGGTCATCCGCGCCCTGCTCGGCGGCGGCGCCCGCCTGATCGATACCGCACCCTCGTACGGTGCCGCGGAGTCGGTAGTCGGCGATCTGCTTGCCGAACTGAAAGTGCGCGACCAGGTGTTCCTCGCCACCAAGGTGCGTGCCAACGACAACGCGGCGTTCGTCGCGCAGATGAAGGCCTCGCAACGGCGGCTGCGCACGCCAAAGATCGATTTAATGCAGCTGCACAACGTCGGCTTCCTCGAACGCGGCATGGTCGCCTCGCAGCTCGCCATCTTGCGCGAATGGAAGCAGCAAGGGCATTTCCGCTACATCGGCGTCACCCATTCGCAGCGCCAGGACGACGCCAACGCCCGCCTGATCGAGATCATGCAACAGGAAAAAATCGACTTCATCCAGGTCAATTATTCAATGGCGGAACGGGGCGTCGAGGAGCGGCTGCTGTCGGCGGCCGCTGATACCGGCACGGCGCTGCTATGTAACCTGCCCTACGGCCGCGGCCGGCTGTTCCGCGCGGTGCGCGGCCAGATACTGCCGCCATGGGCCGCCGAATTCGATGCCGCGACCTGGGGCCAGTTTTTCCTGAAATACCTGCTCGGCAATGTCGCGGTCAATGCCGTGATTCCCGGCACCGACAAGGTCGAGTACATGGTCGACAATCTCGATGCCGGGCGCGGCCGGTTGCCCGATGCGGCGATGCGTAAGCGCATGGCTGCGTTGATCGACGCACTGCTGTAAAGGAAAACCAAAAACCTTTACCCCGGCGTACGCCGGCGCGACGGCAAGACCGCACGGCTCAGTTCAGCTTGACCGGCCGGATCGCCACGCGATCATCAATGATGCGGCGGTTGAGCAGGTTGGCGCACGCCGCAACCACGGCCAGCGACGGTGTCGCCACGCCGGTCAGCGCGCCCAGCTCGAGCACGGCGTTGACGATGGCGTCCATTTCCAGCGGCCGACCGGCGCGCACGTCCTGCAGCGTCGAGGAGGGAATCGACGCGCGCTTCGCCGCGGTGGCCACCAGCGTTTCCGGATCGCCTTCGAGCGGCGTGCCGACGGCGGCCGCGACCGCGATCACCTCGCGCATCACGGCCACGGCCAGCGGCTGGGTGCCGGCGAACGACGACACTTCCTTCGCCGTCGACTGGGTGATCGCACCCAGCGGATTCCATGTTGCATTCGAAAGCACCTTGCTCCACTTGGCCTTGCGGATATCGTTCACCACGCGACCGGTCCAGCCTGCACGGGTCAGCATCGCCCCCAGCGCTTCGAGCCGCGGCGTGCCGCTGTTGTCGATCTCGCCCATCACCAGCGCCTCGGTGTCGCTGTCCACCAGCCGGATCCGACCCGGTTCGACGAGGTCGGCAGGTTTCAGCGCCACGCCACCGATGATCTGCCGCGGCTCGAAGGTGCGCGACAGCATGCCGTCGGGATCGACGGTTTTCAGCTGCACGCCCTTGAACTTCGATTCGATGCCCTGGAAGTACCACCAGGGAATGCCGTTCTGCGGGAACACGAACACGCCATCCTTCGCCACGAGGCCGCGCAGGTGCTGCGCTGCCGCCGCGATCTGCTGCGATTTGAGCGTGACGAATATCGTGTCATACGGCCCCTTTTCCTCGCCCGGTTTGCAGACGCGCACCCTGACCGGCCCGGGACGTCCGCTGCGCGGCCCTTCGAGCTGTATGCCGCGTGACGACAAGGCATCGTATTGGGCGCCGCGCGCGACCAGCGTGACGTCTTCGCCCGTTGCCGTAAGGATCGCGCCCAGATAGCCACCGATGGCGCCCGCGCCATACACCAGGATTTTCATGAATCAGCCTTCGAGGGGGTCAGCAAAAAATCGCGGCGCGTGTCGCGCCGCCCGGTATAGTACATAACTTATTGATTTTATTATGTTTTTTTATCGTTCGCGGCCAGGCACTGCAGCGCCGGCTCCAGCGCCGCATCGGCCAGCGCCGCCAGCTCTGCGGCGGTGCGATTCTGTATCGGATGCGGCACGAACACAATTGCCGGATCGAATCCGAGCGCGCGGCTCTGCACCGCCACCGCGTCCCTGAACTCGGTGGTCACCAGCGAAACGCCAGGCAAGCCCTGCGCATCGAATGCCATCAGGTCGTGCAGACTGCACGACGTGCATGAGCCTCAATCCGACAGCGCGATCAGTACGACATCCGCCCCGCTGACCACCTGGTCGACGATTTCGCGCGTCGCCACCTTGGCATTGGTCGGCTTGCCGTAGCGCTTCGACCGGATGCCGCGCTCGGTCAGGCGTTTCTCGATCTGGTTCAGGAATTCGTCACTGCGCGTCTTGCCGATGTCGAACAGGCCGACGGTCAGGCCGTCGAGCGACTTCGGCGGAGGCCGCCGCGCGCGCATCACCGCCTCGGTTTCGGCAGTTGGATCACGTAACCAGGTATTCATGCCTTGATCTCCTTGGTAACCGGTTGCAGTTCGGTGCGGCTGCGCCCCGCGAGCCATCCCGGCAGGATCGCCGAGAACAGTCCTGCAGCGCCGCCCGCGCGCACCACCATCAGTCCGTCTTCATGAAACTTCGGCACCTGCTCGCCGGAGCGGCTCGCCGGGATGCCTTCGCCGACGCCATCGGCCCCCGCCACCAGCTCGGCTCCGGGACGTATCGTCGCTTCATACAACGCGCGCTCGATTTTCGCGCGATCCCAGCCGGCTTCGCGGTAAATCGCATAATGCTCCGGCGACAGCACCACGATCGCACGTGCCGACTGCACCAATTTCGGATGACCGATTTTCACCAGCGACAGCGCCAGTGACTTCGTCAGTGCCTCCGGCGTGCGCGATTTCTGGTCGACGAAAGCCTCGGGGCCGTGACCCTGGAACAACGTCACCGCCGACCTTCCGGGCGGCAGGCCGCGCGCCACCGACAATGGCTGCCATGCCGGATCGGATTCATCCTCGGCAAAGCACAGCGTGTACTTGCTCGGTGCGCCCAGCGTCGAACGATCGGCTTCACCGGGCCGTCCGCCGCCGACATTGCGTACGATCAGATTCAGTGCGCGGCCGATGGTCGCATTGGCACGGTTGCCCTGACCCAGCGCGTTGATGCCGCTGTTCATGCCGATGCGTTTGGCCACCGGGCCGTTGACGATGATGATCGGACTCGAGAAATACGTTGTCGCCAGCACGCCGTGCAGCGTGAATACCGGCTCCAGCGCGGCATCGAGCGCCGCCAGCAGCACCGGCATGTATTCCGGTCTGCAGCCGGCCATCACCGCATTGATCGCCACTTTCTCGATGGTGCACTCGGCCAGGTTCGGCGGAATCCGGCCAACGATCTCGTCGGGCTTTCGCGTCGTCCCCTTCAGCATCGCGATCACGCGCGCGTCGGTCGGCGGCGTCACCGGCAGGCCATCGGTCCAGCCGCGCTGGTAGCAGACCTCGACCGGATCGGCGTCGGCCGCATATTCAATCTTGCGCGCGGCCAGCCAGGTCGCGCCGCGGTGTCGCGCTTCCAGTTTCTCGGCCACCCCGGGCTCGAGTGACAGCGACCCTCACCCCGGTTTGAATACCGGGTGGCGCGCACCCAGATCGGCAATTCCGGTCAGCCGCTGCCAGCCATCGCGATCCCAACCGACCACCCGTTCAACCTCGCGCCCGCCCTCGAAACGAATCAGCGTCGGCATGAATTCGATATTGTTCAGCCATGACAGGTCGAGCTCGCGATCATCGATGATGGCTTCGACCGAGGACGGAAACCGCGGATCATCCTGCGACACCACCTGGAAATTGCGCGCCTCGCGCGCCGCGCGCTGCATCTCCGCTTCGATCATCACGCAGGTCGGGCATGCGCGTTTGGAAAAGACCACCAAACCATCCTGTAACAATGTTGCCGGCACCATGCTCTCCTTGCTGCGGCGGAGCCCGGAAATCCCGGGCACCAAAGTGTTACTCTAACCCAATATGTTCCGCTCCCGGCCGATCGCCCCTGTTCTCGCCGCAGGCATTGCGCTGCTCGGCGGGTGCGCACCACTGGAATGGCACAAGGCCGATGTCACTGCCGAAATCCGCGATCGCGACATCGCGGAGTGCAGCGTGCAGGCGCGCGGCGAAGCCCTGCGGCGGGTGCCGGTACTGTACCCGTCGGAGCCGCGCACCGTGATCGACAACCGGGGCCGGGTCGTGACGCTGAATCCATCGCGCTACGGCGATGAACGTTTTTCGCTGGAGCAGGATCTGCTGCGCGCCTGCATGCGCGAGCGCGGCTATGCATTGCAGAATCGAACAATCGCGGTACCATGACATGGCTGACACCGATGACGCCCACGAACCACCCCAATCCGCGGCGGCGCGCCCTGCTGCAAGCGGCCGGCGCCGCCGGACTGCTGTCGACGATGGCTGAGGTGCGCAGCGCCCCCGCCGGCCTGATTACCCGCCCGATCCCGCACACCGGTGAACGGCTGCCGGCGATCGGACTCGGCACGTATCAGGTGTTCGACGTGTCCGCGAGGCAGCTGCCCGGCAGCGGACTGCGGGACGTGTTGCAGCGCTTCGTCGAACTCGGCGGCAAGGTCGTGGATTCCTCGCCGATGTACGGCCATGCGGAAGCCGCGGTCGGCACGCTGGCGACAGCGCTGGGCGCGCGCAATGCGCTGTTCCTCGCCACCAAGGTCTGGACCAGTGGCCGCAACGAAGGCATCCGGCAGATGGAGGCCTCGGCGCGGTTGCTGCAGTCGAAAGTCATCGACCTGATGCAGGTGCACAATCTGCTGGACCTGAAAACCCATCTGCCGGTCCTGCGCGACTGGAAGAAATCCGGCCGCATCCGCTACCTGGGCATCACCCACTATCACGCCGGCGCCCATGCCGAACTCGAGCAACTGGTCCGGACCGGCGACTTCGATTTCGTGCAGGTCAATTACTCGCTGGACGAACCTGAAGCCGAGGCCCGTCTGCTGCCGGCCTGCGCCGATTCCGGCACGGCAACATTGATCAACCGCCCGTTCTCGCAGGCCGGCCTGTTCGGCAGGGTGCGCGGCAAGCCGCTGCCGCCATGGTGCGCCGACCTGGATTGCAGCAGCTGGGCACAGTTTTTCCTGAAGTGGATCATCAGCCACCCCGCAGTGACTTGTGCGATCCCCGGCACCGGTCGTGTGCAGCACATCGAGGACAACATGGCCGCGTGCACCGGCCGCCTGCCCGATGCCGCGATGCGCAAGCGCATGGCAGCCTATTTTTCCGCTTTGTAGAGTTTTCACGACCGGGCTCGTCCACCGGCAACCGGTGTACCGCACGTGTCCTGGACGGGGCCGCTACCGCACCGTTGTTTTGTGCGAAGATTTGCCGCGATGAACATTCTCACACGATGGCCCCTGCTCCGGATCCTGTTATGCGGTATCGCGCTGCTGCTGGCGAGCGGCTGCAGCACGCTGCGCATCAGCTACGGCCATTTCGATTCCGTCGCGTCATGGATGGCGCATGACTATTTTGATCTGAACCCCGATCAGCGCGAGGCTTTCACCCGGCATTTCGGCCGTCTCCACGACTGGCACCGCTACGAACAGCTGCCGGAATACGCGCGTTTCCTCGAGGAAATGCAGAAACGTGCCGCACGCGGCCTGCGCGCCGCGGACATGCTGTGGCTGGTCGACGGCCTCAAGCAGCGCTATGCGCAGATCGCCGCGCGCGGCGCCGCTGATGCCGCCGACCTGCTCGCCACGCTTTCGCCCGCGCAAATCGAGTCATTCAAACAGCAACTCGACAAGGACAATCGCAAATTCCTGCGCGAAAACCGCACCGAAGCCGGCGAAGCCGAGCGGCGCAAGGTGGTCGAACAGCGTACGCTGTCGCAGCTGCGCGACTGGGTCGGCCCTCTGTCCACGGCGCAGCAGGCGCGAATCACCGACCTGCTGAAGACGACGCCACTGGTGGACCAACTGCGCCATCAGGACCGGTTGCGCCGCCAGCGTGAATTTCTCGCGCTGCTGGAGCTGCGCAAAGGCGAGCGCCGGATTTTTGCGCAACGGCTGCGTGACTGGCTCGAGCACTGGGAGGCCGGGCGTGATGCCGCACAAGCAAAGCTGTTCGAAGAATCATGGAAAAAACGCGCCGAATTGTACGAAGCCGTCGACCGCATGCTGACCGCAACGCAGCGCAATCACCTGCTGGATCGGATACAGGATTACATCGATGATTTCCGCGAGCTGGCAAAACGCCGGTCCGGCGGCGCGCCGGCACGTTAAGCTAGAATACTGCCGTCCCAACCCTCCGCACCACCCGCTGATGCCGACCTACTCCGGCCGTATCCCGTCGAAACTCCCCGCTGTCGGCACCACCATATTCACGGTGATGTCGCGGCTTGCAGCCGAACACCATGCGATCAACCTGTCGCAGGGCTTCCCCGATTTCGACTGCGCACCCGAGCTGCGCGCGCTGGTGACCAAGCATTTCAACGCAGGCGTCAACCAGTACCCGCCGATGGCCGGCATTGCGCCGCTGCGCGATGCGGTCGCCGCGAAAATCGACACGCTGTACGGGCAGCGCTACGACCCCGAACACGAAATCACCGTCGTGCCCGGCGCCACTTACGGCATTTACACCGCAGTGGCCACGCTGGTCCGGCCCGGCGACGAAGTCATCCTGTTCGAGCCCACCTATGACAGCTATGCGCCGGCGGTCGAAGTCCATGGCGGAGTACCGGTGTACGTGCAGCTGCGCTATCCCGATTACAGCATGGACTGGCAGGCCGTCGAGGCCGCGATCACACCGCGCACGCGGATGATGATCATCAACACGCCGCACAATCCGACCGCGACCGTACTGTCCGCCGAAGACCTGCGGCTGCTCGAGGGGCTGCTGAAAAAGACCGACATCGTGGTGGTCAGTGACGAAGTCTACGAACACATCGTATTTGACGGTCACCAGCACCAGAGCGTGGCCCGCTTTCCCGGCCTTGCCGAACGCAGCTTCCTGGTATCGTCGTTCGGCAAGACCTACCATGTTACCGGCTGGAAAATGGGCTATGTCGCCGCACCACGCGAACTGATGGCGGAATTCCGCAAGGTGCATCAGTACAATGCCTTCGTCACCAACGGCCCGCTGCAGTACGTATTCGCGGAATACATGGGAAACCGCGATGCCTACCTGCAGCTGGCGGCGTTCTACCAGAAGAAACGCGATTATTTTCTCGACGGACTGAAGGGTTCCCGCTTCAAGCCGCTGCCCTCGCGCGGCACGTTTTTCCAGAACCTGTCCTACGAAGCCATCAGCGACGAGAAGGACACCGATCTCGCAGTGCGGCTGACCAAAGAACACGGCATCGCGTCCATCCCGGTATCGGTGTTCTACCGGCGGCCGCCGGCGCATCGCGTGCTGCGCTTCTGTTTCGCCAAATCGGAAGAGACGCTGGCGAAGGGCGCGGCGATACTCAGCACGCTGTAAGGCGTGCGCGGTCGAGTGGACATCACATGGCGCGGCCAGCGCATATTCAATGAAAATCCCAATAAAATCAAAACCTTATTGGTGACACTGCAGCTAAAACTGCAACCAAATCAGGTCGTTATTGTGTAATCCATCTAACTGGCGTCAGGCGTCCGGGAGCCATGAACGAAGGGCAGGTTTCCCCAGAAACCACCTTGGACACATCCGCACTTTCTTCGGAATTCAATCAGGACGAAGTGCAACAGCCGAACTGAAAGCACAATTCGGTATTGTGCGGAAAGCTCAGGTCATCGCAGAAATCCTCGATGGAGACATTCGCGGTGAAGTCTGAAAATCGAATGGACTTGACCACAAAGATCGCTACCTTGTCGCGGAGATGTCACATGTATTCAAAAATTCTTTTCGCCAGCTGGGCCGACATGGATTTCAACGCGCACATGAAAAACACGGCTTTCCTCGATAAATCTGCCGACGTGCGCATGATGTTCTTCGCCGAGAACGGCTTTCCGGTCGCAGAGTTTTCGCGGCTCAGGCTGGGCCCGGTTGTAATGAAAGACGAGGTGGAATACCGGAAGGAGGTCAGCCTGCTGCAGGAAATCACGGTCACCCTGGCGATCGCGGGGCACTCCGGGGACGGCAGCCGCTTCCTGTTGCGCAATGAAATTCTCCGCCCGGACGGGACACTCTGCGCCAGGGTCACGAGTGCGGGTGGTTGGATGGACCTGACAGCACGGAAGCTTATTGCGCCACCGGAGGCTTTGCATAAAGCCATGAGGTCGCTGCCGCAAACGAACGACTTCACGGTGCTTCCGTCCAGCGTCAAGTGACGCCCCGGCCAAGCCATCCGTGCGATCTCCGCAAGCTTGGTGTTGGATCGCTTAAAAAAACAAAGCCTTAACGGATCCCCTTCACGGCCGCATACCCATATAGCATCGCAATGCACACCGCGGTCATCTTGATGCTGTAGCGGCGGTTCTGCCCCAGCAATTCGCCGAAAGGCAAGCCGTAGCGCCCCGCCATCGCCAGCATCGTGTTCGACATCGGGCAGGCCGTCAGGCCGATACCCCAGCTCATCAGGAAAGTCATCGCCAGCATGGTCTGGTCCGGTTGCAGCGGCGTCAGCCACGGCCCCAGCACCGATACCAGGATGATCGGGTGCAGGCCCAGCCAGGCGCACACGTTCATGACGATCAGCACCATGCTCGCCTCGAACGCGCCGAACTGCGCAAACGGCAGTCCCAGATCCAGCGCATCGATGGTGCCGGTCATGCCGGCCGAAAGGATGCCTGCGGCCAGGAACAGCGTCAGTTCGGCGTTCATGCCCGGCAGCCTGCGGTGCACATGGCGCAGCAGCACCGGCCCCGCCTGCGTGCCGTCGCGGACCAGCAGCGTCGCGACCGTAACCACCGACGCCAGCGCGGCGATGATCGCCAGCACCGACCACTGCGGCTGCCACTCGTGCACGGCCAGCACGCCGGCGGCGAGCACCGCCGGCACCCACAAGGCTTCGAGGTGCAGCGGATAACCGACGAAAGTGTGCGCCCGGCCATGCCGCGCCGAAGTCAGCGTGAACCAGGTGATGACGATGCCGATTGCGGAGACGGGTATGCCCCAGATGATCAGCTGTGCCAGGCTTGCGCCCGGCGCGGCGGTCAGCGCCGCCGCCATCGCACCGTAGAACGGCGACCAGGTCGCACCGACGATGAAGGCCTGCGACAGACCCATCGCCTGCTCCATGGTCAGTCGCGTGCGCGCGCTCAGCCGGTCGGCGAAAATCGCCACCGCAGAGAAATTGATCACCGCGCCGAACAGGTGCACGCCGACCATGGTCCTGAGCAGCGCCGCGCGGCCCTGCTGCAGCGGTTCGTCGGGCGCGTTCCGGCCCACTGCGATCAACTGCAGGAACGACACCGCGATCAGCATGCCGGACAGCGGCACGTTCTGCGTCAGCGCCGTCGTGATCAGGCCCGCGCTGCCCCGCGCCATGCCCCAGGTGATGCCCAGCATGCCCAGCCCGGCGAGCGCCAGCACCATGTACAACTGCCGGGGCGGCAGCCGTGGCAGCAGCAGCAGGCATGCCGCCCAGGCAATGACGCCGGTGAACCACGCGGGATAGCCGGGCAGCCAGACGGCGGCCACGACGAGGACGACCACTGCGACGTAACACCAGGCCGCAAGCGCGTCGCGGAAGGAATGCAATGAACTCAAATACAGGCTTTCGGAGACCCCGTCATTCTGGTGAAAGCCGATTCATGGGCGCACAACCCAACGGGGTTAACCCCCATCCTGCCTTCCCCCCGCAAGCGGGGGAAGCGGATACCGGCTCGCGCTGCGCTGCCCGGAATGACAGATCCGCAATCCGGCGATCAACAACAATCGCCGGCAAACATCAAAGCACGCCCGACAGACCGCCGTCGACGTTGATGCAGCAGCCCGTGACATAGCTGGCGGCATCGGAAGCCAGGAAAGCGATCACGTTGGCGACTTCCTCGGATTCGCCGACACGCTGCATCGGTATCGTCTTGCCGGTTTCGGCATAGTGCTGCTCCACCGTCTTGCCGGTCTTGGCGGCACGACGTGCCTGCTGCATGGACTTGATCTTGCCCACCGCGACCACGTTGACCAGGATATTGTCCGGTGCGAGTTCTTTCGACAGCCCCTTGGCCAGCGCCAGGCCCGCGGCACGGCTGACGGTAGTCGGGAACATGGCCGCGCCGGGCTGCTTGGCGCTGACCATGTTCAGGTTGATGATGCGGCCACCGCCGACCTTCCGCATGTGCGGCACTGCCGCGCGGATGGTGCGGACATGGGCCATGACCTTGATCTCGAGGTCGTGTTTCCACGCCGGGTCGAGCACTTTCTCGAAGGGATCCTGGCCAGTGCCGCCAGCGTTGTTGACGACGATGTCGAGGCGGCCGAAATGTTTCGCGGTGTCCTCGATGAATTTCTCGAGTTCGCCTTCCTTCGCCGCGTCCGCTACCAGGCCGAGCACGTCGCCGCCCTGCTTCTTCAGTTCTTCGGCAAAGGCCTTGACCAGTTCGGCACGGCGCGCGCAGAACGCAACCTTCGCACCTTCGGCGACCAGTCGCTCGACCGTTGATCTGCCGATGCCTTCGGTACCGCCGGTGACGGCGGCCACTTTGCCTTTCAATCCGAGTTCCATACTGTGAATCCTTTCGTGTATCGCCGCAGCGGTTTCGGGAGAGGCGCGATTGTGACACATCCGGACTGTCGCGGAGGTCTGGCCCGCACCGCCAGGCCGCGGTAGACTCGCCGGCCATGATCATCGCCATCCCCGACGACTACCACAATCTGGTCCGCTCGCTGGACTGCATGCAAGCCCTGCGCGGCCACGAGGTGCGCATCTACAACGAAGCCGCACCGCCCGCGGACACGCTGGTGCGCAACCTGCAGGACGCCGATATCATCGTGCCAATCCGCGAGCGCACGCGATTCACGCGCGAGATCATCGCGCAGCTGCCGAAACTGAAACTGTTCAGCCAGACCGGGCGCAGCTGCCACCATATCGACCTCGAGGCCTGCAACGAGCGCGGCATTGCGGTCGCCGCCGGCAGCCATGCCTCGCCGTACACGGTTGCTGAACAGACCTGGGCGATGATCCTCGGCAGCCTGCGCGACATCGCCAACGAAACCGCGCTGATGAAACTTGGCCGCTGGCGCGGCCGCTTCAGCACCGGGCTCAAAGGCCGCACACTGGGCGTGTTCGGACTGGGCACGATCGGCAAACTGGTTGCCGCCACCGGCGCCAGCTTCGGCATGCGCGTGCTGGTTTGGGGACGCGAAGGATCGCTCGCGGTAGCGCGCACTGCCGGTTACGACACCGCTGCCAGCCAGACCGAACTGTTCGAACAATCCGACGTGCTGGCACTGCTGGTGCGGCTGTCGAAGGAAACCCGCGGCATCGTCACCGCCGCGCACCTGGCAGCGATGAAACCGACTGCATTGCTGGTCAACACCGCGCGCGCGGAACTGATCGCACCGGGCACGCTGGCAGCGGCCTTGCGGGCCGGCCGGCCCGGTTTTGCCGCAGTCGACGTCTACGAAAACGAACCCGTGCTCAACGGCAACCACCCGCTGCTGCAGCTCGACAACGCGCTGTGCACCGCCCACAGCGCCTGGCTGGAACGGGATACCTACGAGCTTTATTTCGGTGAAGCCTTCAGGAATGCCGCAGCGTTTGCGGCTGGCCAGTCGCTGGCGTTGGTCAACACGCCGAAAAAATAACGGCAACAGGTTGATTGCGGCAACCGGTCCGTGGTGACAGTTACGCGATCACCTCGACCCGGTCGCGCCCGGCTTCCTTGGCACGGTACAAGGCCGCATCGGCGCGCAACAGCGCCCTGTCGGCGTTTTCGTCGTCTGCCTGCATGACCGCGATGCCGATGCTCACCGTCACCGCGAGATCCCTGCCCTCGTAGGAAACCGTGGTATCCGCGATTTTCCAGCTCAGGCGCTCGGCAAATTCCCGTGCAGTCTCAGCATTGGCGCCCGCCAGCAGGATGGCAAACTCCTCGCCGCCGATGCGGCCGCACATATCGACCCTGCGGATTTCTTCGCGAATCCTTGCTGCAACCTGACGCAGTACCGCATCACCTGCCGGATGCCCGCAGGAATCGTTGATGCGTTTGAAATGATCCAGATCCAGCATCAGCACGGCCGCCTGCTGGGTATCAAATCGCTGCATCCGCGCATGCTCTTCCTCCAGCCGATTCATGAACGCACGGCGGTTCGGCAGTCCGGTCAGCATGTCGGTGATTGCCAGTTCGCGCAACTCGGCTTCCAGCCGCTTGCGCTCGGTAATGTCCTCGACGACGCGGAGAAAATACAGCGGCTGCCCCCGGGGATCGCGCACCAGGGACACCGTGCGGTTGACCCAGATCACACTGCCGTCTTTGCGCATATAACGCTTTTCGGCGGCAACGCTGTCCGCCGCCCCTGACAACAACTGCTGCCGGTAAGTACTCTCGGTCTCGCGATCTTCAGGGTAGGTAAGATCGTTGGCGGGCTTGCCCAGCAATTCCTCGCGGGCGTAGCCGAGCATGTCGCAGAATTTCTGATTGACCTGCAGATAACGCCGGTCCAGCGACGTATGAACGATACCGATCGCGGCCTGTTCGAATGCCGCACGAAAACGCGCCTCACTGGTGGCCAGCGCGACGCTGGCCCGCCTCTGCCGCGACAGCGTGACCAGCAACATTGCGGCGAAGGCCAGGATCACCGTGCTGGCCAGAATCGCCAGCCAGTAGTCACGATTCCGGCTGTACCTGAATTGGGCCAGCACCTCCTGCTCGGCTGAGCCGACGGCCACCACCAGCGGAAAATCCGGCAGCGTGCGATAACTGATCAGCCGCGCAACCCCGTCGACATCGCTCTCGCCGAAAAATTCGCCGGCTGCATTTTTTTTCTGCTCCTGCAACAGGCTGCTGCCGGACATGTCATTGCCGAAACTGACCGCAGTGCCGACGCGCCGCGCGCGATCGATGCCGTCCAGGCCGGCCAGCACCAGCAGACCCTGCGCGCCGACGTCCACCTTCTGGTAGAAGCGGACGAAATACCCCGGATCCACCGACAACACGATGACGCCGCCGAATGAGCCGTCCGGCTTGATGATCTTGCGCGACAGCGGCACCTGCCAGGTATCGGACACGCGACCCAGCACCGGCCTGCTGATGTACAACTTGTCCTCGCTGCTTTGTTGTTGCATCCGGAAAAACGCCCGGTCGGCGTAGCTGGTTGGCGCGATCGGCTTGCTGCTGACCACGATATTGCCGAGCTCATCGACGACGCTGAGGATATCGAACAGGCTGCCGTCGATGGCACCTTCCTCCACATAGCGGGCGATGTTCGTTCTCCGCTCCAGCCGCTGATACTCGTGCCGCGTGAACCGCAGCACGCCGTCCAGACCCTTCAGCGACCGCACCACATGTTCTTCGTAGGCCACCGCCAGGTTGGCATTCTGCCGGGTCGCGGCGGCGATCACGGCATCGCGTTCAACCTGATGGCCGAGAATGACCGCACTCCACAGCGCGGCAATCAACACCAGGGTGAACAGTGCAACGGCAATATTCACATTGCCACGCGGCACAGACGACTCCCTGACAGGTACGCTCATCGCAGCGCAGCCACCATCCACATCACCGCCTCACCTGCCATTGTCCGGCCGCGTTTGCCGCGCGCGCATTGCGCTCCAGTCTGAGCAGATGAGCGTGCAATGAGCGCATCGCGACGTGGTGGATGCGCTCCGGCACGTCGTCATAGGCATGCCGCACCAGTTGTTCCAGCGTTGTCGGCCCGGTCAATGTCAGCGCCGAAAAAATCTTTTCCTCGCGCCGCAGGCGGTGCGCGATCAGTCGCCGCACTTCGTCCTGCGGGGTGGCGATCACGTGCCCGTGTCCGGGCGCAAAGGCGCCTATCGGCAATTCAAGCAGGCGCTCGAGTGACACCAGATAGGCCTGCATGTCGCCGTCCGGCGGGGAAATCACCACGGTCGAGCCCTGCATCACATGGTCGCCGGTGAACAGCACGCCGCGATCTTCGAGCAGATAGCACAAATGGTTGGAGGCGTGGCCCGGCGTGTGCACCGCGCGCAGTCGGTAGTCGCCGCAGGTGATCATCTCGCCGTCAACCAGCGCGCGGTCGGGCGCAAAATCCTCATCCTGGCGGCCGTCGTCCGGCGTCGTCCCGAAACCCAGCACCTGCGCACCGGTCTCGGCCTTCAGGACGTGCGCCAGCGGCGAATGATCACGGTGGGTATGGGTGCAGAGTATCCAGCGCAGCTTGTTACCGACGACCCGCAACAGCGCATCGCGATGCGCATCGAGCGCGGGACCGGGATCAATCAGCACCAGCGCATCATCGCCAAGGATGTAGCTGTTGGTGCCGGGCCCGGTCATCACCCCCGGATTGGGCGCCGTGATGCGGCGCACCCCGGGTGCGATCTCGACGATCTCGCCCGGAATGATCGGCACCACACCGGTCACTGGCCGGCGCCCTCCGCGGCACCCGCCTCCTCATAACCGGGTTCACCCGGCAGCAGGCGGCGGCCGTTTTTGCCGATACGCGGCAGCATGGTGCGTACTTCGCGCTGTACGCTCAGCCCCCGGCGCAGGTTCGCGACATTGTCGTAATCGGCAAAGCTCTCCAGGGTGCGTACGGTCGGCGTACGCATCGCAAACTCGCCGCCCCGGTGCCGCGACAGCGCCGCTCCCGGACCGATCCACTCGGCACTGATGGTTTCGCGTTCGTCCTGCAACGGCTCCTGGTCCGGCGGTGCCTCCGCCATGAAAAACCGCGTGTCGTAGCGCCGCGGCAGGCCCACCGGCGTGATCCAGTGTGCGAAGTAAACAAGCCGGTCGGCGGCGAGTTGCAGGTTTTCGGTTTGCAGCAGTGCCGGAAATACCGCAGCCCCCGCGTTCAGCTGGCGGCGGTGTTCGGTGAACCGCCGCGCAATTGCCGGGTCATGCAGCGTCACGATGTGCCCGGTGTCATGTCGGGCCAGCAACAGGCCCGACTCCTCGAACGCCTCGCGGATCGCGGCAGCCCAGTAGGCGAGCCCGTCGCCGGCAACACCCAGCATCCCGCTTGCCGAGGCATCGTCGAGGCAATTACATAAGCCATTGTTTTTAAACAATAAATCTGTATCGTCCAGGCCGCCACCCGGAAACACATACATGCCCGGCACAAAACCCGATTTCAGGTTACGGCGCATCATCAACACTTCGATGCCTTGGCGCGTATCGCGCACGATGGTCACCGTCGCGGAGGGCATGGGCGCCACCCCCCTTGCGCCTGGCGGCTTTCGTCCGTCACCCGTTCGCTGTTCATTCGTTCACCCGTTCACTGCTTGACCAGCAGCTTGATCAGACTGGACGTATCCAGCTTACCACCGCCCTGCTGCTGCACCCGCGCATAGAACTGGTCGATCAGCGCAATCGCGGGCAACTGCGCACCGTTGGCGCGTGCCTCCTCCATCGCAATCCGCAGATCCTTGCGCATCAGGTTCACGGCAAAGCCGAAATCGAATTTGCCGTCAACCATGGTCTTGCCGCGGTTCTCCATTTGCCACGACGTCGCCGCGCCTTTGGAGATGACATCAACGACACGCTTGGCGTCCAGCCCGGCGTGCAACGCAAATGCGAGCCCCTCGGCCAGCCCCTGAATCACGCCGGCCACGCAGATCTGGTTGACCATCTTGGTTTTCTGGCCCGCACCCGCGGGCCCCATCAGCGTCACCGCGCGGGCAAAATGCGCAATCACCGGTTCGGCGCGCGCATACGGTCCGGCATCCCCGCCGACCATCACCGTCAGCACGCCCTGCTCGGCACCGGACTGCCCGCCGGATACCGGCGCATCGAGGAAATGCAGCCCCTGCGCGCGCGCTGCAGCGTAGAGTTCCTGCGCCACCGCCGCCGAAGCCGTGGTGTGATCGACAAAAATCGCATCCCGCCGCATCCCATGGAACGCACCGTCCTTGCCGACGGTCACCTCGCGCACATCGTCGTCATTGCCGACACAGCTGAACACGATGTCTGCGGCTGTGGCCGCCTCGGCCGGGGTGTCGGCCGCGCTGCCGTTATGCTGCGCCGCCCAGGCCTGGACCTTGGCCCGGGAACGGTTATAGACGGTGACCGAGTGCCCGGCCGCGGCCAGATGTCCCGCCATGGGTCCGCCCATCACGCCCAATCCGATGAATGCCAGTTTCATAAGTGCCTTTCCTCAATGGATCGATGTATACCGCGAATATATCGGGAAAACATCGGGTTACGAAATCGCGCAGCCGCCCGACGGGCTGACGCGGTGAGACTTGCCTTCATTAATGATAACGATTATCATTAACGATCGATGTCAAACTGCTCAGAATCGTGGCCGGCAGCGGACTCACGCGAATAATTCGGGAGATTGAATCATGGAGCAAATGCTTGTTGTAACACTGCGCGAAGGTCTGGAAGCCTTCCTGATTGTCGCAATCACCATTGCCTGCTTGCGCAAAACCGGGCGCGCCGCTTTATTGCCGGCGGCGTGGTGGGGAACAGCGGCCGCGGTCGGGCTCAGCATCGTACTTGGCACTGCGCTCGCGGAATTTGCAGTCAAGCCGGTGTGGGAAGGCCTGCTCGCCACGGTTGCCGCCGCGCTGATAATCTCCATGGTGATTTACATGATGCGCACCGCGCGCCACCTGCGCAGCGACATCTCGCAAAAAATCGAAGATGCGGCGCGACATTCGGGCGCCGCGGCACGCATCGGCGTCTTCGTGTTCGTGTTGCTGATGCTCACCCGCGAAGGCATGGAAATGGCGTTCATCACGGCAACGCTCGCCAGACAGACTGGATCGGGGCAGTTGCTGGCAGGCGCTGTGCTGGGCATCGTGGCAGGCGCAGCGATGGCGTGGGCCTGGTCACGCTACGGACACCGGATCAACCTCGGGCTGTTCTTCCAGGTCACCTCACTGTTCCTGCTGGTATTCGCCGTGCAGCTGGTCATCTACGGATTCCACGAATTCACGGAAGCGGGCGTACTTCCACTGGACAATGAATACTGGCATATCGCCACCGAACCCTACGGACCCGAGGGCCAGTACGGGCATTGGCTGTCTTATGCTCTTGTATTGGTGCCGCTGGCCTGGCTGATAGTCGCCGCGTTCAAGGGGCGGGTCGGCACCCGTACCGCCTAAGGTGCCGCAGTTCCACCACTGCATAACATCGGCGACACCGTCCTCGGTTCACCACAGGCGCTACGGCCGGATGTAGTGCGGTGGGCGACTGTCAATGCAGGCGCCACAACGGACGCAGTACGCGCTTCGGTGTCACGGGGATCGTGCCATGACGCTGCGCTTTGCTGAATGTCATCGAATGCCGGTCAGCCGGGACTCAGTCGACGGCACACCCGGCGGCGGTTGCCTTCGGCGGCTCAACGAAAGTCCTGATGTCGACGCCGTTGCGGATCGCCGTCATCTCGGCGAGGATCGCCACTGCAATTTCCGGTGGCGTCTTGCTGCCGATTTTCAGCCCGACCGGCCCGTGCAGCCGCGCGATTTCCGCCTGTGACAAATCGAACTCGGCCAGCCGCTGGCGGCGTGCGTCGTTGTTCTTTTTCGAACCGATGGCGCCGATGTAGAACGCCGGTGACTTCAGCGCTTCGAGCAGGGCCATGTCATCGAGTTTCGGATCGTGGGTCAGCGTCACCACTGCGCTGTGGCCGTCGAGGTTCATTGCGGTGACCACATCATCCGGCATGCCGCGCTTCAGTTCTACACCGGGCAATGCCCAGGTTTCGGTATATTCATTGCGCGGATCACACACCGTGACCTGGTAATCCAGCGCCTGCGCCATTTGCGCGAGATAAGTCGACAGCTGGCCGGCGCCGATGATCAGCAGCCGCCAGCGCGGACCGTAGACAGTCGCTAATGTCGCACCATCAAATACCAGCTGATCCGACCATTTTGCCGGGCCGACGCTGGTGCGGCCGGTTTTCATGTCGAGCCGCCGCAGCACCAGTTCATGGCGCTCGATGCGCGCCAGCAGCTCGTCGAGCCCGCTGGCCGGAGTCAGCGGCTCGAGCACCAGCTCCAGCGTACCGCCGCAGGGCAGACCGAAACGCTGCGCCTCTTCGGCGGAGACACCGTATTTGGTGGTCGTCGGCGTATTCTCGGCGAGCGTCCCCGCTTTGACGCGCGTGATCATGTCATCCTCGACACACCCGCCGGACACCGAACCCACCACCATGCCGTCTTCGCGGATTGCCGATAACGCACCAATCGGCCGCGGCGCGGAACCCCAGGTCCTGATCACGGTAGCGAGCACTACGCGATGGCCGCCGCCCACCCACTCGCGCGCCGTCCTGATGACCTGCAAATCCACGCTGTCCATAAGGCAATCTCCGGTCAAAGTGCTGTGATGCAGCTATTGTAGCGCGCCGCATGCGGTAACATCGGGCTGCAACAACTCGGGAGACCCATTGCGATGGAAATGACCGGCGAGCAACTGATCGCCCTGCCCCAGCAGGCCACCTGGAACGCGCTGAACGACACCGCGGTATTGATGGACTGCATACCGGGATGCGACTCGATCGAGAAACAGTCGGATACCGAATACCTGCTGACCATGACCGCTAAAGTCGGCCCGGTCAGCGCCAAATTCAAGGGCAAGATGACGCTGCTTGACGTGCAGGCGCCGGATGCCTACACGCTGCATTTCGAAGGCCAGGGCGGCGTGGCCGGATTCGCCAGGGGCGAAGCCCACGTCCGGCTCGCGCCGGACGGTGACAGCACGCGACTCAGTTACGGCGTCAAGGCCAGTATCGGCGGCAAACTCGCCCAGGTCGGTGCCCGACTGATCGACGGTGTCGCCAAAAAAACCGCCGAGCAGTTCTTTACTGCGTTCAACAAACGCGCCAGCGGCGCCGGCTAGAGCCGGACGATGAGCGCCCTCGCCCACATCGGCCTGCTGGCGTCGTACAACCGCTGGATGAACGCGAAAGTTTATGACGCCGCCGCAAAATTGCCGGCGCAGGAACTGGCAGCCGACCGCAAGGCCTTTTTCGGGTCGATCATCGGCACACTGAACCACCTTGTTGTCGCCGACACCATCTGGCTGAAGCGCTTTGCGACCCATCCGGCGCGACACCCGGCCCTCGAGCCGCTGCGCAACGCGGCCATGCCCGTGTCGCTGGACCAGATCCTGTTCGCGGATCTGGCCGCCCTGCGCGCGCACCGCGACAGGCTGGACTCGGCCATCGACAGCTGGGCGGCTGAAATAACCGAAACCGATCTGCAGCATGTGCTGCACTACGCCAACATGAAAGGCGTGCCGGCGCAAAGGCGCTTCGGCACGCTGCTGATCCATTTCTTCAACCACCAGACCCACCATCGCGGCCAGGCCAGCACGCTGCTGCTCCAGGCCGGCCAGGATGTCGGGGTCACCGACCTGCTGGCGCTGATTCCGGACAAAACCGGCGCATAGTCCGGCAACGGGGAACATGAAAAGCCGGCACAAAGGCCGGCTTTTTTCTGGCGTGCCGGTTCCGGTCAGCCGACGTGTTTGCGCAGGAAGGCCAGCGTGCGCTCGCGCGCGAGTTTGGCACTGGCGGCGTCGAACGAGCCGCGCTGGTCGCAGTTGAAACCGTGTCCTGCCGGATAGAAGTGATGTTCCCATTGCGGCTGCGCGGCCCTGACCTTCTGCGCCGCATCCAGCGGGATCGACTGGTCTTGCTCGCCCCAGTGAAACATCACCGGACATTTCGCCTGCAGCGTGGCGTGGTTGGGAATGCCGCCGCCGTAGTGCGGCGCCGCGCACGCCAGCCCCGCCACCTCCGCCGCCGCCTTCCACGCGACGGTACCGCCCCAGCAGTAGCCGACGATACCGACTTTGCCCGCGGCCTGCGCTGCCTTGACGGCCGCGGTGACGTCCTTGATCGCAGCGTCGAGACTCGCCTTCTGCATCAGCCCGCGACTCACCTCGATCTCCGGCTGCGTATAACCGCATTCGTAATTGCGCTGCACGCGGTCGAACATCGCAGGGGCAATCACCAGGTATCCGTCCGCGGCATAACCATCAGCGACCGCGCGAATATGGCTGTTGACGCCGAAAATCTCCATGACCACCACCAGGCCGCCGCGCGGCTTGCCTGCCGGCTCGGCCTTGTAGGCACCGAATTTGTGGCCATCCGCCGCAGTCAGTTCAATCATGCTGCCCATATCGTTTTCCTCCATGTGTGCCATCGGTTGAGTCGGCGAAATTATAGCCTGTCCATCGCGGGCAGCCGCGGCAGCGCAGGCATCCTGATAGACTACGGTCCACTCGGTGGAACCTGTCCGCGGGAGATCGAAATGCTGAAAATCTGGGGCCGCACCAATTCCATCAACGTGCAGAAAGTGCTGTGGTGTTGCGCCGAAGTCGGCCTGCAGTACGAACGCATCGACGCCGGCATGCAGTTCGGCGTCAACAATACGCCGGAATTCAAGATGTTGAATCCGAACGGCCTGGTGCCGCTGATCAACGACGACGGTTTTGTGCTGTGGGAATCGCATGCCATCGTGCGCTACCTGGCGCGCAAACATGGCCTGGGCACACTGTGCCCGGCAGACCCGTGCGCAGCCGCGGACGCCGACCGCTGGATGGAATGGTACAGCACGACGCTGTGGAACCACATGAAGCCGGTATTCTGGAACCTCGTCAGAACGCCGCCGGAGAAGCGCAACCTGACCGAAGTCGAGGACAACCGGCAGAAACTCGCCGGCTACCTGGCGATGGCCGACGCGCATCTCGCACAACGCGACTACCTCGCCGGCGTGCAATTCACGATGGGCGACATCCCGCTCGCGGTGCTTGCCCACCGCTGGTTCAACCTGCCGATCGAACGACCGGCGCTGCCCCATTACGAGCGGTGGTTCAGGACGGTGGCCGCGCGGCCGGCGTTTCAGCAGCATTGCGCGGCGCCGCTGACCTGAGCCGGCACACGGCACCACGGGCACATCCGGGAATTCCCGCAGATGAACGGCAACCGCAGCTATCGCTATTACGAATTCGTGATGGCGGCGTTCGTCACGGTACTGATCTGCTCCAACCTGATCGGGCCGGCGAAAATCGCGCAACTCGACCTGCCACTGCTCGGCGCGATCACCTTCGGCGCCGGTGTGCTGTTTTTTCCGATCTCCTATGTGTTTGGCGACATTCTCACCGAAGTCTACGGCTATGCCCGCGCACGGCGCGTGATCTGGGCCGGCTTCGCCGGGCTTGGCTTCGCCTCGCTGATGACGACCATCGTGGTCGCACTGCCGCCGGCGCCGTTCTGGCCGCACCAGGGTGCCTACGAAATCGCGTTCGGCAACACGCCGCGCATCGTCGCGGCATCGATGCTGGCTTATTTCTGCGGCGAGTTCGTCAATTCCTACGTGCTGGCCAAGATGAAACTGGCGACCCGCGGCCGCTGGCTGTGGACCCGCACCATCGGCTCGACCATCGCCGGCGAGGCGGTGGACTCGGCATTGTTCTATCCGCTCGCCTTCTACGGCGCCGGCATCATTCCCGACGACAAGCTGCCGCTGGTGATGGTGGCGCAGTTCGTCACCAAGGTCGGCGTCGAAATCGTGTTCACGCCGGTGACCTACAAGATCGTGAAATTCCTGAAGCGCGCGGAAGGCGAAGATTTCTATGACCGCGACACTGACTTCAGCCCGTTTGCGCTGAAGCCCTGAGCCGGCGTCGCTTCAGGCGCGCAGGTATCGCGCAAACCCCAGCAGGCCGCCGCCAAAAATCAGGCCAAAAACCACCAGCTGCAGCGCATAGGTGATCCACGCATACCCGGTCTCCTCGCCGCGCTCGGCGAGATTGTGGCAATAAATCAGGAATGGGGACGGCGCGTCGAAGAACGGCAACTTTTCGAAACGCACGTCGACGAACGCCTTCAGCACCAGCGCCGCTGCGAGCACGCCGAACGCCACCGGCGTTGGCAGTGGGGTGAAGCCGAGTATGGCGCCGAATAACAGTGCAAACAGCATGATGCTGATCGGTGTATTACCGGAATACGGAGATTGGTTTGCTGGTCAGGGAGGTGGGATTCGAACCCACGACCTCCTGCGCCCAAGGCAGGCGCGCTACCGGGCTGCGCTACACCCTGATTCGGCAAGGCGGAATTCTACCGGAAAACCCGACGGCAGCGCATCGCGGACGGGGCTTTCCGCTAGAATTCGGGATTCTCTGGTCGAGTTCAAATGAGCAAATCCACCTGGCGCACGCCCGCGGTCGTGCTGTTCTGCGGCGGCATGGTCCTGACCATCGCACTCGGCGTCCGTCACAACTTCGGCCTCTACCTGCAGCCAATGACGGCGGATCTGGGAATCGGCCGCGAGACCTTCGCTTTCGCCATCGCCATCCAGAACCTGCTCTACGGCATCTCGCAGCCGATCACCGGCCTGATTGCCGACAAATTCGGGACTGCGCGCGTGCTGACCGGCGGCGCGCTGTTCTATGCGCTGGGGCTGTACCTGATGTCGATGTCGAGTAACGGAATGGACCTGACGTTGAGTGCCGGCGTACTGATCGGTGCTTCGCTGGGCTGCAGCGGTTTTTCGATCGTGTTCGGCGTCATCGGCCGCGCCTTTCCGCCGGAAAAACGCAGCGTTGCGCTGGGCATCGCCGGCGCTGCGGGCTCGTTCGGACAGTTTGCGATGCTGCCCTACGGCCAGTGGCTGATCAATCAGGTTGGCTGGATGCAGGCGCTGGTGATCCTCGGCATCACGGTGCTGGTGATCATCCCGCTGTCGAGTGCGCTGGTCGAAGACAAGAGCGCGCAGGCCGCCACGCTGTTCAAACAATCCGCCACTGAAGCGCTGCGTGAAGCCTTTGCCCACCGGGGCTTCCTGCTGTTGTGTCTGGCCTACACCGTGTGCGGGTTTCAGCTGCTGTTCATCGCCGTGCATTTCCCCGCCTACCTCGTCGATCAGCGCATGACGCCGGAGACCGGCATGGCCGGGCTGGCGCTGATCGGATTCTTCAACATGATCGGCAGTTATGCCTGGGGCTGGCTGGGCGGCCGGCACACCAAGAAATACCTGCTGTCGCTGCTGTACCTGACCCGCTCGGTGGCGATTGCGATTTTCATCGCCCTGCCGGTGACGCCGCTGACGGTCTACCTGTTTTCAGCGACGATCGGTTTCCTGTGGCTGGGCACCGTGCCGCTGACCGGCGGGCTGATCGCGCATGTATTCGGGGTCAAATACCTGTCGACGCTGACCGGTATCGCGTTTCTGTTTCATCAGATCGGCAGTTTCGCCGGGGTCTGGATCGGGGGCTATGTGTTTGACGCCACCGGTTCGTACCTGGTCATGTGGCTGCTGACCATCGGCATGGGGGTTGTCGCTGCACTGCTCAATCTGCCGATCGACGACCGGCAAATCGACAGGGCCGTGCCCAAACCGGCCTGATACCGGCCTAGCTGGACGCCGTGCCGGCAGCATCCTTCGCCGCCTCGGCAATCACCCAGTCGCGAAATGCCGCAACCGCCGGCCGCGTCTTCGCGTGGGACTCGCAAACCAGGTAATAGGCCGACTCCAACGGCACGCGGAGGGCAAACGGCAGCACCAGGCGCCCGGCAGCGATGTCTTCCGCAGCCAGCGCCGGCATCGACGCCACCACGCCAATGTTGTCCATCGCCGCTTCGAACGCGAGCACGGCGTGGCTGAAGCGCGCACCGCGCTTGGCATCGATACCCGTCACGCCGGCAGCCTTCAGCCAGACATCCCAGAACGACTCGCCGTCATACATGTCGCCGGTATCGTCATGCAGCAGCATGTGGTGTTTCAGGTCTTCCGGCGTACGCAGCGGATGTTCGCCGGTCAGCGCCTGCGGGCTGCAGATCGGCGTGATCGCCAGCGGCAACAGCTTGTGCACGTCGAGATCGGGGTAATGGCCGTGTCCGTAGAGTATGGCCACGTCGGAATCGTCCAGCCAGGTCTCGATGGTGGCACGCTCCGCGACATCGGCCTTGCCGTCGACGCTGACACGGCGCATGCGCGCCGACAGCCGCACATCGACCTCCGGGTGCGCCGCGATGAAACGGTGCAGACGCGGCATCAGCCAGCGCGCCGAAAACGACGGTGCCGCGCTGACGGTCAGCATGCCCCCGCTGGTGTGCGTGCGCAGCCGGTCGACCGCCTGCGCCAGGCAGTCGAAACCTTCGCGCAACTTGGGCAAGCAGGCGCGGGCGGCGTCCGTCAGTTCCAGCGCCCGGTTGTAGCGGTGGAACAACTGGACACTCAAATATTCTTCCAGCGTGCGGATCTGGTGGCTGACCGCAGCCGGCGTCACGTTGAGCTCGACTGCGGCTTTTTTGACGCTCAGATGACGTGCCGCGGCTTCAAAGGCCTTGAGAGCGTTCAGGGGGGGCAGGCGTTGTGACATAGTTGGCGCTCAGCTTAGCATAACTTACTCGACTCTTAATAATATATCAGGTGCTGCGATGCAACAATATGATGTGGATCAAGTCTATACTTCAGTCCGAACTCATTGAGTTATATGACAGTGAGGCTACAACGCCGGGACGGCGAACTACTGGAAAGGTAAGGTTAAACATTATGAATAGCAAACTTGAAGGCAAATCTGGCTCAGCCGTTTATGACGGGATCAACAGCGTGCGCATGAGCGCGAGCGACCGTGAGGCAGCGATCAGCGCGATGCGCGACGCAGACGCGATCGTTGACGCCATCCTCTGGCTCACGCACAAAGTGGAGCAGCTGGGTGCGTTCCTGTTCATGAAACATAGCATCAAACACTGATACGCCGGCACGCGCGTATCGAGCGGCTCCAGCCAGAGGATCCCCTCCTCCATCCTCCGGCTATCCGCGGCACCCCGCCTCCGGTGCCGCTGGGTGGGCGCGGCGGTTAATCCCGCCGCGTTTTTTTGTTTCCGCTTCACTCGGCCATGCCCGCTGCCGCGGCGTCTCCCGAGGACGACCGTAAATAGCACCTAAAAACAATGGGTTAACAGATTTCCCTCATTCCCTGTCTCCACAGCACGACGTTACAGCGAACAGACTGTTGTCTGCCAGCGCGATAAATTCTGTAACATACTGTTTTTGTTAATCTTTTTTTGCTGGCACTGATGTTGCATAGGACTCCCTAGTCACAGCATCCGCATTTTCCACTGCGTCCTGACTCGGCGCACCCAACCCCGGAGGTCCCATGCTGAGAGATTCATTCTTCAAAAAACACGACGAACCCGCGCGCCGCAATGTCAATGTCACCCCCGCACTGGGAGCGCTCGGACCGCAGAACGACGCGGTTACGCGACCGGCAACACCCGCAGCGGCAACCCGGCCTGAAGCGCCGCCGCTGCCCGAACGCACGAAGTCCGACCACCCCACCGGCAGCAAGCTGATCGTCGGGCCGGACATCAAGCTCAAAGGCGTTGAAATCACCGACTGCGACACACTGGTGGTTGAAGGCACCGTCGAAGCCTCGATGGACAGCCGCGTGGTGCAGATCGCCGAGCATGGCGTGTTCAACGGCACCGTCAGCATCGATATTGCCGAGATCCGCGGCCGCTTCGAAGGCGAACTCACAGCGCGCGAGCAGCTAATCATTCATGCCAGCGGGCGCGTCTCCGGGAAAATCCGCTATGGCAAGATCAAAATCGAGGAAGGCGGGGAAATCGCCGGCGACATCGCGAAACTCGATGCGCGGCCTCTGCGCACCACGCAGCCGGTCCTGAAGACTGCAGGGGCCGACTGAACGGAGGGCAATTCCAAGGCAACCCGCTGTAACGCGATTATCGCGGCGCCGCAGCGTCCGCCCCGCTGGCGGGCAGCGCCGCGGTGAATTCGGCGAGCATCAAGTCGTTCAGGTCGCGCGGTATCGGCGCCACACGGGCCTGCAGGAGTTGCAGCCGCTGTTCGTGTGCGGCCGGTTGCATACGCTCATGTGCGCCGCGCACTGGCGATGGCGCAGGCGGCACTACGGCCGGCGCTGACAGGTTGTTGCCTGCCGCTTCCAGCGCCGAAATCGCCATCGGGTCGCGCAAACGTTTCGGCAGGGATCAA
>Ga0105107_10000287_pt1 | contig 31038 bp, 33 predicted proteins | sample PPLLaktember2015_6_FD_79335 | JGI IMG/M metagenome (GOLD analysis project Ga0105107, IMG submission 79335) | Freshwater sediment microbial communities from Prairie Pothole Lake near Jamestown, North Dakota, USA - PPLs Lake P8 Core (1) Depth... | ecosystem: Environmental > Aquatic > Freshwater >...
CCACGCTGATGGTCAAGCCGTTTCTCGAGGATGTTGAACGCGGGGTATTCGCGACACGGGCGCCTTGTCGCCCCAATGCCATCGGGCTGAGCGTGGTTGAATTGGTGCGACGCGAAGGCAATGTGCTCCATCTTGACGGGATGGACATCCTGGACGGTACGCCGCTCCTCGACATCAAGCCCTACACGTCCAAGTTTGACCTCTTCAAAACGGCCCGTAACGGCTGGCAGGATGATGTTGACGAGGAAACGGCTCGACAACGCGGCCGCCGGGATTACAGAGGCGGAGGCGCCGCATGATTCTCGCGGTCGCTTCTGGCAAGGGCGGAACCGGCAAGACCACTTTGTCGGTGAACTTGGCCCGCATGTTCGGCTCGGCCGTCCGGCTTCTGGACTGTGACGTGGAAGAACCAAATGATCATCTGTTTCTGCAGGGCACAACGATCAAGGAGGAAATCGTCACCATCCCGATACCGCAGGTGGACGAATCCCTTTGCGACGGCTGCGGTGAGTGCGGCAGTTTTTGCGCGTACCACGCTATCGTCTCGTTCGGGACCAAGCCGCTCGTCTTCCCCGAGATGTGTCACAGTTGCGGGGGTTGCGCGATCGTATGCCCGCAGAAAGCTATTCACGAAGCGGATAAGCGCATAGGAGTCGTTGAAACGATCCAGGCGGAGAATATCACCCTGATCCGAGGTTGTCTGGATGTCGGCGTGGCCATGGCACCGCCCCTTGTTCGTGCGGTCAAGGCTCGACTAGAAAATGGCCAGCCCGCCATTCTGGATGCTCCTCCCGGAACCTCATGCCCGGTGATCGCCGCTCTCCGGGGCGCGGATTTCGTTGTGCTCGTCACGGAGCCGACCCCCTTCGGGCTCCATGATCTCAAGCTCGCCGTGGACATGGTGCGGGAACTCAGGATTCCCTTTGGTGTTGTGGTCAACCGGGTAGGAATCGGCGACGACCGTGTGCATGTGTTCTGCAGGCGAGAAAGGATTCCCATTCTTCTGGAAATCCCTGAAGACCGGCGGATCGCGGAAGCCTTTTCCAGAGGGGAGCTGATCGTAAATGCGTTGCCGGAATACAGGAGACTCTTCCAGAGTCTGATTGAAAAGACCATGAGCGTGGAAAGTGGCAAGCGGTGTTGAGCAATGCCAGCCAATGAATACGAGTGCGAGCAAATGGGTAAAATCTGTTGCGGGCGGGACGAGCACTGCGGCGTACCACCGTGTGGAGACCAATCATGAACACAAGCAATTTTCGACACCTCTATGGACCTGTTCCGTCGCGACGCTTGGGGCGATCTCTCGGGATCGATCTTGTTCCGTTCAAGACCTGTACCTATGACTGCGTATATTGCCAGCTGGGACGTACCACGAACAAGACCCTTGAGAGGAAAGAATACGTCCTGGTCTCGGAGGTTGTGCAAGAACTGGAACGGAAACTGGCCTCTGGGGATATTCCTGACTACATAGCCCTTGGCGGTTCCGGGGAACCCACCCTGAATTCCGGCATCGGCGATCTGATCCAGAAGGTCAAGGACCTGACGGATATCCCTGTGGCGGTTCTGACCAATGGTTCGCTACTGTGGATGCGAGACGTTCAGGACGCCTTGATGGGGGCCGATGTCGTGCTCCCATCAGTCGATGCCGGAGACGAAAACCTGTTTCGATACGTCAACCGTCCGCACAAAGATATCTCTTTTGAGCGGATGGTCGATGGTACTGCCGCCTTCACCAGGCGCTTCCCGGGTGAAGTGTGGCTCGAGGTTCTCCTGCTCGGGGGAGTCACGGGAATCCGTGCTGAGGTTGAGAAGATTGCTGCCGCCATCAGCAGAATCGTACCGGTGCGAGTTCAGCTGAACACCGTTTCCCGTCCACCCGCCGAGACATTCGCGTTTCCGCTCTCTCCAAACCAGATGTTTGCCTTGAAAAACTTCTTCCCAGGCCGGGTGGAGATCATCAACGAGATCGCGCTGCACGGTGTGCGCCTTTCAGCCCGATCCCGGGCAGGTGATGCGGATATTCTGGCCTTGCTCAGCAGACGCCCCTGCACCTTTCAGGATGTTGCAAACGGCCTTAGCATCCATGTGACGGAGGCACTCAAGCGCCTCGAGGTGCTGATTGCCGCCGGAAAGGCAAGTACAGTCGTTACAGACGGAAGGAGCTACTACACCGCAACCGGTCCGGAAGATGCTTCAGGGTCATCACGATGAAAGAACTGGTTGTTATCAGCGGTAAGGGCGGAACGGGTAAGACCAGTCTGGTTGCTTCGTTCGCCGTCCTGGCGGACCGGCCGGTCATCGCGGATTGCGATGTGGATGCATCGGATCTGCATCTGGTTTTGAAGCCCACGAACATCAGGCGAAATACGTTCTTTGGAGGTAAAAAGGCCAGGATCATGCCCGGCCACTGTACCGCCTGCGGCAAGTGTGAGGAGTTATGCAATTTCGACGCGATATATTACGACGGGCACGGAAATGGCCGTGTGAACAGGACCTTTCGCGTTGACTCCATCGCCTGCGAAGGCTGTGGTGTCTGCGCACGGTTCTGTGCGGAGAAGGCCATCGAATTCAAGACAGTGGTCAGCGGCGAATGGATGGTATCGGAAACCCGCTGCGGCCCCATGGTTCATGCCAGGCTGGGCGTTGCAGCCGAAAACTCGGGCAAGCTGGTTTCGACGGTCCGCCAGGAGGCCCGGCGCATTGCCGAGGAGGAGCATCGTCCCTTGGTCATCGTGGACGGCCCGCCTGGAATTGGATGTCCGGTGATTGCTTCGGTGACCGGTGCGACGTTTGTGCTGGTGGTCACGGAACCAACCGTGGCCGGCGAGCATGACCTGGAACGGGTTCTCTCCCTGACGAGGCACTTCAGCATTCCGGCGGCGGTCAGTGTAAACAAGTGGGACCTCAACCCGGAAATGACGGAGCGCATCGAGGACAAGGCGCGGCGAGCTGGTGCGCGGATTGTGGGCCGCATTCGATACGACCGCTCTGTAACCCTTGCCCAGATGCGGGAGCGGGCCGTCGTGGAGATCGAGGCCGCCTGTGTACAGGATATCTTACACATTTGGAAAGAACTTGCCTTGTAGGAGGCAACACGAGACATGGAATGTACTGGTCTCAAGGGATTTTCGGCGGTGGCGCGCGATCACGCGACACACCCGCGAAATCATGGGCAGCTGGAGGATTTCGAAGGCCTTGCGAGAATTACCGGACCCTGTGGAGACACCATGGTGTTCTGGTTATCCATTCGAAACGGCAACGTGGAAAAGACATCATTCATCACAGATGGATGTTGCTCTTCTCTGGCGTGCGGGAGCATGGCCACGAGCCTGGCTGAGGGCAGGCGCGTGGAGGATGCAGCGGCCTTGCGGCAGCAAGATATCCTGGATGCGCTTGGTGGTCTTCCTCCAGAGTTCGAGCACTGTGCACTCCTGGCCGCGCTAACTCTCAAGGCAGCGTGTGAAGACTATTTAATACGTCAAGAAGAGAAACCATAACACATAGAAGGATAAACACATGAGGATCGCGATTCCCCTGGCGGACGGAATGCTCTCCATGCATTTCGGACACTGCGAGCATTTCGCCCTTGTCGACGTCGACCTAACGGAAAAGAAGATACTCAAGCGAGAAGACATCGATGCCCCTCCCCATGAACCGGGGCTGTTGCCCCCGTGGCTGGCGGAACGAGGAGCGAACATGATCATCGCCGGCGGCATGGGGCAGCGCGCCCAAGGATTGTTCGCGCAGCAGGGCATTCAAGTGGTTGTTGGCGCACCCGCTGATTCGCCCGAACGCTTGGCCGGCGATTACGTTGCGGGAAAGCTACAAGTGGGCGAGAATGTTTGTAACCACTGACCGCCCCTTTTTTGAAACGGAAGTCGCGCGTAGAAATCTGTACATCATCTGTTGTTCATGCCGCATGATGATCCAGAGGTCGCATGGAAACCGGCGCAGTTGATCATTTAGCTCTCTACCGCTAACCTTGGACGCTTCCCGATAACGGCATTTCATGGCTCGAACCCACCGCGTACTCCAATCTCAACTGCTACGGGTGCTATCGCAAAAATGTCAAGGACTCCCACAAGTCTCTGGAACAGGTACGACACGAACTGGATGTTTTTCAGTCGTTAAGGAAAATGGTGATCAGAGCATGTGCGATGGGTGTCCGGACATCACGGTGTGGAAAGACGGGGAGGGCAAGGATCGCCTGGTCTGGTCTTGCCGTCTCGAAGAGCCGATGCAATATGGCGAGTTCCTGCACACTGTGCCAAAACAGGTACGATGTCAATCTTCGTGAGCGTCGTCGCGCAATGAAAGGTTCCGGATTTTATCGAAGTTAAGATTGACTCAAAGCAATCATCAATCGGATGTGACGTGCTCGCTGTTACATCCTCTGCAACAGTTGCACAATATATGCTGCAATTGTGCAACAGTCATCCCGCCCACCATCAGTTTTACCCCGAAATTCAAAACTTTTAGTTGGCAAGTTATTTGCTCTAGAATCCCAAATGCAGGAAATGCTCGGACATCACGATTTTTCTCATCATGAATATGTGAACAGCATGACGGACACGATCACTCAAGACATTTCCCCCCCCAACAAAGAGAAGAGGAACAACAATATGAGAAATAGAGTGATACTGACTTTCCTCGGCATGAGTTGTCTTGCAACGCTCACCATGGCGCAGGCGAATTTCGGCACGAGCCTGCATGCCACACGTACCGGGAAGCTGTACTGGTACGGCACGGCCAACAACGGATTCCAATCACTGACCAACGTTCCTATCGACAGCCTGGGCTGCAATGGCTGTCACGGTCCAACGAATGCAGACGGCGTTGCCTACACGGGGACATACGCACCGGGCTGTGTCGATTGCCACAAGACAGGCTTCTTCACGCAGGACTCCTTGAAGGAGTCGCAATGCCTCGGTTGCCACTCGCGCCAGAAAACGGAGTCGGCAACGCTCGGGTACACCGATGTGCACCGGTCGCGCAACATGAAGTGCTGGGATTGCCACACATCAAACGACGTCCACGGATCTGCAACGGTCTTCTCATCGATGCTCCAGCCCGGCGGCATTGAAGCGGATTGCGAGGACTGTCACAAGACTACCGGAGGCACCGCTCCGCTTCCGAACCATGCGGCCTACGATCCCCACGGCGGGAAAATCCACTGCACAGCATGCCATGCGAAGACTGTCACAAGCTGTTACAGTTGCCATCTTGAGAGCCAGATAAAAGGTATGAAGCGGTCGAAGCAGGTCCTCCATGATTTCGTGCTTCTGGCGAATCGCACCAAGGACAAGAAGGTCTATCCGATGACGTTTCAGTCGCTCACCTACCAGGGGAAGACGTTTGTCGCGTTCGGTCCGTTTACTTCTCACACGATCGATTCCCTCGGGCGGAAGTGTGTCGACTGCCATGCCAACCTGGGCGGCACGATTCCTGCAATTCAGGAGTACAACAGCACCGGGCAAATCACCTTCGCTCGGTGGCAGGCATCCGACAGCACGGTGCAGTACCTGAAGAAAATCATCCCGATGCCCGCTGATTACCAGCGCTCTTTTAGGATGGATTTCATCAAGTACGACGGTGCTCCCACCGACCCGGTCGTTCCGTCCAAGAACTGGTCTCTGGTAAAGAGCACAACGGATGGGCAGCATATGTTCTTCGCCACACCGTTGACAGAACTCCAAATGTCGAAAATCGGCTTTGATACCCTAAAAACGACGGGTGTGGGAAGCGAAGCGGCGACGCCGGACAGGTTCTTGTTGTGCCAGAACTACCCGAACCCCTTCAACCCCTCAACAACCATCCGGTATGCACTCCCGCATGCAAGCCGGGTCAAGCTCAAGGTGTTCAATCTTGTGGGGGAAGAAGTGGCAACGCTTGTGGACCGGGATCAGACGGCGGGGATGTTCGAGTGTCGATTTGACGCATCCGGCCTTGCCAGCGGACTGTACTTCTACCGACTGCGAACGGACGGCTGCACGGAAACCCGGAAACTGCTTCTGCTTCAATGATGCGGGATGCGCTATCCACAGGAGAAAGGGCATCCTCGGGTGCCCTTTTGTTTTCTGATTTCGCCTCGTGCATTTGCTCTGCTGCAGAGATCCGAATTGAACACAGAAACATGAAATGCTGACGCTCCTGGAAAAACTGCTTCTGGAAACGCTGCAAATTACCTTGCTCGTGGCCGGGATGATGATTGCGGTAGATGCGCTCAATGTCTGGACCAAAAAAAAGATTGCCGCATTCTTACAGGGGAAAAGGAGCTATCGCCAGTACGTGCTCTCGTCGCTGATCGGGACCGTCCCCGGATGTATCGGCGGGTTCACGAATGTCTCCCTCTATATGCATGGCCTGATCAGTTTCGGGGCGTTAGCCGGATCAATGATTGCCGTGTCGGGTGATGAAGCGTTTGTGATGCTGGCGATGTTCCCACAACAGGCCCTTCTCCTCTTCGCGGTTCTCTTTGTGGTTGGCTGTCTCGGAGGCTGGTTCATTGACGGTACGGTGAAGAGGCTTCACATTAAGACCTGTGAAAATTGCCGCGAGATGGTCACGCATTCCACAGAAAAGAGCGTGCCACACTACATGAAGGTTCATGTATACGAACACATTATTAAGAAGCATCTATGGAAAACCGCCCTCTGGACTTTCGGTGCGCTGGCGGTGGTTGAAATCGGTCTTCAGTACCTGCATTTGGAGGAATTTACCTCGCAGTATAAAATAGCCTTTCTCTTCCTCGGTGCACTGGTGGGGCTCGTTCCTGAGTCGGGTCCGCACCTGATCTTTGTAACATTATTTGCACAGGGGCTTGTACCGTTCTCCGTCCTCCTCACGAGCTCCATAGTACAGGACGGGCACGGCATGCTCCCCATGCTTTCGTTTTCTCTCGGGGATTCGGTGAAGATCAAAGTCTTCAACCTTGCACTCGCCCTGCTGGTGGGATTGACAGTCTTCGCGGCGGGCTACTGAGGGAGACGCCCGAGAACAAGGAACACTGGTACGACGGGTGGGAACGCTTTGACTATGCGGCATTGACGTACGTTCTCACACGAAGTAGCAGCGGATGACAGAACAGCCCTGTTCGATGAGGTGGTGAGAGTCGCCCAGTAGGTTGTCATCGGGGACTATCTGGTTCCTGTGCCGGGAGGGGCGGTGCTCACTCTTTCTTGTGCAGCGCTTCTGATTGGTGTTGAAGAAAGCGCTCGAGCGTTGGCGCGATGCGGGATCGGCACCAGATCAGGACGCTCATCATAAGCAGGAACCCGTTCTCACCGACTTTCCACCAACCGAGCCGCTCTGCGTTCGGCTCTTGGGAGTAGCATCCGCACGAAATGTCCAGCCCCCGCCACAGTGCAGAGAGCACCGCAATGGTGAACACCGTGAGCATGACCAGTGCCAGGAGCGTGCTCCCGCGTACGAATCGCCCCAGCACAAGGCCGAGTCCGCAGAGTAGTTCGATCCACGGAAGAACGGTGGCCATCAGCATCGCGGGACCTTGGGGGACGATCCTGTAACCAGTGACGGAAGTCGCAAATGCTGTGGGGTCGGCGATCTTGTCGATGCTTGCGACAATAAACACCATGCCGAGCGCCATCCGCACAAGTGTGATCAAGATGTCTTGAATGGAAGTCCGTTCTGCTCGTTTCATGGCTCTGTCGGTTGGTTGTGTGCACGCCAATCATACCATCCGCCAAAATAGACGTTCACATTCGCGAAGCCACGATTATGCAGCAGTGCAGCCAGGGCCACACTAGAGTTGCATTCCTCTCCGTCGCAGTAGACAACAAGGATGTGATTCCTGGGAATGGTCGAGAGCATCGGGTGCGTCGTGTCAAAGTCGTGGAGCGGCACGTTGACCGCCCCGGCGATGTGGCCGAGGCTGAAGTCATACGCATGACGCGAATCAAGAAAGAGTGCACGTCCTTGGGAGTGAAGAGCGCGGGCTTCCTCGAAGGTGAGGAATCTCGAGGTGATGGTGTGCTCCGCGGTGGAGGTCGTTGCCGCCGGCGAGGTGCGGAAAACCCCTCTTCCCGTGATGCCGGTGAATACAAAGCCGAGGATCGTGGCAGCCCCCACGATCGTCGCGGCTTCGGCCAGAGCAGTCTTGGAGAATACTCTCATCGCCGGCCAAACATCAGTGTGGCTGCTCTTCGACGGGCCGGGCCCGCGTGGGATAAGGCTCATCGTCGTGGATCGTGAATATCCCCCGGGCAGTTGCGCAACGGGTAGTTCCCTGGAGAATCTCCGCTTGCGCCCAGAAGGCATTCTTGCGACTGTTTGTCACGCGTGCGTTTACGGTGATGGATGTGTGAACCGGCGTCGGCGTGAGATATCGAATGTCCAACCTGCCTGTCAGAGGATTACCACCAAAGAGATCGTGCAGCAACCGTACCATGGCGCTATCCAGGATTGTGGCGAGGATCCCTCCTTGCGCAATCCCATCATACCCTTGAAAGCGTTCGTCAATCACAATGGTGCCAGTGGTCCTGTCTCCGGATGTGGTGCATTGCATCCGGAGCCCAACGGGGTTTTCTGCTCCACAGGCAAAGCAGGTGGGATGAAACACGGTGGTGTCCGTCTGTGCCACAATTGCTGCCTAAGGTTGTGCGTTGAGTTGTGAATGGATGCGTGCGACAATGGACGTATATGATTTCGCCACTGCGGAATCTCCTTTCTCTACAACGAAGGGGCGGCCTTTGTCACTGAGGATTCTCACATCAATATCGATGGGAATTGATCCGAGAAATGTTACGCCGAGATCTTGTGCCAGGTGTTTGCCGCCGTCTTTGCCAAACATGTCGATGTCTTTCCCGCAATAAGGACAGATGAGGCCGGACATATTTTCCACGATTCCTATGTTGGGTATGTGCAGCTCTTGTGCCATTCGTACCGCACGCTCCGCGTCCATAACGGACACTTCTTGTGGAGTGGTAACGATCACCGCGTAATCGGGTTTCATCTGCTGACCTATGGAGAGTATTTCATCGCCGGTTCCGGGAGGCAGGTCTGCGATCATGTAATCAAGCGGTCCCCATTCAACATCTGCAAGGAACTGATGTATCACTTTGGAACGCATCGGTCCCCGCCAGATGAGCGGTTGCCCTTTCTGGAGAAGACTCGCCATGGAGATCATCTTCACGCCTAGTTTCTCAAACGGAAGTATTCGATTGTTCAACATGATCAGCTGGTCATCTATGCCAAGCATTTTGGGAACATTGGGACCGGTGACGTCCGCGTCGAGAATTCCGGCAGAAGAACCCTCCATCTGAAACACGTATGCAAGATTCACACTCACCGTGGTTTTCCCGACACCGCCTTTGCCGCTGAATACTGCGATACGATGTGCTATGTGTGCAACTGTCTCGGAGATCCGTTGTTCCTGTTCCTCCATTGCTTTCTGTTTTGTTTCAACATTCATGGTGCGCCTGTTCCATTATTGGTGAAGCCAGCGAATGGTATCATGGGTGTCTCCCGTTCTTTTCCCGTACCACAACAGTATACAGAGTGCCCCGTAGGAAGCGAAGGAGCACATCCTCGACCTCCCCACGAATCCAGGGAATGACCTCAATGTTGCTGTCCCGGAGAAGGTGTGCACAGGTGTCAGTGAGCCCGCCGCAGATAAGAACGCTCACACCCTCTTCAAGCAGCACATGTCTCCTTTCCAAGATGCTCGCGCTGGTCCATCGCATTTCCCGACGCTCGATGATCGTTCCGTCATCAATGGTGATGAGCAGAAAGCTTTCCGAACAGTCCAGGCGCGAGGAGACGCGATTGCCAAATATCGGTATGGCGATCTTCCGTGTCATCATAACCTCTGAAACGTGAGAAAAGCCGTCACGGCAGAAGAACCGCCATAGCCACAACAGAGGTCCATTTTGCGTCCTTATCGCCCTGCGCCGATTGGGTGATGTTGAACGTTCTGAGAATCTTGCCGCTCATCTTGTAGTGCTTTTCACGCTCGTCCCATGCCAGCGTTGGGTCGAAGTCCACCCCGAGCGTGGTCGCAAGCATTGTCGCTGCAAGGTCCTCTGCATACTCACCCGCCCGCTCGTCAGTTTCGCCATACGGGTGATGCTCCGAAAGGTAGCCATACGCAGTGTCATCCGTTGGTTGTGCTACGCCGATGGATGCAGCTATGAGGCGGTTCGGTTCATTCGTGGCATTTCGGGCCATCACCACAAAGGTTATCATTCCGGGTTCGAGCAACATTTTCCCCTCCGAAGCTGACAGTTTCTTGCACCTCGGTGGCAAGATGCTTGACACGGAGACGAGATTGCATTTCTCAACTCCAGCGTCACGCAATGCCAACTCGAATGATTGCAGGTAGTCCTTGTGCCTGCCAACTCCTTTGGTAAAGAACACTCTTCCCGGCACATCCATGTTCATTCCGTTTTGTGACGATAGCTGTGGTGCCCCGCGGGCCTTTCGGGCATTTGTCAAGCATAGAGTGAGCCAGAATGTTCAGGAGGACAGAATTGGCCCCGGCAGGCCGATTCGGGAGAACTAATTCAGGGGATAATGGTGTCGGGGTTGCAGGGATGCAACATTGTCGCGCAACTGTTGCAGAAGAGAAACGTCGTGCGACTTAGGAGAGCCCGTATCTCTTCATCTTGCGCCACAATGAAGTGCGGTGGAGATTGAGTGACTTCGCGGTCTCCAGCTTGTTCCCGCCATTTCTTAGAAGGGCCTCGACGATAGCCTGGCGTTCCAGATCACCGAGAAGTGTTGGAGCAGGCGGGAGGGACCTCGGGTGTGCGGAGTGTTGGAGGTCGATAGGGAGGTGGCTCAGTTGTATCACCGGGTCACGGCACATGACGAATGCGTGTTCGATGATGTTCTCGAGCTCCCGTATGTTACCGGGGAAACTGTACTCCATGAGCACTTCCATCACCTCATCGGCAACGCTTGTGATATCCCGTGCCATGAGACTATTGAACTTCTCGATGAAGTGGTTGACGAGAAGCGGCAGGTCATCGCGCCGTTCGGCCAATGGCGGTAGTTCCAGTCTCACGACATTGAGGCGAAAAAAAAGATCGTCGCGAAACGTGTGTAGTTGGACGCGTGCGGAAAGATCCTCTTTCGTCGCCGCAATTATGCGTACGTCCGATTTCACGGGAACAGTGGCGCCCAGCGGTTGAAACTCCCGCTCCTGCAATACGCGTAACAGCTTCACCTGTGTCGCCGGACTGAGGCTGTCCACTTCATCGAGGAAGACCGTCCCGCCACGCGCAAGCTCGAAGCGTCCCGGTTTGTCCTTTCGGGCATCCGTGAATGCTCCCTGCACGTAGCCGAACAGCTCAGATTCCAGCAGCGTATCGGGGAGCGCCCCACAGTTGACGGCGACAAACGGACCCGTCTTGCGTTTGCTGAGATTATGAATTGCACGGGCAAAGAGTTCCTTTCCAGAGCCGCTGGGCCCCTGGATCAATACAGAGCTTTCACTCTCGGCAAGGTGGGGGAGGATATCAAACAGCGCAAGGACACGGTGGTTTTTCGAAACAATATCCTCAGACGTATACTTTCGTGTGATCTCCTTCCGGAGCTCTTCAAGCGGCGAAAGGTCGCGGAAGGACTCCACACCGCCGACGATCTTCCCGTTCGGGTCACGCAACACCGCTGTACTGATGCTGACCGGGATCTGTTTGCCGTCGGCGCGCAAAATGTTCACCGGCTTGTTAATAATCTCCTTGCCGGTGTTGAACGTGCATTTCAACGCACAGGTCTTCTCGCAGATGTTTGCACGAAGCACCTCGAAACAGTATTGTCCGACCGCATCCTCGCGCCGGACACCGGTTATCCGCTCCGCGGCACGGTTGAAATAGGTGATGTGCATTGCATCATCGACGGTGAAAACCCCATCTGCGATACCGTCGAGGATGGTCGCTGCATGAATCGGTGAAATGCCGTGTCGTGAAGTGATGCTCATTTGCCACCCTGCCTGATATGTCCCCCTGGGCCCGCTGCGCCGCGGCAGAGCGTGCCGCAGCGGGAGAGCGTGCAAGCCATTGTGATCTGACTGAAGACCGACAGTCAGTGCTGGTGCGGTCCGTGGTCGTGGAGCCGTTCAGGGTTGTTGGCCAGCGTACCTGCCATGTAGTGTGCCAGCGCCTCATCGATCCCGTGCAGATCGGTCAGGACGGGTTGAACGCCGGAGGCGACCAAATGTTGCTGGGCACCCAATCCCATGCCGCGCGCCACGAGCACTGCCACTCCCGCCAGGGGGGCAGTCATTACCGCATGCTTCTGATCATCATGGTGGTCATGGTCCTGACCGCCGTGTGTTCCGGGGCCGAAGGAATGATGCCCCGCCTTACTCACGCGCTTCCGTTCGGTGACCTTTCCGTTCTGCACGGTGATGAGCTCATAGTAAAGCGCTCGACCGAAATGCGAACTGATCGTCGACCCATCGTCTGTGACAAATGCGATTGTGCTGCGTGCTGTGTCCATCGTTCCTCGTTAGGTTTAGCCTGATACGTCGCTGCGGCCATCAGAGTCAGCCCCAACCGTTTGTTCCTGCTCGGCGATCTTCTGAGAAGTGACAAGCGGTTGGGGTGCTGACCTCGGGTCTCGCCGACATTACTTCTTGAGAATCTTCCCCAGGATCTCCTGCTCGCTGAGCTTCTTTGTGCAGAAGAACCAATCGTAGCACTTCATTTCACCTTTGCTTTCCATTCGCTCTTTGGCAACCCCACAAGATCCGGCGGTGGGGACGATCACTTCGTCGCCGGGCCGCCAGTCGGCAGGGGTGGCGACGGAGAACATGTCGGCCGTCTGAAGGGCAATGAGCGCCCTGTAGAGCTCGTCGAAATTCCTTCCCAGACTGAGAGGGTAGTAGATGATGGTTCTGATGATGCCCTTGGGATCGATGACGAAGACTGCGCGGACAGCCTTCGTGGAACTCTCGCCCGGCTGGATCATCCCGTAGCGTTTTGCGACTTCCATGGAGATATCTTCGATGAGCGGGAAGTTCACCTCAACGTTCTTCATGCCCTTGTATTCGATTTTGTCTTTTATGGTACGCAGCCACGCAATGTGGCTATAGAGGCCATCAACAGAAAGGCCGACGAGTTTGCAGTTGGCGCGCTCGAACTTCGATTCCAGCGAAGCGAAGGTCATGAATTCGGAGGTGCAAACGGGGGTGAAGTCTGCAGGATGGCTGAAGAATATCACCCAGCTGCCTGAGTAGTCATCGGGAAAGTTGATTTCTCCCTGCGTGGTCACTGCTTTGAATGCGGGTGCTTTGTCCGCGATTCGGGGCACGGCGTAGGGTTGTGCGTTTATCGTAGTATCCACGTTGTCGTCCTTTAGATGTGTGAGTGAGAGATTACAGACTCGGAGGGCGCCCGCCCGGGGGGCATCCCCTTGTCAAACTACAATGGAAGACCTATATGTCAAACCATAGTGTCCGTCACCATGATGCCGCCTCATTCCGCCTCAGGACAGCGAGGACAGCGAAAGCCCGCCGCCGCCGGGAGAGGAACTTCCCAGGCACGCTGACAGCGACGGCATCGCACGTGCCCTCTGCGGGCGGTAGTGACCGGCCCCCCCTCTATCTGGAGTGCTTTCCCGTGCAGAAGTGCGTCGGCAACGGTCTTGTGCGCATGTTCCAGAATTCTCCCGAATGTCGGCCGTGAGATGTTCATCTTTGCAGCTGCATGTTCATGCTGATCGCCGTCCAGATCGGCAAGGCGGAGCGCCTCAAGCTCATCCAGTGAGAGGACGACAAGCTCGAGGTCAGGCATTGGTATGCCCCGGGGCTTGAACATGCTCACCTTTGGCGGGGTGCCGACGAAGCGCTGTTTGTATGGTCGTGCCATCGTTGTTATGAACGTATGCTCATAACTAAGGTCGGAAAGCCGGATGACAATGTCAAGCAATCAAGCTCTCCGAATCCCCGCAACTGCGGACTATCGTTTTTCAAGATTTCATCTGACGCTCATTACCATCACGGTACTTCGGTTGAGTGAGGTTTCGTAGCATCGTGATTGCAATCGGTGCCGAGGTGTAGGGGCAGCTGTTGCCAGCTGCTTTCGCTGACTTAGGATTTCCAGGTGTAGTGGGTTTCAAGACTTGAAGCCGGGTCAAATTACGATAGTAAGGATCTGATCGTGGAGAAGGATGTTCCAGTTGTTGAAACTGACCTTCGCTGGCGATTTCAACCGAGATTCCCTATTTTGCATACGAATGGGTTCTGAAGAGCCACAAGTTTTAAATCAAAAGCCAGGACCATGACTGACCAATCTCGCATTCTGATCGTGGATGACGAAGCGTCTCAGAGGAGCGTTTTGGCAGGCTATCTGAAGAAGCGGGGCCACGCTGTCGTCGAGGCGGGTTCTGCCGACGAGGCATTGGCGCAGCTCCGCAAATCAGCAGTCGATATTGTCTTCACTGATGTGAGGATGCCGGGCAAATCGGGACATGACCTCCTCAACCATGTTCGTATCGCATTTCCTGAGTCAGCGGTCATTCTGATGACGGCGTTCGGCACGATCGAAGGTGCAGTGGAGGCAATGCGGGCGGGCGCATACGATTTCATCACCAAGCCGATTGATCTCGAGGCCCTGGATCACCTTGTGTCGCGTGTCAACGAGCGGCAGCGGCTTCTCTCCGAAAATCGACTACTGAGAGAGCAACTCGTCGAGAAGTACTCTTTCGACGGCATAGTCTCCCAATCGTCGGCAATGGAGGAAGTGCTGAACACCGCGGGGCGGGTGGCGCAAAGCAAGGCGTCCGTATTGATTCGCGGCGAGAGCGGCACAGGCAAGGAACTTCTTGCTCGCGCCATCCATTATAGCAGCGGGAGGAAAGATCGAGCTTTCGTCGCGGTCAACTGTGCGGCGTTGAGCCAGAACCTTCTTGAGAGCGAACTCTTTGGCCACGAACGCGGGGCCTTTACAGGGGCCGATAGGCAACGGAAGGGGCGCTTCGAAATGGCCAACGGCGGGACGATGTTTCTTGATGAGATCGGCGAGGTACCGTTGGGAGTCCAGGTGAAGCTCCTTCGTGTGCTTCAGGAACAGTCTTTCGAACGAGTTGGTGGTTCTGAGACCCTGCAGGTGGATGTTCGCGTGGTCGCTGCGACCAACAGAAATCTGGAGGAAATGATTGTGACCGGTGCCTTCCGCGAGGATCTCTACTACAGGCTCAATGTCGTGACTATTGAGATTCCGCCACTTAGAAAGCGGCGCGATGACATCCCTGCGACCATCGAACACTATCTGGCCCGTTATGCGCAAGAACATCAGCGAAAGAAGATGAGCTTTTCGAAAGAAGCGTGGAGTGCGCTTCTGCGGTACGACTACCCGGGCAATGTCCGGGAACTTGAGAACATAGTGCAGCGCGCGGTGATTCTTGCGCGAGGCGATGTTATCACAACAAACGAGTTGCCGGCCGTCGTAAAAGGTCTCGCCCATGAATCTCCTTCGCACGCCCCCGGGTCTCTCGGAGACCTCCCCGGTGCCGTCGAGAAGCTCGAGAAGGAACTCGTGTTCGAGGCTCTCCGAATTCATGGAGGCAACCAGTCCAAGGCGGCAAAGAACTTGGGTATCTCCGAACGCAATCTGAGGTACAGGCTAAAGAAGTGGGGCGTCCGGTAGGTGTCGACAAATGTGCCGTCTCCTTTCGGCATATTTGTCGACTTCCCGTCAGACAGGCTTCTCAACCTCCAATTTCCACGATTTCGCGTCATTCTTGTCTGGCACGATCATTGAACTACTCACGACCAGAAGCATGGAACCAACTTCAATGCTAATAGTCACTATCACCAAAGGAGTAGTCATGAATCGTTTGCTGTCTTTCTCATTGGCCATCGGCTTGGTGGCAGTCCTTCTCACTTTCGCCGTTGATAGCGCATCGGCGCAAACCTCAACCGCTCCGGGTAAAGCCAGTACCCAGCAGAAGTGGGGTTCTTTTGATGATGACGGAGACGGCATCATCAATTGTCAGGATCCCGACTACGTGCGTCCGATGGATGGCACGGGGAAGAAGCTCGGAAAGATGCATGCCGGGCTATCTGGGAAGGGTAGCGGGAAGTACAGGGCCGGCAAGCTCGACGGCACAGGCATTGGTGTGTGCGACGGGACCGGACCAAAGGGGAAGGGCCGGGGCAGGTAGTATACATGACGAATGTCGGGGCCGGCGCTTCGCTGTCCCCGTATCGTCATTTCGGGAGACTGGCATGAAACTCATCACAAAAAACCTAGTATTGTCGCTGTTCCTGATTCTTGCCGGGTCGCCGCTCATCGCGCAGACGCAGCAGGATTCATCTGCAAACAGGGAACGGCGGCAACGACGAGTAGCACAGCAATTCGTCGACGAAAATGGCGACGGGATAGATGATCGCCTCGGCCGTGCAGCAACGGGAAACCAACGGCGGAAAGATCGGTTCATTGATGAAGATGGCGACGGCATCTGTGACAACCGTGCAAATGGTCTCGGCTTCCGTCATGGCGCGAGTGGAACAGGTATGATGAAGGGTGCCGACGGCAAAGGCAAGGGACGACGATCGGGATCGGGTGGCAAGCCATGAGGACTCTCTCCACCGTCATTCCGGCCGTTCTTTTTCTGAGCGCACCAGCTTTCGCCCAGTGGAGTGCCGACGCGTATGTTGGAATGCTCGTTGACGATAATTCCTTCAATAACTATCTCCAGATCAACGATAGAATCACCGAGCTCTCGCTGGAAACCGGCTATGAATGGGAAACAGAGGAAAGCAATGTGGGACTGTCCTATTCCGGCATTATGAACGCCTTTGGTGTCATCCCTTCCCGCACCTTCTATGTACACAGCGCTGCAGCATCCTACGCCCGGTTGTTCGGCGAGGAAAGTGCTACGCTGCTGACGACGGGTGCGACCTATTCTCTTCGAGACAACCGTGACGAGTACACTGTGTACGACCACACCCAGTTGTCTCTTCACGCGAATCTGCGGCACTATGTTTCCGAATCATCCGTGATAAAGGGGGCCTACGCCTTTCGGTCCGCTTCCTTCGCCGAGTTGCCCGATTTCGACTACGTTGAACATGCCCTGTTTGTGCAGGGCGGGTGGACCTTGCCGACCAAGACGACTATCCTCCTTCAGGCCGACATTGACTTCAAGAAATACATGACGTCGAATATTGACACCACAGCCAGCCCCTCCTCAGGTTTCGGCTACGGGAGACGGCGGGAGAGCGAGTCGACTCCAGGTGCCACACAACTGATCGGCACATTGAAGATCGGGCAGGGTATTGCGCAGGGGACCGGGCTGAGTATGATGGGACAGTATCAGGTGAGCCTGCAGAAGGAATCGCGATACCTGACGTTTTCGGACGGCACACTTACGGATGATGAATTGTTTGATGACCATTACGGCTACGAAGGACCGCTTGTGAGCGCGATGCTCACGCAATTCCTTCCCGCGGACATTCGTGTCCGTGTCTCAGGAACCCTGCAGCAGCGGCGGTATAGCGACCGGCCCGCGTTCGACCTTGCCGGATTTGCTGTCAACGCGCAACGCATCGACAACCGATCCACATACTCCTTCTCGGTGGAAAAGCCTTTCGACTCTCTGGGTATCCGGCTGACCATTGTATACGACCGGATAGTCAATTCATCCAACGATAGCTACTACAACTACAGCAACAATGCGGTAGCGGCCCGGATTTCCTACGCCTATTGAAGAATCGCTTCGGTGATCGCTTCCAACCCGTGTGGAAAATCAGTAGATTGTTCCGTATGAAACTCCCGGTGCATATTCAGCCCCGCTACGTCGTTGCCGCTACAGTTGCTGTGGCTGTACTGATGATCGGCACCGGATTCATTGAACTTCGCCAGAGTCGTGATGAGCTGTACCATCTCCTAGGAGAAACTGCCCTCGCCCTCGCAGAAACGATCGACCGGAGCGGCGCAAACAATCTCCTTTCGACGGAAACTATGGAGGAGCTTCTCGCGGAGCGGCTCCTCGACAATGCCCTCTATGTCGCTCGGCTTGACAGCGCGGGCGTGCTCCGTCCCGGTGACCTGGCAAGGCTAGCCGAAGAGCATCGCTTGTTTCGCATCAACATTTTCAATCACCGGGGAATAAAAGTACTGACCAGCCACGTGTCGAGTGAGGAACACGAACACCTTCCGGCGAAATTCTCCCCGGCCGACGTTCTTGCTCCTATTTTGAAAGGGTATCGCAACCGATTGGTCATAGGATTGAAGGAAGCGCGTGTCGAAGAAGGGCAGCGCTTCGCGGTGGCAGTCCGTCGGACCCACCCGGCGGGTGGGGCAATTGTCGTCAACCTGGATGCGGCGGATCTCTTGCAGTTCCGCCGTACGATTGGCATCGGTAAGCTTCTCAAGGACCTCGGGAACAACAGCGGTATTGCGTATGTCGCAATCCAGGATACACTGGGGATCATGGCTGCAGGCGGTGTCCGGGAGCTTTCCTCGATCAATGCGGATTCCCTTATTCTCCGGGCAATCGCCACGGATACGACGATTATGCGTGTGCAACCGTTTGAGAGTGCGGAGGTCTTCGAGGTAGTGCGTCCGTTCGCCCCCGGGGGAATATCCATCGGTGTGTTGCGCATCGGGCTCTCGATGGATGAAGTGCGGAGCGCGGAGAATCGCATGCTTCGCCGAATGATCATCATGTCGCTCATCGTCCTGGTTATTGGGACACTCGCATTCGTGTTACTTGCGGCGCAGCAGAACTATCAGGTTATGGAACAGCGGTACCGGTCGTTTCGAACCTACACCGGGAATATACTCGCCCAAATGCGTGATGGCGTCATTACTGTTGATCCAATCGGCAATGTCACCATCGTGAATGCGCGAGCGGCGGAGATCCTAGGCATACATCCTGAAGAGATCGAAGGAAGGGCGCTGAGGGAAATCGGAGGGGGTGGGGTGGACATGATGAAGGAAGTATTCGCGGCCGAAGATGGGACTTTTGAGAAAGCGCTTGTATTACGGGGCAATGAAAGTCGCATATTGGAAGTGTCCCTTTCGACCATCCGGGAGGCGGGCGAAGCCGTCGAAAGCAGGAGCGCGGTGCTTCGTGATGTGACGGAGGCACGGAGGCTGGAGCAGGAGGCACAAAGGAACAGCAAACTTACGGCGATGGGAGAACTTGCATCGGGGGTGGCCCACGAGATACGAAATCCGCTCAACGCCATCGCCATGATTGCACAGCGGTTCTCGAAGGAGTTTACCCCCCGGCGCGGCGTGATGGAATACCGCACCTTGACGTCGGTCATGCAAGACGAAACCCGACGCGTGAATGCCATAATTCGGCAGTTCCTTGCATTCGCGCGACCGCCCAGGATACACCGGAGGGAAGTCACCATGCCGGATCTGATTAATGCGGTGGCATCATTCTTCGCGAGCCAGGCCTTGGAAAAGGGGATCGTGTTCACGGCGTCAGCGGAAGGAACAAAAAACATCTCACTTGATCCGGAGCAGATGAAGCAGGCGCTTCTCAATCTGCTCCAGAATGCCCTGGACGCCACGCCGAAGGGAGGATGGATAGTGCTGAAGGCGACTCCCGAACCAGGCGGTGTGCGGATCCTCGTTGAAGACAATGGAATAGGGATGTCCGCGGCTGCCATGGAGAGAATCTTCGATCTCTACCACACGACAAAGCCACAAGGAATCGGGTTGGGTCTCTCTATTACCCATCAAATCGTTGCCCAACACGGCGGCAAAATTGACGTTGCAAGCGTAGAAGGGAATGGTACCGCGTTCACGGTGCATATCCCGGAAATCTCGGCCGCGTAGGCCCACAGTGTCCGCTTCCAAAACTGCTCACTACAGTGTCCCTGTCCCTATTCAATATTGCATCTCCACGGGCTGAATTTGAACTCGTGACATGAAGAATAAATGACGCGGAATTAGGGTGCCGATTTCAAAGGGAATTCGCTATTTCAATGCGCTGGGCCACGGCTCGGTGAAAGAACCAAGATAGCAACCAGAAAACTTCAAATAGATGGTCAAGGAGTAAATACTATGAATCTGTCAGTGGCGCAGGAAAAAGCGAGTAAGGTCTATGAATATATGAAGAGAGGAACAGCGGGATTGACACGTGAGACTGCAAATGCGGTAGACCATGATCCTGCGAGTTGGGGTATGGATATAGATGATTGGGACTGGAATGCAGGAGTGGGCATGATTGCAATTTCTGATTACTACGAAAAGACGCAAAAGCCCGAAATATTGGAATACATGAAAAATTGGGTTGCCAGGAACAAGCACCAGTGCGAGAAGCGAGACCATGTAAACTACTTGACGCCGCTAGCCATCTATCCGGATATGTACTTGCGGACCAAAGAGCCGTATTATCGGGAAACTGTGGTCGAGTACGCGGACTGGGTAATGGCAAATGCCGGAAGGTCCAAGGAGGGCGTTTTCTATCACGGCGCGTCTGTCTCGGGTGAAGTGTGGGCAGACACTGTGTTCATGGCATTGGTTTTTTTGTCACGTACGGCGAAACTCACGGCAAACATCAACATGGCGGAACAGGTTGTCAAGCAATTGCTTTCGCATCTGCAACTTTTGCAGGATGAGCAAACAGGGATTCTCTATCATGGATATCATTGCGTAGAAAATCACCATATGTCAGGCGCCCTCCGGACCAGAGGAAATTCATGGGTGGTAATCGGAGCTCCAATCATACTCGAGACTCTACGTGATTTGGTGGAAGTGCCGAAAGAGATCACTACCAGATATAGGAAACTGGTGGATGGTATTTTGAAATACCAGTCAGAAAACGGTTTATGGCACACCGTTATGGACAGGCAAGATTTTTATCAGGAACCATCCGGGAGTGCAGGCAATGCAGGGGGCATTATGAAAGCGGTACGTCTCCAGATGGTGGAGCCCGGCAATATGTCAAGTGCCCTCAAAGCCATGGAGGGAGTGATTACAAAAATCAATCCTGTGGGCGCTGTCGAGGGCGTATCGGGAGGTACGCCAATCATGCCCACGATTGATGCATATGGCAAACTGACTCGCTATCCGACGCTCTACGGTCAGGGTTTGACGCTTCTGATGCTCAGTGAACACCTCTTTCAAGAAAAGGCCCGTAGCGAGAGTACTCGGTTGGCATAAAGCTGATCAACATCCCAATCATCCTCCGAATATGAATGCGATTGCACCGGCCGGAGTGATGGACGCACTCGTACTCAGATACAGAAAGATTGAGGCGGCGACTTGAGTTCTCTACCCATTCGCATCGGTGTGCGTGCTCACGATTTCGGTTGCCTGTCAGCCGGGGAACTCGCGTCGAAAATCGCGGCGAAACATCTGGACTGCACACAGCTCGCACTCGGCAAGGCCATCGCCGGACTCACCTTGAAACCCGGCGTCTTGAATCCCGGCCTCGCGTTTGAAATCGGAAAGGCGTTTCAAAAACAAGGCGTCCAAATCGCGGTGCTCGGCTGCTACGTGAATCCGATTCACCCCGATCCGACCACGCGAAAATCGCTGCTCGAACTGTTCAAGGATCACTTGCGCTACGCCCGCGATTTCGGCAACGGACTCGTCGCGCTCGAAACCGGCTCGGTCAACGCCGACTATTCGCCTCATCGCGAGAACCACGGCGAGAACGCTTTTCAAGACTCGCTCACGAGCATCGCAGAGCTTGTCGCGGAGGCTGAAAAATTCGGCGTCATCGTTGGCATCGAGGCGGTTGCATCGCACGTCGTTTCGACACCGCAAAAAATGAGGCGGATGCTGGATGCAGTCGCGTCGAATAACCTGCAAGTCGTCTTCGATCCGGTGAATCTTCTTTCGCTCGACAATCATCAAGAGCAGGAGCGGGTCATCGGTGAATCGTTCGAGCTATTCGGCGACCGCATAGCAATCATTCATGCGAAAGATTTCGTTATCGAGGACGGGCAGTTCGAATTTGCACGCGCTGGTTTTGGAAAGCTGCGGCACGATCTTGTGATGAAATTTGCCGTTGAAGAAAAACCAGGGATCAGCATAGTGTTGGAAGATACTAACGATCGAACGGTTGAGGAAAGCCGGCAATTCTTGCGGCAGGTTGCAGAAAAACGGGAGTAAGATGCGCAAAAGATGAAAGCCGGAGAATAATCACCCGTATTCTCTCTCTCCCCGCTCAAGTTCCAGAAGAGCCTGTTTTCGCCAGAGCCCGCCGCCGTAACCTCCAAGTCCACCATCAGCCGCGACAACCCGGTGACAGGGGACCAGTATCGCGATTCGATTCAGTCCGTTGCTTCGTCCTACGGCCCGCCGGGCCCGCGGGGCTCCGATTCGTCGGGCGAGCTCCTGGTAGGCGATCGACCTCCCGTAAGGGATCCGGCTCAATTCCTCCCAGACTTCCTGCTGAAAAGCGGTGCCGGGGAATTTCACCGGAATCGTGAACTTCTTTCGCTTTCCGGAGAAATACTCAGAAAGCTCGATTCTGCACCTGTCCAAAACCTGGTTTCGCCCGGGGACGATCGGAGATTTGAAGTATCGACGCAACGCTCGGAATGGGTTGTCGAGCATTCTTCGCTCTGCGAATTCCAGCAGGACCACGTGATGCTCTGTTGCCCCCGCGATCAGTGGGCCGAGAGGGCTTTCGATCCACGTGACGCTGATGGCTTCTCCCTTGCGCATCTTTCCCGGAGGGGCTCCGAATTTCCGCGTAAATGCCTCCCGAAAACCGCTGTGGGATTCGTAACCGTGGCCAAGGGTCACATCGTCGAGAGGGGCACCTGTCCGGATCTGCTGCAGAGCCCTTCCGAGTCGCCTTCCCCTGCAATAAGTCTGGAACGTCATCCCGTAATGTTTACGGAAAAACCGGCGTGCCCGCGTCGGGTCAATACCAAGCGACCGGATTTCATTGTCCTTCAGGCGCTTTTCGGGATCCCGTTCCACCTCCGCCAGCAGTCGTCCCGCCCAGTCCGGCACTCTCCCCGGAAAGGCCATTGGTGTGCAACGTTTGCAGGGTCGAAATCCGGCGAAGAGAGCTTCTCTGGGGCTCGAAAAATAGACCACGTTTTGAGGCTTCGGTTTTCGGGCGCTGCACGAGGGCCTGCAGAATATGCCCGTCGATCGAACTCCGAGGAAGAATACTCCGTCATAGCCGGCGTCGCTCCTCCTGTATGCACGTTCCATTTCCTGTACGGAAGGGAGTGTTGCCATAGAGCGATTGACCCTTTCATGGTTAATCTGTCAGCACTACTGTACGGAAGTGCGGGGATGTTTTCCACCGAAAACTGGACACCAATATTGAGACGCCTTCTGCGAGCGCCCGGGCGCATGTTGCTCGTGGGAAGGAAATTTGTGAGTGCAGGTGTACCTCTCCGCATTTCTGGATCCAGGTCTCCGATTGTTGCCTCAGCATACATCGGATTATTGACTCTCGCCCGCCCCTTCCGTATTATTCCGGCGTAACAAATGAATCTGTAGGTTACCGCCAGCCGCAGGGCGGATCAACCAGCAAAGGACTGGAAACCATGTTCCCTCTTGGAGACGACAACTCAGACCGGAGGATTACCCCCGTTGTCAACTACGTCCTCATCGCCCTGAACATCCTTGTGTTTGTCTTTCTTCAGGGGCTGGACTCGACCAATTCGTTTACCATGGCCTATGTGACGGTCCCGGAAGAGATTCTCACCGGTCGTGACGTCGTCACGGAGGCGAGATCCGTGAGGGACCCCGTGACGGGGGAAATCTTCAGCGTGCCCGGACTTGAACCGACGCCGGTCTCAGTCTATATCACCCTTCTCACGTCGATGTTTATGCACGCAGGATTCGCGCATATTGCCGGCAACCTGCTTTACCTCTGGATCTTTGGGGACAATATTGAGAACCGCATCGGGCACGGCAGATATCTCGTCTTTTACCTGCTCTGCGGGATCCTTGCGTCGCTGGCGCAGGTTGCGGTTACCGCGCTGAGTGGTGGAGATACGCAACTCCCCGGCCTCGGTGCCTCCGGAGCCATCGCGGGAGTCCTTGGAGCGTACCTGACCTTGTTCCCGGGCCGGCGAGTGAAGGTGGTATTCATGTACTTCCTGAAGGAAATGCCTGCATTCATAGTCATCGGGGTGTGGTTCCTCTATCAGGTTATCCTTGGACTGGGAATGCTGGGAGGAGAGGGAGGAGGCGTGGCGTACGGGGCTCACGTCGGAGGCTTCGTAGCAGGGTTCCTGCTCGTCAGGCTTCTTGCATTGGGCAGGCCGGCATAATCCGTGGAAGTAAAGCCCCCTTGTTGTGTGAGGGGGCTTAGGGGTATTGACCACTACTTGGTCTGCTGGACAATCTGCTTGACTTTGTCTCCTTTTTTGAACTTGGTTGTCGCATCCGCCTGATTGGCAAGTGCCACGGTGGCAAGTGGGACCGCCGAGGGATACCGTTTATCGAACTGCTCGAGCGTCATTGCTTCTGGGAGAGTAACTATCTTTACGATCATCGGTTTTACGGAGAGAGCCTGGTTGTCGGTCAGGCGGCTGAAACTGAGCAGCGCATTCTTGACCGTCGTCTGGTATCCCGACCATGCTTGCTGCGCGCTGTAACCGAGAATCTGAAAGACTTTCCCATCGTATTCGATAAAGACCGCGGTGCCTGCAAGAGAGCCCTCATTCGTCGTAGCGGAGAATGTCCCGACCACAGAGCGTAGACCATTGATGGACACGGACTGCCGCGAACCTGCGGAAACTCCTTCCTGTGCATAGAAACCGCTCGAGGCCGAATCCGCAGACTTGGTGTTCGCGAGCGTCAGCTGCAGAATCGCATCCCCCGATTCGCTTTGGGCAATGACCGCCTGCTTCTGGTTCGCCGTTTTCCACCCCTGCGGAAAATCAACGCGGAATTTGAGATCAGGGTGATAGAACGCATTCCCTTTGAAATAGCCTTCCCGCGGATTATCGCCGAAGGTCAATCCGGCGAGGCGACTAAGGTATCCAGGCTGGTCGACCTTCGCGTATACGGGCTTCACGCGCATAGTGTCGATCTGGCTCTTGATATCCTCGGCACGGGTGGGAGGGCTTGGATGCGTCGACAACCATTCCGGAACCCGCCCACCTCCGCTTGCTTCGCTTACCCGTTCGAGCACATTCATGACCCGGATCAACTCGCTCGGATTTTGGTCAATCCTCACCATGTATCGCACTGCAAGATTGTCCGCCTGTGTCTCATCGTCCCTGCTGAACTTCAGGAAGAGAACACTCAGCGCGGCGCTCGCCAGGCTGCCGTACTTTTGCATCTCCTCGGAAGCCAAAACCGTGCCGAGAACCATTCCCAGTTGGGCAAGCATCTGGTTGGACATGTTGTTAACAGAGTGTCGAGCAGTGACATGGCCAATCTCATGTGCTACAACCCCCGCAAGTTGTGTTTCGTTATTCATGTGTGCAAGCAATCCCCGGGTGACATAGATATAGCCTCCGGGAAGCGCGAAGGCATTCACCACCGGATCATCGACAACTCGAAATGTCCAGGGAAGATTGGAGCGCTCCGTCCTTGCAGCGATGCGGGTTCCGAGCTCCTGGATGTATCGCTGCAACTCGGCATCATCATATGCACCAAGCGATCCCTGAATTTCCGAATCGTACTCTTTCCCCATGGCGATTTCCTGAGACTCGCTGATGAGATTCAGATGCTTCTCGCCTGTGGCCAGGTTCGTGGAACATCCGGATGCCCCGATGCTGAATGTTGCCAACGTGAGGACGAATCCAAGACAACTCAGAAGAGATCTGGTCTTCATTGTCCTATCCTCCCAGAATGTGTAAGACATCTTCCGTTGTCGGGATCACTACACTTGCCAATGATACCCCCGTCCCATAGTTCTCCGACACATCGAGCAAAAGGTAAGGCCGACGGCTTCAAGACCTTCTGGGCGTTTATCGGTATGATTGGTGAAATGCCAGCAGCCATGGCGGGCCAGCTAATGTGTGACCTGTGTGTACCGGAAGCGGATACACAAAAGGTTGTGAGGAAAACTGTGAATTGCAACTTCCAATCGCGTCCGAGGGGTAAATCGGAGACAGAAGGACAGAAACGATTTGAGACTGGAACGATCTGACCTTTTGTCCTGTTAATTGACACAGAACCAAGGTAGCGGCAGCATTTTGGATTCCCCATTGTGCCATGGATGGGAGCTGGCCGAAGTGCAGCCCAGACTCGCAGCCCGGCGGAGGCAAAGAGCGCTGCTCGGGGCGGAAAATCACGCACCAAAATTACGACTGCCATGACACCGAAACAAGTCGGTCTTCACCTGAAAACCGTTCCGCATTGGTCGAGACGTGCTCGAACAATCCTCCGGACATTTGAATTCGAAGGCTTCCTGCAAGCTATCGATTTCGTTAACCGGATCGCCAGGAAGGCGGAAAAAAGGAACCACCATCCGGATATCGATATTCGCTATAACAAAGTGACGTTGAAGCTCACGACGCATGACGAAGGGGGACTCACTGAGAAAGACTTTTCCCTTGCCCGTCAATGCGACGAGGTCTTTGCGAAGTACTTTGTGTCGTGATCGACGCGGCATCCAAATCAGAAGAGTATTGTCTCTCATCACAATGCGATCGGAAACACAACGCCAGCATGGCCCGTCCGCAGTCTATAGCGATCGACTGGCAAAAAGAGATCCTTATGCCGCGGTCTAGACCATTCTAGCGGACGAGGACCATCCGTTAGGTTTCAACAAATCCGGCCGTCCGGAACGAGTAGAAATATACTCCACTGGCGAACCGGGATGCATCGAAGATCACCTTGTGCGTCCCGGCACTCCGCTCTCCGTCTTCCAGAGTCGCCACCTCCATCCCAATCGAATTGTACACCTTTAGAACCACCAGGCAACAAAACATCTGAAATCTTCGTATTTTGATGCGATGGCCAAATAGTCGTCGGCGGAGCCAATCCTCCGTTCGCGCACAAGCTATTACTATCCATTACTCCGGAGCCATTCATGATTCTTCTCGTGGTGCTAGGCATACTTCTGCTCCTCCTCATCTGGGGAATCGGGCAGTACAATAAGCTTGTTACGCTGCGAAATCAGGTCCAGAACGGCTGGAAGCAAATCGATGTGCAATTGAAACGCCGGCACGATCTGATTCCGAATCTTGTCAACACGGTGAAAGGGTACATGCAGTACGAGCAGGAGACCCTGGACAAGGTGATCCAGGCACGAAATGCAGCAACCACGGCTTCCGGAGTCGCTGACTCAGCGGTCAAGGAAAACGCGCTCACCGGAGCACTCGGCCGGCTCTTCGCCCTCGCGGAAAATTACCCGACGTTGAAGGCGAACGAAAACGTGAAGCAGCTCCAGGAGGAGCTCTCGAGCACCGAAAACAAGATCGGATTCGCCCGACAGTTCTTCAACGACATTGCGACGAAATTCAACATCGCGCAACAGGTTTTTCCTGCCAACTTCATCGCGCGTATGTTCGATTTCAAGCCCTCAGAACTCTTCGAAGTAACCGAGGCTGGGGAACGGGCCGTGCCGAACGTCGACCTTTCCCTACAAAAGTAGCAGTCGACCGATGCCTCTCGTACCGAGAAACATCTACGAACAGCAGGCCCACAACAAAACGTTGACTGTCCTGGTGCTCGTTGGTTTCATCCTTTTTCTCGGATTCCTGGGTTTCGGGCTGGATCTGTTCCTGACTGGATTCGGACTGGAAAGTGATGAGGAGATGAGCTTTCCGTTTCCGGTTGCGACGATTGTGGCCATGTCGATCGCGGGGATCGGTGCGGTGCGGAGCGCGCGAAGCGGGGATGCCGCGGTTCTGGCATCGGCCACCGCCGTCCCGGTCGCGGAAGACGACCCAAAATACCGCCAGCTTTTGAATGTCGTGGACGAGATGGCGATTGCTGCGGGGATCCCCCGGCCGAAGGTCTATCAGGTGCCCGACCCGGACCCCAATGCATTCGCCACCGGCAGGGATCCAGAGCACGCTTCCATCGCTGTCACAGACGGACTCGTTGAACGCCTGACCCGCGAAGAGCTCCAGGCTGTCGTCGCACATGAAATGAGTCACATCCGCAACTACGACATCCGGCTGATGACCGTCGTCGCCGCTCTCATCGGAACGGTCTTGCTCATTACGGAGTTCGGAACGCGGGTGCTCAGGTTCGGAGGAGGAAGGGGAGGGAAGAAAGACTCGAAAGGGGGAGGCGGGGGGCTCGGTATCCTGATGCTGGTCTGGGTCATCGCACTGATCCTGGCGCCCATTATCTCTCAACTCCTCGCTATGGCGGTTTCACGCCAGCGGGAATTCCTGGCCGACGCCTCAGGTGCGGAGTTGACCCGTAATCCCATCGCACTTGCCTCGGCGCTGCAGAAGATCACGGACGCGGACGAACCGACAAAGGCAATCAAAAAGGGGACCGCCCATCTCTGCATTGCGGACCCCCTGGGTCGCGAAGCCAACGAGCGGGAGGGGATGTTGGCAGACCTCTTGGGCACTCATCCGCCCGTGGGAAAGCGGATCACACTTCTCAAGGCAATGGCCTACCAGCACGTTTGACAATCCGGTCGTTTTGCGCTTATCAGCGACAATTGATGGTCGCTGATGAAGAGTGGCGTCATGCTATACGAAAAACGCATGGCTGCATTCGAAGACCGGATCGCACCGAATTCTGCTCATTGGCGAAGTTCTCATACATCAGGATCGACATCAAAGCAGATCTGCAAGATAGAGATGTGCAATCGGTGGATGGCACATCTGAGCTGGAAATTAAGGAGGGTCACGTACGCTATGAGCAGTACTGATATGCACATCCGGACAGCAACAGTTTCGGACTTGGACACCATCATGCGTCACCGTCGTCGCATGTACTACGATATGGGTTTTGTGGAGGAAACTGATCTTGACGCGATGGAGTCGACAACGGCGCCCTTCATCAAGGCGGGTCTCGAGAACGGTTCGTACCGGGGGTGGCTTATGGTAACTCCGGACGGTGTGGTTGCAGGTGGAGGGGTCATGATCGTACCCCTTCCATCATCTCCTTCTGACCCAAGCCCGCGCCGTGCGAAGATTCTTAACATGTACACAGAGCCGGAGTACCGCGGGCGTGGGCTCGCCACCTCTATTATTGAAGCGATGGTCGAGTGGTGTCGGGAACAGGGATTCGGGTGGGTGACACTTCACGCCAGCGATGCCGGGCGCCATTTGTACGAGAAGGTGGGATTCAAACCCACAAATGAAATGCGCCTCGAGCTGAAGTAGGGTCGGCATCACCGGATACCTGCTCTATCGGAAACGCCTCGATAGACGCGGCGAACCGGAACGACTGACCGGTGAGCTTGTTTCCGTCGAATGGCATATGTTCCTCGGATGTGTCGACGATACGGTTGAAACAGTCGAGGAGATGTGGATTCTCCGATTCTTCTTGTGTAAATTCGAGCTGCCAATCCCAAGCCGAACCTCTCGTCGTCGAACACTATGAACACCGGGAGCACGCCATGCCTACGGCAGCCGAAGTCACAGAGTTACGGAATCACGCCCAAACCTACCTGACTGAATCCCTTCTTCCTTTTTGGATCGAACGCTCGCCCGACCCCGTCTACGGGGGATTTCTCCCCTTTTTCGATCGGCACGGTAAGCCGACAGGGGAAACCGAGAAGACGTTTCTCTCACAGATCCGGATGCTCTACACCATGTCGAGTGCCCATCGCGCTGGTTATGGTGACGGCCGCTGCGCGGAACTGGCGGACATGTGTGCGCGGTTCATCCTCGATCATTACTGGGACACCGAACACGGCGGGTGGTACTGGATCGCGGACCGGCAAGGAAAACCAACCAACAAATCCAAAGTGGGATACGGACATTGCTTCGGGATCTACGCCTTCAGCGAGTATTTTCTTGCCACCGGAAATGCCGAAGGCAGAAAAGCCGCCGATGCAACTTATCAGGCCGTTTGCGAGCACATGGCGGACGCACGACACGGAGGCTTCATCGAGCTCATGCAGCAGGATTGGCAACCTGAGGACCCGGGTCGCTACGGCGGAGACCGGAAAAGTCTTGATGTCCATATGCACATGATGGAAGCGCTGACCACCTACTACGAAATGACCGGACATCCCACGCACAGACGCCGGCTGCTGGAGATCATCGACCTCCTGCTCTCCAGGATGCTCCGCCCTGGCTCGGGAACGGGATACTTCCAGTTCAAGTACAACTTCGAACCACTGCCCGCGATCATTTTCGCCACAACGTGGGGCCGCGACGCAAAACCGGATCAAGGCGACATTCACCCGCTTGACTTCACTTCCTATGGTCACAACGTCGAGTTCGCCTGGCTCCTCATGCATGCGGGTGATATCCTCGGACAAGAACGGGCTACCTACGAGCCCATCCTCAGGAACATGTGTGATCACTGCATCCGCTTCGGCGTGGACCACACCTACGGCGGTGTCTACTGCGAGGGACCGGATCAGTCGCCAACGGCACACACGCAGAAGCAATTCTGGCAACAGGGCGAAGTTCTTATAGGCATGCTTGACGCCTATCTGTCGTTCCGGGATGAACGATACTGGGCCGCATTCCGGAATATCTGGGACTTCGTTTTTGCCCACATGGTCAACATGGTGGCCGGTGGCGAATGGTATGAGCGGGTGGACCGCGAAGGGATCGTAATCGACGACGCCCTGGGTCACGGCTGGAAGGTCAACTACCACACCGTGCGGTCCATGATTCAAGTGATACGGCGGCTGCAAAAAATCACGGCAGCGTAAGCCGCTAATGGGAATTGCTATGACGAATTCTCTCTCCCTGGCCGACATGGTCATCATCGCCGTCTATTTCACAGCGGTGCTTTCAGTCGGTTTCTACTTCCGTAAGCGGGCAAAAAGTTCAACAGAGTACTTTCTTGCCGGCCGAAACGTAGGCTGGCTCGCGATCGGTGCCTCACTCTTTGCCACCAACATATCGAGTGAACACTTCCTCGGGCTAGCGGGGACAGGTTCGAAATCGGGCCTGGCCGTGGGGCAATTCGAATGGCTGGCAATCCTGGTCCTGCTTCTCCTGGGTTGGGTCTTCACTCCATTCTACCTCCGCTCGGGTGTTTTCACCATGCCTGAGTTTCTGGAGCGCCGCTTTGGCCCCGCGTC
>Ga0105107_10000288_pt1 | contig 31007 bp, 25 predicted proteins | sample PPLLaktember2015_6_FD_79335 | JGI IMG/M metagenome (GOLD analysis project Ga0105107, IMG submission 79335) | Freshwater sediment microbial communities from Prairie Pothole Lake near Jamestown, North Dakota, USA - PPLs Lake P8 Core (1) Depth... | ecosystem: Environmental > Aquatic > Freshwater >...
ACCCAGCGCACGCCGTCCTCCGGGGCTCGCAGCAGGCAGTCGACCTCGGCGGGCGGGATCAGGCCCTCGAGATCGGGGTGAACCGGCGCCGCCGGCGGCGCCGAGATCAGCAGCGTGAGCGTGAAGAGCCAGGCGAAGCGGCGAAGCATGGTCGGTCCCTCCACGCCGGATCTTCGTGGGCAGCCGGCTTTCCCGCAGTGAAGGGCTTCACAGCCTCAGGGTGCGGGCTCGACGACCACGGTGGTGCGGTCGAGGCCGGTGTTCCCATTCTTCGGATCGTGGGCCCAGACGACGATCTCGTGGGCGCCGGGCTCCGCGATCGGCACCTCGCCGGCAAACTGGCTGGCCTCGCCCGCGAAGGCCAGGGGGGTCTCTCCGATCCGCGCGCCGTCGCGGAGTACGATCGCGCGTACCTCGAGGCCGTTCGCGTCCCAGAGCCCGCCGGGCTCGATCGGGCAGCCGCACATCATCGTCACGTTCGCGCGCACCGCGACGCTCGTCGCGCCGGCCCGCCGCTGGTGGGCGGGCGGATCCAGCACGTCCACCACGAGCCCCGGCAGCTCGATCAGCCAGCCGTCGCCCCCGCTCACGTGCCGGCCGGGCACCACCCACATCGTCGACGTCGCGCGCGCCGCCGCCTGCCGCTGCGCGAGCGGCCCGAAGACCTCCACCTCCACGCGCCGCGGGGCCTCGAGCTCCAGGGTGGTGCGGAACGCGGCGGCCGAGGGATCCGACACCGCATCGTGATGGCGATGCAGATCCTTCATGATGCGGTTGGTGTCTCCGGTCGTGCCCGCGGTCACGCCGCGCGCCAGCAGCTCGCCGCTGTCGGCGTCTCGCAGCACCACCTGGACGCCGCCCATCGAGGTGCCGACGAACTTGGCGCCCTTGCTGAGCACGCGGACCTCGATCCGCGTCGGCTCGGCCCGGGCTGCCGGAGCCGCGAGCAGCGCCGCGAGCGCGGCGGCAGCGAGGCTCAGCGGCGCCATACGCGCTTCTCCTGGCTGCCGAACATCTTCGAGAGCTCCACCCGCTCGGGCACGATCCGCACCGCCACGTAGTTCGGGTCCGTCGGGCCGCCCGGCCAGAAGGCGGAGAGGTCGTAGTCGAGCACGTCCCACACCCGGCGCTTCGTGGCCTCGTCGCTGCAGAGCTCCGCGCGGCCGCGCACCAGGACGTGCACGAAGTCCGGGGGCGAGACCTGGTACTGGACGTCCACCGCGGGGTTCGCGCGGAGCTGGCGCGCCTTCGGAGAGCCGGGAGCCGTTGCGAACCACAGCACCTCCCCGTCCCAGGTGGGATGCACCAGCCGCACCCGCGCCGCGCCGTCCTCGACGCTCGCGAGCGCGCACCAGACAGCCTTGCGCGACGCCTGGTCCACCTGCTCGAAGAACTTCGCCTTCTCCGCCTCGCTCACAGCGGTCATGCACACCTCCTGCGCGTCCTCAGGGCCGAGGGTAGCGGCGCGCGGGAGGAGTCCGCTTCAGTTTTCCGCCGCCTGCGGCCGATGTAGCGCCGGGGCCCGCTCGGCCCGCGGAGGTTCCTCGTCATGTCGCGCTTCCTGTCCCTCGCCCTGGCCGGTCTGCTGTCTCTCGCCGGCTCCGCCGCTTCGGCGGTCGACCTCACCGGCAGCTACTCGGGCAAGCTCAATTGCACGGGCCTCGATGGCTCGGGTAATCCGGTCAAGGAGAAGAACAAGGCCAGCGTGATCGACGTCGTGCAGACGGGACTGGACGTCTTCGTCACCCTCGACGGGCTGCCGTTCGACGGGGTCGTGCTGAACGAGTCCGGGAAGGAGGATAAGGAAGGCACCGCCACGCTGTCGGCCTGCGACAACGACGGCGATCCGCAGGCCCGGAAGGAGTCCCTTCACGTCGACGCCAAGGTCGCGCCCGGCTCGGGCAAGACGACGCTGAAGGTCACCGGCGTGCGTGGCACCGGCGGCGGCTTCCTGTGCACGGGCACCTACAAGCGCACCACCGACGAGCTGCCCGCCCCCGGCGCCTGCCCGGTCTTCTACACCTGCGTCTGCAGCGGCACGGGCGGCGGCGCGGGCGCCTGCGGCAACGGCGGCATCGGCGGCGACCCGGGCAACGTGCACCAGGACATCTCCCAGGCGGACCTCGACAGCGGCTACGTGAACGGCAACGACACCGGCTGGGTGTGCGTGGCGCAGTAGGGCTCGCGCCGTGCGGCGCGCCGCGTCGGCGTTGCTCGCTGCCCCTGCAAGCGCACGAGCCGCCGCGGCTAGAACTCCCGCGTCTCCCCGATCCGGAACACCCACCCCTGCTCCGCGCGCAGGCCGGCCGCTCCGAGCGCGGCCTGGAAGCGGCGCGGAGGCTCGCCGAGGGGCTCGTCGGTGAGGTCGTAGGTGCCCCAGTGGATGCCGAGCGCGCGCTGCGCTCGGAGATCCCGGGCGGCGAGGGCCGCTTCCTCGGGGTTCAGGTGGACCGGCTGCATCATGCGCGCGGGCTCGTAGGCGCCGATCGGCAGCAGCGCCAGGTCGAAGGGGCCGAGCTGCCGGCCGATCTCGGCAAAGGTCGGGAACGTTCCGGTGTCGCCGGAGAAGTACACGCGCCGGTCGCTGCCGAGCACCGCCCAGGACGACCAGAGGGCGGCGTTCTCGTCGAACATGCCGCGCGCGCTCCAGTGCTGGGACGGCAGGCAGCGCACCTCCACGCCGCCCACGCGCGCGCTCTGGCCCCAGTCGAGCTCGGTGACGTCGTCGATGCCCTCGTCTCGGAGCGTGGCCGCGTTCCCGAGCGGCACGAAGAAGCGGATCTCGGGCTGCAGGCGATGGAGCTCGGCGAGCGCGGGAAGGTCGAGGTGGTCGTAGTGGTTGTGGGAGATCAGCACGAAGTCGAGGGGCGGCAGCTCGCGCAGCGCCAGCGCCGGGGCCACCAGGCGGCGCGCGCCGATCCGGCCGCCGGGGCCCGCGTGACCCGACCAGGCGGGATCGGTGAGGTAGCGGACGCCGTCCTGGCGCACGAGCGCCGTCGCATGCCCGATCCAGGTCACCGTGGCCACCGAGTGGTGGTCGAGCTCCGCCCGCGCGTCCGGCACCCGCGCCGGAGCTCCCTCGGCGTTGCGCAGGAAGCCCAGCACGCGGCGCGCGAAGAACGGGAGCGTGACGGATACGGGCACGTCGGCGCGCGGGCCGTCGAAGTTCTGGTAGCGACCCGCGGCGTCGCGCGGAGCGGGCCCGAGTCCGGCCTGCCCGTGCGCCGCTCCGGCCGCCAGCGCGAGAGCGAGGCCGACCAGCGCCGGCTTCACGAAGCCGCTCCGCGCCGGCGCAGCGCGATCAGGGCGGGTAGCACCAGCAAGGTGCTGGCGAGCATCAACGACATGCCCGCCGCCAGCAGCACGCCGAGGCTCGCGATGCCGCGGTGCCCGGAGAGCGCGAGGTTCGAGAAGCTCGTCAGCGTGGTGAGCGCGCTGAAGAAGATGGCGCGGGCCGTGGTGCTGTCGGACAGGAGGTTCGCCTCCCCTTCGTGCAGCCGGGCGTGCTCCACCAGGTGGATGCCGCTGTCGACGCCCATGCCGAGCAGCAGCGGCAGCACGATCACGTTGGCGAAGTTGAACGGCATGTCCACCAGCACCATGCCGGCGACCGTGGCGGCCCCCGCGAGCGCCAGGGGCGCCAGCACGAGCGCCACGTCGAGCGGCCGCCGCCAGAGCAAGAGCAGCAGCCCGGCGATGGCGCCGAGGGCCAGCAGTGACGCCTCGCGCAGCGAGCGCGCCGTGGCGCGGCCGAACTCGACGATGTTGACGGGCAGGCCGCCGGCGACGGGCTCCACGCCCCGCACCGCGGCGACGAAGCGCGCCAGAGCGCGGTCGTCGCTCAGGTCCTCGCGCGGGAACACCTGCACGCGCGCGCTGCCGTCCTCCGCGACCATGCGCTCGCGCAGCTCGCGAGGCAGGTCCTCGAGGCCGACGGGCTCCGGCTCCAGCAGGCGGCGGAGCTGCTCGAGCCGTTGGGGCAGCCGGCCGAGCAGCAGCCCCTCGAAGCGCGCCAGCGCCTCCGAGGAGTCGGGCGCCTGCTCGAGGCGCGCGAGCAGCGGCAGCAGCTCGCTGCGCAGCAGCGCGGCGCTGCGCGCGAGGGCGGTCTGCGAGGTGCGCACCCACTCGACGTCCACCGCGGCCGCGAGCCCGCGCAGGGACGCGATCTTCTCGTCCCGGCTCGGCGCGACCGGCGCCGCGGCCACGGGCGGCGCTTCGAGCAGCAGCGCGGCGTCGGCGAGGATCTCGCGCTTCTCCTCCTGGTCGGCGGGTACGAAGTCGCGCAAGGTGGAGACGCGCTCCACCTCCGCCAGCCGGGCCAGCTTCGCCGCGGCGTCCTCCGCGGCGGCGAGCGAGGGCTCGAGCACGTCGATGTACCAGGGCGAGGTCTGGCTGTCGGCGAGCAGGTCGTCGAAGGCCTGGACCGACTCGGTGTCCGGATCGCGCATCTCGACCACGTTGCTGTCGAAGCGCACGCGCGGCGCGAGCGCGGCGCTGGCGAGCGCCACCAACAAGGCCGCTGCCGCCACGCTCCCCGCGCGGCGCTCGATGAGCCTTCCGACGCGACCGCTCGCGCGGCTCGGTAGCGCGGGCAGAGACTCCACGTGGCACCAGCTTCCGAGCAGCGCCGGCAGGAAGGTGAGCGTGAGTGCGAGGATCACCAGCATGCCGACCGCCGAGATCAGGCCGAGCTCGCCCACGCCCCGATAGTCGGTCGGCACGAAGGCGAGGAAGCCGATCGCCGTGGTGCCCGTGCAGAGCAGCAGCGCCTCGCCGACCTCGATCGCGGCGGCCTCGATGGCGGGCGCGTGGGCGCGCCCCGCGCGCCGCTCCTCCACGTAGTGCAGGACCAGGTGGATGGCGTAGTCCACCCCGAGGCCGATGAACATCACCGCGAACGCGATCGACACCAGGTTCAGCGAGCCCACCGCGAGCGCAGCGAAGCCGGCGGTGAGGGCGAGGCCCACGAGCAGGGTCGACGCCGCGGCGATCACCAGCGGCAGCGAGCGGAAGGCGGCAAAGAGCAGCGCCAGGACGATCGCGAAGGAGGCCACGCCCGACAGTCCGACGTCCCAGACCAGCCCGAGCATCTCCTCGTGGTTCAGCGCGGGATAGCCGGTGATGCGGACGCGCATGGCGCGCTCGGGACCCAGCCCGAGGGCGCGGGCGTCGGCCCGGATCGCGTCGATCGCCGGCCCCGCCGCCAGCAGCCGCTCGAAGTCGAGCACCGGCTGGGCGACGATCACGGCGCGCTTCGACGGGTCGAAGGACGTGCCGGAGAGCAGCGCGCCGTCCCAGGAGACGAACAGCGGGCGCTCCGCATACACCAGGGACGCCGCGCGGCTGAGCTGGTCGAGGACGCCCGAGAGCTGGGCGGCCGCCTCCGGGTCGGAGGCCGCGGCCTCGATGCCGACGGTCAGCACGCGTCCGAGGGTCCGCAGGTCCGGCGCGGCCGAGAGCTCGGCGAGGATGGGCTGCATGCGGGCGAGCTGCTCGCTGAACTCCTCGAGCTCGGGGACGCTCCGGTAGAGCAGCGCGTTGCGCTCGAAGAACGGGCCGGTGCCGGGGACGTAGACGTCGGTGAAGCGATCCGTGCGCGCGCGCAGCCGCTCGGCCAGCAGCGTCGCGGCGTCGCGCGCCTGCTCGCCGGACTCCGCGTCGACCACCACCAGCAGAGCGTTGTTCAGCACCGGGAAGTGACGGGCGAACTCGCGGTCGCGCTGCTGGAAGGGCAGGTCGGGGTCGAGCAGGGCCTGGGGGTCCGCGTTGACGCCGAGCCGCAGGGCGGCGCAGACGAGGGCGACGGCCGCGAGGGCGAGGGTGCCGATCACCACGCTCCGCGGCCGCCGGCCGGCGGCGAGCACGAAGCTCGCCACCGCTTCGCCGATCCTCTCTCCGCGCGTGGACGCCACGCAGGTTCGATAGCAGGGAGGCGCAGCGCGGTCAGCTTCCTGCGGGGGCTCCGGGTCCAGAAGGCTACGGAGGCGCGGGAAGGGCCTCGAAGCGCGCAGCCCGGGGGAAGCCCGCCGTCTCGCGCGGCGGCTCGCCCGCGGCGAGCAGCAGCGCCTCGACGCCCGGAGCCGCTTCCGCGAGCGCCAGGCCCGGCTCCGCGCCGAGCACGACGAGGGCGGTGCTCCAGGCCTCGCCGTCGGTCGCCGTCGGGGCCACCACGACGGCGACGCGCTCCTGCGTCACGGGCCGGCCGCTGCGCGGGTCGAGGATGTGGCCCGCGCGCAGGCCGGCGATCTCGTCGCCGGCGCCGAAGCTGCTGGAGACCGAGAGCGTCTGGTCGCGCAGCGCGATCACACCGGCGTAGCCGCCGCCCGGCCCCCGCACCAGCAGCCGCCAGCGCTCCGCGCCCGGCGGTGCGCCGAGGGCGACCACGCTGCTCTCGCCGAAGGAGAGCAACGCGTCGCGGACCCCCGCGCGCGCGAGCGTCTCGGCGAGCCGGTCGAGGGCGAACCCCTTTCCGATGCCGCCGAGCTCGAGGACCGTGCCGGGGGCGAGCCGCACCTCGTCGCCGCGCAGCTCGAGCCGCCGGCCGTCGACTCGCGCGCGGGCCGCGGCCAGCTCCGCCCCCCCCGGGAGTCGCCCGCTCCGCGCCGCCTCCTTCCACAGCGCGACCAGCGGCCCCACCGTGACGTCGAAGGCGCCCGCCGTGCGCGCGCCGAGCTCGAGGGACTCGCGCAGGATCCGCGCGAGCGCGGGCGGGACCCGCGCGAAGTCGCCTCCCGCGCCGGCGTTCAGCTTCGAGAGAGCGCTCTCCGGGTCGTAGCTCGAGAGCACGGCCTCGAGGGCGGCGGCCTCCGCGTAGAGCGCCTCCAGCAGCGCGCGGCCCTCGGGCTCGCTGCGCGCGACGAGCGAGATCTCGAGGACGGTCCCCATCGCGTAGCGGCCGTCGCTCACCGGGACGGACGCAGCCTGGGGCGCGGGCGGCGCCGGCGCGCAGGCGGCGAGCGCCGCCAGGGCGGCCGACAGCGCGGCCCTCAGTCGTCGTCCTCGCCGTCGTCCCCGGCGCCTGCGTAGTTCTGCCCGCTTCCGCGGAACACCGTCCAGACCGAGAGCCCCACCAGCAGCGCCAGGCTTCCCTGGAGCAGCAGGAAGCCGGCGACCTTCAGCGCGGCGAAGGCCGGGTGGCCGAAGCGCACCAGCCAGCCCGCGCCCTCGTCGAGCCCCGCCGAGAGGAACGGCACGGCGATCAGCCAGGCCTTGGCCCGGTCGGCGAGCGGGACGAACAGCATCAGGTGCGTCAGCACCAGCAGCAGCATGCCCATCGCGAACAGATGGAAGTGCGAGACCTCGAGCATGCCCTGGTAGGTGCGCGGCTGCAGGAAGCGCTCCTCGTCGCCGCGGTAGTACTCGACGACGGAGCTCGGAGAGAGCCCCATCTTCTCGAAGTAGAGCAGCGCGTTCGTCAGCCACAGGACCGCCACGTAGAGCGCGTAGAGCAGCACGATCACCTGCAGCAGGCGGTTGCGGTTCCACTCGCCCGTCACGACGAAGCGCATGTCAGGGAGCCTCCTGCGGCGGGGCGGCCAGGACCTGGTAGAGCGCGAGCGCGCGCCGCACGCCCGCCGTCACCGCCCGCGAGGAGAGCGTCGAGCCCGCGACGCCGTGGATCTCGCCTTCGAGCCGCAGGCGCTCGTCGAGGGCGCGGCCCTCGAACTGGCGGAACCAGCGTTCCGAGGGCAGGTACTCCTGGGGCTCGTAGAAGGCGAGCACGCGGATCGAGCGCACGCGGCCCTCCGGCGAGATCACCACCAGGAAGGCCTCGGGCTGGGTGCGCACGGTGTGGATCTCGATCACCGCGTGACCCAGCAGCGTGTCGCCCCGATAGGCGGTGTAGAGGGTCACCAGCCGCGACGGCAGCTCCGCCCGGGCGAGCTCCTGCACCCTGGCCGCGCGCGCCTCGTCGAGCAGCTCGCTGCGTTTCTCGACGCGCTCGGCGTCCGGAAAGGCGAGCTCGAGCGCCTCCTTCTGGCTGTAGAAGACCTTTGCGCCCGCGGGCGCCGCAGTCGCGAGGCAGAGCAGCGCTGCAGCGACGATGCTAGAACGCAAATCCCATGCCGAAGGAGAGCTCGTCCGGACGCTCGCCCTCGCGGGGGTCGAAATTCCGGTACTCGAGCTTGAGGGCCACGTTCGGGTGCGGCTTGAACTGGATGCCCGGCGTGAACACCCAGTAGGAGTTGCGCCGGTTCTGCTCGTAGCCCGACGGCACCTCGTACTGCGTGTCGACGTACTCGACGCGCAGGAAGGGCGACAGCGAGCGCTCGAAGCTGTCGAACAGGTCGGGCCACACGTCGTAGGCGATCTCCAGGTAGCCGCCCAGCATCTTCTCCGCGATCGGCCGGTTGCGCGCGCGGCCGAGCGCCAGGTTCAGGTCGCGGGCGTCCGAGAGCTGGTTGTAGGCGAAGAGCGCCCGGGCCTGCCACTGCTCGTAGCGCCACTGGATGTGGCCTTCCACCACCGCCAGGGCGGCGTCCGGGATGTCGATGGAGCCGAGCTCCTGGTCCTGGCCGGAGTCCCCGTAGTAGAAGGAGCCGCCGACCAGCCACTCCGGGGTGGGGGTCCAGTCGAGCCGGCCCACGAAGGCGACGTCCTCGGCCAGGGCGCGGTTCGCGTTCTGGCGGCCGTCGCGGATGCCGCCGTCGCTGAAGCCGCGGGCGTTGAAGCCGTTCACCACGTAGGCGCGGTAATGGAGGTTCTCGCCGAGGTCGCCGAACAGGCCGGCTCCCATCTCGCTCCAGGTGCTCGGGATGATGCGCGTCTCGGTCTCGGGCCGCGACACGCCGTAGTAGAAGGGCGGCTCGTGAACCTCGTTGAGGAAGCCCATCGGCAGCAGCACCACGCCGGCGCGCGCGTTGACCCAGTCCCGGAAGAAGAAGTCGAGGGCCGCGAACTCGACCCGCACCTCTCCGGAGCCGGCGCTCTCGGTGCCTTCGCCGATGAAGGCGTGCTCGAACTCGATCTCCGAGTTGAAGACGATGTTGTCGGTGAACTTGTAGCCGAGGTAGAGCACCAGGCGCAGGGCGTCGGCGCGGTCGAGCTGCTGGTCGGAGATCGAGACGCCGTCGACGCTGTCGCTCCCGGAGCCCGAGTCGCCGATGAAGTTGCGGTAGAACCACTCGCCGTAGCCGCCGATCGAGAGGCCGCGGTCGCTGCCGTAGACCTTCGACGCCGCCGGGCCGAAGCCGTAGGCGGCCTTCAGCTCCTTCTCCTCGGGCACCGCCACCTGGTCGCGCACGCGGGCGAGCTCGTCCGTCAGCAGGTCGAGCTTGCGCTCCAGGTCTTCGATGCGGTCGTCGCGGGAGCGGAGCGCGTCGGCTTCGCCGGCGGGCTGGGCCCCGGCGGGCGCGGCGACGGGCAGGCAGATCACGAGTCCGAGGAGGAGGATGCGGAGAGACACGGCCCGGGCTCCGAGCTCGGGAGCTGCGCTCTGGCGAGCGCCTCCCGTGCGGACTGGGCTCGGGGCGCGCGGCCTCTGGCCTCGGGGTGGGTGGGCGACCCCAGCAAGGGGATCACGTGGGTGCGCTTGCAGCGCCGGCACTTCAGCTCGACGCCGCCGGCGACGAGGCGCGCGAGCAGGTTGCCGCAGAGGCAGCGGCAATCGTCGTCGGCGAGCGCCTGGCTGGCGGTGGCGGGCAAGGGCGCGAACTCCAAAGAAATTGAAATTGCATTTCAATTTCGTGCCGCAGCCTAGTCGACCCGCGCCCTCGATGTCAAGCGCCCGAAAAATTTGAGATCGCGTTCGCAATCTCTACTTACCGCGGGATAAGGTAATCACCGGAATGCGCCGGGCCCGGCCCGTCCCTAGCGTGCCCGGCACGAGGTGATCGATGCGTTTCGCCCCCCTTTCTGCCCTCTCCGTCCTCGCTCTGTCCGCGGCCCTCGCGGCGCCGGGCGGGGCCGCCAGCCCCGAGGTCCGTTGCCAGAAGGCCGCGGTCCAGGCCCTCTCGGCGTGCGTGTCGAAGGTGAGCGCGGCTGCGCTGGCGTGCTTCAAGAAGAGCGGCGCGGCGTGTGCGGAGACGGACAAGAAGGTCGCCTCGGCGCTCGCCGGGGTCGGGAAGTCCATCGAGAAGAAGTGCGCCGACGCGGGCGCGGTCGCGGCGGCGGGCTACGCGCCGCTCACGCCCGCCGAGCTCGGGGCGCGACTCCAGGAGGCCTGCGCCCGCGAGGTGGACGACACCTCGGCGCGCGTCTTCGGCGGGCCCGACGGCCCGCTGCTCGCGGGCGCCAGCCCCGCCGACCGCAAGTGCCTGCTCGCCGCCGGCAAGGAGGGCGGCAAGCTGCTCGCCCAGTCGATCGGCGCGGCGGGCCGCTGCGCGGGGAAGGCCTGCGAGGCGGCGGACCTCGACGAGATCGCCGAGCGACGCGCGGCGCTCGAGGCGAAGGCCGCCGAGAAGGTCGGCAGGAAGTGCACGGACCTGGCGGGCCTCGTGGGGCTCGACCCGGCGGCCCTCGCGCGCGAGGCCGGCGAGCGGGTGGAGGGGGCGACCGCCTCGCCCTGCGACCCGATCGACGAGGCGCACTGCCTGTTCCCGTTCAGCAACGACTACTTCAGCGTCGGCGACGTCACCTCGCCGAGCGGCCGCCGCATCCACTTCGCGCGCGAGGCGCTGCCGGCCAACGTCGGCGAGGTCCACGTCGATCCTTCGCGCTGGAACGTCGTCGACGGCTTCAGCGTCGGGCCGACCCTGCTGTTCCACGATCAGCAGCTCGACCTCGCGCAATCCGGCGCCACGCCGATCACGGACATCGCGGCCTCGCTCGATCCCTCGGCCGGCGTGCAGATCCTCGACGCCGAGACCGGCGCCCAGCAGCTCCTCTGGGTCGAGCGCGACGCCCAGGGCACCGGGATCGCCGAGCGGGCGCTGATCGGCCGGGTCGGCGCGAATCTCGAGAACGGGCGCCGTTACCTGGTGGTGGTGCAGGGCGCCCGGGACGGCGCCGGGAGCCTGCTTCCCTCGAGCGCGGCGTTCGCCGCCTACCGCGACCGCACCCCGAGCCCGCAGCTCCCGATCGAGGCGCGGCGCCCGCACATGGAGCGGATCTTCGGAGAGCTCGAGGGCTTCGGCATCGAGCGCGAGGGCCTCTACCTGGCGTGGGACTTCACCACCCAGAGCACCGAGAGCAGCTCGGCGAAGCTGCTGCGGATGCGCGACGACGCGTTCGACGACGTGATCGGCGATCAGGCGCCGACCTTCAGCGTCGTCACGGTGACGGAGGCGCCGAACGCCGGCGGCGGGATCTTCCGGCGCGTCGAGGGAACCGTGCAGGTGCCCCTCTATCTCACCAACGGGGGCGCCGTCGGCTCCGAGCTGCGCCTCGGCCCCGACGGGCTGCCGGTGAACCAGGGCGACTTCTTCGCGGCCAACTTCCTCTGCATGATCCCCGAGTCGGCGACCACCGCCGGCGCGCCTCCCGCGATCCCGGCGCGCGCTTCGCTCTACGGCCACGGCCTGCTCGGAGACCGGGGCGAGACCGGCGCGAGCCACGTGCGCGGCTTCGCAAACGCGCACAACTTCGTGATGTGCGGGACGGACTGGACCGGCTTCTCGGAGGCGGACTTCGGCACGGTCGCGGCGACCCTCACGGACTTCTCGGTCTTCCCGAGGTTCATCGAGCGGCAGCTCCAGGGCGTGCTCAACTTCATGGTGGTGGGCCGTGCGCTGCTGCACCCGGACGGCTTCGCCAGCCATCCCGCCTTCCAGCTCGACGGCCAGTCGCTGATCGACCCGAGCGGGCTCTTCTACGACGGGAACAGCCAGGGGGGCATTCTGGGCGGCGTGCTCGCGGCCTTCGCCCAGGACATCGAGCGCTTCGTGCTGGGCGTGCCGGGCATCAACTACAGCACGCTGCTCGACCGCAGCACCGACTTCGAGCAGTTCAACGAGCTGCTCACGGGGTCGTATCCGAGCCGCCTCGACCGCGCCCTGCTGATCGCCGTCGGCCAGCTGCTCTGGGACCAGACCGACCCGAACGGCCACGTCCGGCACACGACGGCGGATCCCTATCCCAACACGCCGCCGAAGAAGATCCTCTACCAGGTCGCGTTCGGGGATCACCAGGTCGCGCCGGTCACCGTCGAGATCGCCGCGCGCAGCAACGGGGCGCACATCCACACGCCGGTCGTCGACCCGGGGAAGGTGCTGCCCGAGGTCGACCCCTACTACGGCATCCCGGCGATCCCGGCCTACCCGTTCGACGGCTCGGCGGTGGTGATCTGGGACAGCTGGAACCCGGCGCCGCCGATCGAGAACGTGCCGCCGCCCGAGATCCTGCCGACGGACGAGGGCTGGGGCGATCTCTCGCCCTGCGCGCAGAACTGGGACTCGGACCCCCACGAGTGCCCGCGCCGCGCGCCCGAGGCGCGGCTCCAGAAGTCGGAGTTTCTGCGCAACGGCGGCGCGGTGGTCGACACCTGCGGCGGGCTGGCCTGCCAGGCGCCGACGTTCTGATCGCAGGAGGCCGCTCCCTTCGAGTATCCTGCCCAGGAGGAGAAGTCCCGTGGCTCGTCGCGCAACCGCCGTCCTCGTGCTCGTCGTCCTGCTCGCCCTCTCAGCCTTCGCCGCTCCGGCCCGCGCCGGGAAGATCAAGGTCGGGGTGGCGTCCCGCTCGGTGCTGCCGCTCGTCGCCGGCAGCTACGACTACCTGGCGCCGGGCTTCCCGCCGCGCAGCGATCCCTTCGACCTCGGCATCCCGGTGCCGGCGTGGGACGACGGCCGCATCGCGGTGGGGAACGGCGCGAGCGAGTCCTACTGGGTCCACGACGACGTGCGCGTGACGGCCCTGGCGCTCCAGAAGAAGCGCAAGGAGATCGTCGTCATCGTGTCGACGGATCTCTACATGGTGTTCCGCCTCGACGCCGACCAGATCCGCGCCAAGGCGGCCGTGCTGCTCGGCGAAAAGCTCGCCAAGCGGACGCGCATCCTCGTCACCGCCACCCACAACCACCACGGGCCGGACACCGCCTTCGACGTCAATCACGACTGGTACGAGCACATGACGGACCAGGTGGCGGCGGCCGTCGCCGAGGCGGTCGACAACCGGCGCCCGGCGACGATCCGGGTGGCCTCGGGCGAGCACTACTTCGGTGCGAAGGACGGCACCGATCCGAAGATCTTCGACCCGCGGCTGAACGTGCTCCAGGCCGTCGGCAAGAAAGACGCGGTGATCGCCACGATGGTGCAGTGGAACAATCACCCCGAGGTCACGCTCGGGTGGTCGCCGCCGGCGGAGGCGATCGCCGACGACTGCGTCGTGCTCGGCCTCGAGGGCGAGGACTGCGAGGCCGAGGGCCGCTACTTCACCTCCGACTTCCCGGGCGTGCTGCGCGACGTGCTGAAGGAGACCTACGGAGGCGAGGTCCTCTACCTGAACGGCGCCCTCGGCGTGATCGTCGGCCCGGGCGGGACGCAGGTCTGGGAGGTCACCCCCCAGCATCCGCTCGGCAACCAGATGGTGGCGCCGGTCGGCGCGGAGGCTCCCGGGGGCGGCACCGACTACACCCAGGAGAACTTCCGCCGCACCGCCGTCATCGGCGAGCAGCTCGCCGCGGCCGTGGTGCGGCTGCTCGGCGCCCCCGAGACCGAGACCGTGAAGAAGCCCACCCTCTCGTACGCCGTCCAGCCCTTCTTCACCCGCCTCAGCAACATCGGCTTCCGCGTGCTGCTGGTGGTGGATCCGGTGAGCGGGCGCAGCCAGCTCGGCCACAACCCGGCCACGCTGTACACCTGCCCCGCCCTCGGCCCGAAGACCGACGGCACCTGCACGTCGGACCTCGGCGCGACCGTCGACGACGACCTGGTGGGCGTCACCTATCGGGTCGGCGACCACCTGAAGACCGCGGTCGAGTACGTGCGCCTCGGGCCGGTGGGCATGATGTTCCTCACCGGCGAGGTGGCCGGAGAGCTCGTGATCGGCCTGCCTTCGGCGTTCCGCACCTCGCCCGAGAACTGGTACGACGAGACGCCCGGCATCCATACCTTCGGCGCGGACTACACCACTCCGGGTTACGTGCTCGCGCACATGAGCGATCCTTACAAGTGGACGATCGGCCTGGGGAGCGACCAGCTCGGCTACCACGTGCCGATCTCGAACTTCCGCGCGCTCTGCGTGGCCGACGAGCTCGGCACGCCGGGCGTCTGCGACGAGCTCTACCAGACCGGCAAGATCGAGTACCCCGACTCCGTCGCGGGCGAGACGTGCAAGGGCCTCGTCGAGGGGACGCTCCCGTACCCGGGCTTCCTCGTGGTGGCGAGCTGCACGTACGGGCAGGCGCTCGGCGAGGCCGACGGCCACTACGAAGAGACGAACTCCGCGGGCTGGGACCTCGCGGCCGACCTGCTCGACGCCGTCGCGGCGGTCACCGAGGTCGACGTCGCCGACGAGGTGAACCCGGCCTTCCCGGGCTGGTGGCCGGGCTTCCTCCCGCCGGGCGACCTCCCGTAGACGCCGCGCCCCGCTTCGCGAGGCTCGCCCTCGGCGCCGCGCTCGCCGCGGTCGTCGCCGGCGCCGCCGTCGGCGCGGCGCGGCGCGCCGAGGCGCACGGCAGCCACGGCAAGCTCGTGCGCGGCGTGGTCACCTACCAGCGGCTCTGCGCGCGCTGTCACGGCGCCTCCGGCCGCGGCGACGGACCCCGCGCGGCGGAGCAGCTCCTGCGGCCCGTGGATCTCACGCGGCTCGCGGCGCTCCACGGCGAGTTCGACCGCCGCCGCGTCGCCGCTTCGATCGACGGCGAGAGCCGCGCCACGGCCCACGGCGAGGCCGAGCTTCCGGTGTGGGGCGACGCGACCCTGCGCGTCCCCGCCGGCGAAGCCCCGCTCCCCGCCCCACTCGACGAGCTGCTCGACTACCTCGAGCACCTGCAGAGCAGGGACGGTCTTAAGTAGTTAAGTAACTGTTCCCGCGGGTGGAATTACTTAACTTCTTAAGACCGTCCCCGCTGCGGACTCGGCGGCTTCGACGGTCTGGGCGATGAGCGTCGCGATGGTCATCGGGCCGACGCCACCCGGGACCGGGGTGTAGGCGGAGCAGCGCGGGATGGCGGCGGAGAGCTCGACGTCGCCGACGCCCGGCGGGTGGTAGCCGGCGTCGACGACGACGGCGCCGGGCTTGATCCAGGCGCCGCGCACGAACTCGGGCCGGCCCACCGCCGCGACGACGAGATCCGCCTGCGCCACGAGCTCGGGCAGGCCGCGCGTCTTCGAGTGGCAGATCGTCACGGTGGCGTCGCGGTTCACGAGCATCGCGGCCATCGGCTTGCCGAGGATCGGGCTGCGGCCGAGCACCACCGCGTGCAGGCCGGCGAGGGCGATGTCGTAGTGGTCGAGCAGCCGGAGGATGCCGGCGGGGGTCGCGGAGCCGAAGGCGCGCTCGCCCATCGCCATGCGGCCGAAGCCCGCGGAGGTCACGCCGTCGACGTCCTTTTCGAGGGCGATGCGGTCGAAGCAGGCGCGCTCGTCGATCTGCTTCGGCACGGGGTGTTGCAGCAGGATGCCGCGCACGTCGGGGTCGGCGTTCAGCGCGTCGATGGCGACGAGCAGCTCCGCCGTCGTCGTCGCGGCGGGGAGCGCCACGCGCCGCGAGTCCATGCCGACGCGGCGGCAGGCGTTGCCCTTCATCTTCACGTAGGTCGCCGACGCCGGATCGTCTCCCACCAGGATCGTGGCGAGGATCGGCGTGCGCCCGTCCGCCGCGCGCAGCTTGTCCACCCGCGTCACCAGCTCGCCCTCGAGCTGGCGCGCAAGGGCCTTCCCGTCGAGGACCCGAGGCTCTCCCATCGCTACCCTGACGCCTCCCGGAGCGATGCTCCCACAGCGGGTCTCGATGCGCACGCTGCACCTCTTGCGCCACGCGAAGTCGGACTGGGACGACGCCAACCTCGGCGACGCCGAGCGTCCGCTGGCGCCGCGCGGCCGGCGCGCCGCGAAGCGCATGGGGGCGCACCTCGCGGAGGTCGGGCCGATCCCGGATCTGGTGCTCTGCTCGACCGCGCGGCGCGCGGTCGATACCTGGACGCTCGCCGCCGCGGAGCTCGGCGCCGAGCCGGAGCTGGCGCTCGACGAAGGGCTCTACCTGGCGCCGCCGGCGCTCATCCTCGCGCGCGTACGTCGCGTCCCCGACCGCGTGCACACGCTGCTCGTGGTGGGCCACAACCCGGGCTTCCAGGAGCTCGCCGTGCACCTCGCCGGCGGTCCGCGCAGCGCGGCCGCCGAGCGGATCGGGAAATTTCCGACGGCCGCCCTCGCGACCTTCACCCTGGCGCACGGCGGATGGCGCGAGCTCGCGCCCGAGGCGCTGCGCCTCGCGGCCTTCGTGCGCCCCGCCGAGCTCGACTGACAGCTTGCGCTGACAGGTGCGTCGTCTCCGCATCCCCGCGGGGTTCACGAAAACGTCGCACGCGGGGCCCCTCCGCGCGTTGCTACCCTCTGCTCGAAACCCACCCGTCACCGCCGCGACGGCGCAGCGTGCCATGAACGACGAAGAGCGCGACACCGCTCCGCCCGCGACGCTCCGCCCGGCGGAGGGCCGCGAAGTCGAGCTGAAGCTCGAGGCGCCGGCCGGGGACCTCGGGGTGCTGAAGCACCACCCGCTCGTGCGCGAGCTGGAACGTGGCCGACCCCTGCTGCAGCGCCTCCACACCATCTACTACGACACGGCCGACCACGACTTCGCCCGCGAGCGCCTGGCCCTGCGCGTGCGGCAGAGCGGGGCTCACTACGTGCAGACGCTGAAGGGCGAGGGCTCGGCGCTGGGCGGCCTGTTCGTGCGCGGCGAGTGGGAGGCGCCCCTCGAGGGCCCCGAGCCGGACGTCGAGCGCGTGCCGTCTCCGGCGGCGCGTGCGCTCGCGCGGGAGGCCAGCGCGGGCAAGCCCCTCCAGCCGGTCTTCGAGACCGAGTTCGTGCGCAGCCGCCACCGCCTGCAGCGCGGCGACACCGAGCTGTTCCTCGACATCGACGAGGGCGAGGTCCGCGCGCGGGGCCGCAGTCGACCGATCCGCGAGATCGAGCTCGAGCTGGTGCGCGGCGACCCCGGCTTGCTCCACGGCATCGCCCTCGAGCTGCACGAGGCGCTGCCGCTGCGCCCCTCGACGACGAGCAAGGCGGAGCGCGGCTACGCCCTCGCGAACGGGACGCAGCCCACGCCGCGGAAGGCGCCGCGCATCGCGCTGGCGCCTGCGGCGAGCCTGGAGGATGCGCTGTGCGCGGTGCTGGCGGCCTGCCTCGGCCAGGTGCTCGACAACCTCGAGCCGGCGCGCGACGGCGCCGACCCCGAAGGCGTGCACCAGCTCCGCGTCGGCCTGCGCCGCACGCGCGCGGCGCTGGCGCTGTTTCGCGACGAGCTGCCGCGCGACCAGACGCGGCCCTTCCGCGAGGAGCTGCGCTGGCTCGCCGGCGAGCTGGGCCCCGCCCGCGACCTGGACGTGTTCCTCGCCGAGATCCTGGAGCCGCTCGCCGAGCGCTTCGCGGACGATCCGAGCCTGAAGCGGCTGCGCGACGCCGCGCGCGAGCTGCGCGAAGCCGGCTACGCCCGGGCGCGGGCCGCGATCGACGCGCCGCGCACCGGCGCCCTCGCCCTCGCCCTCGGCGGCTGGCTGACGGCGCGCGCCTGGCGCGCGGGCGCGGCCGAGGAAGCGCTCGCCGCGCTGGACTCACCCGCCCGCGAGCGCGGCGCCGAGCTGCTCGAGCGGCGGCTGAAGAAAGCCCGCAAGCTCGGGCGCGGCCTCGCGAAGCGCAGCGCCGAGGAGCGGCATCGCCTGCGCATCGAGCTGAAGAAGCTGCGTTACGCCGGCGAGTTCCTGGGGAGTCTCTACCCCGAGGCGCCCACCCGCCGCAGCCTCCAGCGGCTCGCGGAGCTGCAGGACACGCTCGGCGCCCTGAACGACGTCGCGATGGCCGAGCGCTGGCTCCACGCCCTCGCCGACCACCTGGGCCCCGAGTGGAACGCGCGGCACGAGCGGGCGGCCGGCTTCGTGACGGGCTGGACGTCCCAGGAGGCCGAGCGGCGCCTCGCCCGGCTGACGCGCCAGTGGAAGGCGTTCCGCCGCGCCCGGCCCTTCTGGCGCGGCTGAGGCGTCGCCGTCGTGTCACACGAAGTTCACGGATCGCCGCAGTCCGCCGATGGACCGAGCCGTATGATGGGAAGCTCCGCACCATGACGACCGCCGCGCGCATCCAGACCCCCGCTCCCGAGCTGCGCCCCGAGGAGCGCTACCTGAACCGCGAGCTCTCCTGGCTCGACTTCGACCGGCGCGTGCTGGCCCTCGCCGAGGACTCGCGCCAGCCGCTGCTCGAGCGCATCAAGTTCCTGGCGATCACCAGCCGCAACCTCGACGAGTTCTTCCAGGTGCGCGTCGCCGGTCTGCACGCTCAGCGCGAGGCGCCGGTGCCGGTGACCTCGCCCGACGGCCGCACTCCCGAGCAGCAGCTCCGCGAGATCCGCACGCGAGCGCTCGCGCTGACCCGCGCCGCCCAGGACGTCTTCGCCAAGCAGATCGCGCCGGCGCTCGCAGAGGCGGGCATCCAGATCGCCTCCTGGAGCAGCCTCGGCGGCGGCGACCGCGACCGCCTCGGCGCCGAGTTCGAGGCGCGCATCTTCCCCGTGCTGACGCCGCTCGCCGTCGATCCCGCCCATCCGTTCCCCTACGTCTCGAACCTCTCCTTCAACGTGGCGGTGCTGGCCCGCGACCCGGACGACGGCAGCGTGCGCTTCGCGCGCATCAAGGTGCCGTCGCTGCTCGACCGCTTCCTGGCGCTGCCGGGCGATCGCTGGGTGCCGGTCGAGCAGGTGATCGGCGCGCACCTCGAGCATCTGTTCCCCGGCATGGAGATCCTCTCCTGGAGCCCGTTCCGGGTGACGCGCGACGCGGACCTCGACCTCGAAGAAGACGAGGCGGAGGACCTGCTCGCGGCGATCGAGTCGGGGCTGCAGCGGCGCCGGCGCCTCTCGGACGCGGTGCGCCTCGAGATCGACCGCTCCATGTCCGAGCGGGCGCTCGATCTGCTGCTCGAGGAGCTGGAGCTCGGCCCCGACGACGTCTACGTGAGCGACGCGCTGCTCGACCTCGGCTCGCTCTGGGAGCTCTACACGCGCGTCGGGCGCCCCGAGCTGCGCGACGAGCCCTGGGTGCCCCAGCCGGCGCCGCGCGTGGCGAAGGCCGAGCCCGGCCGGCGCATCGACTTCTTCGCGCTGCTGCGCGAGCGCGACGTGCTGGTCCACTTCCCCTACGACTCCTTCGAGACCTCGGTGCAGGAGTTCCTCGCCCAGGCGGCCGACGACCCCCACGTGCTCGCCATCAAGCACACGCTCTACCGCAGCTCGGGGCCCGAGAACCCGATCGGCCGCACGCTGATCCGCGCCGCCCAGAACGGCAAGCAGGTGGTGACGCTGGTCGAGCTGAAGGCGCGCTTCGACGAGGAGACGAACATCGAGTGGGCGCGCACGCTGGAGCAGGCGGGCGTGCACGTGGTGTACGGGCTGGTCGGCCTGAAGACCCACGCCAAGGTGATGCTCGTGGTGCGCAGCGAGCCCGACGGCATCCGGCGCTACTGCCACGTCGGCACCGGCAACTACCATCCGCTGACGGCGCGGCTCTACGAGGACCTGGGCGTGTTCTCAGCGAACGAGGAGCTGGGCGCCGACCTCGGCGACCTGTTCAACCACCTGACGGGCTTCGGCCGCCAGCAGCCCTACCGGAAGATCCTGGTGGCTCCGGAGGCCTTACGCCCGGCGCTGCTCGGCCGCATCCGCGAGGAGATGGAGGCGCCCGACGGTCGCCTCGTCATCAAGGTGAACAACCTGTCCGACCCGGCGCTGATCGACGCGTTCTACGCGGCGTCCCAGGCCGGCGTCGAGATCGACCTGATCGTGCGCGGCATCTGCTGCCTGCGCCCCGGCGTGCCCGGCCTCTCCGAACGCATCCGCGTGCGCTCGATCCTGGGGCGCTTCCTCGAGCACTCGCGCGTCTTCCGCTTCGGCAGCGAGACCCGCGGGCCCCGCTACTTCATCGGCTCGGCGGACCTGATGCCCCGCAACCTCGACAAGCGCGTGGAGCTGGCGGTGCCGATCGAGGAGCCCGCCCTGGCCGGGCGCATCGAGGAGATGCTGCAGCTCCTGCTCGCCGACGACGGGGCGTGGTCGCTGGACGGCGAGGGCGGCTGGTCGCGGCCGTCGGCCGGCGGCGAGCGGGAGGCCCAGCGCATCTTCCGGGAGCGGGCCCGGGCGAAGCCCGCGGCGGAGTGAGACCCGGCGTTGTGTTAGTCTGGCAATGCCGCCTCTCCGAGGGGGCTGCACTCCGAGGGTCGCGCCTTCCCCCGGCGTTCTCTCGAACGTTCCTCCGCGGGAGTGGCCTCGGGTGAAGATCTACCTGATCCGCAACGCACGGGCCGTCCCGCGCGCCGAGTGGGGGGGCGAGGAGCTGCTGCGCCCGCTCTCGGAGCGCGGCGAGGCCGAGGCCCGGGCGATCGCCGAGCGCCTGGCCGGGCTCGGGATCACGCGCATCGTCGCGGCGCCGGAGCTGCGCTGCCAGCAGACCGTCGAGCTGCTGGCGCGCGGGCGCCGCTCGGTGCACGTCGACGAGCGGCTCGCCTCCGGCTCGGAGGTGGAGAAGTCCCTCGAGGTGCTGCCGAGCTTCGACGACGGGCCGGTCGTCCTCTGCACCCATGCCGACACGATCCTCGGCATGCTGCGCTTCTTCGAGCTCGGCGAGGCGGAGCTGCGCGACGGCCGGCTGCCCTGCCGCAAGGGCTCGATCTGGGTGCTCCAGGGCTTCGGCCGCACGCCGACCAGCGCGAGCTACCTGGAGCCCGAGACGCGCCAGAAGAGCGGGAAGGTGCGCTTCCCCGAGGCGGCGGAGCCCGCGACGCTGCGCGCCGCGACCCTCGACCTCGGCAGCACCTCCTTCAATCTGCTGATCTCCGACGCCACCCCGAGCGGCGAGATCCGCCCCGTGGTGCAGGAGAAGGTGATGCTGCGCCTCGGCGCGGTGATCGCCACGAACGCGTCGATCCCCGAGGACGTCTCCGAGCGCGCCGCCGAGGTGGGGCGCGCGCTCTGCGAGGTCGCGCGCCGCGAGAAGGTGGAGCTGCTGCTTCCGGTAGGGACCGCGGCGCTGCGCGAGGCGCGGAACGGGGCCGAGGTGGCGCGCCGCATCGGGAGCGCGATCGGCACGCCGGTGCGCGTCCTCTCCGGCGAGGAGGAGGCGCGCGCCATCTTCCGCGCGCTGCGGGCGCGCGTGGGCCTCGGCGCGGGGCGCGCGCTGTGCCTCGACCTCGGGGGCGGCAGCCTCGAGCTGGCGCTCGGCAGCGAAGCGCGCGGCGTGGAGTGGGCGACGACGCTTCCGCTCGGCGTGGTGCGGCTCCACGGCCGGCACGTGAAGAGCGACCCGATGACCCCCCGCGAGGTGCGCGCCCTCGACGAGCGCGTGCGCTCGCTCCTGGCGCCGCACCTCGAGGAGATCGCGCGCCGCCGCCCGGTGCTCGCATTGGCGGCGGGCGGCACCGCGCGCGCCCTGGCGCGGCTCCGGGCCGAGGGCCGCCGCGCGGCGCGGCTCAGCGGCCCGCTGCCCCTGCCGGCCGACGACCTCGCCGAGCTGCGCGAGCGTCTGGTGGCTTCCACTCACCGCGAGCGACTGCGCATGCGCGGCGTGCGCCGCGGCCGCGCGGACCTGCTCCCCACCGGCGCCTTGGTGCTTTCAACTGTCGCCGATGCGCTCGGCCTCGAGGGTTTCACCGTGAGCGACTGGGGTCTTCGCGAGGGCGTCATCCTCGAGGCCCTCGCCTCCGGCAAGCGCCGCGCCTAGCGGCGCCATCTTCCTCAAGCTCCACCCGACTCCCACAGAAGCACAAGGCGCCGCGACCGCGAGGCGCGGGAGGGGGGTGAGATGCTCGGGGTTCTTCGCAGGTTCGGGTTCGGGGTGGCGGCGGTCGCGGCGGCGGGTCTCTTCGCCAGCGCGGCGACGGCCGAGCCCTTCGGCATCGAGTACACGATCGACCGCAACGTCTTCAAGAAGACCGCGCGCGCCGACCAGGTGATCACGTTCGACGTCTTCAGCGACTCCGCCTGCACCGCGGCGGTCGAGACGGAGACGCTCTTTGCCGCGGACTCGACGCTGGTGATCGACGAGGTGAAGCGCCTCAAGGTGAAGGGCGATCCCACCTAGCACGCGGCGATCGCCGTGCTGCGCAGGGTGCTGGACCTCACCTCGCCCGAGGCGCCGCTCTACCTGCGCGTGACCGGCGACCCGATCCTGGCGGCCGGCGGCGAGTGCCAGGTGCAGATGGGCGCGGTGATGGGGCCGGTGGGTCCGGAGGGTCCGCAGGGTGCCCAGGGCGATCCGGGCCCGACCGGCCCGCAGGGCCCGACCGGGCCGCAGGGTCCGGCCGGCGCGACGGGCGCGACCGGGCCGCAGGGCCCGACCGGCGCCACCGGCGCGATCGCGAGCTTCGACTGTCCGTTCGGCCAGGTGCTGACGGGCGGCGGCGCTCCGATCTGCTCGTCGCCGAACGCCTACGCCCCGAACGGTCCCCAGACGAACGTGGCCGTCGCCACGGCGACGGTCGGCTGGACGCAGTGCTACAGCGGCACCTATGCGGAGAACACGCCCACCGTCGCGTCGATCCTCGCGGCCTGCAACAAGTCGAAGCTGATGATGACCTGCCGGCCGGTGGGCGACGCCAACTTCACGCTGCTCGCGGCCGCGCCCCGCACGGACGTGATCTTCGATACGGGCACGGGCAACACTCCGCACAACGCCAACGGCAGCGGCTGGTACTTCAACAACAGCTGGTCGTGGGGCTTCGCCCTCGAGGGCGACACGATCAGTCGGAACTCGTGCGACACCAACAACACGAATCCGACCCTTCGCATGTGCTGGCACACGGGCGGCGGCAACATGAACTCCGGCTGGCGCTGCGGGAGCACGACCGGGATCTTCGGCGGAACCCACCAGCGCGAGATCTACCACCGCGACTAGCCGTGCGGCCTGCGGGCCGCGCCGGGGCGCTGTAGCCTCCGGATCCGCTCGGACGAGCTCCGGGCGGGTCCGGAGGTGAGCGATACGCATGGCGCGGACCCGGCGCGCGGTGAGCGCGCTTCTCGCGGCCCAGGTCGCGCTCGGCGCGGCGGGCTGCGCGCGCGAGGCCGGTCCGTCCTTCGACCCCGCCCCGCCCTGCGGCGAGCTCGCGCTGGCCGGCGCGCCGCAGAAGCGCAGCGTGGTGCTGGTCGTGAACGACACCATGCGCCGCGACCGCGTCGGGGTCTACGGCGGCCCGGCCCGCACGCCCGCCTTCGACCGCTTCGCCGCCGAGGGCCTGCTCTTCGAGCGGGCCTGGTCCCAGGCGCCCTGGACCAAGCCCTCGATCGCCACGCTCTTCACGGGCCTCTACCCGTCGCAGCACCGCGTGCTGTCGCATCCCAGCGAGCCGGGCGGCGCGGGCCAGAGCGACGCGCTGCCGCGCGGCCTCACCACGCTGGCGGAAGTGCTCGCGGCCGCCGGCTACGAGACCGCCGGCTTCGTCGCCAACCCGTGGCTGCGCGAGGAGCTGGGCTTCGCGCAGGGCTTCGAGACCTGGGACGACGAGGCCGCGGGCAACGACGCGCCCGGCGAGGGCCTGGTGCGCGCGGCGCTGGCCTGGCTGGGCGCCCGCCGCGGCGAGCGCCCGTTCTTCCTCTACCTGCACACGATGGACAGCCACGCGCCCTACCCGCCGCTCACCGAGGAGACCCTCGCCGCCCGCGAGGCGGAGCTCGCCGCCGACACCCGGCCTCTCGCCGAAGGAGCGAAGGCCGTGATCCGCATCGCCACGCGCCTGCCGGACGGACGCCACGTGTCGGAGCTCGGCGTACCGCCCTCGATCGCGCTGCTGGCGATGGCCTACGACGGCGGCCTCGCGCAGTTCGACGCCGCCCTCGGCCAGCTCCTCGCGGGCCTGGCGCAGCGCCCCGACGCGGGGGAGCTGGCGATCGTGGTGACATCCGACCACGGCGAGGCGCTCTTCGAGCGCGGCTGGGCCAGCCACGGTCACGGCCTCTTCGACGACGAGATCGCAGTCCCGTTCGCGGCGCACCTGCCCGGGGTCTCGGGGCCCGCGCGCGTCGCGTGCCCGGTGGGGCTCGTCGACGTGATGGCCTCCCTCTGCGTCTACCTCGGCCTCGACTGCCCGGCCCACGACTTCGGCACGCCCTTCCTCGCCGCGCCGGAGCCGAAGCCGCGCGCGGCGCGCTGGATCGCCAGCGAGGGCGTGATCGGGAAGCCCGACCACCGCGCGATCCGCAACGCCGACCTGACACTGCTCTACGAGCCCCGCGGCCGGCGAGCGCCGCCTCCGGGCGCGAGCGGCGGCCCCTGGGCGCTCGACGTCGCGGGCGAGGGCGCGGAGCGCCCGGAGGTGCCCGAGGCGCTGCGGAGCGCCCTCGCGGAGGCCGTTCCACCCTACCGCGCGCCCGGCGCCAGCGGCGTGCGCCTCGACGAGGCGACCCGCGCGAGGCTGGAGGCCCTGGGCTACACCCAGGAGTGACGAGGCGGCCGCGAACCGGCACGCCTCACTTCCCATCCGCCAGCGACACCCGCTCGAACTGGTAGGGCCGCTCGTAGTGGCTCACGTAGTGCTCGTCGGGGAGCAGCGGCAGGCGCTCGCCGAAGTAGAAGTCGAGGATCACGCGGAAGGTGTTCACCGGCGAGATCTCCGGATAGAGGCGCGCGGCGCCGCCGCCCGGCAGGTAGAGGGCGTTCAGGATCGGGAGCCGCTCCGCCGGGTCGACGTCGGGCCAGTGGGCGTTCGGCCCGTGGTCGCCCTGGATCACGATGAGGGGCGGCTGCGCCGAGCGGGCGAGGATCTCGGCGACGGCGTCCGCGACGCGGTCGCCGAGGAAGCGCGCCTGCGCGCGATACCCCTGCACGTACTCCTGGTTCGCCTGGCCGGGCGCGGCTCGTTTGCCGCCGGCCCCGCCGTCGTTGAAGCGGAAGGGCCGGTCCGTCGGGCTCACGTCCTCGCCGTCCTCCCCGAACACGAAGGGGTGGTGAGGCGATAGCAGGTGCACGAAGGCGAACGTGGGGCGGGGGTCGGCGGCGATCTCCGGCAGCGTCTCGAGGGCGTGCAGGATGCGGCGGCGGTGCGCGCGGTAGGGCGAGCCGGAGGGCAGCCGGTCCGCCAGCCAGCCGAGCGGCGAGCGCTCCAGCAGGTGCGCCTGCCATTCGGAGAGCGGCGCGGGCGGTGCGATCACGACGTCCGCCTCGGCCGGCTTCAGCTCGGTGACCGCGTAGCCCGAGGAGTACGCCACCCAGGTGTAGCCGCGCGCGCGCAGGCGGCGCACGAGCTCGCTGTCGCGCACCAGCCGCAGCAGCGGGGCGGCCGAGCCGCGTGGCGTCGGCAGCAGGCGCTGCACGTAGTCGAGGTTCAGGGTGGCGGGAATCGAGTGGAGCGTGGTGGTGTAGTTGGCGGCGCTGCGCTCCGCCACGTAGAAGCCGAGGCCCTGGAGCTGCTCCGCGAGCCCGGACGCGAGGCCGTAGCGCTCGCGCAGCACGTCGGAGCGGCCGAAGGCGTCGAGCACGATCCAGTAGACGTCGGGCGACCCGGGCGGCGGGGCCGCGGCACGAGCAGGGGCGGGCCCGGCGGGCGAGACGTCGGCGGTCGCCGCCCCGAGCGCCGCGCCGGCGAGGCGGAGCGCCGGGAAGGCGAGGAGGGCGCAGACGGCCAGCAGCGCCGGAGCCGCGAGCTCGCCGCTCCTCGGGAAGCGCGACAGCCCGAAGCCGAGGGCCAGCAGCGCCGCGAGCAGCAGCGCGCCCGCGAGCGCGCCCGCTCCGAGGTCGCCGCCCGCGCGCGGCCCGATCGAGGCCGCCAGCGGCGACCAGGCCCACAGCGCGATCACGGCCCCGCTCGCGAGCAGGCTCGCAGCTCCCGCGCTGCGCACGCAGAGCCGCGCGAGCACCCAGAGGGCTAGCCCCGCCGCCGCCGCCGCGAGCAGCGGCGGCACCGCCTCCGAAGGCTTCGTCTCGCGCAGGTTCGCCGCCCAGAGCGAGAGGATCGGGTAGACCGCCAGCAGCAGCGGCGCGAGGCCCCCGGCGAGGCCTTTCCGTTCGTCGCGTGTCCAGGGCGGAGACAAGCTCGGGATCGTACCCGACGCGGGCCGGGCTGACCTCTCCCGCGCGCCCCCGTGATAGAGTCGATCTGCCGTGCAGCCTCGGAATGGAAACACCCCGGGCGGGCCGTGGATCGTGGGAGCTCGCTGGGACGCAGCCGTCTGCTTCTCGACGCTGTGGTTCCCGCTCGCACTCTGGATGCTGTGGCAGGCCAGCGCGCGCGTCGGCCTCGATGCCAGCGAGACCACGCTCGTCGCCTTCACCGTGCTCCTCAACGTCCCGCATTTCCTGACCACGCTGACCTTCACCTACCTCGATCCCGGGCAGCGAGCCCACTATCGCCGGCATCCGGTCGCCTTCTACGTGATTCCGGCGCTCCTCGTGGTGGGCCCCTGGGTGTACAGCGTCAGCATGGGGCCTCTGCTCTTCGTCACGCTGTGGACGCTGTTCGGCGAGCATCACGTGGCGGCCCAGAACATCGGCTTCACCGCCCTCTACCGCGCGCGCAACGGCGAGGGGGAGGCGGACCGGCGCATCGACCACCGGCTCTTCCACGTCGCGTGGATCACCACCGTCTTCGTCTACGGCACGCGCCCCGCGGACGCGACCGGGCTCCAGTACTTCTCGCGCCCGGCCTACGCGCTGCCGCTCGAGCACTACGGGCTCTTCGTCGGCTGCCTCGGCGCCCTCGCCGGGCTCACGCTGCTGGCCTTCGTGTGGCGGCAAGCCGTGCGCTACCGCAGAGGCCTGCCCGTGAGCGGTCCCAAGATCCTGTTCGTGCTCACCGCTTGGCCGAGCTTCATCCTGGTGCCGCTCTTCGTGGACGACGCCGCCCTGCTCATGGTGCTCCGCAGCGGCTACCACGCGGTCCAGTACTGGGCGCTCGTACGCCTGGTGAACCACCGGCGGGCCGAGGCCTCCGGAGGCCGACCCCGGGGCGCCGCACTGGCCTGGCTCCTGGAGAGGAGCGCGGTCACCTACTGGGCGCTCCACGTGATCCCCGCCTTCGCCATCTGGTGGGTCTCCGAGGTGTACGCGGGATGGCCTGGCATCGGCAGCGACTGGGCGCTCCAGTATCTGTTCTTTCCGGGCATCGCCCTCGCCCACTTCTTCCTCGACGGGCTGGTATGGCGCATGAGCGACCCCCACGCCCGGCGGAGCGTCTTCGCGCATCTGTCCCCGCTTCGAGCGAGTCCTGAGCCGCATGTCGTGGCGTGACGCCCCGCGGATCTGGGCGCTGGCCTGGCTCTGCCTGCCGCTGGCGGTCGGAGCGGATCTCGCGCTCGGGCGGAGTGCGGAGGGGTCGGCGCGGCTCGTGCTCCAGGCGGTGGCGCATGCCGAAGCCGGCGACTGGCCCGAGGCGCGGCGACGTTTCGAGGACGCGGCCCGCGCGGATTCTCGCGCCGTGCTGCCCGCGCACAACGCGGCCGTCGCCTGCCTGCGCACGGGCGACGTGGCCGCGGCGCTCGCCTGGAACCGCGAGACGCTTCGGCGTTCCCCTTCCTTCGCGCCGGCTCGCTCCCTCCACCGCGAGATCCGGCTGCAGCAGGAGCGCCGGCGTCGGACCGCTGGCTGACGTCGCGGCCCGCGCCCTCCGCTCAGCCCGCGCGCGCCGCGTAGCTCCCGACGATGCGGTCGCCGCGCACCGGGCCGAGGTCGCCGATCATGCACTTGACCGAGCCGCCGCCCTTCTTCAGGAACTCGGAGACGTCGACGGTCATCGGCTGCGCGCCGCGCTCGCGGACCTGCGCCTGGAGCCGCTCGGAGACGCCCTGGGGCATCAGCAGGTGGTGCTCGCCGCCCTGGTGGAGGGCGAAGGAGTTGGCGGCGTAGCGCTGCGCGTCGGCCTCGTCGAGCTCGAGCAGTCGCTCCTTGTACACGTCCCGGAGCGTCGCGAAGCCCTCGTCGGCGAGCGCCCGGCGATACACCAGGAGCTGTCGGCGGCCGGGCCCGAAGGCGCACAGGGCGGTGTCCCCGTGGTAGTGCGCCTCGAGCACCAGCTCGACGCGCAGCACCGGCTTCGGCTGCACGATGCGGCCGAGGATCGGCTCCACGCGCTCGTCGCTGCGGAAGCCGTAGACGCGCCGCCAGGGCGGCAGGCGCAGCGCCGGCACGAAGCGCTGCTTCTCGATCCGCCCGAAGCTGAACACGTAGAAGTCTCCGGCCGGAAAGAAGTCGGCCTCGCCCTCGAAGGGGTAGCGATCGTCGATCGTCGCCACCCGGTAGCCGGCGTAGGTCAGCACCTGGCGGTAGTGGTTCTTCTCGCCGGAGCGGCTCGCGATCAGGTTGGCGAGGTAGAAGGTCTTCTCGGAGAGCGGCTTCTCGGAGTCGAGGTCGGCCAGGAAGCCCGCGTTGGCCGGGTAGACGAGGCCGGGCTGAGCCGGATGCGGCGGCACCACCAGCACGCGCACCCCGAGGTCGCGCAGCCGGTCGTGCAGGCCGCGCCACTGCGCGATGGCGCGCTCGCGGTTCACGCGCCGGCGCAGGCCGAGCCAGTTGCGCGTGTGCGGGTTGGCGCCGCCCTTCACGCTGAAGTGGCTCGGGTCTCCCATCAGCACGGCGCGCTGCATCACGGGCGGGGCGCTCCGGGGGGGAGCCGCGAGGGATCGAAGGCCGCCTCGCCCTCGAGCTCGGACTGGGCGAAGGTGCAGTAGACGGCGGAGAGGATGCCGGCGGGGCGGTCGTTGCCGCTGCGCCGCAGGCCGCCGAAGGGCAGCCGCCCGCTCGCGCCGATCGTGCCGCGGTTCCAGTTGAGCACGCCGGTGCGCACGCGGCCGGCGGCGTGATCGAAGGCGGAGCGCGAGCGCGTGACGATCGCCGCGGCGAGGCCGTAGTCCGAGTCGTTCAGCGCGGCGACGCCTTCCTCGAGGTCGTCGACGGCGTAGAGCGCGGCTTCGGGACCGAAGATCTCCTCGCGCTGGTAGGGGTGGCGCTGCGCGAGCGAGGCGAAGCGAACCAGGCCGGGGCCGGCCCAGGGCGGAGGCGCGCCGGGGTCGCGGCGCAGCACCACCTCGCCGCCGGCCTCGCGCGCTCCGGCGCGGAAGCGCTCCAGCTTCTCGAAGGCCGCGCGGGAGACCAGGGGACCCATGAAGGTTTCTTCGTCCAGCGGCGGGCCGATCCGAAGGCCCTTCAGCATTCTGGCGAGGCGCTCCTGAAAGGCGTCGACCACGGGCCGCGCCACGAAGATCCGCGAGAGGGAGGAGCAGCGCTGACCCGTGGTGGCGGCGATCGAGACCGCGGCCTCGGCCACCGCGAGCTCGAGATCGGCGTCGGCCAGCACCAGCATGCCGTTCTTTCCCCCCAGCTCGAGGGCCAGCAGCTTGCCCGGCTGGTCCAGGGTGGCGGCCTCGAGGGCGCGGCCCACGGCCCAGGAGCCGGTGAAGAGCACGCCGTCGACACCGGGGTGCGCCGCCAGCGCGCGGCCGGTCTCGGCGCGCCCCTGCACCAGGCCGAGCACGCCGGCGGGCAGGCCCGCCTCGGCGAAGGCGGCGGCGAGCCACGCGCCGGTGGCGGGCGCCAGCTCGCTCGGCTTCAGCACCACCGTGTTGCCCGTCGCGAGCGCGGGCACGAGGTGGCCGTTGGGCAGGTGGGCGGGGAAGTTGAAGGGGCCGAGCACCGCGAGCACGCCGCGCGGATGGAAGCGGGCGCGCGCGCCGGCGCCGCCGTCGATCTCCGCGACGAAGCGCATCCCGTGGGCGAGGGTCGCCTCCACCTTGGCGGCCAGCAGCCGCGCCTCCGCGCGCGCGTCCCAGATCGCCTTGCCGATCTCGCGCGCCAGCAGCCGCGCCAGCTCCTCCTCGCGGGCGCGCGCGACGGCCGCGAAGCGCCGCAGCCGCTCCGCGCGCGCGTCGGGGCCGGCGTCGCGCCAGGCGGGGAAGGCGGCGCGGGCGCGCGCGATGGCGGCGTCGACCTCGGCGGGACCCGCGACGGGAAAACGGCCGATCTCGTCGCCGGGGTCAGCGGGCGCGATGCTGACGAGCTCGTCCACCGCTCCCTCCGTGCCGCGCTTCAGGGCAGCGGCGTGACGCTGACGCGGTCGCCGCTCGCCACGCCGAGCGCGTCGCGGCAGGCGCGCGACACGACGGGCGCGCCCTCGGCGTCGAGCGGCACCACGGTGGCGCGAAAGCCGAGGCGCCCCTCCGCGGAGAGCAGCGCCAGCACCTCGCCCGAAGCGTCCTCGCCGGGCGTCGGCACCCCGGGCAGCACCAGCTCGCGGCGCTCGCGCACCGACACCACCGCGTCGCGCGCGGCGCCGTAGTAGGGGCCGCCGTCGAAGGGATCGACCTGGTTCAGCGGATGGAAGCCCAGCTTCTCGAGGATCCGCACCGCGGCGACGGCGCTCTCGTTCGGCCGCCCGATCGACTTCTGCACCTCGTCGGGGAAGAGCGTCGCGTAGACCGGATCGCGCGGGAAGAGATCCGCGATGAATTGCTTGTTGCGGCCGGAGAGGCGATCCGCCTCGCGGTAAGAGAGGCCCGTGAAGCGCGCTCCGAAGGCGTCCCAGAGCAGGCTCCGGCCCGGCGCCACGAAAGGCGAGAGCATCTCGGCGATCAGCTGCTGCTCGAAGCGCTCGGGGTGCGCCGAGATGAACGTGAAACGCACCACCGAGAGCGCCTTGCCGCAGCGCTGCGGGTGTTGGCGGTACGCCGGGTCGAGGATCAGTCCGCCCACCTCGGTGGGGCCGTCTTCGGTGGAGCGCAGGCGCAGCTTGGTGTGCACGAAGCGCTTGCGCAGCTCGGGGCTGCGGCGCTCCTCGCTCGAGACCTCGAGCCAGTAGAAGGGCACGCCGGGTCGGCCCTGCTTCGCCACGATCAGCGAGGTGCCGACCACGCGGCCGGCGCCGCGGTCTTCGAGCACGAACTGGTAGACGCAACCCGCCCGCTCCTCGAGGCCGGCGAAGGAGCGCTCCGAGTGGTCCACGCGCGCG
>Ga0105107_10000291_pt1 | contig 30796 bp, 21 predicted proteins | sample PPLLaktember2015_6_FD_79335 | JGI IMG/M metagenome (GOLD analysis project Ga0105107, IMG submission 79335) | Freshwater sediment microbial communities from Prairie Pothole Lake near Jamestown, North Dakota, USA - PPLs Lake P8 Core (1) Depth... | ecosystem: Environmental > Aquatic > Freshwater >...
GTGGTCCAGAGAGAGTGCAGCGCGAGGGCGTCCTGGGGAGCGTCGCCCGCAGTCACCGTGGTCCAGACGATGTCGACCGCATCCATCGCGTCCGCCACGCGCGAGAAGTTCGCGAGGTCCTTCGTCACCGTGGGCCTCCTCTCACCCGTGTCTATGTCGTACGTGTAGACCGCGAGCCCGGTCGTGGTCATCAGAGGCCAGGTCTCTACCGGTATGACCTTCTCGTTCTTCGGGTCCCTGGCACCGAGGTGGATCGTCTTGGGCGCCTTTGAGACGGCATCCTTCACCATCGACTCCGGTATCTTCGCGATACCCTTGTCGTGGTCCACGGACGCTCCCGCCTGCTCCAGCATCGCCAGCACCTTCTGGCTCTTCACCATCACTCCGATCCTCTCAAGCCACTTCAAGCTCGTAGCGTGCACGAATTCCTCTTCTTCCTTGTTCAAGAATCTGACTCTGGCGACCGCCATAGGTGCCACCTCCAGCCCAACGTTCCTCCGGGCCGGGGGAGCATGCGCCCTTTGGTTCTTTAGGTTTTGCAGAATCGTTTTAAATCCCCTTTTCCTGCGGGCCCCATGAGGCTTAAGTATCATGCGCTCGATATGCCAAAGCAACGCTGCCCTCAGGCATGAGGGGAGTCGAGGGGAGAGCGGACAATGATGACATTCTACAGGCCGGAGGCGCACAGGTCATCGCTCAAGCTTCTTCTCCAGAGAGGGGAGGCGTCCGTCGACCAGGTGCTCATCCGACTATTGCTCCACCTCGGGGCCGGGCTCCAGGTCGGAAAGCCAGCTCAGTGATTTCTCGTCCGCATCCGGCGATTCATAGCCGGGCAATTACGTTTCGCCGCCACACGTGCGGCATGCTGTTCGGGTCCGGGCCCCTTGGCCCGGGATTGAGGTTCCATAGGAGGAATGACATGACAAGTGACAAGGACGCCATCTTGGCGGAGCTGGAGAACGGAGTGAAGGGGTTGCAGCAGGAGATCGCAGTCGAAGCCGCGAGGAAGGCCTTGGCTGCTGGCATGAACCCTGTGGAGGCGATCGAGAACGGACTCGCGAAGGGGATACGCGAGGTCGGCGAGAAGTTCGCGAAGAAGGAGATGTTCGTCGTCGAACTGATCTACGCCGCGGAGATCATGAGCTCCGCGATACAGGTACTGGAGCCCGAGATGAAGAGGCTCTCGTCCCAGAGGAACGTCGTCGGCCGCATGGTCTTGGGGACCGTGGCCGGGGACATACACGACATCGGCAAGAACCTGGTGAGGATCATGCTCGAGGCGAGCGGGTTCGAGGTGCGCGACCTGGGCAAGGACGCGCCCACCGAAGGGTTCGTCTCCGCCGCGAAGGAGATGGGGGCCGACGTCCTCGGCGCATCGTCCCTCATGACCACGACGGTCGACGTGCAGAAGGAGGTCGTGGACGCGCTCAGGAGCGCAGGGATCAAGGCGCCCCTGATGGTCGGGGGAGCAGCCGTCACCGAGGAGTGGGCGAAGGAGATCGGGGCGCACTATTCCTCGGACGCGAACAACGCGACCGTCATGGCGAAGCAGCTCATCGGGAAGGGAGGCTGAATCCATGGATGCGAAGTTCCGGCCAGGCAAGTTCGGCATGAAGCGGTTCGAGGTGATGGAGCGGAAGGACGCCGATGCTGTCCACCTCAAGTCGCTGCAGCTCCTGGAAAGGATGGGTATCAAGGTCGTCAGCGAGGAGGGCCGGAGGCTGCTCAAGGCAGCCGGCGCGGAGGTGGACGAGAAGACGCACGTGTGCAAGATACCCGGGCACCTGGTCGAGGAGTCCATGAGGAAGTGCAAGCGGCCCGTCAAGATGGCCGCGCGCAACCCTGCATACGACTTCGTCCTGGATGGGGAGCACTGCTACGCGTGCACGGACGGCGTCGGGCTAGCGACGATAGACCTCGAGACGGGCGAGAGGAGGCCGTCGGCGCTCAAGGACGTCGCCGACTCCGCGAGGATTGTGGACAGCCTGCCCATGATGCACATGTACAACCCGCTCGTGACGCCCTTGGACGTGCCGAAGCACGCGCACACAGTACACGAGTACCTGGCCGCGTTAGAGAACTGCGAGAAGCACTTCACGACCGGCTCGACATACCAGAAGGAGGAGGCCGTCTACGAGATCAAGATGGCCTCGGCCGTCGTGGGCGGGGAGGAGGAGCTGAGGAAGAGGCCCATCATATCGAGCCTCACGTGCACGACATCACCCATGGTGCTCGGGATGACGACCGACGCGGCCATCGAGTTCTCCCGCGCTGGGTGCCCGCCGCTACTGATGGCGATGCCGCTGATCGGTGCTACGGCGCCCATGACGGTCGCCGGGGCCGTGGTCCTCGGGAACGCGCAGGTGATAGCTCTAGCGACTGTTTTGCAGCTCGCGGCCCCCGGGTCCCCGCTGTGCTACTCGAGCGAGCCGATGGCCATGGACGTCCAGAGCGGTTTGTTCGAGGGGCTGTTCCCAGCGGCGGACATGGTGAGGGCGGCGCACGTGCAGATGGCCAAACGTTACGGGATACCCATCTTCATCGGCGGCTGGGGCACGTGCTCGAAGGCGCCTGACGTGCAGGCGGGGTACGAGAAGGCCTTCTCCGCGTTCATCGCGTACCTGAGCGGCGCGGACATGACATCTGGACCGGGCCTGCTGGAGAACTGGACCGTGCTGTCGTTCGAGCAGCTCCTGATAGACCACGAGATGTTCACGATGATGGCGGACATGCTGAAGGGGTTCCCCGTGGACGACCTCAGCGTTCCCATGGACGTGATCATGGAGGTCGGGCACGAGGGGCACTACATGGGCAAGAAGCACACCCTGGACCACTTCAGGGAGATGTGGCAGCCCGTCGTGACGGACGGACGCACGTACAAGGAGTGGAAGGCCTCCGGTTCGAAGAGCGCCGTCGACCACGCCAGGGACAGGGCCAAGGATATCCTGAAGACGCACGTGCCTGGACCGCTGTCGGAGGACCTCAGGAAGGAGCTCAGGGCGATCGTGTCCGAGGCGGAGGGCGGCATACCGCACAAGTGAGCCTCGAAACCCCTCAAACCCCTACTTTCTCTGGTTCCTGGCGGACGACCTCGAGAGGCGGTACTTCCCTCTCGGGACCATTATCTCGAACCGCGCCCCAGCGCCCGCGGTCCCGGTTTCCTTGATCATGATGCCGGTTATGGCGAGGATGGCCCTGGACAGGTAGAGGCCGTAGCCGACCCTGCCGCTCTCGCCCCTGACGCGGTCGAACAGCTTCTCCTTCATCTCCGCGGGTATGCCGCCACCGTCGTCCTCGACCGTGATGACGAGGCCGTCCTGGAGCTCCTGGTAGTTGTAGGATATCGTCTTCGTGGCCTTCCCGTGCTTCACGGCGTTGTCCGCCAGGTTCCTCAGGACCTTCGGGAACATCGGGTCCGCGTACACGACAAGGCCACGGAGACCGTTGACGACCTTAGCCCCTTTCAGGTCCAGCCCGGGCAGGCTGGAATCGAGCGCAAGCTTGAGGTCGACCCATTCGGGGTTGGTCACGCCTACCTTCTCGTACTCGCCCGTGAACTTGAGCTGTTCCTCGAGGGTCTCGCTGGCCAGGACCACCTTGCGGATGTGCTCGAGCATCTTGGGGTCCTTCGAGTTCTCCTCGACCATGGACAACCAGCCGCGCAGTATCGAGAGCTGGTTGAGCGAATCGTGTCGCGTGATCGAGCCCAGTATGCGCAGCTTCTCGTTGGCCGCGGCCACCTCCTTCGTGCGCCCCGCGACCTTCGCCTCGAGGTCCTCATACATGTCCTGGAGATCGGCTGCCATGTCGTTGAACGCTCTCCCGAGCTCGCCCAACTCGTCCCGGGTGCGGATGTCCACCCGCTCTTCGAGCCTACCCCTGGCCATATTGGCCGTCGCCTTCTTGAGACGCAACACTGGCCTTGTGATGCTCGATGACAGCGAGAATGTGAACGCTAAGAACAGGAAGAGCAGGACGAACGAGACCACCATGATGCGCGAGCCCAGGACCGTCACCGGCATGAGGACCTCCTCAGAGTCGTGACTCATGATGACTAGCCATGCCTGGCCAGGATACTCGAGGTAGCCTGGGAAGGTCGAATACGCATAGAGCCGATTCCTCTCACCCTCGACCGAGGTGAAGTAACCTGAATCACCCTCGAGACTCTGCACGTAGGGCGTCTGGGACACATCATCGAACATGCTATAGGCGATCGACGAGTAGATCATGTGCGAGTCCGCCGAGATGATCTTGACCTCCGTGGACTCGTAGTTCTTGGCCTCGAACTGCGTCTCCATCACGATCTCGACCACTCCGACGAACGCCCTGACGACACCCGCGAATTGCCCGTCGTAATCGAAGACGGAGTGGCACACTGGTAGCCCGTACATGTCGGCGCTGAGGTCGTACTCTATATCCCCCACGTGGTGGACCTGGTCCCTTGCGGTCTGCCACCATGCCTCGTCGCTCTGTCTGTAGTCGGTCGTTCTCCTCGTCATGGCGACGACCGCGCCGTATTTGTTCGTGACGACGATCTCCCCATACATGTCGATCCCGTGCTCCGTGATGTAGTGGGTCTTGAGCCTGGCCATGAGGTCGAGGGACAGGTTGCAGTCTATGATGCCCTCCATGAACGGCGTGACCTCATCCATCGGTACTGATGTCCACTCACTGTCGACCGTGTCTATGTATTCCTCGGGGTCGGCCATCGCGTCGAACACGGTGTTCGACGTGTTCAGATCGTTGATGATGGCCCGGCCCAAGGCGATGACGGCAATCTCGTGCAGTTTGGTGTACACACCCCTGTCGACCGAGAGCGCGAACTGCCCGGCCAAATCGATGGACTCGTTCCCCACGGCATCCTCCAAGGTCCGTCTACTAGCGTCCACGCTGTAGACGGCAAGGGACACGAACAGCACGGACATGGCAAGCGACGCGGCGACGAACTTGGTCGACAGGCGCGCCGGCACGCGGTCGATGAGCCTGCTCAGAGGTACCATAGGCGTCCCTCCGATATCCTTGCCGACAGCACTCCGAAGCCTATGTCATGCGTGCCGGGTTCCACACGCAAGGAGCCGGTCGTCCCCACGAAGACGAAACCTCCCTCGAGTGCATCTTGCACGCTCTCCCTGGTAAGCTCGCGGTCCCGCATCAGCCCGCTCACAAGGTTGAGCAAGTCGTAGCCGTATGTGGCGTAGTGCGTGAGTGCCCGTCCATAACAGGCCTCGAATTCCTCTGATATCCACTTCGCGGGAAGGTAGTTCTCGTTGTACACGGCCGGAGCGGCGACGTAGATACCCTCGGCCTCAGGGAGAGACTTGATCGGGTCAGATGATCCTCCGCTTGTGGTGAGTATGTGGCCTGTGTAGCCGGCCTCACGCAAGGCCAGCAACGCTTGCGGAGCATACACGGATGTCAGGCCCAGGAACACCGCTTCCTTATCCATCATAAGCGAGACTTCATCGCTGTAGTCATCATCATCCGGGGACAGGAGCAGATTCTGGACCGAGCCCCCGGATGCGGTGAACTCCTCGGACAGGATCGCGTCAATCGAGAGGCTGAACTCGTCCTGGCCATGGAGTATGCCCAGGTCGGACACCCGCAGCGCATCGAGTGTGTGCATTGTGGCGTCGGACTCATCCTGGGCCTCGGAGTAGAACCTGAAGGTCCACCGTCTGCCCTCTGTGAGGTTCTGGACGGACGTGACGACGCCCACGAGCACGACCTCGTTCTCCTCGGCCAACGGCGTGAGCGGGACGGTCAGATGGCTCATGACGGATATGTAGAACAACGGCTTTTCGTCCCGCTCAAGTTCCTGGAAGGCCTCGACTGCTTTCGCGGGGTCAGACTCAGAGTCCCTGACCAGGAGCTCTATCTCAGCTCCGTTAATGCCGCCCCACTTGTTGAGCTCCTCCAGCGCGAGCAACATCCCATCCCTGACATCGACGAGGTATGACGCGTTGCCTGTCAGGGGGGCGATCAGGCCGATCTTGACGGTGGGACGCTCGAACAGGGCGGGGGATGCGATCAGTACTAGGAATATGATGACTATGCACACGGCAGCGAGCACGCGGCCCATGCGAGCGCGGGGCAGATGAGGCTTATTCAGTGGTTCACTGCTCGGCCCCTCGGTGCCCGATTCGACGTCACGATTCTCAGCGGCTGAGCCCAACAGCCACGACCACCCGCCCAGCCTCCGCCGGACAGATAACGTATTGTCCCCTAGGGTTATTAACGCCGTCGATTACGGCCTCACGATCGGGAAGGGATGGGTGAGGTTTCGCAGCGGTCTCTCCACCTGAGTGGAGACACTTGCCTTGACTAGAACTTCTTGAAGGACTCCTTCTTCGCGTTGCATATCGGGCACAGGTCCGGGACCTCGTCCTCCATCGTGTAGCCGCACACGGGGCAGATGTAGACCTCCCCTAGCTGCGTGTCCTTGCCCGCCTTGACCGCGTCGATGGCCTTCTGATACATCTTGGAGTGCACCTTTTCCGTCTCAAGGGCCCAGTGCGTGCTCCTTATCGCGCCCTTTTCCTGCTGAAGTTCCGCGACGGCCTTGAATGCAGGGTACATCTCCTCGATCTCGTAGTTCTCGCCGTCGAGGGCGTGCTGCAGGTTCGAGGCCGTGTCCTGTATGTTCCCCAGGACCCTCCAGTGGTTGGTGGCGTGGACCTTCTCGGCAGCGGATATCGCTCGGAACAGCCTCGCGACGTTCTTCTTCCCCTCGGCCTCGGCCTTGTCAGCCCATATGTTGTACTTCATGAACGCCATGCTCTCGCCGGCGTACGCCTCGTTCAGATCGCGCTCTGTCATCTTGTGCATGCGTGTTATCCTCCCTGTCGGACCAGTATCGGAACAATCGAGGAAGGGGCATAAAGAGGTTGTGCCGACCGGTGCTGGCAGGGCATGTCGTGAAGAGCGAGAGGCTCGGCCCAACGGGCAGGGCAAGTTCATTTTGTTGCAGCATGATACAATAAAATAACATATTTTGGTGCATCATTCGAGGTCAAATACGCTCGGGGGTGGAGGAACGTGACCTGAGAGGTTTGAGGGCGTTCCTGGACGAGCAGGACGAGGCGCCCCTTGGCATCGTCGCCTCGAGGGACACATTCGAGATGACAGATGATGCGGCGGTCATGCCCGCGTGGTTCCTCGCGCTGTTGGCCTGAGCCCCGTGGGAATGCTTACATAGTCCGTGCGGCCTCCTCGTCCCAGGACGATGCCATGGACCCGCTGATGCACCTGGTGCTGCCCCTGTTGTTCCTCCTGGCCCTCAGGGTCGACACGAGGAGGGCCGTGCTCCTCGCGCCCCTCGCGGTTCTGCCCGACCTCGACGCGTTGTTCGGCCTTCACAGGGCCCTCGGACACAGCTTCATACCGATCGTGCTGGTCCCGATGGCGGTCCTCGTCTACTCCAAGCTCAAGCGGCCCGAGTGGGTTGCGGCTGCGCTGATAGCGCAGTTCTACCTCGCGTCTCATGTGATCCTTGATTTGGGAGGGGTCGCGTTCCTCTGGCCCTTCGTACAGGAGCAGTTCTACCTCGAGCTGGGCGTGACCTTCGCCGCCTCCGACGGGTTCGACATAGGGTTCACGGCCGACTGGGGGATGAGGGAGCTGCAGGACATGGGCACAACCAGCATCCTGTCGGACTACGGGTTCGCCCTCCTGTTCCTCGGGGCCCTGACCGCGGCCGTGTTCAGGAAGGAGTTCGCGGACGGGGTCAGGAAGTTGTGGTCGACTATCAGGTCCCTGCCCGGGATGTTCAGGCGCTGACCGGTGCGCAGGTCATATAAGAGCCTGTCAGTGGACTTGAGGGAGCTGGCTCCAGGCCCGCTCGATGGGCATACTGGCGCCCTGGAGCCAGGCGCGTTATCAATCCCGATAACTTGCTGTCGACCGTATATATAGGCCGGGCACGAGTTCTTAAGAATCGCCCACCAGAGGCGATGGTGTCCTATCCATGTCATCTCATAATGAGACCGCAGGCCCTTCCGAGTCTCTGCCCGTTCTTGCCAGAGCCGCCACGGCCTACTCGGTCTGCGCGTTCATGCTCATCTCATCCCTCGTGTTCATGAGCGGGGACGCCTCGTCCGACCCGGTTGTCATAGACAACACGGACGACACGCGCTCGGTGGTCTGGGATTTCGACGATCCCGATGGATACACCCTGACCGATGTCGACATCGAAGGAGGAGACGCTCTCCTGCGGCACATGAACATGACCGACGGAGACCACGACGCGGACGACTACTCCGATGGCGCCGTAACGGACATGGACCTCGTCACGATGCCTGGGTCCGTGATCGTGGAGACGTCGACGACCATGGCGACCTACGACAACCAGCCAGGGGCGGTAGGTGTGGATTCGTGCCTCTCAGAGAACAAGATAAACGACAACTTCGGACTCTCGACGGGACTTTACCTAGACTCAGAGATTGACAGGAGGTTCCACGTCGTGATACGGTTCGACCTGTCTACGATTCCAGTGGGGGCATCTGTATCCGATGCGACCCTGTGGCTGCAAGTGGCGTCGGGGTCGAAGGGCGACGATGTCGTGTTCGACATACACAGGCTCACGAACCCATTCGTTGAGAACGAGGTCACCTGGGCCAAGAGCACTGTGTCGGACTTGTGGGTCAACCCCGGGGGCGACTTCGACCCGCTCTCGTACGGCAGGTACACGGTGACGAACGACTGGGTGTTCATCGGCCTGGACGTCTCGAAGCTGGTCGAACAATGGGTGACGGGCGCCGAGGGCAACAATGGGCTCATACTCGTCCCCGTGCCTTCAGAGGGGGATAACCAGAAGGTGTTCCAGAGCTCGGACAGCACGTACGACCCCAGTCGAAACCCGAAGCTGATAGTGAACTACACCATCCCCGGAGGAGCTGGCTTGCTCGAGTCCCGGCCCATCGGCCCCGGCACGAACGCCAGTTTCACGCTCGCATCTTTCTCGACATCCACGGTGTCGCACCTGGATGACGGTTTCTCCAGCACCGCACTGTCGCCCAAATGGTCTTGGGCCAACGACCCGAGCCTGAGCGGCGGTGAGTATGACGTGAGCTTGACGAGGCCGGGATGGCTCCACGTCATGGGCGGAGCGAACACTCAGCTCCAGGACACGGTTGTCACCGCCAACTACCTACACCAGGATGTCTCCGGGGACTTCGTCGCGACGACCCACATCGAGGATAGCTTCACAGTGAACTCGATGGGCGCAGGCCTGCTGCTGTACGAGGGTGCGGGGGAGTGGATGTATGTCGCGAAGATGGAACCAGGCGCCTCTGGCAAGATACAGGTGGTCGTCTGCGAGAATGGCACTAGCGCGGGCGCTGGCATCCTCGCCTGGACGGGTTATTCGTTCGCCCATCTGAAGGTCGAGAGGAACTCGACAGGCGTGTGGTTCTACGCGAGCATTGACGGTTCGTCGTACCAGCTAGCGTACCATCACGTGCCCGCTACCCAGATGATGGAGATGCTCGACCTCGGACTATTCGTCTTCTCCAACTCGGCGACCAAGCCCGTGGTCGACTTCGACCACTTCACCGTAACGCCACCCTCCGATGGCTACACATCCGATGTGCGCGTCAGGGTTGGGAATTCCACATCTTTCTCCGACGCGTCCTGGGAAGACTGGGCGTTCACGGATGTCCTGTCTGGCCCGGCATCGATCGATGAGACGGGAAAGTACCTGCAGTACAGGGTATACATGTCCACGGAGGAGGACTGGTATTCGCCCGTGTTCTCCGACTTCGACTGCTGGTATGAGATGTACGCTCAGTCGGGCATCTTGGAGACCGAGGACTACATGCCGATTGACTTCAGCATGTGGTACACCATGACCACGAACGAGACCAACGGCGCTGGAGAGGCCAAGTACTGGTACTCGACTGACCGCGGCGACACTTGGATCTATGCGGGCACGGGAGGCTCATACTCCGTGACGTCCACTGAGCCGACGCTCAAGATCAGGGTGACGCTCGAGACCTACGATACGCTGGCGACCCCACGCGTACACTCGGTCTCCGCGATGCATGGCACTGCGATCTCGTATCTCCACATTGTCGCCCCCGATGCCGTCGTAGCGGGTGAGGCGTTTGCGGTCACGGTATACGCGAAGGACAGCTCCGAGGCGACGATGGTTCACTGGTCCGGGCCGGTCACGCTCACGGCGATGGAGCTGGATGCCGTCACCCCGATGGACACGGACCTGGCAATCACGTCGGCTACGGTCACGAGCGGGGGGTACGTGACTATCCCGAACGAGCTGTACACGGAATCTGGCACTATCCTCATCAAGGCGGTGGCGCAGGACGCGTACGGGTTCAGCGAACCGATCACGGTCATCACCGGTCCGATATCCACACTCAGCATCACGCCCGCCGTGGGCGTGATCATTGAGCACGACGAGCAGACATACAACGCTGAGGCGCGGGACGTCTTCGAGAACATCATAACAGACATCACATTTGCCTGGTCCCTGGATGAGGACGTCGGCACGTTGGACACCTATTCGGGAGCGACCGTGGTGCTCGAGGCCGGGGAGGCCGGGAACAGCGGTGACCTGGTCGTCTCCGCGGGTGGACTCAGCGCGTCTCTGCCCATCGTCATCACGTATGCGGCCAACGCCCCCACATTCACAGAGGACATACCGGACCAGACCATGTACGAGGATTCTGGTTCGTGGACGGTCGACCTCTCACCCTACGTCCAGGACCTAGTGCATGATGACGACGAGCTGAGATGGTATGTGACGAACGAGAGCGTCGTGGACGTTAGCGGCGAGAACCGCACTGGTAACATGATCATCACATTCAGCACGATCCAGGACCTGGCCGGGACGGACAAGCTGAGCCTGTACGTCGTAGACCCCGATGACCTCTCATCGATGGCCAACCTCACGGTGGATATCCTCCCCGTGAACGACTGGCCCTCGATCGACCAGATAAGCCCGCTGGTGGTCCATCATGATGTCCTCTACGTCTACAACATGAAGTACTATGTGAACGACGTCGACGACAGCGAATCCGAGCTGTCCCTTTCCGTCGATGCCCAGAGCGCCGTATACGTATCCGCCGAGAGACTGGCACTGTACTTCCTATATCCCACTGAGCTCAACGGGACCACGCAGACCGTGGTCGTCACCGTGAGTGACGGAGAGGCCGGCACATCGACCGTCATCCAGGTCACGATTTCAGACGACAATGTACCCGTGGTGGTCGAGTTCCTCCCTGACGTCGAGATGTATCAGGGGGAGACGTTGATCAGCGTGTTCGACCTGGACGACTACTTCCTCGACCCTGACGATGATGTGCTGTACTTCGCGTACGGGTTCAACCATGTGGTCGTCACCATATGCGAGGACAACACGGTCAGCTTCTTCGCGCCCACGGACTGGTACGGGAGCGAGTACGTCATATTCAGCGCCATAGACCCGGATGGCGCGAGGGTCGAGAGCGCGACAACGGTCATCGTCCACAGGGTGAACCAAGCGCCGGTGATCGAAGACGTGCCAGACCTGAAGGTCAAGCACACCACCCCTTACGAGTTCGACCTTACAAGATATGTGTCCGACCCCGACAACGACCTGGACGACCTCCACGTCACGACGAGCGACCCCCACGTGGTCCCCGCGGGGATGGTGCTCATGTTCGAGTACCCGGAGATCATGATGGGGCTGGTCACGACAGTCGTGATAACAGTGAGCGACCAGGAACTATCGGACAGCAACTCCATCCGTGTGACCGTAGGCAACAACACGCCCCCGACCGCGGGAGTCCTGGCCTCGCACTGGTTCCAGGAGGACTTGCCGACACCATATCCGTCATCTGGCAGTCTGGACACGGTCTTCGAGGACGAGGAAGGCGAGGCGTTGTCCTTCGACGTGTTCTCGCTCTCGACCGAGGTCTCCGCAGAGACGGTCGATAGCGGCCTGACTGGATGGACCGTAGTTTTCACGACCGAGGACGACTGGTACGGAAGCGCGTGGTTCGCCGTGAGGGCGACCGACCCCGAAGGCGCCCTGGTCGAGACGATGGCCGAGCTGACGGTGCAGTCGGTTCCCGACGCACCATTGATACACTTCAACGAGACCGTCGAGATATCGACCGGCGTGCAGAGGGTCGTGGACCTGTACGGGTCCGCGAGCGACCCGGACATGCACACCCAGGGGCTGGAGTTCAGCGTCTCGAGCGAGCATGACATATACGCCACCATAATCGAGGGTGTGCTGGTGCTGGAGTTCCCGGACGAGTTCCTGGACGACGGCGAAGACCAGAGGTATCTGGACTTGTCCGTCACGGTCACGGACCCCGATGGGCTGTATGACACGGACACGCTCAGCGTGACCGTCGTCAAGAGGATCGACGAGGGCAGGGAGTCGTGGTTCATGCTGGGCATGATCGCCATGGCCGCGGTCGCCACAGGCTCGATCGTGGTCGCGATGAAGCTCAGGAAGAAGCCCTTCGTGATCAAGGACATCATGATCGTCCACAACGACGGTTTCCTCATAGGGCGCGCGGCCGAGAAGACCGAGGGCGAGATAGACGAGGACGTCCTCAGCGGCATGCTGACGGCCGTGCTCAACTTCGTCGAGGACTCGATGGCGAAGACCCAGGACGGGCTCAGGAGCTTCGGGTTCGACCGGTACAAGGTCCTCGTCACGAGAGGCAAGATGACGTATCTGGCGGTCGTCTACGAAGGGGACGAGCCCGAGGCGATCGGCGATAGGATCAGGGAGTTCCTGGTCAAGGTGGAGAAGATCTACCGCAAGAGGATAGAGAACTGGACCGGGGACATGGACACGGACTTCGCCGGGATAGGCCTGCTCCTGCAGGCGTTCGTGAAGGAGAACAGCAGGCGCCACAGGGGCCTGAACGGCTCCGCGAAGGACGCCAAGAAGAAGGCCGGTAAGGCGGGCGCTGGCAAGGAGAAGAAGTGAGAAAGGATATCATAGGTCTCGGACCGCCCGCGCGGCCCGGACCCGTGTGAGGTTTTTCCTTATCATCTACGCCTGGGGCGGCGGCGGTGGTTCGTATGCCGCGTCCTGCTCGACCACTGGCTGGCCGGGGTACATGTTCTGGGGCTGCTGCGGCCTCCTGCGCATCACCATGAACAGCACCAGCAACACGGCCGCGACGATGGCCGCGATGATGACGACCCAGACCCATGTGTCGACTCCGAGCAGGCCGGCGACCTTGCCCTCGACCTCGACGACCTTGACGGTCTCGTTGTTGCCCGCGACATCGACCGAGTAATACTCGACCGTGTGATTGCCCGCGCCCTGGACCTCGAACTCTCCGTCGTACACGACCCAGTCGCCGCCGTCCACGCGGTACATGGTGGCGGACACCCCTGAACCCTCCTCCAGAACGGTGAGGGTCACGGTGGAGCCGTCGACGGCCGCTGTCGTCACGGGGGCGTTCATGTCCACGGAGAACTCCACGGTCGAAACGGCCTCCTCGAGGCCAGCTACATCGACCGAGTAGAACTCGAGCGTGTGGGCGCCGTCCTCGGAGATGACGAGCGTCGTGCCCGACAGCTCCGTCCAATCGCCCTCGTCGAGGCTGTACATGATCACCGACAGGCCCGAGGACACATCGACGACCGTGAACTCCACGGTCGCGGCGCTCGTGATCCAGTCATCCTCGCCGACAGTGCCGTCGACCGACGCTGATGTGTCGGGGGCCACGGTGTCGACCATGACCATGACGGTCCTGGTGGGCTCCTCGTTGCCAGCCGTGTCCACCGAGTAGTACTGGACCGTGTGCGAGCCCTCGTCGTCGATGACGAACGGATCATCGTATGTCTGCCAGGCAGCGCCGTCGATGCGGTAGAATGTGTCCGCCACTCCGCCCGTGCCACCGGTGGCCGTGAGCGTAGCCTCGACCTCTGACACGAACCAGTCCTCCTCGCCCTCATCGCCCGAGAGCTCGACGGTCGTCAGGGGAGGCTCCTCCGTCAGCAGGAGGTCTCCGTACAAGGCCAGCGACGGGTAATAGGCGAAGTATATCGGCCATGTGCTGTACGCGCCGTCATCCCCGTCGACCACGGCGGGCAGCCCCGCGAACCCGATGTCCTCGCCTGGAGAGACCATCAGGAGGGCCAAGGGTATGCACAGCTCGTACACCCTGTGAGCAGTGGCCGAGTACTCGGACGCGCCGAACCCGGCGGCGCCCGCGAGGCCTTCGTGGTCCGTCAGGAGCGGGTCGAACGGCTCACAGTCGACCGTCCAGTCCCCGTACCATGAATCGAACACCGAGTGGCTCGTGTATGTCCCGGCGCTGGAGGCCTCGAGCGTGAACATGTCCTCGTGCATGTCCGACCACACCTCGTCGTTGCCCGTGTCGAACGCGACGGCCGCGAAGTCGCCATCCGTCTCAGTCAGGTCGCCCGTGGCGTCTATGAGCACGAACAGGTGCGTGCCGTTGTTCAGGATGTATATCGTGCCGGCGACCTCGTTCATGCCGTCCGCGGCCAGCAGGTCCACGGGGTCCGCCCCGAACCACTCTGCCAAGGACACGGTCCCGTCTATGACCGGGGCGTCATATGCCCAGCCCGCCTCTATCATCGGGACGGACGGGTCGAAGTCTGCCGGATCGTATGTGCCGTCCAGGTAGTGCCAGTCGGTGTCCATCTCGTTCCGCTGGTCGTCGTACAGGGCAAGCTCGACGTAGGACGGATAATAATCCGCGTTGGCGACGGCGAACGCGTCGAACCACAGCTGGACATCCTGGACGCCCACAGCGAGGGTCGCCTGGGCGACGGCCAGGTCCACTACGTTGTCCCATTCATCGTACAGTATCCCACGCACGGCGTAGTCGCCATCGGCGTACGCCTCGACCGAGGCGTTGACTATCAGGTAGTCGTACAGGGAGTCATCGTCCTCGTCGACCGCGTAGTCGCTGTGCGGCGACGAGAACTCAGCTGGCGGGTACTCGAAGTCCCAGTAGTAGTAGTAGGATGTCCAGTGGGTGTCGTAGTCCATGACGTTCCCCTCATCGTCCTCCACCACCAGCTCCACTATGAAGTTCCCTGAAGAGTAGGTGTTGTAGAGTATCCAGCCTTCGAACGCGAACTCGACCACCTCGTTCCCGACCGTCATGCTCTCGGTGGACTCCAGGCTCGTGAGGTAGCTCCAACCAGGAGTGTACAGATCCGCATACACGGTGTATGCCCCGGCCTCGCCGCAGTTCAGCTCCACATCCACCATCAGGTAGTCGTAGTAGTAGTCGGAGTCGGTGTCCAGCCCGTAGTCCGCGTGGGGCGGGTCGAACTGCACCGCTGGCGGGTCGAAGTCCGTGTAAGAGTAGCTGTCAGTGGTGTAGTAGTAGTCCCAGTCGTACTCCGTATACGAGTAATGGTCGTATACGGTCATCTCGAAGTACCACCAGCCGTCGTACCCGATGTCCCATATCGCGGACGCCGGTATCTCGACCTCGAGCAGCATCGGTATGCCGTCGTCGAGGTACAGCTCGAACATGTACGTGTCGAAGGAGTAGCCCCAGGGGTCCTCCACATACACCTCGATATCGTAGTATCCAGATGTGGAGGCGTTCACGTAGAACGACATGACCAGATAGTCGTAGTACCCGTCCGAGTCATCGTCCCGGCCGTAGTCGTCATAGGGCATCTCGAGGAACGCGCCGATCGGGTCGAAGTCGCTCATGTAGTAGTACGACGAGTAGTCGTAACCGCTGTCGTAGAGCGTCATGCCCGTCTCGTCGTAGACATACGCGTCTATCTCGAAGTAGCCGCTCGACCCGAACGTCAGAAGGTCGTACGAGCTCAGCACGACCTCCCACTCGTAGGTCACGCCCTCGACCAGGCTCACGACCTCGGACGCATCCATGATCCAGCCGTAGTAGTAATCGTACACGTCCGCCTCCAGGAGGAAGTCCCCTGTGGACAACGGGTCGATGTACACGGTGAACACGAGCTCGTTGTACCATCCGTCGGAGTCCGTGTCCCTGCCGAAGTCGTAGAACGAGTCGATGAACGCGCCCACCTGGTCGAAGACGCTGTCATCGTAGTACGAAGTGATGTCATAGCCATAGTCGTAGTAGAACGTGTACGTCTCGTCGTAGATGTACGCGTCGATCTCGAAGTAGCCGCTGCTGCCGTACGCGAGCACCTCGTCCGCGGTGAGCACTACCTCCCAGGCGTACAGGACGCCTTCTGTCAGGTGCACGACCTCGGACACGTCCATGATCCAGCCGTAGTAGTAGTCGTACAGGTCGGCCATGAGCAGGAAGTCCCCGGTGGACAGCGGGTCGACGTACACGGTGAACACGAGCTCGTTGTACAGTCCGTCTGCGTCCGTGTCCCTGCCGAAGTCATAGAAGGAGTCTATGAGCGCGCCCGCGACGTCGAAGTCCCAGTAGTAGTAGTAGTCCGTGTAGTAATAGTCGTAGTCGAGCTCACTGGTGGCGCCATTCTCGTACAGGTACATGTCGAGGTAGAGGTCGCCCGTGTCGCCGCTCGAGTAGATGTACGCGCCGTCGACGACCACCGTGTACGAGACCGTCATGCCAGCGGTGAGGCTCACGGTCTCGTAGATGACCGCGTACTCGTTCCATGACATGTCGTACACCCACACCTCGAGGTCGTAGAGGCCAGTCTCGAAGCACTCGATGTACAGGGTCACGTTGATCTGGTTGTAGTACCCGTCCGAGTCGGAGTCGTACGCGTTGTCGCTATACGGTGCCAGGAACAGCGCGGGCGGGCCCTCGAAGTCCGAATAGAGGTACGAGTTCGTCAGGTGGTTGTCATAGTCCACCCATGTGGAGTTATCGTAGTACAGGTCGAGGTAGAGATAGCACGGCCCGTCCAGGCTCGACTGGCTAATCGGAGGAGACGGATACAGGAGCTGGACTTCGTACACGCCTGCGGCGAACACGCCCGAGTAGTCGTACTCGCCGAGGTAGGTCCAGGACCAGTCATCGTACATGTCCGACGTGACCGTGTAGTACCCTGGGTCGAAGATCTCGATGGTCACGTTCACGACGAGGTAGTCGTACAGGCCGTTCAGGTCGTCGTCCAGGGCGTAGTCGGAGAAGGGCGGGAAGAACATGGCCATGGGCGGATCGAAGTCGGTGTATGCGAGGGCCGCGGCCGTGTGGGAGCTGTAATCTATGTAGTTCCAATAGTTATCGTACAGCTCGAGGGAGATATCGTAAGGGCCGTCGCCCAGAGAAGAGTATATGTCTTCTCCGGAGAACGAGGCGTTCAGGGTCCCGGCGCCTGCAGGCACGGCTGCATCCACCCACGTGTATCCGATGTAGTTGGCGGAGGCGTCGTACATGAACGCATACATGCCCAGGTAACCGCCTGCGACCGCGTCGACCGAGGCGTTGATGTAGAGGTAGTCGAAGTCCCCGTCGAGGTCCGTGTCCTCGACGTAGCTGTTGTGCGTGGTCCCGAAGTGCGCCTGGTACGCCTGCGTCGTGAGGGTGACATCATCATAGACCAGCGCGTCATTGAACGACGTCGCGCGCAGGACCGTGGTTTCGTTCTGCTCCGTGGGCGGGTTCGGCACAGTCACGTACACGAGCATCTCGAACGATTCATCGGGGGCGAGGCCGCCCGTATCGGGGATCATGTTGGCGTTGTTGTCCACCAGCGGGTTCCATGAGGAGTCGTACAGCGTGACCGTCCAGCCCAGGTATGAGTAGTCGACCGTGATGTCGAACGAGTCGGTGAAGGTCTGCGCGTTCGTGACATAGAGACCATACACCGCGCTCGTGCCCCAGTCGACCATGGTGGTCGTGTCCGATCCGAACCCGACCAGCCCGCGCTCGAACTTGACCGCGAGGCCGTCCCAGAGCGTCGCGTACCCGTAGGAGTACTCGCAACCCATGGTGCCGTCGGAGTTCTCGATGCCCGCGGTGGCGCTCGGGCCCGTCTCGGTGCCCATGTCGAGGTACTGGAACCATATCTCGCCCGTCTCGTTCAGGATGACCTCGAAGGTCAGCAGGTTGTAGCTGTAGTCGCGCGAGACCTCGAAGAACTCCACCACGAGCTGCTGGTTCGGGGCTGCCCCTATCGTCTCGTAGAAGACCGCGCCGTAGTTATAGGACGGATAGTAGACGATCAGGTCGTCCCAGAATGGCGCGATGATGTTATCCGGGTCCGATGTGCTCGGGACCGGGTCGTTGTAGGAATCCGAAGAACTCATGTCGAACTGGATATAGCCGTTGCAGGACACGTTGAACGCCGAGTAGGTGCTGCCGTAGAATTCGAAGTCGAAACCTATCGGGTACGGGCCGCCATAGTTGGAGTCGGCATAGTTGAAGCCGACGTCGTCTCCCGAGCCGGATATCTCAATCCAGTTGAACGCCACGGATGGCGTCGGGGCGTTGCTGTCGGTCCAGTAGTATCCGTAGGTGTCCGCGCTCGACTGTTCCGATCGCGCCCCGAAGGATGCGAACGCGAATGCGGAGGCAGTCAACACCATCACAAGCAGGCAGGCTGAGAACTTTCTAGCTATCATGTTCTGACTCCATCCCACTGTCCGGGGGGCGGACAGTATGCTTGGAAGTCATCCAGATAGTTGGTATAAATAGCCTCCTCTTTCCAGCGGAAAGAGGAACGTATGGATGTCGTAACGGCCTTATAGCAGGGCAGATGCGGCTGAGGTCCGGCAAGAACGCGGACACCATGAGGTCGACACCGAGTAGTTCAAATCGACGTGACGTGCCAGGTGAGACTACATCCGCGCGACACGTTTATTAGATGCCACAGCCGTGATAACTGCGCAGGTAAGTCCTGGGGGGTATATGGGTACCGGACGGTGCCCGCCAAAAGAATCCCCCCAGGGGCTGCATTTCTCTACCGCAACCCCCCATGCACGATGTTCCTGCTTATGAGCTCCAGATACGAGCCGTCGGCCCTCTCGATGCTCTTGAACACCGCCCCTGCGACGAAGTCCACTACCTGGAGACCCTCGCACGCCATCGAGTCGAAGTGACATACCTCGATCGATGGCGCAAAGTATCCGCTGTGTCGAGCAAAGACCGCCCTCTCGATGCATGCACTGAATTCCGCCCTCTGCTTCTCCTTGGTCCAGCGCCTGTCGACCATCACGCTCATCGACCTTGCGTGAGTCCTTCTCGCAATCTCGGACACGACGGACCCGGACATGATATGCAATAACCTCTCCCTGTCGGGCTTCGATACATGCGGCATCCCAGACTTCTCGAGACCGCACCAGGCGACACGCGACCTGGTTCCAGCTATGCCCTTGAGGAATCGCATCCTAAGCCCCTCCGAACTCTTGTTGAACTTGAGCTCGACCACACTCTCCCCGCGATATCGCAGACTTCGTCTGATAGCTCTGACTATCCGTTTGAGTTCGTGCGGTTCCTCGGTCGCGAGCGCCGCCACGACAATGTATTTCGAACTGCCAAAGGATGAGCCGAGGTCGCCGCTCTCGTCCAAGTACACGTCCACATGCCTGTGCATCGACGATGCGATGAACGGAATCGGTGTTCTCGGTTGGCACTACATGCAGTCGCTCGGGCATCCTGTGCGACTCAAATCGACGTGACGTGCCAGGTGAGACTACATCCGCGCGACACGTTTATTAGATGCCACAGCCGTGATAACTGCGCAGGTAAGTCCTGGGGGGTATATGAGTACCTGAGTTGTGCTCGCCAAAAGAATCCCCCCAGGGGCTGCACTTCTCTACCACAACTCCCCATGCACGACGTTCCTGCTGACGATCCCAAGATAAGAGCCGTCTGCCCGCTCAAGGCTCTTGAACACAGCCCCCACGACGAAGTCGACGACCTGGAGCCCCTCGCACGCCATGGAGTCGAAGTGGCTGATCTCGACAGCCGGAGGAAAGTAGCCGCCGTGGTGGATGAGCACGTCCCTCTCGATACACCTATTGAATTCCGCCCTCTGCTTCTCCTTGGTCCAGCGCCTGTCGACCATCACGCTCATCGATCTTGCATGAGTCCTTCTCGCGATCTCGGACACGACGGACCCAGACATGACGTGCAATAACCTCTCCCTGTCGAGCTTCGATACATGCCGCATCCCAGACTTCTCGAGACCGCACCAGGCGACCATCGAACTCGTTCCTGCGACATCCGCCAGGAGGAGCCGCCTGAGTCTGTCCGGGCTCTTGTTGAACTTGAGCTCGACCATGCGACGGTCCCGAGCGCGGAGACGCCCTCTGGCTGCTCTGACTATCCGCCTGAGCTCATGGGGTTCGTTGGTCGCGAGCGCCGCCACGACAATGTATTTCGAACTGCCAAAGGATGAGCCGAGGTCGCCACTCTCGTCGAGATAGACCTCGACATGCCTGTGCATCGTCTGGGAGAGGCGCAGAGCGAGTGTTCTCGGTTGGCGCTACATGCAGTCATCCGCGCTCGAGCAGGATGGATTCACAACGGCAGGGTCGCGGTCTTCATCGCGGATGCGTGCTCCGCAACTTCTTCCAGCGCACGGTCCCTGTCCGCGAGGAGAGGGGCATACGCGGACACGAGAGCGGACCCTTCGACCACTCCTCGGGCACCTGCGCGCAGGGCTTCCCTCACGTGTTCCGGCGCCGATATCCCGAAGCCGAGCACGACGGGGATATGGGATGCCAGCGCCACCCGTCTGAGAAGGGATGTCGCAGATTCCGGGAGATTCGTGCGGACCCCGGTCACGCCTGCCGCTGATACGGCATAGATGAACCCAGAACCTCTGGACACGATCTCGCCCAGCCGCATGTCCGTGGTCGATGGCGCGACCAGGCGTATGATGTCGAGTTCATGTGCCTGGGCCTGCGAGTCGAGCTCGCGGGACTCCTCGAGCGGCATGTCGACCATGAGTATGGCGTCAGCTCCGGACCGAGAGGCCTTCGAACAGAAGTCTTGGATGCCAATCCTGAGCACCGGGTTCGCGTACGTCATGAGGACGATGGGCTGGCCGTAGCCTTTCCGCCGGAGAGATTCCACGACCCCGAATGTCTCGTTGACCTTGAACCCCGCCTGGAGCGAGCGGTTCATGGCCCCCTGGATGACGGGCCCGTCGGCCACGGGGTCCGAGAAAGGTATTCCGAGCTCGATGATGTCTGCGCCCGCGTCCAGGAGCTTCGCGGCGAGTGAGAACGTGAATTCCCTGTCGGGGTCACCGGCGCACACATAGGGGATGTACGCTCCCGCGCCGTCCCTCGAGAGCTTCTCGAATACGCCCGATATCCTGCTCATCGTGACGCCTCCAGCTCGGCCACCTGAGCCACGTCCTTGTCCCCTCTGCCGGACAGGTTGACAATCATGGCGGAGTCGGTGGGCATCTCGCCCCCGAGCTTGACTGCGCACGCGATGGCATGGGCGCTCTCGAGCGCCGGGATGATCCCCTCGAGCTCGGACAGGAGGTGGAACGCGGCCAGGGCCTCTGGATCGGTTACGGCGCGGTACTCCGCGCGGCTGGACCTGGCCAGATAAGCGTGTTCTGGCCCGACGGCGGAGTAGTCCAATCCCGCGGCGATGGAATGCGTACCGGATATCTGTCCGTCGCCGTCCTGGAGCACGAGCGTGCGCGCCCCGTGGAGGACGCCCTCCTCGCCCGCGACGACGCTCGCGGAGTGCTCCCCTGTCTGGATACCTTTGCCTCCGGCCTCGGCGCCGAACATCCTCACCCCGGGGTCCTCGATGAACGGATGGAACAGTCCGATGGCGTTGCTCCCGCCTCCGACGCAGGCCACGAGCGCGTCTGGGAGCCTTCCGTGCATCTCCATGATCTGCGTCCTCGCCTCGCGGCCTATGACCGACTGGAGGTCCCTGACGATCGTGGGATACGGGTGTGGGCCGACCACGCTCCCTATGAGATAGTGGGTATGGTCACTGGACGCGGCGTAGTCCCTGAGCGCCTCGTTGATGGCGTCCTTGAGTGTCTTTGAGCCGGACTTGACCACGTTGACCTTCGCGCCCAGCAGCTCCATCCTGAAACAGTTCAGCCTCTGGCGCTCGACATCCACCTCTCCCATGTACACCTCGCACTCGAGGCCCAGGAGGGCGCACGCGGTGGCTGCGGCGACTCCGTGCTGTCCTGCTCCTGTCTCAGCGATGACCCTGGTCCTGCCCATCCTCTTCGCGAGGAGCGCCTGCCCGAGGGCGTTGTTGATCTTGTGGGAGCCTGTGTGCGCGAGGTCCTCCCGCTTGAGGAACATCTTGGCCCCGCCCACGTCCTCCGTGAGCCTCCTCGCGTAGTACAGGGGCGTAGGCCGTCCCGCGTACGTGCTCAGCAGTCCGCCCAGCTCTTTCTGGAAATCCTGGTCGGACGACAGAGTGCGGTACTCGCGCTCCAGCTCCCTGAGCGCGGTCACGAGAATCTCGGGGACATAGAACCCCCCGAACCTGCCGAAGTAGCCGTTCCTGTTCATGTCTTGCATCTCCTGATGAACTCTGATACAAGCTCCCGGTCCTTCCTCCCTGGGGAACTTTCCACGCCCGAGGACACGTCGAGGGCGTACGGCCTCATCCTGAGGGCGGCGTCCATGTTCGCGATGTTGAGTCCGCCCGCGATGATGCACCTCTCGCATGAATCGACTGGGACCACTGAGTAGTCGTAGCTTGAGCCCGTGCCTGGATTCCCGTTCTCGAACAGGAGGATGTCTGAATGATCGGCGTACTCGGACGCCGCGTCGCGGTTCGGGGCGACTGACCGTATCACGGGTATGCCGTCGTGTCTGAGCACGTCCAGTTCCTTCGACTTGAGCGAGTGAAGCTGCAGCATGTCCGCGCCGCTGGTGAAGAACATGCGCTCAGCGTCATAGGGAGTCCTGGGGGTGCAGACCAGGACCTTCGTCGTCATCGGGCCGAGGGATCCGCACATATCGGATATCTCGTCCAGTGGTCTGCCTCTCAGTCTGCCGTCGACGTGGACGAACCCGAGGGCGTCCGCCCCGAGGTCCTCGCACATGACGGCGTCTTCCTGATTCGTTATTCCGCATATCTTGACCTTCATGATGGCACACTCCTTCCCGCGGAGACGAGTTCCTCGGCCTTCCGCAACATGTCCTCGGACTCCATGAGCGCGGACCCTACAAGGACCGCGTCGAAGCCTTTGAGCGACACGAGGTCCTTGGCCGTGCGCACCCCGCTCTCCGCGACGACCAGCTTGTCCGAGGGAATGCGCTGGCGGAGAGAGTTCAACATGGAGATGTCCGTCCCGAGCGTCCTCAGGTCCCTGGAGTTCAAGCCAACCATCCGTACGCGGTCCGCGTTCCGACACGATTCCAGTTTCTCGACATCCTCGAGGTCGTGAAGCTCGACCAGCGGCTCGACACCCGTCTGGACGCACGTTCCTATGAACCGGTCAAGGGTCTCCGTGCGAAGGACCTTGGCTATCAGCAGGACGGCGTCCGCGCCGATAGACTTCGCAAGACCGAGCTGTTCATCGGCCACGACGAAATCCTTGAAGAGCATGGGCAGGGAGGTCTTGCCGCGGATGAGCGAGAACAGCTCGGAGCCTCCTCCGAAGAACTCGTCCTCGACCAACACGGACATGGCGGATATGCCTGCTCGGCCATACGCTTCAGCGGCGATTACGGGATCTGGCGGGACATAGGCGCCGACGGATGATGGCGACCTCGGCTTGTACTCCCCGATGACCGAGAGACCGTGGCCGGATATGGATCCTGAGAATGATGACACGTTCCCTCTCGATACGGACACTTCCGGGACACCTTTGGACAGCACTTTGTGGAGCCTCGCCAGTGATATGACGGACAGCACGTTGGGAGTCGCCAGGAGTCCTGGCTCCAGCGCGTCGAGGCGGTCCTTCCCTCCTTCGATGGAGGTTATCTCGCGTGACAGGTCCGAGGTCAGCTCCGACGCGCGTGCCCTGAGAACGTTCGGCATGATCCTCCTGGAACGGAGCGCGGAGACCTGCGTGGTCGACTGTCTCCGTTCCTCCGCGCCCCTGGCGAAGTCTGCGATATCTCTCAGCTTGTCCAACGCCTTACCTGTCTGGACCGCATGGGCCGCCATCGAGAAGCCCTCGACGAGGTCGTGAGCCGCGCCCGCGACGTACGCCCCGGCAGCCGCGTTCATGACGGCAGCATCGTAGCTCGGCGACTTCTCGCCTCGAAGGATCGACATGGCAGTCCGCGCGCTGTCCATGGGTGAGCCCACCGTGAGTTCCGATGGCTCTACGACATCGAGGCCGAAGTCCGAAGGCGAGAGCGAGTATCTCCTGATCCTTCCGTCCCTGAGCTCGGACACATTGGTCCGGCCCAGGTTCGATATCTCGTCCGTGCCTGAACCGCTCACGACCATGGCCCTCTCGACGCCCAGCCTGGACAACACCCTCGCGACCTTCGGGGCGATGCCAGGGTCGTAGACACCCATCAGCTGGTTCGAGACCCGGGCGGGGTTCGTGAGCGGCCCCAGGACGTTGAACAGCGTGCGTATGCCGACCTCCCTCCTCGGGCCGACCACGTTCCTCATGGACGGGTGGAAGACGGGGGCGAACATGAAGCCGAACCCGGTCGAGTCGATGCTCGCCTGGACCGAGGCGGGGTCGAGGTCGTACGGTATGCCGAGCGCATCCAGGAGATCGGCCGAGCCCGACGCGCTCGATACGGACCGGTTCCCGTGCTTCGCGACCGGGACTCCGCAGGCGGACACGATGAACGACGCGACGGTGCTGATATTGAACGTGCCAGCGCCGTCGCCTCCGGTGCCGCACAGGTCGACCGCGTTGCGAGGGGCGACCAGCTTCGCGGAGCTCTCCCTCATGGCCAGGGCGAAGCCCACGAGCTCGTCCTCGGTCTCCCCCTTCATCCTGGAGGCGGCCAGGAACGCGCCTATCTGGCTCGGGGTGGCCGCGCCCGAGATGAGCTCTGACATGACCGTCTTTGCCTGTGCCACGTCGAGGTCCTTCCCCTCGACGACCATCGAGATCGCTTCGCGTATCATCGGGAGCACATCCTGAGGAAGTTGGACAGGATCGTCCTGCCATGGGAGGTCATGACGGATTCGGGGTGGAACTGGAGACCGTACACAGGCTTGTCCCTGACCTTGAGGGCCATGACCTCGCCATAGTCGGTCTCCGCCAGGATGTCTATCGTCTCCGGGAGGTCTTCGCGGGACACGAGCAGGGAATGATATCTGGTGGCGCGGAAGCTCTCGGGGACGTCCTGGAACAGCGGGTCTTCGACATGGTGTATCGTGCTGAGCTTCCCGTGGACCACCTGGGACGCCCTGACGACGGAGCCCCCGTGGACGTGCGCGATGGCCTGGTGGCCCAGGCACACGCCCAGGAGCGGTCGGCCGTAGCCGTCGTTCGAGATGACCTCGAGGCTCCTCTTCGCCTCCCTCGGATGGCCCGGGCCAGGGGAGATGACGTACCCGTCCGCGGAGCCGACGTGCGCGTCCAAAGCCTGTGAGTCGTTCCTCTCCACGACCACATCGGCCCCGAGCTCCCCCAGGTACTGCGCGATGTTGTACACGAACGAGTCGTAGTTGTCGATGATGAGTATCCGGGTCACGCGCGTCCGCCTCCGGCGATGGATCTGACCGCCTCGACCATCGCGCGCATCTTGTGCTCCGTCTCCATGAACTCCTTCTCGGGGACGGAATCGGCGACAATCCCTGCACCGGCCTGGACGCTCGCACGACCGTCTGCGACTGAGATGGATCGGATCGTGATGGCGAAGTCCATGTCGCCAGTGAAGTCGAAGTAGCCCACGGCGCCCGCGTACGGACCTCTAGGCGACTTCTCCAGCTCTGATATGATCTGCATCGCGCGGACCTTGGGGGCACCGGAGACCGTGCCCGCGGGGAAGCAGGCCTTGAGCGCGTCGAACGCGTCCCTGTCCGGGCGGATCTCGCTCTCGACGTTGCTCACGATGTGCTGGACATGGGAGTACTTCTCGACGGCCATGAGCTCGTTCACTTTCACGGACCCGAACTTCGAGACCTTGCCCATGTCGTTCCTGTGGAGGTCCACGAGCATCAGGTGCTCCGCGCGCTCCTTCTCGTCCAGGAGCATCTCGAGCTTGAGCTTCTCGTCCTCCTCTGGGTCGGACGCCCTCGGACGGGTGCCTGCGAGGGGACGGGTAGTGAGCTTGGAGCCTTCGAGCCGGACGAGCATCTCCGGGGAAGAGCCCAGGAGCTGGATCCCGTCGAAGTCCAGGTGGAACAGATAAGGAGATGGGTTCAGTCGACGGAGCGCGCGGTACATCTCGAGCGAGTCGCCCTTGACGGCGAAGTCCATCCTCCTCGACAGGACCGCCTGGAAGATGTCGCCGTCGAGCACGTGCTCCTTGGCGTCGGAGACCATCTTCTCGAACTCGTCCCTGGACGTGTCGGGGACGCCCTCGCCGACTGAGAGCGTGGACGGGGCGCGGGGCCGCGCCTCGGAGAGGGCGGCCCTGAGGTCGGAGATCTTCCCGTGGGAGATGAGCACGACGCGGGAGTTGAGGTGGTCGAAGCAGACCAGGTGTCTGGGGATGACGAAGTAGAGGTCCGGGAACCCGCTCTCACCCACGGATGGCCCCTGGACGGGCTCGAAGTACCTGACGGTCCCGTAGCCCACATAGCCCACCATGCCGCCTGAGAACGGCGCTAGCTCGGACGTGCCGCACTCGAACGCCTTGAAGCGATTGCGAAGTGATTCGAAGGGGTTCTCGACCTTGTGGGATTCCCCGTCCGCGAAGACGGTGCCGTTGCGGGATACGAATGTGTGGACAGGGTCGACGCCGATGAACGAGTACCGGGCGGTCTTCTTGGTGCCCTCGACGGACTCCAGGAGGAAGCTCTCGCCCGAGAACTGCTCCCTGAGGGAGGCGTAGGTCGATAGCGGATCCAGGTTGAAGCCGCGCTCTATCGCGACGGCGGTCGTGAGCGACCGCTCTGGAAAGTCTGAGGACATCTCCTCATCCAGGGCGCCAAAATGAATCCCTTCTGGTCATTGTAGCCCGCCATATCAACAATGTACTATAAAGCACTTGTTTGTGCTTTGATGTACATTTAGTGATTGACACCTGGCTCGAACGGACATGCGCCTCGATGAAGAGGACTCACGGGTTCCGACATCCGCTCGGATTGACAGGATGAACCAGACGCTACATCCGCACGACAGTTTTATGGACGACGACATTGATGATTTGTCCGCAGGTAAGTCCCTGGGCGGTATATGGGTACCGTACGGTGCCCGTCAAAACACTCCATCCGGGGCTCTGCCACATCTCAGGAACGTAGCTTGCCATAGACAGTGCAATCCTTGATGATCTCGATGTAGGAGGGGTCACCGCGCTCCAGGCTCTGGAACACGGCACCCGCAACGTGGTCCGCTAGCTGAAGACCAGGTGAGGAAGTCGAATCGACATGCCGGACACGGACCTCAGGTGGGAACGGTCCCGGATGACTCAGCGCCACAGCCAATCTGAGTGAGGCATCCATGGCCTTCCGGTCGGCCTTCTTGGCAGACCGTCTGTCGATGACGATGTCCATCGAGCGAACACACAGCCGCCTCGACACCTCCGATACAGTACGGCCGGCCACCTGCCCCCAGATGACATCCTTGCCCTTCCTCATTGTCGAAGGGAGAGGCGACTTGCGAAATCCACTCCAGGCGGTCATCGAGTCCGAGGAGGAGACGGCTTCGAGCACGAATCTCCGGATGGACGGACTGCACCTGTTGAACTTCAGTTCGTGGTTGCCCTTCAGGACCGACCTGAACCTGCGGCGGCATCTGTTCGTGGCCATGGCGAGTGGCGCGCCCTTCCGGACGACTAGCGCGGCCACTATGAAATGCGCCGAGCTCCCCATCGAGAGCCCGAGGTCTCCGCTCTCGTCGAGGTAGACCTCCACATGACGATGCATTGGCTGGACGATGTCACAGCGGATGTTCCAGATTCGCACTGCATGTAATGGAAATGCTACAACGGCGAGGTAGTTTTATGAATGGCACCCGCCATTGGACGTGTGCAGGTAAGTCCCAGGTGGAAAAAGCGTACCATGCGGTGCGCGCCAAAAAACCTCTCCTGGGGGCTGCATTCAGATGCATCAGACTACGCGGCGCTCAACCACTCTTTCCGAGAGCATCGGCAGATAGATGTCATCGGATGGATCTCCGCACGATTCCGTGCTACAACGGCGAGATAGGTTTATGAACGGCGGTCGCCATGGGAAACAGCGCAGGTAAGTCCCGGGGGGTATATGGGTTCCGGACGGTACCCGCCAAAAGAATCCCCCTGGGGTCTGCAATTTTCTCACAACGACTCACCGTGGAGGATGTTCTCCTCGATGACCCTCAGATATGATTCATCGCCCCCCTCCAGGCTCCGGAAGACTGCCCCTGCGACGTAGTCTACCGCCTGGAGTCCGGCGCAGCTTGCCGAATCGAAGTGGCTGACCTCCAGGGCCGGAACGAAGTGGCCGCCGTGATGAACAGACAACGAGCCCCGGACGCACGCATCGAACTCCGCCCTGCGCTTCTCCTTCGTCCACCTCCGGTCCATGACGACGGCGAACGACTTCGAGAGAGTAGTCCCGAAGATCGCACCCAACGCGTTTGCGGACATGATGCTTATTAGGCGCTCCTTGTCTTCCCTCAGCCAGAGGGGCATCTCCCGCTTATCCAGACCGCACCACGCGATCCGCGGATCCCACCTTGAGAGCTCCTCGAGGAGGCGCATCCTGACTCTGCGGGAGCTGTTACGGAACTTCATCTCGACCAGCGGGTGACCCTCCGATCGGAGAAGCCTGCGCGCTGATTTCACGGCCCGCTCAACGGAGCGGACATCGTCGGTCGCTAGTGCCGCGACGATGACGTATCTGGTGCTGCGGGGGGACAGCCCGAGGTCCCCGCTCTCGTCGAGGTAGATGTCCACATGACGATGCATCGAACTGAGGAATCCCTGGGAGATGTTCCAGGTTTGGATTGCATGTAGGATAACAGCTACAACGGCGAGATAGTTTTATGAATGGCACCCGCCATTGGAAGTGCGCAGGTAAGTCCCGGGGGGTATCTGGGTACCATGCGGTGCCTGTCGCAACACTCCCCCCGGGGGCTGCACTTCTCGTTCAGTAGTATCCCCCGGACACACACTTGTCCTCTGTCCGCCTCAGATACGAAGAATCCCCCCTCTCCAGACTCTGGAACACCGCACCTGCGATGTGATCAGCAATCTGTAGTCCGGCGGATGTCGCAGAATCGATGTGGCTGACCGTGACTCTTGGAGGGAAGTGGCCTCCGTGGTTTCTCTCCACTTCCCACCTCAACCTTTCAGAGAGGCGGTCCCTTACGATCCTCGTCAGGGTCCGCCTGCCCACATGGATGTGCATCACCCTAGTGTGTGTGCTCCGCGACAGTTCGGCAACTGTTCTGGCGGCGACGTGCTGCCACAGCCCCTCCTTGTCGGATCGGCGCCATGGAGGTACGCGGGACTTCGCGATACAGCCCCACGCGAACCACGAATCAGTCTCGACGACTCCGTCCAAGAGGAAGCGTCGCAACGGTTCACGGCCACGGTTGAACTTGAACTCGGGCCCAGCACCGTCCACCAGGCTGAACTTCCGATGTGCCTTGCGGACGGTCCTGACGAGCTTGTGCGGTTCCGCCGTGGCGAGGGCGACGATGACGATGTGTTCCGGGCTGCGGCTCGAGAAACCTAGGTCCCCGCTCTCGTCGAGGTAGATATCCACATGACGATGCATCGTTCGGAGGATGCCCCGATGGTTGTTCCAGGTTTGGACTGCATGTAGGAGAAAGGCTACAACTGCGCGGTAGATTAATCAACGAGTGAGTGAATCGAATGCTCGCGGGTAAATCCCGGAAGGTATATGGTCCACCGGACGGTGCGACCCGGCCAAAACTCCCTCCGGGGGCCGCAATCCTCCACCGATGGACCGCGTCATCGACGACCCCGCGCCCATGTGCCTCGTTGCGGGGGAGGCCGGGGACGCTCAGTCCTTCTTCGGGTCCTTCGGCTCCGCGGGCGCGTCCCCGGGCTTGTCCAGCGGCTTGTCCTTTGCCGCGTCCCGCGGCGGCCCACCGGTGTCGTCTGCGAACTGCGACACGGCCGTCCCGATGTCCTTGATGGCGGCCCTGGCGTCCGATTCCTTGGCAGCCTTGAGTTTCCCTAACAGCTTGGGCACCGCGATCATGATCAGTAGGACGATGATCATCAGGACGAACCAGAAGGTCCAGTCGAACCCGAACAGCGTCGCCCCGTCATCGTCCGTGTCCGCCTCCACGGTCAGGGTGACGTTCCTCGTGTCCTCCTCGTTCCCCGCGACGTCGACGGTGTAGAACTGGACGATGTGGTCACCTTCGCCGGTCACCTCGACCTCGTCCGTATACTCCGCCCAAGTCCCGTCGTCCACACGGTACATGGTCACGTCGACCCCGCTCGCATTGTCCAGGGCGGCGAGGGCGACGGTGCCCCCGGCCACTGTCGCCGTGGTGTACGGCGCAGAGGCGTCTATCCTGACTGTGACCGAACCCGTCGACTCCTGGTTCGACGCGACATCGGTGGAGTTGAACTCGAAGACATGTTCGCCATCGCCAGAGACGGAGATGTCCCCGCCATCATAGACCATCCATGTGCCTGAGTCCAGCCTGAAGATCGTATCAGCTATCCCCGACCCGCTCGCGCCGTCCGAGGCCGATAAGGAGACCGTGACATCCGACGTGTACCATCCGTCGGACCCTTCCGCCCCGGACACATCGGCCGAAGTCGTGGGCGCGGAAGTATCGATCCTGATGACAGCCGAATGGACGGCCTCCTCGTTGCCGACGAGATTGACGGAGTAGTACTCGAGCGTGCGCTCCCCGTCCCCGAAGATCA
>Ga0105107_10000294_pt1 | contig 30565 bp, 28 predicted proteins | sample PPLLaktember2015_6_FD_79335 | JGI IMG/M metagenome (GOLD analysis project Ga0105107, IMG submission 79335) | Freshwater sediment microbial communities from Prairie Pothole Lake near Jamestown, North Dakota, USA - PPLs Lake P8 Core (1) Depth... | ecosystem: Environmental > Aquatic > Freshwater >...
AGCGTTCAACCACCTCGTCGGACCCTCTCCTGGCGCCCAAGCGGGCCGAATCCTCAGAAACCACCTCGGGTTTCTGGGCTATCCCTTTCTTTTTCCTGAAACTTATTTCCAAGAACTAAGAGTTTGCCTTAAGTCCTTGTCCCAGTTAAATAAATCACACCCTCGCCTTGACCCCCCTAATTTCCTACTCTAAAGTGGCGAAAAGTGTAATTTCGTGGGAAAACACGGCGGAAATCGCCATTTCGAGCCACCACGGAGGAGATGAGTGTTTCAAGGCGCGGCCGAGATCAGTCTCGACCCGAAGGGCAGGCTCTCGATTCCCACGCGGCATCGGGAAGCGCTCACTTCGGGAACCGGGGGCATTGTCGTGACGGCGCACCCCGATCGCTGCCTGCTGCTCTACCCCAAGGCCGCCTTCACGCCGATCAGCGCCAAGCTCACCTCTCTCACCAGCTTCAACGAGCAGGCGCGGTGGTGGCAGCGCCTCATCGTCGGCTACGCCGAGGAGTCCGAGCTCGACGGCTCGGGCCGCATCCTCGTTTCACCCGCACTGCGCAAGTTTGCCGACCTCAAGAAGACCGTGACGCTGGTCGGCCAGGGCAGCCACTTCGAAATCTGGGACGCCGAGGTCTGGGAGAAGAAGCTCGGCGACGCGTTGGCGATGGCGGGGACGACCCCGCCGCCCGGGACGGAGAACTTTTCGCTGTAGCGGGGCGCGCGAGCGTGGCCAGCCACAGGACCGTGCTCCTCGCGGAGGCGGTCGAGGCCCTCGCGGTGAAGCCGGACGGCGTCTACGTGGACGCGACGTTCGGGCGAGGCGGGCACAGCCGCTCGATCCTCGCGCGGCTCGGGCCGGCGGGACGCCTGATCGCGCTGGATCGCGATCCGGCGGCGGTGGCGGCGGGAGCCGCGATCGCCGATGCGCGCTTCGCGATCCGGCATGCGCGCTTCGGCAAGCTGGCGGAGGCGGTGGGCGAGGCGGGTGCAAGGCAGGTGGACGGCGTGCTCTTCGATCTCGGCGTGTCGTCGCCGCAGCTCGACAAGGCGGAGAGGGGATTCAGCTTCCGGGCCGATGCGCCGCTCGACATGCGCATGGACCCGAGTGGAGGAGAGCCGGCCGCAGCCTGGCTGGCGCGGGCGAGTGAAGAAGAAATAAGAAAGGTGATCAAGAACTATGGGGAAGAACGGTTTGCTGGCCCGATTGCAAAGGCGATTGTTGCTGCTCGGACCCGAGAGCGCATTGACCGCACAGTCCAACTTGCCCGCATCGTGGCTGCGGCCGTCCGGACGCGTGAAGTCGGGCAGGACCCGGCGACGCGCACCTTCCAGGCTCTACGGATTCACGTCAATCAGGAGCTTGAGGAATTGTCGTTAGCGTTGCCCCAGGCCCTCGAACTGCTCCATCCCGGAGGACGGCTCGCCGCGATCAGCTTCCACTCGCTCGAGGACCGCATCGTCAAGCGCTTCTTCCAGTCGCAGGCGCGGCCCGAAGTGCCCGAAAGGCTCCCGCTCAAAGCCACGGAAATGCCACAACCGCGGCTCAAGCTGGTGGGCAAGCTGGTCCGCCCCACGTCCGAGGAAGTGAACGCCAACCCGCGCGCGCGCAGCGCCATCCTGCGCGTCGCCGAGAAGGTCCGCTGAGATGGCGCGGCTCAATCTCGTGCTGCTCGCCGTGCTGGTCGCCTGCGCGCTCGGTCTGGTCACCTCGCAGCACCAGGCGCGCAAGCGCTGGGCCGAGCTCGAGCGCGAGCAGGCCCGCGCCCAGCAGCTCGAGGTGGCGTTCGGTCAGCTGCAGCTCGAGGCGAGCACCTCGGCGACGCCCTCGCGCGTCGAGCGGGTCGCCCGCGAGCGGCTGCGCATGCAGCCGCCCGGCCTGAAGCGGCTGCAGGTGACCGACACCAAGCAGGGGGCGGCGCAGTGAAATTCGCCGACTCGCCGGTGCTCACGCCCACGTTCCCCCCGTGGCGCGCGCGGGTGGTGCTCGCCCTGCTCGCGGCGGCGTTCGGGCTGCTCGCCGGGCGCGCGGTCTACCTGCAGGGCTGGAACAACGACTTCCTGCGGGCAAAGGGCGAGTCGCGCTACAGCCGCACGCTCGAGCTGCCCGCCAGCCGCGGGCGCGTGCTCGACCGCAACGGTGAGGCACTTGCGGTCTCCACGCCGGTCAAATCGATCTGGGCGATCCCCGAGGACGCGACCCTGTCGGCGAAGCAGCTCGACGCGCTTGCGCAGGCGCTCGAGCTGCCGCGCGGGGAACTGCGCAAGCGCGTCGCCGACACCGCGCGCGATTTCGTGTACCTCAAGCGCCAGGTGCCGCCGGAGGTCGCCGACCGGATCGCCGCGATGAAGCTTCCCGGGGTGTACCAGAGCAGGGAATACCGCCGCTACTACCCGGCCGGGGAGACCGCCGCGCACGTCGTCGGCTTCACCGACGTCGACGAGGTTGGCCAGGAGGGCATCGAGCTTGCCTTCCAGGAGGCGCTCGCCGGGCGCGCGGGCAGCCGGCGCGTAATCAAGGACCGCCTCGGGCAGATCGTCGAGGACGTCGAGAGCGTGCGCCCGGCGCGCGACGGGCGCGACGTGGTGCTGGCGCTCGACGCCCGCATCCAGAGCCTCGCGTACCGCGAGCTCAAGCGCGCGGTCGAGGCCCACCGCGCGAAGGGCGGCGGCATCGTCGTGCTCGACGTCGGCACCGGCGAAGTGCTCGCGCTCGCGAACCTGCCGTCCTACAACCCGAACAACCGCGCGCGGCTCACGGGCGAGCAGGTCCGCAATCGCGCCGTCACCGATCAGTTCGAGCCCGGCTCCACGCTCAAGCCGTTCACCGTAGCGCTTGCGCTCGAGTCGGGGCACGTGTCGCCGCTCACGACGATCCAGACCGCGCCCGGCTCGCTCACGATCGGGCCGGCGACGATCCGCGACGCGCATCCCGCGGGTGCGCTGACCGTCGAGCAGGTGATCCAGAAGTCCTCGAACGTCGGCGCGGCCAAGATCGCGCTCGCGCTTCCCGCCGAATCGATTTGGGGCATGTTCGACGGCATCGGGCTCGGTGCTGCGCCGCGGCTCGGCTTCCCGGGCGAGGCGCTCGGCAAGGTGCGTCCGTACAAGACCTGGCGGCCGATCGAGCAGGCCACGATGTCCTACGGGCACGGGATCTCCGTGAGCCTCGTGCAGCTCGCGCGCGCCTACACCGTGTTCGCCCGCGACGGCGAGCTCGTGCCGCTGTCGCTCGTCAAAGTGGACAACTCGCCCGCCGGCAAGCCGCTGCTCTCGCAGAAGACCGCCGTGGCGGTGCGCCACATGCTGGAGCTCGCCGTCGAGCCGGGCGGCACGGCGCCGCGCGCGCGGATCATGGGCTATCGCGTCGCCGGCAAGACCGGCACTGCCCACAAGCAGGAGCACGGCGGCTACGTGCCCGACAAGTATCACTCGAGCTTCGTCGGCTTCGCGCCGGCGTCGCGCCCGCGACTGGTGGTCGCCGTGATGATCGACGAGCCCGGTGCGGGGCAGTACTACGGCGGCCAGGTGGCCGCGCCGGTGTTCTCCCAGGTGATGGCGGGCGCGCTGCGCCTCCTCGGCGTCGCGCCGGATGCGCCGATGAAGCCGATCGAGATGCCGTCGGGCGTGCTGGAAGTGCGCGAGAGCGTCTGAGGCGGAGAAATTGAGAGTGGGTAACGTGTCAGCGCAGTGAGCAAGGAAGTCGACAGGATTCTGAACGAGCTCGCACAACTCGGGGTGCGCCCGGAAGGGCTCGCGGTGGATAGCCGCGCGGTAGCCCGCGGCGACGTGTTCCTCGCCTATCCCGGCGCGCGCAGCGACGGGCGCCGGTTCGTCGCGGACGCGGTGGCGCGCGGCGCGGCGGCGGTGCTGTGGGAGCGCGACGGCTTCGCGTGGCTGCGCGAGTTCGCCGCGCCGAACGTCGCAGTCGCGGAGCTGAAGCGGCTGTCCGGCCCGCTCGCGGCCGAGGTGTACGGGCGCCCGTCGGAGGCGCTGTGGGTGGTCGGCGTGACCGGCACCAACGGCAAGACCTCGTGCAGCCAGTGGCTCGCGCAGGCGCTGTCCGCGACCAGCCGCAAGTGCGGGGTGGTCGGGACGCTCGGCACGGGTTTCCCCGGCGCGCTCGAGGAGAACGCCAACACCACGCCGGATGCGGTCGTCCTGCAGCAGGCGCTGAAGCGCTTCCGCGACGCGGGCGCCGCGTGCGTCGCGCTGGAGGCCTCCTCGATTGGCCTCGAGCAGGGGCGCCTCGACGGTACCCGGATCACCTGCGCGCTGTTCACCAATCTGTCGCGCGATCATCTCGAGTACCACCCCGATATGGAGGCCTACGCGCAGGCCAAGATGCGTCTCTTCCGCGCGTCGGGCCTCGCCCACGCGGTGCTCAACCTCGACGACGCGCTCGGCGTGCGCATCGCCCACATGCTCGCGTTCGGGCCGGTGCGGCGGGTCGGCTACAGCCTCTCGCGCGGGGCCGCGGCGGCGAGCGGCCTCGAGCACTGGCTCGAGGCGCGCGACCTCACCGTGTCCGGCGACGGCATGGCGTTCCGCCTCGAGTCGAGCTGGGGCGCGCAAGCGATCCGGAGCCCGCTCATTGGGCGCTTCAACGCGGCGAACCTCCTCGGCGTCATCGGCGTGCTGCTCGTCGCCGGAGTCGGGCTCGATGCGCTCCCGGGCGTCTGCGCACGCCTCGAGCCGCCGCCCGGGCGCATGCAGCGGCTCGGCGGCGGCGGCGCGCCGCTCGCCGTCGTCGACTACGCGCACAGCCCCGACGCGCTCGACAAGTGCCTCGCGGGCCTGCGCGACGTCGCGCGCGCGCAGGGCGGCCGGCTGCTCTGCGTGTTCGGCTGCGGCGGCGACCGCGACCGCGGCAAGCGCCCCCTGATGGGCGAGATCGCCTCGCGGCACGCCGATTTCGTCGTGGTGACGAGCGACAATCCGCGCAGCGAGGATCCGGCGGCGATCGTCGCCGACATCCTGCCCGGCGTGCGCGTCCCGCATGCGGTGCACGTCGACCGGCGCGCGGCGATCCGCGCGGCGATCGCCGCCGCACACCGCGGCGACGTCGTGCTGATCGCCGGCAAGGGGCACGAGCCGTACCAGGAGATCGCCGGGCGGCGCCTCCCGTTCTCTGACGTCGACGAGGCGCGCGCCGCGCTCGCCGCCGCGGGAGCCGTCGCATGTTGACGCTCGCCCAGGCCGCGCAGGCGCTCGGGGCGACGGTCGTCGGGCCGGACGCGCGCTTCGAGTCAGTCTCCACCGACAGCCGTACGATCGAGCGCGGCGGGCTGTTCGTCGCGCTGCGCGGCGACAAGTTCGACGGCCACGACTACGTCGGCGCCGCACGCGAACGGGGGGCGGCGGCGGCCATGGTGGAGCGCGTGGCCGGCGTCGCGTCGCAGGCGGCCGGAATGCCGCTGCTGATGGTCGGCGACGCGAAGCTCGCGCTCGGCGCGCTGGCGAAGCACTGGCGCGGGCGCTTCCGCATCCCCGCGATCGGCGTGGTCGGCTCCAACGGCAAGACCACGGTCAAGGAGATGCTGGCCGCGTGCCTGCGCGAGCAGTTCGGCGCCGCGCGCGTGCTCGCCACCGCCGGCAACCTCAACAACGACATCGGCCTGCCGCTCACCTGCCTCGGGCTGCGTGATGCGCACGCCTGCGCGGTGCTCGAGATCGGCATGAACCACCCGGGCGAGACCGGGCACCTCGCCGGGATCGCGCAGCCCACGATCGCGCTGATCAACAACGCGCAGCGCGAGCACCAGGAGTTCATGAAGAGCGTCGACGAGGTCGCGGCCGAGCACGGCGCGCTCGTCCGGGCGCTGCCCGGCGACGGCGTGGCGGTGCTCAACCGCGACGATGCGCACTTCGACTACTGGCGCGACCTCGCGGGCGGGCGCACGGTGCGCGACTTCGGCCTGCGGACCGACGCCACGGTGCGCGCTTTCGTGCGCGCCGGCGGCGCCACGACCGAGCTCGAGCTCGTGACCGAGGCCGGCGGCGTCGCGGTGACGCTGCACGCGCCCGGCCTGCACAACGTGCGCAACGCGCTCGCCGCGGCGGCCGCCGCCACCGCGGCCGGCGCGAGCCTCGAGGCGGTCGCGCGCGGGCTCGCCGCGTTCCGCCCGGTCAAGGGGCGCCTGCAGCCCAAGCCGGGCCGCAACGGCGTCCTCGTCATCGACGACACCTACAACGCCAACCCCGACTCGGTGCGCGCGGCGATCGACGTGCTCGCCGCCTCCGAGCGGCCGCGCGTGCTCGTGCTCGGCGACATGGGCGAGGTGGGCACCCAGGGACTGGCGTTCCACGAGGAGGTTGGCCGCTACGCGAAGGAGGCCGGCATCGACCGGCTGATCTCGGTCGGCACGCTGGCGCGCACCGCCGCGCGCGCGTTCGGCGCGGGCGGCGAGCACCTCGTCTCGATCGAGGCGGTGATCGCGCGCACCCAGGGCCTCACCGTGCTCAAGGGGACGATCCTCGTCAAGGGCTCGCGCTTCATGCGCATGGAGCGCGTGGTCGAGCATCTGCTGGCCGAAAGGGACGCGGCGTGTTGCTAGAGATCGCCCAGTACCTCTCGCAGGACGTGCGCGCGTTCAACGTCTTCAGCTACATCTCGCTGCGCGCGGTGCTCGCCGCGCTGACCGCGCTCGTGATCTCGTTCCTCGCGGGGCCGGCGATGATCCGCAAGCTCGCCACGTACAAGATCGGGCAGGCGGTGCGCGACGACGGCCCGCAGACGCACCTCACCAAGGCCGGCACGCCGACGATGGGCGGCGCGCTCATCCTGGTGTCGATCGCCGTGACGACGATCCTCTGGGCCGACTGGTCCAACCGCTTCGTCTGGATCGTGCTCGCGGTGACGCTCGGCTTCGGCGCGGTCGGCTGGGTCGACGACTACCGCAAGGTCGTGCACCGCAACCCGAAGGGGCTGTCGGCGCGCGAGAAGTACTTCTGGCAGTCGCTGATCGGCCTCGCCGCCGCCGTGTCGCTCGCGTTCGCGGTGCCGGCGACCAGCGCCGGGCAGGCGTGGACCCTCTTCACGCAGTGGGTCGCGAGCGGGTTCCTGATGGACCTCCCGCCCAAGGCCGACCTGATCGTCCCGTTCTTCAAGAACGTCGCCTATCCGCTGGGCGTCTTCGGGTTCATCGTCCTGACCTACTTCGTGATCGTCGGCACGTCGAACGCGGTCAACCTGACCGACGGCCTCGACGGCCTGGCGATCCTGCCGGCGGTCATGATCGGCGGCGCGCTCGGGATCTTCGTCTACGTGGCCGGCAACGCGGTCCACTCGAAGTACCTGCTGTTCCCCTACATCCCCGGCGCGAGCGAGCTCGCGGTGTTCTGCGGGGCGGTGGTCGGCGCCGGACTCGGGTTCCTCTGGTTCAACGCGTACCCGGCGGAAGTGTTCATGGGCGACGTGGGCGCGCTGGCGCTCGGCGCCGCGCTCGGCACCGTCGCGGTGGTCGCGCGGCAGGAGATCGTGCTCTTCATCATGGGCGGCGTGTTCGTCGCCGAGACGCTCTCGGTGATGCTGCAGGTCATCTACTTCAAGGTGACCGGCGGCAAGCGCATCTTCCGCATGGCGCCGCTGCACCACCACTACGAGCTCGGCGGGTGGAAGGAGACGCAGGTCGTCGTCCGCTTCTGGATCATCACGGTCGTCCTCGTGCTGTTCGGCCTCTCGACGTTGAAGCTGCGCTAGGGGCCATGGACGTGATCGGCAAACGCGTACTAGTGCTGGGGCTCGGGGAGACCGGGCTCTCAATGGCGCGCTGGATCGCGCGCCAGGGCGGCGCCGTGCGCGCGGCCGACACCCGCGACGCGCCCCCGGCGCTCGGCGCGCTGCGCGCCGCGGTGCCCCAGGCCGAGGTGATCACCGGCCCGTTCACCGACGCGCTGCTTGGCGGCATCGACCTGGTCGCGGCGAGCCCGGGCGTGCCGCTTGCCGAGCCGGTCGTGCGGGCGGCCCTCGCCCAGGGCATGGAGGTCGTCGGAGACGTCGAGCTGTTCGCGCGCCACCTCGCGACCCTGCCCGGGGCGCAGCGCGGGCGCGTGATTGCGATCACCGGCACGAACGGCAAGACCACGGTTACTGCGCTCACCGGCGCGATGTGCCGCGCCGCCGGGCTCGACACCGCCGTCGCCGGGAACATCTCGCCCGCGGTGCTCGACGCGCTTCTCGCGCGGCTCGAGGCCGGGCGCATGCCGCAGGTCTGGGTGTTGGAGCTCTCGAGCTTCCAGCTCGAGACCACGATGAGCCTGCGTCCCGATGCGGCGACGATGCTGAACCTGAGCGAGGACCACCTCGATCGCTATGTCGGCATGGACGAGTACGCGGCTGCGAAGGCGCGCGTGTTCGAAGGCGAGGGCGTGCAGGTCCTCAACCGGAACGATCCCCGCAGCATCGGTATGCGGCGCCCCGGCCGGCGGGTCGTGACATTCGGCTACGACCCCGCCCCGGACCACGAGGACTTCGGGCTGCTCAAGGTGTTCGGCGAGCACTGGCTGGCGAAGGGCGGGACCCCGCTCGTCGCCGCCTCCGACCTGCGCCTCGCCGGCCTGCACAACGCGGTGAACGCGCTCGCCGCGCTCGCGCTGTGCCGCGCCGTCGCGCTGCAGGTCGCGCCGCTGCTCGACGCGCTGCGCGCCTTCGAAGGCCTGCCGCACCGCCTCGAGCGCGTCGCGGACATCCACCGCGTCGCGTTCTACGACGACTCGAAGGGCACCAACGTCGGCTCGACCGTCGCCGCCCTCGACGGATTCGCGCTGCAGTTCGGCGCGAGTGGCCGCAAGGTGATCCTGATCGCCGGCGGCGACGGCAAGGGCCAGGATTTCGCGCCGCTCGCCGACGCGGTCGTCGGGGCGGCGAGATCGGTCGTGCTGATCGGCCGCGATGCGCCACTCATCGCGGTCGCGCTCGCCGGTGCGCACGTGCCGCTCGAGCGCGCGGCCACGCTGCGCGAAGCGGTGGCCCGGGCGCGCGCTGCCGCGCAGCCCGGCGACGTGGTGCTGCTCTCGCCGGCGTGCGCGAGCTTCGACATGTTCCCCAACTACAAGGCGCGCGGCCAGGCGTTCCGCGCCGCGGTGCACGAGCTGGAGGCGGCCCATGCGCATTGAACGGCGCGCCTCGGAATACGACGAGAGCGTGGTGTGGACGGCGCTCCTCCTGCTCACCCTCGGGCTGGTGATGGTGTACTCGGCCTCGATCGCGACGGCCGAAAGCGCGCGCTTCACCGGCGGCCAGGCAAGCTGGTACCTGGTGCGGCATGCGGCATTCCTCGCCGCGAGCGTGGTGGCGGCCGCGATCGCGTTCCAGGTGCCGCTGCGAGCGTGGCAGCGCGCCGCGCCGTGGCTCTTCGTCGCCGGCGTGGTGCTGCTCGCGCTAGTGCTCGTTCCGGGCATCGGCCGCGAGGTGAACGGCGCGCGGCGCTGGCTGCCGCTCGGCTTCGTGAACCTCCAGCCCTCCGAGCTGATGAAGGTCGCGGTGGTGCTCTACGCGGCCGACTACACCGTGCGGAAGCACGCGCTCATGCACAGCTTCCGCCGCGGCCTGCTGCCGATGCTCGGCGTGATGCTGGTCGTCGGCTGGCTCCTGCTGCGCGAGCCGGACTTCGGCGCCTTCGTCGTGATCTGCGCGATCGCGATGGGGACGCTCTTCCTCGGCGGCATGAACGGCAAATGGTTCGCGGGCCTGGTGGCGCTTGCGGCGGCCGGGTTCGCCGTGCTGGTCGTCTCGTCGCCGTACCGCATCCAGCGCATCTTCGGGTTCATGGATCCGTGGGCCGACGCGTTCGGCCGCGGCTACCAGCTGTCGCACTCCCTGATCGCGTTCGGGCGCGGCGAATGGCTCGGCGTAGGTCTCGGCGGCAGCGTCGAGAAGCTGCACTACCTGCCCGAGGCGCACACCGACTTCCTGCTCGCGGTGATCGGCGAGGAGCTGGGCTTCGTCGGCGTCGCGGTCGTGGTGGCGCTGTTCGCGTGGCTGTGCCTGCGCGCCTTCGCGATCGGGCGCCGCGCGGCGCTGCTCGAGCGGTCGTTCGGCGCGCTCGTCGCGCAGGGCATCGCCGTGTGGCTCGGCGTGCAGGCGTTCATCAACATGGGCGTGAACCTCGGCGTGCTGCCGACCAAGGGTCTCACGCTGCCGTTCATGAGCTTCGGGGGCAGCGCCCTGCTCGCCAACTGCGTGGCGCTGGCGATCCTGCTGCGGGTGGACTGTGAAAACCGTGCGCTGATGGGGGGGCAGAGAACATGAGACGAACGCTCGACATCGAGACGCCGCCGACGGCGCTGCGGGTGCTTGCGCACGAGGCGACGCACGTCGCGCTGGAGGCGTCCCCGACCGAACCTGCCGCTCTCGCCGATGACGCGGACGTGACGCTGGGCGCCCTGACCGGCGCCGACGATGCGGCCTGCGTCGCTGGCGAGAGCGGCGGGACCACCGAACACACGCTGACCCCTCCGGCGGGGCTGCTGATGAGCTGGAGCGAACTGGACGAGTGGCTCGAAGCATCATGATCATGGCGGGCGGCACCGGCGGACACGTTTTTCCCGCGCTGGCGGTCGCCGACCATCTCCGCGCGCTCGGCTGGCGCGTGGTGTGGCTCGGCGCGCGCACCGGGATGGAGGCGACGCTGGTGCCGAAGCACGGCTACGAGATGGCGTGGGTGCGCTTCTCCGGCCTGCGCGGCAAGGGCTTGGCTGCGAAGCTGCTGCTCCCGCTCAACCTGCTCGTCGCCTTCTGGCAGGCGCTGCGGGCGCTGCGAACGCAACGCCCGGACGTCGTGCTCGGGATGGGCGGGTACATCGCGTTTCCGGGCGGAATGATGGCGGCGCTCCTCGGCCGGCCGCTCGCGATCCACGAGCAGAACTCGGTCGCCGGGCTCGCGAACCGCGTGCTGGCGGGCGTTGCCGATCACGTGCTGGTCGCGTTCCCGGACGCGCTGCGCAACGCGACGTTCGTCGGCAATCCGGTGCGCGAGGCGATCGCGCAGATTGCGCCCCCCGCGGCGCGGTTTGCCGGGCGGACGGGGACGCTCCGCGTCCTGGTGGTCGGCGGGAGCCTGGGTGCCGCGGCGCTGAACGATATGGTGCCCAGGGCGCTGGCGCAGCTTCCGGCCGAAACACGGCCGATCGTCACGCATCAATCCGGCGCGAAGCACGTCGACGAGCTGCGCGCGAACTACGCGCGCGCCGGCGTCGAGGCGAACGCGGTCGCGTTCATCGACGACATGGCGCGGGCGTACGCCGACGCCGACCTGGTGATCTGCCGCGCCGGAGCGACGACCGTCGCCGAGCTGGCGGCCGCAGGGGTCGCGGCGATCCTCGTGCCGTTCCCGTTCGCAGTCGACGATCACCAGACGACGAACGCGCGCTACCTCGCCGATGCGGGCGCAGGCGTGCTCGTGCAGCAGCGCGACCTGACGCCGGACGCGCTCGCCGGGATGCTCCGCGGGTTCTCGCGCGAGCAGCTGCTCGCGATGGCGACTAAGGCGCGCGCGCTCGGCAAGCCGGACGCGACCCGCGCCGTGGCCGACGCGTGCATGGAGCTTGCCCAGTGAAGCACAAGGTCAAGCACATCCACTTCGTGGGCATCGGCGGTTCCGGCATGAGCGGGATCGCCGAGGTGCTTGCGAACCTCGGGTACCAGGTGAGCGGTTCGGACCTCGCCGCGAACGCCGCGACCCAGCGCCTCGAGAAGCTCGGCGCGAAGGTGACCATCGGGCACGGCGCCGACAACGTCGGTGGTGCGGATGCGGTCGTGATCTCGACCGCAGTGATGTCCGACAACCCCGAAGTGATCGCCGCGCGCAGCCGGCGCATCCCGGTCGTGCCGCGCGCGCTGATGCTCGCCGAGCTGATGCGCCTGAAGCAGGGTGTCGCGATCGCGGGTACCCACGGCAAGACCACGACCACCAGCCTGGTGGCGAGCGTGCTCGCGGCCGGCGGGCTCGACCCGACCTTCGTGATCGGCGGACGGCTGACCGCCGCCGCCTCGAACGCGCGCCTCGGCTCGGGCGATTTCATCGTCGTCGAGGCCGACGAGTCGGACGCCTCGTTCCTGCATCTCCTGCCGGTCATGGCGATCGTCACGAACATCGACGCCGATCACATGGAGACCTACCAGCACGACTTCGCCAAGCTGAAGCAGGCGTTCGTGCAGTTCCTCCAGAACCTGCCCTTCTACGGCAGCGCGATCCTGTGCGCGGACGACGCGAACGTGCGCGAGATCATGCCGTTCGTGTCGAAACCGGTCGTCACTTACGGCTTCGCACGGGAGGCGATGGTCCGCGCCGAGGGCGTCGAGCCGTGCGGCACCGAGATGTGCTTCCGCGCGATCCGGGAAGGCATGCCGGGCGCGCTCGACGTGCGGCTCAACCTGCCGGGCCGCCACAATGTGCAGAACGCGCTCGCGGCGATCGCCGTCGGCACTGAACTGGGCGTTCCGGACGCTGCGATCCTGAAGGCGCTCGCCGAGTTCCACGGCGTCGGCCGCCGCTTCCAGCGCTGCGGCGAGGTCGCGCTCGTGTCCGGGGGCAGCTTCGCGCTCGTGGACGACTACGGCCATCACCCCGCCGAGATGGCCGCCACGCTCGAGGCCGCGCGCGGCGCGTACCCGGGGCGGCGCATCGTCCTCGCGTTCCAGCCGCACCGCTATACGCGCACGCGCGACCTGTTCGAGGACTTCGTGCGCGTGCTCTCGACAGCCGACGCGCTCCTGCTCGCGGAGGTGTATCCGGCCGGCGAGCAGCCGATCGTCGCGGCGGACGGGCGTGCCCTCGCGCGCGCGGTCCGCGTCGCCGGCAAGGTCGAGCCGGTCTTCGTCGAGTCGATCGCCGACATGCCCGCCGCGATCCTGCAGGCGGCACGCGACGGCGACGTCGTCGTGACCATGGGCGCCGGGTCGATCGGCGGCGTGCCGCAGAAGCTGCCATGCAGATGATCGAGCCCGTACAGCTCGCGCGCACGACGCTTCGCGGCCGGCTCCGCGAGAACGAGCCGATGGCGAAGCACGTGAGCTGGCGCGCAGGCGGGCGCGCGGCGCACGCGTACGCGCCTGCGGACCTGGACGATCTCCAGTCGTTCCTGCGCACGCTGCCGGACGGCGAGCGCGTGTGCTTCGTCGGACTGGGCTCCAACCTCCTCGTCCGCGACGGCGGGTTCCGAGGGACGGTCATCCTGATGCACGACACGCGCGGGAAGATCCGGCTCGACGATGACCTCGTTTACGCGGAGGCGGGCGTGGCGAGCCCGAAGGTCGCGCGCTTCGCCGCGACGCACGGGCTCGAGGGCGCCGAGTTCCTCGCCGGCGTTCCCGGCACGATCGGCGGGGCGCTCGCGATGAACGCCGGCTGCTACGGGTCGGAGACCTGGGAGTTCGTCGAGCGCGCCGACACGATCGACCGGCAGGGCGCGGTGCACGCGCGCACCGCGCGCGAGTTCGAGACTGGCTACCGGCACGTTGCGCTGAAGGGCCGGGCGCTCGGCACGGACGAGTGGTTCGCCGGCGCCTGGTTCCGCTTCCCGCCCGGCGACGGTGCCCGGGCGCGCGAGCGCATTAAGGTGCTGCTCGACAAGCGGATCGCCACGCAGCCGCTCAATCTGCCCAACGCGGGCTCGGTCTTCCGCAATCCGCCCGACGACCACGCGGCCCGCCTCGTCGAGGCGTGCGGCCTGAAGGGTTACGCGATCGGCCACGCGCGCATCTCCGAGAAGCACGCGAACTTCATCGTCAATCCGCGCGGCAAGGCGTCGGCGGCGGACATCGAGGCGCTGATCGAGCACGCCCGCGCGGCGGTGCTGAAGCGCTTCGGCGTCGCGCTCGTGCCCGAGGTGCGGATCATCGGAGAGGCGGTGGAGGCGCTATGAGCCCGACGGGCCGCCCCAAGGGCGAATCCCTTGTCGCAAAGCGCCAAGGTAGTCCATTGAACCGCTTCGGCAAAGTGGGCGTTCTCCTGGGTGGGCGTTCCGCCGAGCGGGAGGTGTCGCTGAAGAGCGGATCGATGGTGCTCGCTGCGCTCCAACGCAAGGGCGTCGACGCGCAGGCGTTCGATCCGCGCGACCGCGGGCTCGAGGAGCTGTTCGGCGCGCGCTTTGACCGCGTCTTCATCACGCTGCACGGCCGCTACGGCGAGGACGGGACGCTGCAGGGCGCGCTCGAACTCGCCGGGATCCCGTACACCGGGTCGGGCGTGCTCGCGAGCGCGCTGGCGATGGACAAGTGGCGCACCAAGCTGGTGTGGCAGGCGGCGGGCGTTCCGACGCCGCGCTACGAGCTGCTGGGCGCCGACAGCGACTTCCGCGCCGTCGCGGAGCGCCTCGGCCTGCCGATCATGGTCAAGCCCGCGAACGAGGGCTCGTCGATCGGCATGAGCAAGGTGCGCCGCGCCGCCGACCTCGAGGAGGCCTACGCGCTCGCCGCGAACTACGACCCGCTGGTGATCGCCGAGCAGTTCATCGAGGGGCCGGAGCTCACCGCCGGCGTGCTCGGGCGCGACGCGCTGCCGCTCATCCGGCTCGAGACGCCGCGCGACTTCTACGACTACGAGGCGAAGTACGTCGCCGACGACACGCGCTACATCTGCCCGTGCGGGCTGCCGGCGGACGAGGAGCGCGAGATTCAGCGCGCGGTGATCAGGGCCTTCGACGTCCTGGGATGCCGTGGCTGGGGGCGCGTCGATCTGATGCTCGACCGCGCGGGCAAGCCGCACTTCCTCGAGGTCAACACCTCGCCCGGGATGACCGACCACTCGCTCGTCCCCATGGCCGCGCGGGCCGCCGGCGTGTCGTTCGAGAACCTGTGCGTGCGCATTCTCGAGCTGGCGACGGTCGGCGAATCGAAGGACGCGACCCATGTGGGATAACCCGCGCCTCCTGAACCTCGCCGCGGACGCCCTTTACGTCGCCGGCGCGGTGCTCTTTGCGGTGCTCGTCTGGCACGTGGCGCTGCGCGCGCCCCAGGCGCCGGTGCGCGCGGTGACGCTGACCGGCGACCTCGCCCACGTCGACGCGCGGGCGGTGCACGGACAGCTCGCCGGCCGCGTGGCGGGGAACTTCTTCGGCATGAACCTCGATGAGGTCCGGCGGCTCGTGGCCGAGCTGCCGTGGGTGCGTCGCGTCGACGTGCGGCGTGAATGGCCAGACCGGCTCGTGGTGCGGATCGAGGAGCACCGCCCGCTCGCGCGCTGGTCGGGCACGCGCCTGGTGAGCGAGCAGGGCGAGCTGTTTGAAGGCGCGACCGACGCGCCATTGCCGCAGCTCTCCGGGCCGCCGGGGACGGAGCGCGAGGTGACGCGCCGCTACCTGGCGATGCGCGAGCTGCTTGCGCCGCTCGGCGTCGAGCCGGCCCAGCTCGCGCTTTCGGCGCGTTACGCATGGCAGGTGAAGCTCTCGAACGGGCTCGTCCTCGAGCTCGGGCGCGACCAGGCGCGCTCGCCGGTGGAGGAGCGGCTCGCCCGGTTCGTCGCGACCTATCCGCGCGTCGTCGCGAGCCTCAACCGCCGGCTCGATTACGTCGACCTGCGCTACCCGAACGGGTTCGCGATTCGCGTGCCCGACCTGCCGCTGGGCGGCGACACGGACAACGTCGCGCGCAAGCGCGGCTAGACGAGAAGAGGAACGCCATGAAAAAGCAGCTCAGTTTCGCCGCCGCCGGACCGGAAGCGATTGCGCGGAGCTACGACCCCGAGGCGCTGGCCGACGTGCTCGCGGAGCCCGCGCCGTCGCGCTCGCCGCTCGCCACGCGCGCCCGCCGCGACACCCGCAATCTCATCGTCGGGCTGGACATCGGCACCTCCAAGGTGGTGGCCGTAGTGGCCGACCTGCTCCCGGACGGCCGGCTCGAGGTGATCGGCATGGGGAGCCACGACTCGAAAGGCCTCAAGAAGGGGGTCGTGGTCAACATCGAGTCGACGGTGAGCGCGATCCAGCGCGCGCTCGAGGAAGCCGAGCTGATGGCCGACTGCAAGATCCAGCGCGTCTTCACCGGCATCGCCGGCAGCCACATCCGCAGCTTCAACTCGACCGGGATGGTGGCGGTCAAGGACAAGGAGGTCACGCCGATCGATATCGACCGCGCGATCGAGACCGCGCGCGCGATGCCGATCCCGACCGACCAGCAGGTGCTGCACATCCTCACCCAGGAGTTCCTTGTCGACGGGCAGGACGGCATCCGCGAGCCGCTCGGGATGTCCGGGGTCCGGCTCGAGGTGAAGGTGCACATCGTCACCGGCGCGGTGAGCGCGGCGCAGAACATCGTGAAGTGCGTGCGCCGCTGCGGGCTCGACGTGGCCGACCTGATCCTGCAGCCGCTCGCCTCGTCGATCGCGGTTCTGTCGGAGGACGAGAAGGAGCTCGGCGTCGCGCTCGTGGACATCGGCGGCGGGACGACCGACGTCGCGATCTTCCGCGAAGGCGCGATCCGCCACACCGCCGTGATCCCGATCGCCGGCGACCAGGTGACCAACGACATCGCCATGGCGCTGCGCACGCCGACGCCCGAGGCCGAGCTGATCAAGCTGCGCCACGGCTGCGCGCTGCGCCAGCTCGCCGACCCGAACGAGATGATCGACGTGCCGGGGCTCGGCGACCGCGCGCCGCGCCAGCTGTCGCGGCAGACCCTCGCCGAGGTGATCGAGCCGCGCGCCGAGGAGCTGTTCACGCTGGTGCAGCAGGTGCTGCGGCAGTCGGGCTTCGAGGAGCTGCTGTCGTCGGGAATCGTGCTGACCGGCGGCTCCTCGGTGATGCAGGGCATGGCCGAGCTCGGCGAGGAGATCTTCCACATGCCGGTGCGGCTCGGCGTGCCGCGCTACGCCGGCGGGCTGCAGGACGTGGTGCAGAGCCCGCGGTACGCGACCGCGGTCGGTCTGCTCCTCGAAGGACGGCATCAGTTCGAGCGCGGCATCCTCGCGCGGCAGACGGGCGGTTTCCGCACGACGCTGCGCCGGATGCGCGATTGGTTTCAACGGAATTTTTAGCGGTGGACGTGAGAAGTGAGGAGTGAAGCGTGAGGCGAAGGGTCGGCAGCCGCCGGACCCTTCACCCTTCACCTTTCGCGATATGAGCAACGGGCGCAACAAGGAGGCAGATGGCATGTTCGAAATCCTCGACAGCAATCAGATGACGGGCACGGTGATCAGGGTGATCGGAGTCGGAGGCGCCGGCGGCAACGCCGTCGACCACATGATCCGCAACGGCGTCGGCGGCGTGGAGTTCCTCGCCGCGAACACCGACGCGCAGGCGCTCTCGCGCTGCATGGCGAAGCACCAGCTCCAGCTCGGCTCGACCGGGCTCGGCGCCGGCGCCAAGCCGGAGGCGGGACGGGCGGCTGCGCTCGAGCAGCGCGAGGCGATCCGCGAATCCCTCGCCGGCAGCCACATGTGCTTCATCACCGCCGGCATGGGCGGCGGCACCGGCACGGGCGCGGCGCCGGTGGTGGCCGAGATCGCGCGCGAGATGGGAATCCTGACCGTGGCGGTGGTGACCAAGCCGTTCGCGTTCGAGGGCCGGCGCATGCGCATCGCCGACGCGGGTCTCGAATCGCTCTCGGAGCACGTCGACTCGCTGATCGTGATCCTCAACGAGAAGCTGATCGACGTGCTCGGCGAGGACGTGTCGATGAAGGACGCGTTCCGCGCCGCGGACGACGTCCTGCACAACGCCGTGGCCGGGATCTCGGAGATCATCAACTGCCCGGGCCTCGTGAACGTCGACTTCGAGGACGTGCGCACCGTGATGGCCGAGATGGGCATGGCGATGATGGGCTCGGCGTACGCTGCGGGCATCGACCGGGCGCGCGTGGCCGCGGAGCAGGCGGTGGCGAGCCCGCTGCTCGAGGGGGTGAACCTCGCGGGGGCGCGCGGCGTGGTCGTGAACATCACCGCGAGCGACGGGCTGAAGATGCGCGAGGTGCACGAGGTGATGCGCACCGTCCAGAGCTTCGCCGCCGAGGACTCGCACATCATCTTCGGGGCGGTCTACGACGAGGAGATGGGCGACAACCTCCGCGTGACGGTAGTCGCCACCGGCCTGGGCGCGCGCGAGATGGCACGGAGCCAGAAGCCGCAGCTTGTGGTCCAGCGAACCGGCACCGACAACCAGCCGGTCGCCGCGGTGGACTACGCCGCGCTCGACAAGGCCCCGGCGGTGTTCCGCAAGAACCGCAACTCGACCGTCGAGGCGCTGACCGCGAGCGGCGTGGACCGCTACGACATCCCGGCGTTCCTGCGGAAGCAGGCGGACTAGGCGGGCCAAAGGGGGCGGGCGCGCGGGCGGTACGCCCGCGCTGGGCCCGGGCGCGCGCTGCACGCGGGTGGCTCGCCCGCCGGTGCGCGTGCTAAAATCCAAGCCCTTGGCCGGAAAGGACTAATCAGCGGGAGGTCAGCGGGGAACCGCAGAGCACGGCGCAACAAAAACAACGCATGCTGAGACAACGCACAATCAAGTCGGTGATCAAAGCGTCCGGCGTCGGGCTGCATACGGGACGCAAGGTCGCGATGACGCTGCGCCCGGCCCAGATCGATACCGGCATCGTGTTCCGCCGCATCGATCTGCCGCATCCGGTCGATATCCGCGCCGAAGCACGCGCGGTCACCGACACGCGCCTGTGCAGCGCGCTCGAGGGCGGCGGTGCGAAGGTTGCGACGGTCGAGCATCTGATGTCGGCGCTTGCCGGCCTGGGAATCGACAATCTGTACATCGACCTCGCGGGTCCCGAGGTGCCGATCCTGGACGGCAGCGCGAGCCCGTTCGTCTACCTGCTGCAGACCGCCGGGATCGAGGAGCAGCGCGCGCCGAAGCGCTTCTTCCGGATCCGCAAGTCGGTCGAGGTGCGCGACGGCGACAAGTGGGCGCGCTTCGACCCGTTCGACGGCTTCCGGGTTTCGTTCTCGATCGTGTTCGACCACCCGGTGTTCGAGCGGTCCAGCCAGTCGCTGACCCTCGACTTCGCCGAGACCTCGTATGCGAAGGAAGTCGCCCGCGCGCGTACCTTCGGGTTCGTGCAGGAAGTCGAGGCCTTGCGCGATGCCGGGCTCGCCCTCGGCGGGAGCCTCGACAACGCGGTGGTGCTCGACGAGTACCGAGTGCTGAACACGGACGGCCTGCGCTATGCGGACGAGTTCGTGAAGCACAAGGTGCTCGACGCGATCGGCGACCTCTACCTTGTCGGGCATCCACTCCTCGGCGCCTTCTCGGCGCACAAGTCGGGCCACGCCCTCAACAACCAGCTGCTGCGAGCGACCCTGGCGGACACGGAAGCCTGGGAGATTGCGAGCTTCCACAAGGCCGAGGACGCGCCCGCCGGGCTCGTCAGGCTGTTCGCGCAGGCGGCCTGAAGACGCTCGCCTTCGGCGGGCGTTCCGAAACCTCGTGCTCCCGCTCCTCGGCAACACACGTGCCCCGCGCCGATGTTGCACGGGCACGATGTGACTTATTTAACGCCGTTTTCCGCGCCGCGCCAGCGCATCGACAGCCTGCCTGAGCGCGCCATCGGGCAGCGATTCGGCCGCGCGCGCGAGCGCACCGCAAGCCGATGACGAGAGGAGAAGGCTTTTTTCCTCAACTGGTTGCGTGCGGCGCCCCGCGTCGGGTTGCACATCCACCTTCATTCCGGTAACGTCCAACCCACGTTGGCCCAGCAGCTGCAACAGGCTGGGCGCCAAGAGCCGAAGGCGCGCCGCTGCGGCGCTGTTGTCGGCAAGAAAAATAACCTTCCCCTGCTTGTAGTTGGCGATCGCGCACGATCGCCGCAGGGGCTCGGGTAGGGCTTCGGCGAGGACACGCCGGAGCGCGATTAGGTAGGCGGCATGGGATGCCAGCCGGTCACTGCCGGGACTGGCCTCCAGATACTCGCCGATTCGCTTGGCATGCATGGCGCGAGGAACCTAGGGGAACGCATGCATATTATTCTGTTGTCCGACCGGTCGGCCAAGGCCAGGACGATCCAGGTATCGTTCCGGCAAGTCGCCGCCGCCACCGCCGCCGCCGCCGTGGGGGTGGTCGTGCTCTCTTCCCTGATCTCGTATTTCGGGGTGCGGCACGCTTCCGACCTCAAGCTGCCCCTGCTGCATTCTCTCGTCCGCGCCGCACAGGTCGAGGAGTCGCAGAAGACCGAGGCCTACGTCCGCGACAATCTCAACGCCATGGCAGTCAAGCTGGGCGAGATGCAGGCGCAGATGGTGCGCCTGGACGCCCTCGGCGAGCGCTTGTCGTCGGCGGCGGGCATCCGCCCGGGCGACTTCCGGTTCGGGGAGATTCCGGGACGCGGGGGGGCGCTTACGAGCGCGCTGCCGCCGCAGGATCTCTCGCTCGGCGACCTCGGTCGCCAGCTCGACTTTATGGCGCGCCAGATGGAGACCCGCGGCGACCTGCTCGGGGTGCTCGAGGCCCGCATGCTCGACGCGCGCGTCAAGCAGACACTCACGCCGACCGCGCTCCCCGTGCACGGCGCGTGGAACGCGTCGGGATTCGGCTGGCGGATCGACCCGATCACCGGCCAGGTCGCGCTGCACGAAGGGGTCGATTTCATTGCCGAGGCCGGGGCGCCGATCTACGCGGCCGCAGCGGGGGTGGTCGTGGCTGCGGGATTCCACCCCGCCTATGGGAACATGGTCGAGATCGACCACGGCGCCGATCTGCTGACGCGCTATGCCCACGCGTCGAAGCTCACCGCCCAAGCGGGCCAGCTCGTCAAGCGCGGGGAAAAGATCGCCGAAGTCGGAAGTACCGGGCGCTCAACCGGTTCGCACCTCCACTTCGAGGTGCGTCACAGAGGCGTGGCCCAGAATCCGGCACGATTCCTGTTCGCCGGCGCAGGACCGCAGCAGTCCGCCGCGAAGTAACGCGCGCCGCGCCGCCTGCCGCAGTCCGGCTCACGGCCCGCACCACAGAGCGGGAAGAACGGCGCTAGTCGCATGATAGACTAGCGTTTTTTCGATTTTCTCCCCACTTCTCCGCGATGATCCAGCGTCTCCTCCGGGCGGTTTTCGGCAGCCGTAACGACCGCCTGCTGAAGCAATACTCCAAGACCGTGGCGCGGATCAACGCGCTCGAGCCGGCGATGGCGGCGCTGTCCGACGAGGCGCTCGCGGCCAAGACGCCGGAGTTCAAGCAGCGGCTCGCCGACCAGCTCAAGGACGTCCCCCCCGAGGGCCTGAAAGAGGCCGAGGCGCGCGCACTCGAGGAACTGCTTCCCGAGGCGTTCGCGGTGGTGCGCGAAGCGTCGAAGCGCGCGCTCGAGATGCGTCACTTCGACGTGCAGCTGCTCGGCGGCATGGTGCTGCACTACGGGAAGATCGGCGAGATGCGCACCGGCGAGGGCAAGACGCTCGTCGCGACGCTCCCCGCGTACCTGAACGCGCTCACCGGCAAGGGCGTCCAGATCGTCACGGTGAACGACTACCTCGCGAGCCGCGACGCCGAGTGGATGGGCAAGGTCTACAAGTTCCTCGGGCTTTCGGTCGGCGTAATCCTGTCGCAGATGCCGCACGACCAGAAGCACGGCGCCTACGCGGCGGACATCACCTACGGCACCAACAACGAGTTCGGGTTCGACTACCTGCGCGACAACATGGCGATGCGCGTGGAGGAGCGCTTCCAGCGCGGCCTCAACTACGCGATCGTCGACGAGGTCGACTCGATCCTGATAGACGAGGCGCGCACGCCGCTGATCATCTCGGGGCCGGCCGAGGACCGCACCGACATCTACAACCGGATCAACGAGGTCGCGCCGATGCTGGCGCGCCAGGCCGTCGCGCCTGCCGCCGATGGCGAGGCCGAGGTGCCGGGCGACTTCTTCGTCGACGAGAAGAACCACACGGTGCTGTTGTCGGAGAAGGGGCACGAGCATGCCGAGGCGTTGCTCGCGCGCGCCGGGCTGCTGCCGGACGGCGGCAGCCTTTACGACCCGGCAAACATCAACCTCATGCACCACCTTTCGTGCGCGCTGCGGGCGCACAACCTGTTCTTCCGCGACCGGCACTACGTCGTGCAGGACGGCGAGGTGGTGATCGTCGACGAGTTCACCGGACGGCTGATGCCGGGCCGGCGCTGGTCCGACGGCCTGCACCAGGCGATCGAGGCGAAAGAGCACGTCGCGATCCAGAACGAGAACCAGACGCTCGCGTCGATCACGTTCCAGAACTACTTCCGCATGTACAACAAGCTCGCGGGGATGACCGGCACCGCGGACACCGAGGCCTACGAGTTCCAGGAGATCTACGGGCTCGAGACGGTGGTGATCCCGACGCACATGCCGATGATCCGCGAAGACCGGCTCGACCAGGTCTACAAGACCGAGGCCGAGAAGTACCAAGCGGTGCTCGCCGACATCCGCGACTGCCACAAGCGCGGCCAGCCGGTACTCGTCGGCACCACGTCGATCGAGAACTCCGAGAAGCTCGCGGCGTTCCTGCAGAAGGAGGCGCTGCCGCACCAGGTGCTCAACGCCAAGCAGCACGCCTACGAGGCGCAGATCGTCGTCCAGGCCGGCGCGCCGGGCGTGGTCACCATTGCGACCAACATGGCGGGCCGCGGCACCGATATCGTGCTCGGCGGCAACATCGAGAAGCAGGTCGATGCGCTCAAGGCCGATCCGGAGATCCCGGAGGACCAGAAGGCCGCGCGCATCCGCAAGCTGCGCGAGGAGTGGAAGGGCCTGCACGAGAAGGTCGTGGGCGCGGGCGGCCTGCACATCATCGGCACCGAGCGTCACGAGTCGCGGCGGATCGACAATCAACTGCGCGGGCGCTCGGGACGGCAGGGGGATCCGGGTTCGTCGCGCTTCTACCTGTCCCTCGAGGACGCGCTGCTGCGCATCTTCGCCGGCGACCGCATCAAGGCGATCATGGAGCGGCTCAAGATGCCCGAGGGCGAGCCGATCGAGCACGCGATCGTCACCCGCTCGATCGAGTCGGCGCAGCGCAAGGTCGAGGCGCACAACTTCGACATCCGCAAGCAGCTGCTCGAGTACGACAACGTCGCGAACGACCAGCGCAAGACGGTGTACGAGCTGCGCAACCAGATCCTCGACCAGGAGAGCGCCACCGACATGGTGAAGAGCCTCCGCGACGGGGTCGTTACCGATCTCTTCCGCGTCTACATTCCGCCCGAGAGCGTCGAGGAGCAGTGGAATCTCGACGGGCTGCAGGCGGCACTGGCGTCGGAGCTCGCCGTGCAGACCGACATCCGGAAGGTGCTCGAGTTCGATCCGAACATGGGGGAGGAGAAGCTGCTCGAGTCCCTGATCAGCGCCGCGGACAAGGCCTACATGGTGAGGATGGCGAACACCCAGGAGGAGCTCCGGAACCAGGCTGAACGCTGGATCCTCCTCCAGACGCTCGACACGCACTGGCGCGAGCACCTCTCGGCGCTTGACCACCTGCGTCAGGGCATCCACCTGCGCGGCTACGCGCAGAAGAACCCGAAGCAGGAGTACAAGCGCGAGGCATTCGAGCTCTTCTCCCACTTTCTGGATACCGTCAAGCTCGAGGTGTCCCGCGCGCTGATGAACATGCGGATCCGGTCGCACGAAGAGGTCGCGGCGGCCGAGGCCGAAGCACGCCGCCAGGAGCAGGAGGCGCTCGCCCGTGCCCAGTTCCAGCACGCGAGCTACTCCGGCGTCGGCGCCACCGCCGAGGCCGAGGCCGAGGCCGGCGACGTGGCCTTGGCCGAACGACCGAAAGCCCAGCCCTTCCAGCGCGCCATCGGCAAGGTCGGACGCAACGATCCGTGTCCGTGCGGCTCGGGCAAGAAGTACAAGCATTGCCACGGGCGGCTGAGCTGACGCGAGCGCCCCGTCATGGCGGTGAACCTCGCGCGGCCGGAGGCCGCTAGCCTCCATCCCGTCGCCGGCGTTCGCGTCGGCGTCGCGGCCGCCGGCATCAAGAAGCCGGGCCGCAAGGATCTCCTCCTCATCGCGCTCGATCCCGGCGCCACCGTCGCCGGCGTCTTCACCCGCAATCGATTCTGCGCCGCGCCGATTCTCGTCGCGAGGGAGCATCTCGCGTCCGGAAGCGCGATTCGCGCGCTGGTCGTCAACACGGGCAATGCGAACGCGGGAACCGGCGAGGACGGCCTCGCGCGCGCGCGCAAGGTCTGCGCGGCGGCCGCGGCGCAGATCGGGTGCCGGCCCGCCGAGGTGCTTCCGTTTTCTACCGGCGTGATCATGGAGCCGCTTCCCGTCGATCGCATCGTGACCGGCCTGCCGGCCGCGGCCGCGGCGCTGACGGCCGATGCCTGGCTCGACGCCGCCGAGGCGATCATGACGACCGACACCGTGCCCAAGGCGCGGTCGGCGCGCGTCGCCGTCGGCGGGCGCACGGTGACCGTCACCGGCATCGCCAAGGGCGCCGGAATGATCCGGCCGGACATGGCGACGATGCTCGGGTTCATCGCGACCGACGCGCCGCTCTCGACCGCCGGCGCGCAGGCCATGCTCGCCCACGCGACCGATCGTTCGTTCAACTGCATCACCGTGGACGGCGACACCTCGACGAACGACGCGCTCATGCTGGTGGCGAGCGGGGCCGCGGGAGGCTCGACCCTCGAGCCCGGCAGCCCCGCGTTCGACGCCGTTCGCGACGCGGTGACCGAGATCGCGGTCTGGCTCGCGCAGGCGATCGTGCGCGACGGCGAGGGCGCCACCAAATTCATCACCGTGCGCATCGAGGGCGGGCGCTCGGTGGAGGAGTGCCGGCGCGTCGCCTACGCGATCGCGCACTCGCCGCTCGTGAAAACCGCGTTCTTCGCCTCGGACCCGAACCTCGGCCGCCTGCTCGCGGCAATCGGCTACGCCGGCTTGGACGACCTGGACGTGGCGAAGGTCTCGCTGTACCTCGACGACGTGCTCGTCGCGGCGAACGGCGGGCGTCACCCCGCCTATCGCGAGGAGGACGGCCAGCGTGTGATGAAGCAGGCCGAGATCTCCGTCCGCGCCGTGCTCGGCCGGGGCGATGCGCGTGCGACCGTGTGGACCTGCGATCTCTCCTATGACTACGTCAAGATCAATGCGGAATACCGGACGTAAAGGCGCCGGACCCGACGGCGCGACCGGCATCGACCGGCTCCTCGAGCGCGTCGACGGTCTGGTCGATCGCCTCGAGACGATGCTGCCGCCAGCGCCGCCGCCGGTGGCCTGGGACGCGGGCATCGCGTTTCGGTGGCGCAAGCGCGGCGGCCGCGGCCGCATCGAGGCGGTTGCCCATCCGCACCGCATCCGCCTGTCCGACCTGCGCGGCATCGAGCACCAGAAGTCGCTCGTCGAGCGCAACACGCGGCAGTTCGTCGCGGGCCGCCCGGCCAACAACGTGCTGCTCACCGGCTCGCGCGGAACCGGGAAAAGCTCGCTCGTGAAGGCGCTGCTCAACCGCTTCCACCGCGAGGGGCTGCGCCTCATCGAGGTGGACAAGCAGGACCTGATCGACCTGCCCGACATCGTCGACCTCGTCGCGGGGCGCGCCGAGCGATTCGTCATCTTCTGCGACGACCTGTCGTTCGAGGCCTCCGAAGCGGGCTACAAGGCGCTGAAGGTCGTGCTCGACGGGTCGATCGCGGCCACCTCGGAGAACGTCCTGATCTACGCGACCTCGAACCGCCGGCACCTGATGCCCGAGTACATGCAGGAGAACCTCGAGTACAAGCACGTCGGCGAGGAGATCCATCCCGGCGAGACGTCGGAGGAGAAGATCTCGCTGTCCGAGCGGTTCGGGCTCTGGGTGTCGTTCTATCCCTTCGATCAGGACGCCTACCTCGCGATCGTGGCGCACTGGCTCGGGGAGATGGGCTGCGACGCGCGCGCGATCGAGCGCGCGCAGAACGAGGCGCTGCAATGGGCGCTCGGCCGCGGCTCGCGCAGCGGCCGCGTCGCGTGGCAGTTCGCGCGCGACCACGCCGGCCGCTTCGAGGGCAACGGCGCGCATTCCGGCCGCCGCAAGCGGTGACCGGCACGATCGACGTCGCCGTCGCGATCCTGATCCGCGCCGACGGCCGGGTGCTGCTCGCGCAGCGGCCCGCCGGCAAGGTCTACGGCGGCTGGTGGGAGTTTCCCGGCGGCAAGATCGAGGCGGGGGAGGCGGCGCCCCACGCGCTCGCGCGCGAGCTGCACGAGGAGCTCGGCGTCGAGGCCGAGCGCGCGTATCCCTGGATCACCCGCGACTTCACCTATCCGCACGCCACCGTCCGGCTGCATTTCTTCCGGGTGCTGTCGTGGCGCGGCGAGCCGCACGGCCGCGAGGGCCAGGCGTTCACGTGGCAGGACCTCGCCGCGCTGACCGTGGGGCCGGTGCTGCCGGCGAACGGGCCGGTGCTCAAGTCGCTTTCGCTGCCGACCGAATACGCGATCTCCAACGCCTGCGAAGTCGGCGAGACCCGCTTCCTGACGGCGCTCGAGGAGCGTCTCGCCGCGGGCCTGCGGCTCGTCCAGCTGCGCGAGAAGGCCATGCCCCGCGACCGGCTCGCGGCGCTCGCGCGGCGCGTCGTGGCCTCCGCGGGCCGGTGCGGAGCGATCGTGCTCGTGAACGGCGACGTCGCGCTCGCGCGCGAGGTCGGCGCGCACGGCGTCCACCTCACGGCGCGGCAACTGGCCGAGGCGGCCGAGCGCCCGGCGCTCGACTGGGTGGGTGCGTCGTGCCACATGGCGGCAGAGCTGCGCAGCGCGGAGGGCCTCGGCGCCGATTTTGCGGTGCTGGGACCGGTGGCCGCGACACCGACGCATCCCGGCGTCCCGACGCTCGGTTGGGACGGTTTCGAGGCGTCCGCGCGCGACGCCGCCATTCCGGCGTTCGCGCTGGGAGGCATGCGGCGCATCGACCTCGAGCGCGCGTGGTCGTGCGGCGCGCACGGCGTCGCGATGATTCGGGGAGCGTGGGAAGGATGACCGCGCGTTTGCGCGGCGGCTACTGCGGAGGCTCGGGCGGCGGGGCGTCCTCGATGGCTTCGTCGGTCTCGACCGCCGCCACGCGGTAACGCTCGGTCGCCCACGCACCCAGGTCCACGGTGCGGCAGCGCTCGGAGCAGAACGGCCGGTGGCGGCTCGAAGGCACCCACGGCACCTGCGCGCCGCAACGGGGGCAGCTCACGTACCGGACCTCCGCCGTCATGCGTCCCGCGCGCTCAGAGGGTGCAGAAGGTGAGCTCGAAGTCGACGTCGCGCTCGCAGGTCCGCGGGCGCGGATCGGCGCCGGCGGTCACGAAGCGGATGTTGAGGGCGTACTTGTTCGCGCTGATCTCCGGCACGCAGTCCGCCTCGAGCGCGATTCTGACCCGCACCATCTGCGCCGCCCGCCCGCCGAGCATCTGCTGGAACGTCCCGCCGGGCGCGGTGAGGCGCGCCGGCTTCCCGCTCTCGCGCAGGAGCTTGAGCACCAGGCCCGAGCCGTCGCGGATCGGGAAGAGCGGTGCGAACCAACCGGTGATGTCGTGCAACCGCGTGGCGGCGTCGCGATGCAGCCAGTAGTGATACGAGGGTAGGTCGAACTCGCACGCTCCGCCAGGGATGCCGGTGCGCTGCTTGATGCCCATCAGCCACTCGTTCTCGCGCAGGTGCTGGCCGATCTTGCCCACCATCCCGTACAGGCCGGCGTGGGCGTGCTCGATGTCGCGCAGCACCTCGACCAGCACCTGCTGGTCGATCTCCGGGTTGTTGCGGAACGAGACCATGATCTGCTTCTGCCGGTCGAGCTCCTGCAGCAGATCCGACTTGAGGTCGGCGCGTCCGGCCACGTCGAGGATCTCGAACAGCGTGAGAAGCGCCGCGTGGTGCTCCTCCGGCTCGCCGCGCTGCAGGAAGAAGCCGGCGCGCTCGAACAGATCCTCGAGGCGCAGCATCGTCCGGATGCGCTCGACCAGCGGGTACTCGAAAGTGATCACTTTGGTGGACGGCCCAGGCCTGCCTCGCGCGGGCGAACGGGGCGCGTCGCTCCCCTTGCAGGCGTTGTGTAAGTCGTTGGATTCTCGCCGATCTCCCCCAGCGTGACAACACGCAACCGGGCCGGCAAGCGACCTATTGCTCGGCGCCCCGGCGGGACGCGAACTCGAGGTACCTGCGATGCAGGATGTCCACTTGAGCGCCGAGCCCGGCCGGCTCGCCCGAGTTGTCGACGACGTCGTCCGCCGCCGCAAGGCGGTTCGCGCGGCTGACCTGGGTGGCCATGATTGCCTCGACGTCAGCTCGCGGCAGCCCACTGCGCACCATCACACGCCGGATCTGCTCCTCCTCCGGGCAGTCGACGACGAGGACCCGATCGCAGCGGGCGTGCGAGTCTCCTGATTCGACGAGCAGCGGGATCATCAGGATGACATAAGGGCTGCGCGCGCTCCGCGCCAGGTGGTCGGTCTCGGCGCGGATCATCGGGTGGAGGATTGCCTCGAGCCGTTTGCGCGCGCCGGGATCCGCGAACGCGATCCGCCGCATGCGTGCGCGATCGAGCGCGCCGGACGCGTCGATGACCTCGTCGCCGAATGCCGTGCGCAGCGCCGGAATTGCCGCGCCCCCGGGCGCGGTGAGGCCATGCGCGAGCGCATCGGCATCGACGACCTCGACCCCGTGCGCTTCGAACGCGCGCGCGACGGTCGATTTCCCGCTGCCGATGCCGCCGGTGAGGCCGACCGTGAAGCGGCGCGTCACAACAGGAGCGTCGACAGGTAACGATCGACCAGCGCGGGGCCCCAGAAAAGCGCGATCAGGCCGGCGCCCGCCAGGTAGGGGCCGAAGGGGATGGGCACGTCGCGTCCGCGGCGCGCGAGCACCATGAGCGCGATGCCGACCGCCGCGCCCACGAAGGACGAAGCGAGGATGACGAGCGGCAGCATCTTCCATCCCAGCCACGCCCCGATCGCCGCGAGGAGCTTGAAGTCGCCGAATCCCATCCCTTCCTTGCCGGTTACCAGCTTGAACAGCCAGTAGACCGACCACAGCACCAAGTATCCGGCCGCGGCTCCGATCACTGCCGCCGGAAGATCAACGAAAGTGCCGCGCAGGTTGATGAGCAGGCCGGCCCAGAGCAGGGGCAGCGTGATCGCGTCGGGCAGGAGCTGCGTGTCGACGTCGATGAACGTCAGCGCCACCATGCACCAGACGAACGCCATCGCGCCGAGCGCCTGCCAGCCGAGGCCGAAGCGCCACGCCGCGTACGCGGTGAGCACGGCGGTGGCCAGCTCGACGACCGGGTAGCGCGTGCCGATCTTCGCGCCGCACGCCGAGCACTTGCCGCGCAGCCAGAGGTAGGAGACGACCGGCACGTTCTCGAGCGCGGTGATCGGGTGGCCGCATGCGGGGCAGCTCGAGCGCGGGGTCGCCAGGTTGTAGCGCGGGTGCTGGGGGGGCGCCTCGCCGCGCAGCTCCGCGCACTGCGCATGCCAGTCGCGCTCCATCATCTTCGGCAGACGGTGGATCACGACGTTGAGGAACGAGCCGACCGCCAGGCCGAACACCGCCGCCACCGACGTGAAGACCGCCGGGGCGGCGAGGAATTCCAGGAAGGTCACGATCGGGGCCTCGGTGTGCACCCGCGCCCGCCCGTGCGCGCCTGCGGCGCACGGGACGCGGGACGCCTGGCCCCCCGCGCGGGCGCGGAACTCAGATCGCCTGGCCGAGCTTGAAGATCGGGAGGTACATCGCGACGACCATTCCGCCGATCAGGGTGCCCAGCACGACCATGATCATCGGCTCCATGAGGGAGGAGATTCCTTCGACCGCGTCGTCGACCTCCTGCTCGAAGAAGTCGGCCACCTTGCTGAGCATCGCGTCGAGCGAACCCGACTCCTCGCCGATGGAGGTCATCTGCACGACCATGTTCGGGAACACGTTCGAGTTCTGCATCGCGGCGGTCAGGCTCGTGCCGGTGCTCACTTCCTGCTGGATCTGCTTGGTCGCATGCAGGTACACGTAGTTGCCGGACGCGCCGCCGACCGAGTCGAGCGCTTCCACCAGCGGCACGCCGGCAGCGAACATGGTCGAGAGCGTGCGCGTCCAGCGTGCGATCACCGACTTGCGGACGATGTCGCCGAACACCGGCATCTTGAGCATGAAGCGGTCAATCGCGATCTGCACCGCGAGCGAGCGCTTCCACAACTCGAAGAATCCGTAGATGCCGCCGAGCAATATGCCGAAGATCAGGTACCAGTACTGGACGAAGAAGTCCGAGATGGCCATCACCACCAGCGTCGGAGCCGGAAGGTCCGCGCCGAAGTTGGTGAACACCTGCTTGAATGCCGGAATCACGAAGATCATGATCACCGCGGTGATGACGAACGCCACGACGATGATCGAGGTCGGGTAGAAGAGCGCCGACTTGATCTTCGACTTGATCGCGATCATCTTCTCCTTGTAGGTCGCGAGCCGGTCGAGGAGCGTCTCCAGGATACCGGCCTGCTCGCCCGCCTGGACGAGGTTGCAGAACAGGGGGTCGAAGTAGAGCGGGTGCTTGCGGAACGCAGCCGCGAGGTTGGAGCCGGTCTCCACGTCGGACCGGATGTCCATCAGCAGCTTGGTCACGCGCGGGTTCGCGTGCCCCTTGCCGACGATGTCGAAGGACTGGAGCAGCGGCACGCCCGCCTTCATCATCGTCGCCATCTGGCG
>Ga0105107_10000298_pt1 | contig 30329 bp, 27 predicted proteins | sample PPLLaktember2015_6_FD_79335 | JGI IMG/M metagenome (GOLD analysis project Ga0105107, IMG submission 79335) | Freshwater sediment microbial communities from Prairie Pothole Lake near Jamestown, North Dakota, USA - PPLs Lake P8 Core (1) Depth... | ecosystem: Environmental > Aquatic > Freshwater >...
GCGTGCGGGTGGTCGCGGTGCACCCGCCGGCGACCCGCACCGATCGCATCATGACCCTCGTGCGAAACGTGGCGAAGCAGAAATACGGCGACGAGTCGCGCGCGGACGAGGTGCTCAAGGACGGCAGCTTCGGGCGCGTGATCGAGCCCGAGCAAGTGGCCGACACGGTCGCGTTCCTCGCTTCGGACCGCGCGAGTCACCTTTCCGGAATCGTGGTGAACCTGGGGTAGCGTGGTGGTGTCGTCGCCCGGCGACTCGGACAGGGATTGGGCGTAGGGCGCGACTCATACCGCCGGCCGCGATCGCGCGCTGGCACAGCTATTGCACGTTAAGGCCTGCCCTCGTCAACGCGAGGGTAGGGGTCGGGGTGGCTGAATTCTTGCGCCCCCGACTGAGCAGTTCCTACCGCACGGTTGTAAGAACCGAAAAGGAGCAATGCAATGCGAAGCTTACGGCGTCGCCGATCAGCGACAGTCGGGCCGCGTCCGAATCAACACTTGCCGAATGCGCTACGCGAGGCGATCGATCCCGTTCAAGCTCTTGCCGCTCGACGGTACCCGGGTACGTGCATTGCACGAGAGCAAAGGCCGCAATTCGCCGTCCACCGCGCGCAGACCGCAATTGAGTCCCGCACGCCTTGGTGAAGGAGAGACCAATATGTACGCACGACCTACGCAAATCCGTTTTCGCGGGCTGGCGATCTGCGCTGTGAGCGCCATCGTGGGCGCATCGGCCGTGCTGGCCGCGGAAGGCAGGAGTCCGTCCGACGCTCAAACGCGGTATCGACAGGATCGCGCGATGTGCGAGAGCGGCCAGTCGCACCAGGACCGCGCTACCTGCCTTAGGGAAGCTGGCGCTGCACTGGGCGAGGCCAGGCGCGGCCGGCTCAATGACGGCCAGGCGCAGTACCGGCAAAACGCGCTGATCCGATGCGACGCTCTGCCGACCGAGGAGCGCAATGCCTGCCAGGCTCGAATGCAGGGTCAGGGCGTGACGCGAGGTAGCGTGGCGGAAGGTGGCATATACAGGGAACTCGTTATTCGGGAGACTCCCTCGCAGTAGCACCGAGTTAACTTTCCTGCGCTGAGCGTCGCCCCGCCAATCGACGCCAGCGCCTTGAACAGCGCGGCCGTGGGGGCGGTCGTGCACCCGACACCGCTCAACGCCCCTTGAAGTCCGGCGTCCGCTTCTCCATGAAGGCGGTGCGCCCTTCGGTGTAATCGGCGCTGGCGAAGCAGGCGTCGATCTTCTGCTGGAGCGCGGCGAGATCCTTGTCGCCGGGATCCTTCAGCACCTCGCGGATCGCGGCCTTCGCCGCGATGAGGGACAGCGGCGCGTTCTCGCCAACCGTCGCGGCGTAGGCGGCAACCTCGCCGTCAAGCTCGGCGGCCGGCACGACACGACGCACGAAGCCCATTTGGAGCGCGTCCCGCGCGTCGAACTTCCGCGCGCTGAAGAAGATGTCCGCGGTGTTCGCCGCGCCCAGCGTCTGCACGAAGCGCCGCATGCCGGTGTAGCTGTAGCCGAGCCCGAGCCGGGCCGCGGGCATTCGGAACACCGCGTCGTCGCTGCAGAAGCGCACGTCGCACGCCGCCGCGAGGCCGAGCCCGCCGCCCATGCAGATGCCGCGGATCTTCGCGACCACCGGCTTCGCACACAGGATCGGCGCGAGATAAGCCGCCTCCACCGCCCGGTTATAGGCCGCGCGCGCGTCCTCGCTCGCGCGGTTCTGCTCGAACTGCGAGATGTCGGCGCCCGACACGAACGCCTTGTCGCCCTCGCCGGCCAGCACGACCAGCCGCACGGCGGGGTCGGCGTCGAACGCCGCAAGCCGCTCCGGCAGCGCGCGCCACATGTCGAAGGTCATCGCGTTGAACCGCGCCGGGTTCGAAAATACGATCCAGCCAACCGCGCCTTCGCGCCGCGTGATGAGCTCAGCCACTCGATTCTCCTGGCATGTTCATTGTTCGATCTTGAGGTTCGCGTCCTTCAGGAGCTTCACCCAGCGCGCGATGTCGGCGCGGATGTAGTCCCCGAACTCGGCCGACGACATCGGCATCACGTCCGCCGCCTGGTCGCCCAGCTTCGTCCGGACGTCGGGGCTCGTGATCGCCGCGTTGAGCGCCTTGTTCAGCCGCTCGACGATCGCCGGCGGCACGCCGGCCGGTGCGCACACCCCGTACCACTGCACCGCATTGAACGCCGGGTAGCCCGACTCCGCGACGGTGGGCACCTCCGGCAGCTGCGGCGAGCGCTGCGCCGCCGACAGCGCCAGCGCGCGCAGCCGTCCAGACTTGATGTGCGGGAGCGCCGCGATCAAGCTCGGGAACATCGCCTCGACCTGCCCCCCGAGAAGATCGTTCATCGCCGGACCCGCCCCCTTGTAGGGCACGTGCACGAGATCGATCCCGGCCTGCTGCTCCAGGTACTCCATCGTCAGGTGCGTGGCGGAGCCAACGCCGGTACTCGCGAAGCTCAAGCCCTTCGGCTTCGCGCGCAGCACCGCGATCAGCTCCTGGAGCGTCTTCACCCCGGCCTTGTCGTTGACCACGAGGACGTTGGAGGTCGCAGCGATCATTCCGATCGGGGTGAAGTCCTTCACCGCGTCGTACGGCAGCTTCGAGACCGCCGGATTCGTGCCGTGAGTGACGACGTAGCACTGCAGGACGGTGTAGCCGTCGGGCGGCGATTTGGCGACGAAGTCGGAGCCGATCGCGCCGGAGGCGCCGGAGCGGTTCTCGACGATGATCGGCCGGCCGAGGTCCGCGCTCATCTTGTCGGCCACGAGCCGGGCGATGAAGTCCGCCCCGCCGCCGGGCGGCAACGGCACGACGTAGCGGATCGGCTTCGACGGAAAATCCGCTTGGGCGAACGCCGGGCCCGCGACGATGCACGCGGCGCAGGCGACGCCCAGGGAAACGCCCCGCATCCCTAGATCACCCGCGCGTCGCGCAGTCGCACGATGTCCGCCGTACCGTAGCCGAGCTCGTGCAGGACTTCCTCCGTGTGCTCGCCGCGCTCCGGGGTCGCGGTCGCGAGCGAGGCCGGCGTGCGCGAGAGCTTCACCGCCTGGTTGACGAGCCGGATCGTCCCGAGCGTCGGGTGCTCGACCGGCGCCGCCGCCTCGAGGTGCTGCACCTGCGGGTCGCCGAACACCTTGTCCACCGCGTAGATCGGCCCGCACGGCACGCCGGCCTCGTTGAGGATCCCGATCCACGCGGCGCTGGTGCGCTCGCCGAAGGTCTCGTTCAGCGCCGCGTTGAGGGCCACGCGGTTCTTGGCGCGGTCGGCCTGCCCCTGGAACTCCGGGCGCTCGAGGAGATCGGCGCGGCCGATCGCCTTGCAGAGCCGCAGCCACATGCCGTCGCCGGACGCGCCCATGTTGATGTAGCCGTCGGCGGTCTTGTAGGCCGAGGTCGGCATGCTGGTCGGGTGATCATTCCCGACCTGGCCCGGGACCTCGCCTTTCATCAGATATCGCGCGGCCTGGAAATCCATGAGGCCGATGCCCGCCTGCAAGAGCGAAGACTGCACCCATTGGCCTTCGCCGGACTGCTCGCGCTCGAGCAGCGCAGTCATGATCCCGAGCGCCGCGTAGAGCCCGGCGGAGATGTCCGCAATCGCGGTGCCGGTGCGCATCGGCCCCTGCCCCGGTTGGCCGGTTACCGACATCAGCCCGCTCATCCCCTGCGCGATCTGGTCGAAGCCGGGCCGCTCGCGATAGGGGCCGTCCTGCCCGAAGCCGGAAATGCTGGCGAGGATGATGCGCGGGTTGACCGCCTTGAGCGAGTCGTAGTCCACGCCGAGCCGGTACTTGACGTCGGGCCGATAGTTCTCGACCACGATGTCGGCCGTCTCCACCAGCTTGAGCAGGATCTCCCGCCCCGCATCCTCTTTGAGGTTGAGCGTGATCGAGCGCTTGTTGCGGTGCAGGTTCTGGAAGTCGGGGCCGTGGCGCGGACCGCCCATGTCTTCGTTCGGGTCGACGCCGGGCGGCGACTCGACCTTGATCACGTCGGCGCCGAAGTCGGCGAACTGCTTGACGCAGGTCGGGCCGGCGCGCACGCGCGTGAGATCGATGATCCGGAGGCGCGCGAGCGCGGTGGACGCGGGGACTCTGGGCATCGGCACGACGTCAGTTTGAGCGAGGGCGCTATCATAGCCTGCCCATCCAGCCGGACGATCACGAGCGCCCCATGAGCACCCGCGAGCAGGACCTGCAGGAGATCCGTTCCGCCGTGTCGAAGCTGTGCGCCGGCTTCCCCGGCGAGTACTGGCGCGCGCTCGACCGCGAGCGCAAGTACCCGACCGAGTTCGTGCGCGCGCTCACCGAGGCGGGCTACCTGTCGTGCCTGATCCCCGAGCAGTACGGGGGGAGCGGTCTCGGCCTCTCCTTCGCCGCGACGATCCTCGAGGAGGTCCAGGCGAGCGGCGCGAACGGCGCCGCGACGCACGCCCAGATGTACATCATGGGCACGCTCCTCCGCCACGGCACCGAGGCGCAGAAGCGCGCGTACCTGCCGAAGATCGCGACCGGCGAGCTGCGCCTGCAGGCGTTCGGCGTGACCGAGCCGACCGCCGGCACCGATACCACCTCGATCCGCACCATGGCTGTCCGCCAGGGCGACAAATACGTCGTGAACGGCCAGAAGGTGTGGACGTCGCGCGCCGAGCACTCCGACCTCATGCTGCTCCTCGCGCGCACCACCGCACGCGACCAGGTGGCCAAGAAGACCGAGGGCATGTCGGTGTTCCTCGTCGACATGCGCACCGCGCTCGGCCACGGGCTCACGATCCGGCCGATCCGGACGATGATCAACCACTCCACGACCGAGGTGTTCTTCGACAACATGGAGGTGCCGGCCGAGAACCTCATCGGCGAGGATGGCAAGGGCTTCCGCTACATCCTCGACGGCATGAACGCCGAGCGCATCCTCATCGCCGCCGAGTGCGTCGGCGACGGGCGCTGGTTCATCGAGAAGGCGCGGAACTACGCCGTCGAGCGCAGGGTCTTCGGCCGGGCGATCGGGCAGAACCAGGGCATCCAGTTCCCGATTGCGCGCGCCTACATGTCGATTAGCGCGGCCGCGCTCATGGTCGAGCGCGCCTGCGAGCTGTACGAGCACGGCAAACCGTGCGGCGCCGAGGCGAACATGGCAAAGCAGCTCGCCTCCGAGGCCTCCTGGCAGGCCGCCGACATGTGCATGCAGACGCACGGCGGCTTCGCGTTCGCGGAAGAGTACGACGTCGAGCGCAAGTTCCGCGAGACGCGGCTATACCAGATCGCGCCGATCTCGACGAACCTCGTGCTCTCATACATCGCCGAGCACGTGCTCGGGCTGCCCAGGTCGTACTGAGGCGCCACCATAAACAGCACGGCGGAAGGCGCTCTGGATCCGGCTTGCGCCGGAATGACAAGAAAGGCGTCACTCCGGCGAACGCCGGAGCCCAGCAAGGCCTATTCAGCTGCGCGCCGCCCACCACGTCCGGATCGCCTCGCGCGTCGCGTCGTAGCCGCGCGCGGCGATCGCGTCGATGCGCTCGAACGCGAGCAGGCGCAGGTCCGCGACGGGGATGCGCAGATACAGGCTCGCCTGCTCCGCGGTGCGGCGCTCGCGCGTCCAGTAGACGCTGGCGACGAAGGAGCTGCGCGCCAGCACGCTCATGATGGTCGGCGGCCGGCCCGCGCCGGGACGCGGCGCGAACCGCTCCCACAGCACGCGCCAGCCGGACACCTCGGGCTCGAACCCCGCGGGCGCGGCCATCTCCAGCTCGGCGCCGACGTCCACCGCGATGACGGCGCCGATCTCGGGCTTGGCGATCATCACGTCGATCGGCAGATTGTTCACGAGCCCGCCGTCGACGTGCAGGTCGTTGCCGAGACGCATCGGCGGAAGGATGCCCGGGAGCGAGATGCTCGCGCGCAGCGCCGCGGCGACCGCGCCGCGCTCGTGCACGGCCTGCGCCGCGCGCGAGAGGTTGGTCGAGATGCAAAAATAAGGCAGCGGCAGGTCCTCGATCGCGAGCGCGCCGAAGGCGTCGTCGAGCCGGCCGCGAATGCGGCGGCCCGCGAGCAGCGACACGAGCGGCAGCGTCGGGTCCTTCAGCGCCTGGAAGTGCGCCCGGCAGCGCGCCAGCGCCTCGTCCGGCGCAACACCCTGCGCGACGAGCGCGGCGATGATCGCGCCGATGCTGGTGCCGCCCACCCAGTCGATCGGCACGCCGGCTTCGGCGAGCGCGCGCAGCACGCCCAGGTGCGCGAAGCCGCGCGCCCCGCCCCCGCCGAGCACGAGTCCGATCGCCTCTCCGGCGAGGCAGCGCGCGAGCCGTGCGAAATCCGCGGGCGAGTCCATCGCGACGTGGTAATGCGCGTCGAGTTTGAACCGGTCGAGCAGCGCCGCGGTGCCTACCGGCAACGTGGCATGCGCCGGACGGTGAAAGACGATGCTCGCACGCGGCACCTGCGATCCCGGCGCGCGGCCGGCGAGGTAACGCTCGAGCTCCAGTGCGTCCTGCGCGCCGCCGGCCTCCGCGACGAAGAGCACGTGGTCGGCCTGGCGCACGGCGCGCTCGGTCCAGCGCGAGCCGGGCGCAGCCTCGTACACCACGAAGCGATGCCGCAGCTCCTGCTCGTTCAGCCATTCGACCAGCCGCACGGCGGCGGCGTCGCTCTCGGCGCAGCCGGCGATCCCGTCGCGGCCGAGCGCGCGATCGACCTCGCGGGCATCGAGGTGCCGCGTCGCGCCGTGGACCGCGAGGGCGTCGCCGAGCCGCCGTACGAACGCCGTGATCGGCACGTGCGCGTCCACGGGCGCGATCGCGACGGTGCGTACGCCCGAGCGGGCACGCGCTGGGGACTGGCTGGAGCGGCGCAGACGCTCGACCAGGAGCCCCGCGATCCGCCGCAGCACGCTCGGGTGGCGATGGACGAGACCGAGGAACGCATCGGCCGGAAGCCGCGCGAGCAGCGAGTCGCGCACGGCGTTGACGGTGGCCGAGCGCGGCTCGCCGGACAGCAGCGCCATCTCGCCGAGCGTTTCGCCCGCGCCGACCTCGTTCAGCGCCCGGGCGCCGTCGAGGATGCGCAGCCGGCCGCTGATCACGACGAAGGCGGCGTCGCCCGGATCGCCGCGACGGAACAGGGTTTCGCCCCCGGCGAGCGTGATCCATTCGGCGTTCGCCTCGATCTCGGCGAGGACCGCCGGATCGGCTGCGTCGAACAGCCCGGCGAGGTGCTCTGCGAGCCGGGAGTGCCGGAGCGTTTGCTGCACGGTGCCGGTGCGGCCACCCGAAGCCGGGGCGACGCTCCACTCGAAATGGCGAAGCGTCCAGTCTAGCAGCAGGGGCTTTCGGCACCGGGCACGGGGCGCGCGCGAAGGTTGCGATCCGCCGGCGCTGGGGATTCCGGGACGGCAAGCGCCCCGGCTACTTCGATCCGAAGTGCGGATCGAGCGCGACGACCGGGAGCTGCTGAGACGCGCCTCACGCAGCGCGGCAGATTCCCGCGGCGCCCGCCGGACGCGTCTGCCGTCCGCGCGTCATGCGGTGGTGCGGCAGCGCGGCCCGCTGCACCGCAACCGGGCGTTTGCCGCACATTTCCGGGCACTTTTCCCTACCCGGGCGGCCCCAAAACCGGCAATTTCGCTCTATCGGATCGTCGCGGGACCGGCGACAGGTACTAGTTTCCGGGCGCGACCCACCGATATGGCCAGCGGCGCGCTTCTTGCACCGCTTCGGGCATGGGCGCCCGCCAGGCGGCGCTTCCAGGTCCCTGGCCGGCGGTGAACGCTTGGCCTGTTGGAAGGAGACGTCGCATGACCGCTCCCCTGCGCCGCATCTGTCTGTGCCTTCTCGCCGGCGCGCTCGTCGCGCTCGGCGCCACCGCGCGCGCCGCGGACCTCTCGCAGCCGATGATGCTCGTCGCGAAGCCCGAGCTCGGGGAGTTCTACGCGCGCACGATCCTGTTCGCGCGCGCGCTCCCCAACGGGCAGCACGTCGGCTTCATCATCAATCGCCCGACGCAGGTCACGCTCGGCAAGCTGTTTCCCGACCACGCGCCCTCGCAGAAGGTGGTCGACCCGGTGTTCCTCGGCGGCCCGGTCTACACCAACACCCTCTTCGCGGTCGTCCACCGCAGCGACAGTCCGGGCGGGCGCTCGGTCGCGCTGCTCGACGACATGTATCTCGCGACCGACGTCGAGATCGTCGATCGCATCATCGAGCAGGACGCCGAGCGCGCGCGCTACATCGCGGGACTGGTCGCCTGGCAGCCCGGCGAGCTCGAGCACGAGGTCAAGAGCGGGTTCTGGTTCGTGATCGACGCCGACGCCGACCTCGTGTTCCGCAGGTCGACCGACGGGCTCTGGGAAGAGCTGGTGCGGCGGTCGGCGTCCGGGGTCTAGCTCTCCTGCAGCCCCCGCTGCGCTTTCGCGACGAGCGACAGCGCGGCGGGGTCATCCCAGCGCACTGCCGCCGCCGCGAACGCCTCCACCAGCGTCGCGTCCGACGCCTCCAGCAGCCGCAGCACCTCCCGCCGCGACTCGAGAAGCGCCGGCAGCTGCTCGTCGCAGCGCGCGATCGGCGTCGGGTAGTTCCGGACCGCTTCGCTCAATGCCGTGCCGCGCCGCTCGAGGTGCGCACGAATCTCGCGGCAGAGTTGCGCCGTATCGCTCACTTGGGCTGCGGCACGCTGCGGAGGTGCGGTTTCCATTCCTGCTCACTCCATCTCGATGCGCTCGAACGCGAGCTCAAGGTGCTCCACCGCGAGTTCCTGGCCGGCCGCCTTGAGACCCGCATACAGCAGCTTCACAGGACGCGCCCGCAGCAGCTTCCACGTGAGGACTACCGCGCTGTGGTCCTCGTTCTGGAGCTGGATGACCACGGTCCGGGCGGCGTTCTGGTCGCCGTTGCGCGCCTGGTTCCACCACTGGTACAGGTTAAGCGAACCCGCGACGCCGCGCTTCAGCACGACGTTGCCGTGGCGCTCCAGGCCGGTGAGCTTGATGACGCCGTTCTCCTTCGAGTTGCCATTGCGGTACTCGATGACGTCAAGGGCGAACTCGGGGAAGACCACTTCGCTGAACCCCGCATCCGGTCCGTCGCCGGCGCCCAGGTCCACGAGGAAGTTGAACCCCGGATAGGGCCGGTCACGTAGCACTGCCATCTTTGCCTCCTTGGTCCGCGCCGCGCCGCACGTAGCCGATGTCGCGATAAATCTCGAGGTCATGCGCGACGGTCGCACTGCGCCGCCGCCCCGCTGCGTCCACGTAGGTTACCCGCGCCGCGAACCGGGTGGGCGCATCGCGCGCAAACCAGCTCGCGGTCGTATCGAGGAACGTCCGGATCGACTTGCGCGGCGCGAGGAACTCGATGTTCCGGAACAGCGCCAGCGTCGCGACGTCGATGCGCCCGCCGGCGCCGGGGAGCGCACGGTCGAAGCGGACCGACACCCTGCGGGCCGGCGCGTCGCCGATGTTTTGCACGGCCAGGAACAACAGGCCGTCCTCGAAGACCACATCGACGATCACCGCCCCCTGCCAGCGCCCGGGGCCCGTCTTGCGGCGCGACGTCGCCATCGGCGCCCGGCCCTATGCCTCGTTCAAGGTGCGCGCCAGGCCGGCGAAGAACGCGAGGCTGCGCGGATTCGCCATCGCGTCCGCGCTCGCCACCTTGTCGACCGGCATCCCGAGCAGGAGCTTGCGCACCGGCAGCTCCATCTTCTTCCCGGTGAGCGTGCGCGGCACCTCGTCGACCGCGTACACCTCGTCCGGGATGTGGCGCGCGGAGGCGGCGGCGCGGACGCGGTCCCGAATGCGCTGCTTGAGCGCGTCGTCGAGAACACAGCCCGGGCGCAGCACGACGAACAGCGGCAGGAAGGATTTGCGGCCGAGGTACTCGCAGTCGACCACCAGGCTGTCGAGCACCTCGGGCAGTTCCTCCACCACGCGATAGATCTCCGCCGTGCCCATGCGGATGCCGTACCGGTTGATCGTGGTGTCCGAGCGGCCGTAGATCACGCTCGTGCCGCGGTCGGTGAAGCGGATCCAGTCGCCGTGGCGCCACCGGCCGGGATAGGTCTCGAAGTAGCTCTCGCGGTAGCGGCTCCCGTCCGGGTCGTTCCAGAACGCGAGCGGCATCGTCGGCATCGGCTCGGTCACCACCAGCTCCCCCACCTCGCCGACCCGCGGACGGCCCGCCTCGTCGAACGCCTCGACCGCGACGCCGAGGCACTTCGCCTGCATCTCGCCCGCCGTCACGGGGAGGATCGGACACCCGGCGACGAAGCCGCACGCGATGTCGGTCCCGCCGCTGATCGGCGCGACCCACCAGTCGCGCTTCACGTTGTTATAGAGCCATTCGAAGGCGTCCACGCTCAGGGGCGACCCGGTCACGCTGATCGCATCGAGCGCCGCGAGGTCGGCGACCCGCGCAGGCTCGACGCCCGCCTTCATCCATCCCCCGATGAGCGCTGCGCCGCAGCCGAAGTGGCGCGTCCGGGTCTCGCCGATCACCCGCCACACCTCGCCCGCGTCCGGCCACGCCGGGTGGCCGTCGAAGGTCACCAGCGTGCAGCCCGCGAGCAATCCGCTCGCCAGCAGGTTCCACACGATCCAGCCGGTGCTCGACATCCAGAAGAAGCGGTCGCCCGCGCGCAGGTCCTGGTGCAGCAGCAGCGTCTTGAGGTGCTCGATCACGATTCCGCCGTGTCCATGGACGATCGCCTTGGGCACGCCGGTCGTCCCGGACGAGTAGACGATCCACAGCGGGTGATCGAACGGCACCTGCTCGAACGCGAGGGGCGCGTGCGACTCGAGCAGGCTCGCGTAGGTCGCGGCGCCAGACAGGCGTGCCGCCGGGTCGAGATACGGCAGGAAGACCACCCGCTCCACCGTCGGCAGCTGCGCCACGATCTCCGCGAGCACCGGCCGGCGGTCGAAGGCCTTACCGCCGTAGCGGTACCCATCCACCGCGAATAGGACCTTCGGCTCGATCTGGCGGAAGCGGTCGAGCACCGCGCCGCTGCCCATGTCGGGCGAGCAGCTCGACCAGACCGCGCCGAGGCTCACGGTGGCGAGGAACGCCGCGAGGGTCTCGGGAATGTTCGGCATGTACGAGACCACGCGATCGCCGGGCCTGACCCCGAACGCGCGCAGGCTGGCGGCGATCGCGGCGACGCTGCGCTCGAGTGCCGCCCACGAGATCTCCTGCGCTGGCCGCGCCTCCGACCGCGCGAGGATCGCCGGGAACCGGGCCGACGCGTTGCGCAAGGCGTGCTCGGCGTAATTGAGCCGCGCACCCTCGAACCACCTGGCGCCCGGCATCTTCCGCTCGTCGATCACGCGCGTGTACGGCATCGACGAACGGATTGCGAGGAACTCCCACAACGACGCCCAGAAGTCCTCGAGGCGCTCGACCGACCAGCGGTGCAGGGACGCGTAGCCGTCGAAACGCAGGCCCTTGCGCTCGGCGAGCCAGCGCATGTAGCGCGCGAGCTCGCTCGCTTCGGTCCGCTCGCGCGGCGGCGTCCAGAGCACGGTGCCTTCGGCCAGCGCCATCGCTCCACGTCCTCGTGTTGGGTGGCGAGAGCTTACCGCGATCCCGATCATGGACAGGGCCACGCCGCGCGGCGATACTCCGGCGCGCCTATGACCCCCATCACCACCGATTTCGAGACCGGCCGCCCCGTCACGATGGCGCCGCGCGGCATGGTCGTGTCCCCGCACGCGCTCGCCTCGGAGGCCGGCGTCGAGGCGCTGAAGGCGGGCGGCTCCGCCGTCGACGCCGCGATCGCGACGAGCGCCGCGCTCGCGGTCCTCTATCCGCACATGACGAGCGTCGGCGGCGACGCGTTCTGGCTCATCTACGACGCACAAGCCGATCGGGTGCGCTACCTCGACGGCGCCGGCCGTGCGGCGGCGGGCGCGAGCATCGGCTGGTTCCACGCGCGCGGCCTGAGCGAGATCCCGTACCGCGGCGTTCTGCCGGCGACGCTCACTGTGCCCGGCGCGGTCGCGAGCTGGAGCGAGGCCCATGCGGCGTACGGACGCATGCCGTGGGCCCGCAATCTCGGCCGGTCGATCGAGCTTGCCCGGGACGGTTTTCCGGTCACCGAGCGGCTTGCAAAGTGCATCGCCGCGATGCTGGCAGAGGGCGCGCTCGACGAAGGCGCGCGCGCGATCTTCGCCCCGGGGGGCGGCGCACCCCGGGGTGGAGCGAAGCTCGCCAACCCCGACCTCGCGCGCACCCTCGAGGCGATCGCCGCGGAGGGCCGCGAGGGCTTCTACGCCGGCGCGGTCGGGCGCGAGCTGGCGCGCTTCGCCAAGGCAGCCGACGGTTTCTTCGACGAGCGCGACCTCGCCGCGCAGACCGCGACCTGGGGCGAGCCGCTCGTCGGCACCTACCGCGGCGTCACAATCTACGAGACGCCCGCCCCGACGCAAGGCTTCACGGTGCTCGAGATGCTGAACATCCTGGAGGGCTTCCCGGTCAACGCATGGGAGTTCCTCGGCCCGGAGCACGTCCACCACCTGGTGCAAGCGAAGCAGCTCGCGTATCACGACCGCGACACGCTGCTCGCGGACCCGGCCTACGCGCGCGTGCCGATGGAGCGCCTGATCTCGAAGGCCTACGCCGAGGAGCGGCGCCGGCTGGTCGACCCGCAGCGCGCGCTGCCCTGGGACAAGGTGCCCGCCTACGGGACGCTGGGCGGGGACACCGTGTATGTCGGCGCGGTCGACGCCGACGGGAACGCCGCGTCGCTCATCCAGAGCGTCTACGGGTTCTTCGGCGCGGGGGTCGTCGCCGGCCGGACCGGCGTGGTGCTGCAGAACCGCAGCGCGTACTTCGCGCTCGACCCGGACCATCCGAACCGGCTCGAAGCCGGCAAGACGCCGGCGCACACGCTCATCGCGTCGCTGGCCTTCCGCGGTCGCACGCTGTGGCAGGTCCTCGGCTGCATGGGCGCCGACGGCCAGCCGCAGATCCACCTGCAGGCGTATGTCGGCCTGATCGACTTCGGGTTGAACGCGCAGCAGACCGTCGAGGCACCGCGCTGGCTGTCGGGGCGGTTCGGACTCCACGACGCGCGCGACCAGCTCAACCTCGAGGGGCGGTTCGCGCCGGCGACGATCGCCGAGCTCGAGCGGCGCGGCCACCCGGTCAACCGCTGGCCCGACCGCGACGAGCTGGCCGGCCACGCCCATTGCATCACGATCGACCCGGAGAGCGGCCTGCGGCTCGGGGGCGCCGACCCGCGCAGCGACGGCGCGGCGATCGGCTACTAGTCGAAGGCCCGATTGCGGGAAGCACGAGGAGGAATGCACGCGCGCGCCGCGCGACCTTCCTTCCAGCGCGGGCGCAACAAACTAAAACGGCCCGGGTCAGGAGCCCGGGCCGTTCGCGTCTAGAGACTAGACGCGGGCGTGGCGCTTAGCGCTTCTTCGCCTTCTTCTTCGCAGCTTTCTTCTTCGCAGCCATGTGAATCTCCTTGTAGTAACGCGCCAAGTGTGGCGCGCGATCGTTCTATATCACCGTTCTGCAAGAAATACAACGGCATTTTCGCCATCCGGACGCCGGTCGTTGCGCGCATGCGACGCGCTCAGCGCACCCGGTCCCCGTCAGCGCGCGTCTCCAACACCGCCGGATCGCGCGTCTTCAACCGCCGCGTGAAGCCTTCATGGTCGAGCAACGGCGATGCGCACAGCCGACGCGCGACGCTGATCGCCCCGTCAGTTCCCCATCGCCAGCCGCGGCACCCACGTGCTCAGCGCCGGAAACAGCGTGATCAGCGCCAGGGTCACGAGCAGCGGAACGTAGTACGGCCACATTTCACGCAGGACCGCGCGCATCGGCACCCGCGCGATGTCCGCGACCAGGAACAGTGCGAGCCCCATCGGCGGGGTCACCAGCCCGATCATCAGGTTGAACACGACCACCATGCCGAGGTGCACCGGGTCGACCCCTGCGGCGACCAGCGGCTTCGCGATGATCGGCGCGATCACGAGGATGGCGGTCGTCGCGTCGAGGAACATGCCCACGACGAGCAGCAGCGCGTTGACGATCAGCAGCAGCGTCGCCGGATCGGTCGACACCGACAGGAACGCCTTCGTCATCGCCTGCGGCACCTGTTCGACCGCGAGGATCCAGCCGAACAGGGCTGCCACCGCGATGATCAGCAGAATGCCGGCCGCGGCGCGCAGCGTCTCGAGCCCCGCGGCGACCAGCCCGCGCCAGCTCAGGTCGCGGTAGAAGGCGAGGCTGATGAGGAGCACATAGCCGACCGTCACCGCCGCGACCTCGGTCGGCGTGAAAAACCCCGAGAACATCCCGCCGATGAGGATCACCGGTGCCGCGAGCGCCGGCGCCGCGGGCTGTAGATCGCGCCACAGCTCGGCGGCGGTCGGCCAGCGCGTCGCGCGCGGGTAGCCGCGCTTCGCCGCCAGGACCCCGGTCGCCAGCATCAGCATCGCCACGCACAGCAGGCCGGGCACGATTCCGCCCAGGAGCAGCTGCAGCACCGAAACGCCGGTGATCGTCCCGTAGAGGATCAGCGGGATGCTGGGCGGGAAGATCGGGCCGACGATCGCCGAGGAGCACGTCACCGCGGCGGCGAACGCCGGGCTGAACCCCTTGTCGGTCATCGCCTTGATCTCGATCCGCCCGATGCCGCCGACGTCGGCGAGCGCCGAGCCCGACATCCCGGCGAAGACCAGGCTGCCGAAGATGTTCACCTGCGCGAGCCCGCCTGGCAGGCGACTCACCGCGGTGTCGGCGAACCGGTAGATGTAGTTGGAGATCCCCGCATGGTTCATGAGGCTGCCGACGAACAGGAACACCGGGACGGCGACCAGCGGAAAGGAATCGAGCGCGTAGAGCGTGCGCTGCGAGATCACGTCGATCGGGAGGTCGTTGACCAGCAGGTAGACGATGGAGGGAATGCCGATCGCGAGCACGACCGGGAACCCCAGCATGAACAGCACGACGAACGCCGCGATGACGACGAAGCCCATCATTGCGACGCCCTCACGCGAGCGTGGTCTGCTTCGCGTCCGGCCGGTGGTGGCGCCAGAGGCGGACGAGATGCACGACGGACTCGAGGCAGAGCAGCGCCGACCCGATCAGGATCGGCGCGAACAGGATCGGGAACGGCAGCTCGAGGGTGGCCGTCTTGTTGTCCAGGTTCTTCGACACCGTGACGACCGAGGCGACGAAGAGGACGGCGAATATCGCCGCGCCGCTGGCCTCGATCAGAAGCTGCAGACGCCAGCGCGCCGTCGGGGGAAGCCAGGCCTGGAATTCCTCCATGCGGATCTGTCCGCCTTGCTCGCTGACGTACGCGGCGGCGATGAAGGTGAACGCGATCAGGAAGTAGCGCGTCAGCTCCTCCGCGCCGGAAAGCGGGAGGGAGAACGCGCCGCGCATGACGATCTGCGCGAGCGGGGTGAGGACCAGCAGCGCCAGGAGCACGAGGCTCGCCCAGCGGACCGCCGCGCGCACGATGTCTAGGCCGCGCTGCATCGGCGCCGCCGGCACCCCAAGGGCGTGAGTGCCGGCGTCAGTCGGCCGCTATTTCACCGCCCGGAGTTGCTGGATGTACGGCGCCCAGTCGGGAAAGTCCTTGTTGACCTGACCCAGCACCGCCTTGCGGAAGGCCTCGATGTCGAGCCCGTCCTTCTCGGCGATGAAGGTCATGCCTTTCGCTTCGAGCTCCTTGCGGTACTTGTCGTTCGTCTCCGCGTCCCACTGCAGCGTCTTCTGCCCGACCTCGAACGCGGTGTCCTCGATCGTCTTGCGGTCCGCCGCCGGAATGCCCTGCCACACCTTCTCGTTGACGAAGACCGCGAGCGCCGACTGCATGTGGCCGGTGAGCATCACGTACTTCTGTACCTCGAAGAGCTTCAGGTTGTAAATGTTGGCCAGCGGATTCTCCTGCCCCACCACCAGCCCGGTCGCGAGCGCGGTGGCGAGCTCCGAGACCTCGACGGGCGTCGCGACCGCGCCCATGCCGGTGATCATGGAGGACCACAGCTTCACCGGGACTCCGCGGTACTTCTTGCCGGCCATGTCCTTCGGCGAGAGCACCTTCTCCTTGGACGTCAGGTGTCGCGTGCCCTGGAAAAAGCTGCCGATGATGCGCGTGTTCGCCTTCTCGATGAGCTGCTTGTTGATCTCCTGCACCGCGGCCGACGTCCGCGGGTCCGTGGCCCGCAGGCTATGCGCGGCGTCGCGGTAGACGAACGGCGTGTTGAACACGGATACCGTCGAGACGAACTTCCCGAGCGAGGCGAAATCGTGGTGTCCCATCGAGATCGAGCCGGCGCGCACGCCGTCCACCAGCTCGCCCACGCCGCCGAGCTGGGAATTCGGGAATACGGTGATCTCGACCCGTCCGCTGGTGCGTTCCTTCACGAGCTTGGCGACCTCGTCGGCATAGAGCGTCTGGGGCGCGTTCGCCACCCCGACGTGCGCCCAGCGGAGCTTCACCTGCGCGATGGCACCGGTCGAAACGGCGCATGCCACGGTCAACAGCGTGCCGAGCGCGAGCGGGCGGAACCTCATGGATTCTCTCCTAGTGCTTGTTGTGGACGGCACTTTACGAGCCTCCCCGGTCGAAGGCAAGACTCGGTCAGCGCTCGTAGAGTTTCAGCACGGCGCCGGTGTCGAGCTCCGCGTGCCCCAGGTGAATCAGCATCCGGTAAAGGGAGAGCGCCTCCCCCATCATCGGCGTCGGCGCTTTCAGCCCCGCCGCGAACTCGTTCACCATCTCCAGGTCCTTGAGCAGCTGGCGCGCGTAGCCGAGCGGCGCGAAGTCGCGCTGCACCATGCGCGGATAGAGCTTCTGCAGGAGCGAGCCGTCGGCGTGTCCGCCGGCGAGGCACTCGGGCAGCTTCGCGGCGTCAATGCCGGCCGATTCGGCGAGCACGATCGCCTCCGCCATCACTGCGTGGCCGCAGCCGACGATGAGCTGGTTCAGCATCTTTGCGACCATGCCGGCGCCGCTCGGGCCCATGTGTGTGAAGCGTGCCGCGACGTCGGCGAACAGCGGCCGCGCGCACTCGACGTCCGCGACCTCGCCGCCCGCCATTACGGTCAGCGTGCCTGAGCCCGACGCGGGGGGGCCGCCGGACACCGGCGCGTCGATCCAGCTGCAGCCCGTCTTCGCCTTGAGCTGCGCGGCCCAGGCCTTGCACTTGTCGACCTTGATGGTCGAGAAGTCGATCAGGAGCTGCGGCGGGCGGAGCGCGGTCGCGACGCCGTCGGCGCCGAACACCGCCTGCTCGACCGCCTCGTTGGTCGGCAGGTTGAGGAGCACGAAGTCGACGCCCGTCGCCGCGTCGGCCGGCGAGGCTGCCGGCTGCGCCCCGGCCGCGCGCGCGGCCTCGACCTGCGCCGGGACGATGTCGTACGCCTTTACCGCGTAGCCGCGCGGCAGGAGGTGTTTCACCATCGGCAGGCCCATCAGGCCGACTCCGACGTAACCGAGGCGAGGTTTCGTGCTCATGGCGCTGGTCTCATGCGCTAGTCGATCCCGTAGATGCGGAGTGCGTTGTCGTGGAAGAGCTTGCGCTGGTCGCCCGCGGAGAATTCTCGGACGATCGTCCGGAAGCCGGAATAGATCGTGTCGAACGTGGCGCACAGCCCGTCGACCGGGAAGTTGCTCGCGAACATGCAGCGGTCGGGGCCGAAGAGCTCGATGGTCGTGAGCACGATCTCGCGATTCGCCTCCACCTTCCACGGTCGCCCCGGCAGGCCGAGTCCCGAGATCTTGACCGCGACGTTCGGGCACTGGGCGAGAGTCGCCATGTGCTTCCGCCACGCCGCGATGCCCTCCGCGCTGCGGTCGGCCGGGAGCCCGGTGTGGTTGAGCACGATCTGCGTCGCCGGGAAGTCCTGCGCGAGCTGCGCGGCCTCCGCGAGATGCCACCACGGGGTCTGCAGGTCGAAGCGCAGCCGGTTGCGCGCGAGGTGCGCGAACCCGGCGCGCCAGCTCGCGTCGGCCATCCCGCCCGGCGCGCCGTCGGCGGGCGAGCGGTTAGCGCGCGGCTTGTGGCGGATGCTCCGCACGAAGGGGAACGCAGCCTGCCGTTCGAGCACCGCGGCGGCATCCTCGCGATCGAGCCAGGCCTGCGCCACCGCCACGGTGGGAAAGCCGGTGTCGCGCCGCAATTGCGCGACGTAGCGCGTCTCGCCGACCGGGTCGCGCGGGTCCCACTCGGTCTCCACATAGACGGTCTTGACGACGTTGTGTGGTCGTGCGTCGGCCAAGTAGTCGGCCGGGAGATAGGGGCGCCGGATCGCGCGGTAGTCCCCGTAGCGGAACGGGATCGGCGGCTCGTCGCAAAGCCAGGGGTAGTAGTTGACCCGCGGATCCCAGAAGTGCTGGTGCGCGTCGACGATCGGAGGCGCGCCGGTCATCCTTCGGCCAGCGCGTAGTCCCGCCGCGCGGCGGAGTAGCCGAGCAGCACCTCGGCAGGCGCGGCGCTCACGCACCGGATCGTATGGACGGCGCCCCGCGGCACGACCGCGCACGCGCCGGCCGACATGCGGATGCGACGCTCGCCGATGCCGCACTCGACCTCGCCGTCGACGACGTAGATCGACTCCTCGCAGTTGCGGTGCACGTGGGTATCTCCGGACTTGCCGGGCTGGACGCGCAGGCGCGCGAGCGCGAGCTCGGTGCTGTTGCCCACCTCGGCGCCCGCGAGCCACTCGATGGCGCCCCAGGGAAACTCGTGCCTGACGATGCGATGCGGACCGATCATTGGGAGGCTCCTTGCCGGCAAGCGAGCGTGGCGAGGGTAGCACCATTTGTGCTAAAACCGGCCGCAAGCCCCGGCCACCCGACACCGACAAACGGGGCGCTCGACCACTTGAGGAGAACCACATGCCGCACGCCACCCGCACGCTGCTTGCCCTCGCCGCGTTCGCGCTCGTCGCCCTGCCCGCGTGGGCGCAGACCTACCCCACCAAGCCGGTGAAGATCATCAGCCCGTTCTCGGCGGGCGGCCCGGCCGACATCTACGCGCGCTACCTCGGGCAGCGGCTCGAGAAGCCGATGGGCCAGACGTTCGTGATCGAGAACCGCGTCGGCGGCGGCGGCATCATCGGCGCCGACGCGGTGGCGAAGTCGGCCCCCGACGGCTACACGCTGCTCGTGATGTCGAATACCCATACGGTGAACGAGTCGCTGGTGGCAAAGAAGCCGTACAAGCTGATGACCGACCTCGTACCGGTCGCCCCGCTCAACTACTCCGACCTGCTGCTGGTCGTGAACCCCGCGGTGCCGGCGAAGAACCTGAAGGAGCTGCTCGACCTCGCCCGGGCGAATCCGGGCAAGCTCAACTACGCCTCCTCCGGCCCGGGCACGCCATATCACATGGCGGGCGAGCTCTTCAAGGCGATGGCGGGCGTGAACATCGTGCACGTGCCGCACAAGGAGAGCTCGGGCGCGCGCACGAGCGTAATGGGCGGCCAGGTGGAGATGATGTTCGACGCGATCACCGTGATGTCGAAGCTCGCGGAAGCTGGCAAGGTCCGGGCGATCGCCTCGAGCGGCAAGACGCGCTCGGCGGTGATGCCGGACGTCCCGACGGTGTCGGAGGCGGGCGTGCCCGGATACGACGCGGTGATCTGGCTCGGCATCATGGCGCCGGCGGGAACGCCCAAGCCGATCGTCGACCAGCTCAATGCCGAGATCGCCAAGATCGTGAGCAGCCCTGACGTGAAGGCAGACTGGGCGAAGCAGGGCGCGGTGCCGATGACCATGACGCCCGACCAGTTCGCCCAGTACATGCGCGACGACATCGACAAGTGGGCGAAGGTCGTGAAAGTCTCCGGCGCGAAGGTGGACTGAGGCGGTGGCGGTCCGCCTCAACGTCAACGGCGCCGACCGCGAAGTCGCCGCCGCCGAGGACACGCCCCTCCTCTATTGCCTCCGCAACGACCTCGGCCTGAAGGCCGCGCGCTTCGGCTGCGGCACCGGCCAGTGCGGGGCGTGCTTCGTCCTGATCGACGGGCGGGCGGTTGCGTCCTGCGACACCCCGCTCTGGTCGGCGGTCGGCAAGACGATCGTCACCCTGGAAGGCCTCGGCACGCCCGAGCGGCCGCATCCGCTGCAGTGCGCGGTGATCGACGAGCAGGCGGCGCAATGCGGCTACTGCCTTTCGGGCGTCCTCGTGAGCGCCGCCGTGCTGCTCGCGCAGAACGCGACACCGGGCGAGGCCGACGTGCGCGCGGCGCTCGACCGCAACCTGTGTCGGTGCGGATCGCACAACCGACTCGTGCGTGCCGTACTGCGCGCGGCCGGCGGAGCGGCCGGATGAGCGCGGCCTTCCGCCCTGCGGGGGACGGCGGCGCTGCGAAGCTGCCGGGTAGCCTGCACACCAACCGGCGTCTCGGCCAGTGGTTGCGCATCCTGCCGGAAGGGCTGGTCGAGGTGCGCTCCGGCAAGGTCGAGCTCGGCCAGGGCATCGCGACCGCGCTCGCGCAAATCGTCGCCGACGAGCTCGACGTCGCCCCGGCGCGCGTGCGCATGATCCCGGCCAGCACGGCAACGAGCCCCGACGAGGCCGTGACCTCGGGCAGTCTGTCCATTCAGGAATCCGGCACCGCGCTGCGCTACGCCTGCGCCGAGGCGCGCGCCATCTATATCGAGGCCGCCGCCGCGCGGCTGGGCAAGCCGGCGGACCGTCTCCAGGTGATCGACGGCGACATCGTCGCCGTGGGCGGCGCGCACACCAGCTACTGGGCGCTCGCCGACGAGCGGCTCCTCGACCGCGAGGCGACCGCCGGCGGGGCGCCGAAGTCCGTGCACCGCGTCGTCGGTACGCCGCTGCTGCGGCTCGACATCCCCGACAAGGTATTCGGCCGGCCGCGCTTCGTGCACGACCTCGAGCTGCCGGCGATGCTGCACGGGCGCGTCCTGCGCCCGCCCTCGCCCGCCGCCGTGCTGCTGTCGGTCGACGACTCCAAGGCGCGCGCACTCAGTGGCGTCGTTGCGATCGTGCGCGACGGAAGCTTCCTCGGCGTGCTCGCCGAGCGCGAGGAGGTCGCGGTCAAAGCGCTCGAGCGGTTGAGCGTCGGCGCGGCCTGGACGGAGCGCGAGACGCTGCCCGATGCGGCGACCCTCCCCGACTGGCTGAAAACCCAGCCGGTCGAGACAAAGGTGGTCGAGGAGCATGCGGCCGCGACTGCGCTTGACGCGGCGCGCACGCTGCGCGCCCGGTACTCGCGACCCTATCTCGCACACGCCTCGATCGGGCCGTCATGCGCGCTGGCGCAATGGCAGGGCGACGCGCTGCAGATCTGGTCTCACAGCCAGGGCGTCTACAACCTGCGCACCGATCTCGCCGCAACGCTCGGGCTCGCCCCCGAGCGGGTCGTCGTCGCGCACGTCGAGGGCGCCGGCTGCTACGGCCACAATGGCGCGGACGACGTCGCTCTTGACGCCGCGCTCCTCGCGCGCGCGGCCGGCGGGCGTCCGGTGCGCCTGGTCTGGACGCGCGCGGACGAGCTCGCCTGGTCGCCGTTCGGGCCGGCGATGACGATCGAGATCGAGGCCGACCTCGACGCCGCGGGCGAAGTGCGCGCGTGGCGTCACGACCTCTGGAGCAACGGCCACAGCACGCGCCCGGGCCGCGCGGCGACGCCGACGCTGCTCGCGGCCGCGCACCTCGAGCGGCCTTTCGAGCGGGTGCTCGCCATCAACCCGCCGATGCCGGCGGGCGGCGCGGATCGCAACGCGGTGCCGCTCTACGACTTCCCGGCGCGACGGATCGTCAACCACCGGCTGCTCGCCATGCCGCTGCGCGCGTCCGCGCTGCGGTCGCTCGGCGCGTTCGCCAACGTGTTCGCAATCGAATCGTTCGTCGACGAACTGGCGCGCGCCCGCGACGAGGATCCGGTGGCGTGGCGCCTGCGCCACCTCGCCGATCCGCGCGCGCGCGAGGTGATCGAAGCGGCGGCGCGCCGCGCCGGATGGTCGCAGTGGCAGCGGCGCGAGGCCTGGGGCCACGGCATCGGCTTCGCGAAGTACAAGAACCTCGGCGCCTACTGCGCGATCGTCGCCGAGATCGAGGCCGCGCGCGAGATTCGCGTCCGCCGGCTGATTGTGGCCGTCGACGTCGGACTGGTGATCAATCCCGACGGCGTCGCGAACCAGATCGAGGGCGGCGCGATCCAGGCGACCAGCTGGACCCTCAAGGAGGCGGTGCGCTTCGACCGCATGCGCGTCACGAGCAGCACGTGGGAGGAATACCCGATCCTCGCGTTCTCGGAGGTCCCCGCGGTCGAGGTCGAGATCGTCTCCCGGCCCGATCTGCCCTCCGTCGGCGCCGGCGAGGCCGCGCAAGGGCCGACCGCGGCGGCGATCGCGAACGCCGTGTACGACGCCCTGGGCGTGCGCGTGCGCGACCTGCCGATCACCCCCGAGCGCATCGCGGCGGCGGATTGACGATGCGCCTGCACATGCTGAGCGGCGGCGCGGCGCAGGGTGTTGTCGCCGCCCTGTCCGCCGAATTCCAGGCCGCCACCGGTTACGCCATCGATGGAACCTTCGGCGCCGTCGGAGCGATCAAGGAGAAGCTCCTCGGCGGCGCACCGGCGGACGTGCTCATCCTGTCGCGCGCGTTGATCGATGAACTCGCCGACGCCGGGCAGGTGGTGGCCGGAACGCGCGCCGATCTGGGGCGGGTCCGCACCGGCGTCGCGGTGCGCACGGGCGACCCGGTGCCCAACGTGACCACCGCCGAACGGCTGCGCACGGCGCTGCGCGCGGCCGGCGCGATCTTCTTTCCCGATCCGCAACGGGCAACCGCGGGCATCCATTTCGCGCGCGTGCTGGAGGGACTCGGGATCGCGGCCGAGGTCGCGGGACGGCTGAGCACCCACCCGAACGGGGCCACCGCGATGCGCGCTCTCGCACAGGCGAGCAGCGCGCGCCCGATCGGCGTCACGCAGATCACCGAGATCCTCAACACGCCCGGCGTCGCGCTGGTCGGTCCGCTGCCGCGCGAGTTCGAGCTCGCGACGGTTTATACGGCCGCCGTGTGCACAAACGCCGCGGCGCCCGAGGCAGCGCGTCGGCTCGTTGCGCTCCTAGCCGCCGAGGGGCGGCGCCCCCTGCGCGAGCAGGCCGGCTTCGAGCGATAAGCGCACCGTTACGGCTACGGCGTCGGAACGGACGCTGCCTCGACTCACGCTTTGACCGACGTAGCCTTCTGTGCGGCGCGCTTCATGCCAGCCAGCAGCTCGCTCGAACCCGCGCCCCACTTCGAGATCACGCTCACGGCCTGCGTGAACGGCACGTCGACCGGATGCACGCGCTCATTCGCAATGATGTAGATCGAGCCGGCTGCGGGTGTGGGGACCGAGGGCACGAAGACCGCGCATTGGCCGTCGCCGCAGTCCTCGACGAGGAAGGCCGGTACGAGGGCGTCCTCGATCTCGACCAAGACCACCGTGAAGGCTTGCTCGTCCGTCTTGCCGGCGATGCGTCCCGCGAGCCCGCGGATCAGCGCATAGCCCGGGATCTTCTCGAGCAGGGACCGTTCCAGCGCGTTCTTCGCCCGCAGGCCCGGGCCCGTGCGCAAGGCGATCCCGCAGAGGAAGCAGACGCCGATCAGCGCCAGCATCGCGATCACCTCGCGGAACAGCAGGCTCACAGGCAGTCCGTGGGTGATCGGCGCGACCAGCCCCACCACCCCGGCGAATGCCTTCAGCAGCAACAGCACGCTCAGGTAGACCGGAAGGATAACGAGGACACCGCCGATCAGCGTGGTCTTGGTGAATTCAGCGACGGACCGCAGTCGTTTCCCCTTTGGCCGATGTGATGGCGAATTGTGCCGCAGTCGCATCCCGGGACCGGGATCAAGTCGCCGACGCAGAGGTCATCGCTCAGGGAGCGGCGCCCGCAGAGACCCCTTAGAGCTTCAGGCGATTGCGGGTGACGTCGGTCGCTCGACGATCGGACGCGCTTTCGGCGCGGGCCGTTCGCATCTGGCGGGTGCTCGCGACGGCAGAGTTCGAGGAGGTCGAGATCACCTCGCGCGCGGACGCCTATGGCGGCATGATCGCGGCCAACCGGGCGCTGCACCGATCCCTGTACGACTTGCCGATTTCTGCGCCGAGCAGTCGGGCAGCCGATGAGAAGGCGCGCCTGGCACCGTGCTCGCTGTTCGAAAATGCGTTCTCAAGACATCTGATTGGCTGCAATTGGCCGCACTGAGGCTCTCGCGACCTGCCGAGATCGACCCGAAGCGGCAGTTCGGGACCGCGGGAAGCGGACGCACGAAATCGATGCAGCGGACGTTCAACATTTCGCCGATAAGCTGCGGGCGCCGAAGGCGCCCGCAGCTTATCGGCTGGTTAGGCGCAGCCTCTGGTAACCGGCCGTCAAGAAGCGGCTGGCAAGATGTTCTGGTTGACCCTGAAGAGGTTCTTCGGATCGTACCTCGCCTTCAGCGACGCCAAGCGCTTGTAGTTCTCGCCGTAAGTCGCCTGAACGCGCCCGTCGGCCTCGTCGTCCATCATGAAGTTCAGGTAACCCTCCTCAAGGTTGAACGGGTGAACAGCCTTCCAGTAGGCGCGCCCCCACCGCTTCAACGCGTCGGCCCGCTTCGGGTCGGAGTCGATCGCTGCGATGACCATGGACCAGGTTGCCTCGCGTGTGTTCCACGCGGTCGCATCCTTCGGGATGCGGCGGACGGCTCCATCGATGGGGTAGAGGTGCATAAGCGACAGGTCGCTCGGCGCCTCGGCGGCCTGTGCGATGTGCACGTCGATCGCCTCGTCCGGGAGGGACTTCACAAAGTCGCCCTTCCAGTACCACTGCAGGCCCTTCGGAAAGAACGGGTCGAACAGCGCCTGGATCGCCGGGAACGGCATCGCACCCATCCAGTTGAAGATCGGCGGCGGCACGGACTTGAGCAGCTGCGCCATCGCCTTCTCGCCGTCCGCCGCGGGGCCGTTGTAGCTGGAGATGACGGCGCATGCGCGCTTGCCCCAGTAATCCTTCGGGAACGGGTCCACGGGCGGCACCGTCTTGAGGCCGACGAATGCACCCAGCTCCTCGGGCGCGGTCGGCAGGAAATCGCGATACGCGCGCATCACCGCCTTGGCGTGAGTCGCTTCCCAAAAGATCGGGCCCGCGTAAACCGTGCTGACCGGATGCGCCTGAAACAGGAAGCTCGTTACGACGCCAAAGTTGCCGCCACCGCCACGGAGGGCCCAGAGAAGATCCGGATGCTGGCTCTTGTTGGCCGTGACAAAACTACCGTCGGCCAGGACAACGTCCGCTTCGAGCAGGTTGTCGATCGTGAGGCCGTACTTGCGCGTGAGGTACCCTGTGCCGCCGCCAAGGGTGAGGCCGGCGACGCCGGTGGTTGAGACGATGCCAAAGGGCACCGCCAATCCGAACGCGTGGGTGGCGTGGTCCACGTCGCCCGACGTGCAGCCTGCATCGACCCGAACGGTTCCGCTCGCGGGATCCACCCGGACGCTCTTCATCATCGACAGGTCGATCACCAGACCGTCGTTGCAGCTGCCAAGCCCGGGGCCATTGTGGCCACCTCCGCGGATTGCGATGAGCAGGCTTTGGTCGCGGCCGAAATTCACCGCGGTGATGACGTCGGCAGCGTCGACGCAGCGCGCGATAAGATGCGGCCGCTTTTCGATCATGCCGTTATACAGCTTGCGGGCCTCCTCGTAGCGCTCGTCGCTACGTTGGATGAGTTCACCGCGCAAACTCTCCTTGAATTTCTCGATGTTTGTTTCGTTTAGCATGATGTTCTCCTTTCAGAGATGTTGTTAGTGTGCGTAACGTGTTTTATCAAGATACATTTTCGATTTGACCGGAACTGACTTTCCGATTAACGCTGGTTCAGATGGGAGCGGCCGAAGTGCAGGCATTTCTGAGCTGGCTACCGAACCGCCGGGGGGCCTCGGTGTCCACTCACAAACAGGCTCTTGCCGCCCTGAACCTCACCCGATGCGCGGCTCATCCCGTTGGTACCGGCGCGCAATTGCCGAACGTTCGTCCCGGCGCCGCAGTGCGATGTCGTTCGAAGTTGTTCCTGCTGCTCGCGGCGAATGCGTTCGAAGGTTTTCCGCACATCGGTCTCGATGCTGGGGACGTACCGGAATGCAGGGTCAAGGATGGACTTCAAAGGGCACCTCCCGACTCAGTTCAAGCCACCAGAGCGCGAGCACGACGATCGAGCCGCCGGGCACGATAAGGAGGAGGGCAAGCTGCCAGCCGCGTTTGGCGAGATGCTTCCAATCGATCGCCTTCACTTTTGACACGGTGCGCCTCCTGTCTTGATCTTGCATGAGTGCGCAGCGTATTCGTCGCAGGTATCGGTTATCTTTCAGGCTGGCAGCAATTGGTATCGCGTTTGTAACTGCGGGACGATCGCCCAACGGGCGCGACGAGGGCGCACGTCGAGCGTCTCCGACCTGATTCGCCCCCGCCTTCCGCTCCCACCACCCGCACGGGAACACGACTACTTGCCGGCGAGAACCTTCGCGTTGTCACGTCCACCCTGAGCGCGCGGTGCCGGGAACACCTCGCAGCGCAGGACCGGCTGGGCCCTCGCCCCGCGCAGGACGATGGTGTGCGCGCCCAGCCCATGGGCGACGCGACGCGTGTCCTGGCTGACGCTGCCGGCGAAGTAATCGAATCGGCTGATCACTTCGACATTGAGCCGCGCGGCGCGGAGCTGCTCGACGTAATCGCCTTCCACGACCACGCCTCGAACCCTTGAAGCGCGGCATGGAGCCCAGGCAAGTTCAGGACGAACACGGCAGTCTGGGCTTCGGGCTCTACATTGCGCGCGAGATTGCCAAGGCGCATGTGGTGAGATCGAAGCGCGGTCCGATAACATGCAGACGGTGTTCGCGGTGTCCCTGCCTCGCCGCCCCGCAGCCTCCGGATCCGAAGCGAGGTATCGATCGGCTCGTACTGCCTGCCGCTGAGCGGGCGACGTGCAAATGGGCGGACAGCGTTGGCAGTTTCAGGCGAGGATCAGAATGCTGGACGTCCGCTTCGGGTCGATAGCGCCGTCGAACGACCGCTCGCTCGACGATTAATACGGCGTGCTCATGCTTGGCAAGTATCGGCAAATGACGGTAGGCTTGTAACGAGCACCGTAACACCGCCCGCACATTGCGCCCAACCCAAGGGGAGGGAGTACGCCATGCCTGCAACCACTCTGCCATCCCACGAACCGTTGTCCCCTTGGTGGCCGCGAAGCGTCGTCATCGTCATGATCTTCGGCTTCGCGATCCTCATCCTAATGTCGTTTCGCGCGTACCAGAACGCGCCCCCGATCCCGGCAAAGGCCGTCACGCCTGGCGGGGAGGTCGTGTTCACCGCCGAGGACGTCGCTGCCGGCCAGGAGGTCTTTCTCAAGTACGGCCTGATGGACAACGGCACGATCTGGGGCCACGGCGGCTATCTTGGGCCGGATTTCTCTGCGCAGACATTGCACGGCCTTGCCTTGTACCTCGCGGGGCAGATTGCGCAAACTCGGTTTCAGACGACGTACGCCAACCTCCGCGAGAACGAGAAGGCGGCGGTCGACGGTGCGGTCGCCGCGGCGTTCAAGACCAACCGGTATGACGCGGCGACCGAGACGCTGACGCTGCATGACGACAGCAAGGCGGCGTTCGCCGAGCAGGTGGCGTATTGGACGAACTACTTCGCCGATCCCGCGAAGAATGGCGGGCTTTCGCGAGGCGCCGTCGCCGATCCGATCGAACTGCGCAAGCTCACTGCGTTCTTCGTCTGGTCGGCCTGGGCTTCGGCCGCCCAACGGCCTGGCAGCGTCCACTCGTACACCAACAACTTCCCATACGACCCTCTGGTCGGCAATCACCACACCGGTGGCGCGCTGCTGTGGAGTGCCATCAGCCTGGTGTTTCTGCTCGGTGGCATCGCGGTCGTGCTGCTCGCTTTCGGCAAGTTCGACTACCTCGGCTGGCACGGAGGCACGACGGCGGCCGCAGCCCGACCGGCGAGCGTTCGTCCGGCGCAGATCACCCCGGCCCAGGCCGCCACGGTGAAGTTTATGGTGGTCGCCGGCCTGCTCTTCCTCGCGCAAGTGCTGATCGGAGGGGCGCTCGCGCACTATCGGGCGGAGCCGGGCGACTTCTACGGCTTCGACTTGTCGGCTGTGTTCCCGAGCAATCTGCTCCGCGCCTGGCACCTGCAAACGATGATCTTCTGGGTCGCGACGTCGTACGTGGCCGGCGCGCTGTTCGTCGCCTCGGCGCTCGGCGGCGGCGACCCCAAGGGACAGCGCCCGCTCGTCCATCTGCTCTTCTGGGCAGTCGTCGTGGTCGTCGTCGGCAGCCTGCTCGGCCAGTGGGCTGGGATCAATAACCTCCTCGGCGAGTTGTGGTTCTGGATCGGCAACCAGGGTTGGGAATACCTGGAGATCGGGCGGTTCTGGCAGATCCTGCTCGCAGCGGGGCTCCTATTCTGGTTCTGGCTGGTGCTCCGCGCGGTCGAGCCCGTTCGCCGCAACCCCGAGCTGCGGACCTTCGTCGTCTTCTTCCTGATCGCGGCCTTCGCAATCCCGTTCTTCTATCTACCCGCGTTCTTCTTCGGTGCGAAGACACACTACTCGATCGTCGACGTGTGGCGGTTCTGGATCATTCACCTCTGGGTCGAGGGCTTCTTCGAGTTCTTCGTGACGGTGATTGTCTCGATCATCCTCTTCCAACTCGGTCTGGTTCGCCGGATCACGGCGATCCGCGTCATCTACCTCGATGCCATTCTTTATTTTGGCGGCGGATTGATCGGCACCGCGCACCACTGGTACTTCACCGGCCAGACGGAGCTCGCCATGGCGCTCGGTGCCACGTTCTCCGCGCTCGAGGTCGTGCCACTCACGCTTCTCACGCTGGATGCGTGGGACTTCTACCGGGTCACGCGCGGCGAAAGCGCGCCCGCATTCCGGCACCGCTGGACTTTCTTCTTCCTGATGGCGGTCGGATTCTGGAATTTCGTCGGCGCGGGCATCTTCGGATTCCTCATCAATATGCCGATCGTCAGCTACTACGAGGTCGGAACGCTCCTCACGGTCAACCACGGCCACGCCGCCTTCATCGGCGTGTTCGGGATGCTCGCCGTCGGCCTCATGGCCTACGTGCTGCGCGAGGTCACGACCGATGAGCTATGGCCGCGGGTCGAAAGGTTCCTGAAGGTCGGCTTCTGGGGGCTCAACATCGGGCTCGCCATGATGATCGTCTTCAGCCTCTTTCCTGCCGGTGTCCTGCAGCTCTGGGACGTCCTGCAGAACGGCTACTGGCACGCCCGTTCACTCGAGTACACGGGCACCGCGCTCGCGCGCACCCTGGAGTGGATGCGCACGCCGGGCGACCTGGTGTTCATCTTCGTCGGTGTGGTCCCGATCGTGCTCGGCCTGCTCGTGTCCTATCGTGGGCTGTGGAGCGGCCGCGCAGCCGCGATGGAGATGAAGCCGGCGAGATAACCGGCGCTAATCGGTGGCTGCGCGCCGGCGAAGCAGGTCGCTGAACGACCGTACATGGACGTACATGGACGCCCCCGGTTTGCCAAGCTTTCAGTTCGCGATGGTTTTAGGCAGGATTGCAGCCGTACATCCGGACTTTCGGTGCGGCAGTGCCGCTGTCCCTGATGGAATTCGCTGGTCGGCTCCTCAATCGCTTTCACGCACTCGAAGTGCGGCGGTCGTTGTGGGCTTTGCCGACCACGGTCTTACCTTTCATGCCATCACTGCGTGATCGCCTGAGCAATCGGTGGAAGGATCTCCTATGTTGCGTTTGCCGCGTTGAACCTAGGCTGCTGCCAGCGTCGGGATGTAGTCGGGCCGGAACTCCCGGTCGTGAGCAAGTAGCGCCCACATGGTGCGTGCATTCTTGTTCGCCAGCGCAACCGCTGCGACGTTCGGATTACGCCGATGCAGCAGACCGGCCAGCCAGGGATTGACCGCCCCCCTGCGCTGCGCGGCAACAATCGCGGAACGCGCACCATGAATGAGCAGCGTGCGCAGATAAACGTCACCACGCTTGCTGATCCCCAGTAAGGTCGGTTTGCCGCCGCTGGAATGCTGTCGCGGCACCAGTCCAATCCACGCCGACACTTGCCGCCCGTTGTCGAAGCTCCTGGCGTCAGCGATGGAGGCCACCAGTGCGCTGGCGCCCAAGGGTCCGATACCGGGTATCTTCTCAAGCTTCTGGCTCAGCGCACTGCTGCGATGCCAAGCCTTGATCTGCGCTTCGAGTTGGCCGACCTGGCGATCGAGCTCCTTGAGGTGGTCCAACAGTCGCTCCACCAGATGCCGGAACGC